>Ga0081539_10002766_pt1 | contig 23599 bp, 22 predicted proteins | sample TabmetS4T2R2_FD_71023 | JGI IMG/M metagenome (GOLD analysis project Ga0081539, IMG submission 71023) | Tabebuia heterophylla rhizosphere microbial communities from the University of Puerto Rico - S4T2R2 | ecosystem: Host-associated > Plants > Roots > Rhizosphere ...
CGTGGTCTGGCCTGGCTTGGTGGCTTGGCTTGGTGGTCCGGGTTGGTGGTCCGGGTTGGTGGTCCGGGTTGGTGGTCCGGGTTGGTGGTCCGGGTTGGTGGTCCGGGTTGGTGGTCCGGGTTGGTGGTCCGGGTTGGTGGTCCGGGTTGGTGGTCCGGGTCGGTGTTCCGGCTTGGTGGTCCGGCTCGGTGGTCCGGGTTGGTGGTCCGGGTTGGTGGTCCGGCTCGGTGGTCCGGCTCGGTGGTCCGGCTCGGTGGTCCGGCTCGGTGGTCCGGCTCGGTGGTCCGGCTCGGTGGTCCGGCTCATCCTGTCGTGCCCGCTGGCGGGCGTCCTTCCGCTACCGCGCGAACAGGAGCCACACCGGGTCCCCGACTTTCCCTCCGAACTCGTTTGCTGCGGAGCCGCTGTTGATTGCCAGTGCTATTCGGTCGCTTGAGTCCACGTAGACGATCAAGCCGTCCATGATTGCGTCGGCGAAGGTGCGGCCTACGGTGGCTGTCACTGAGTGGCCGTTGAGGTTGACGTGGGTGGTGGTGCCTGGGGTGGCTCCGCTGGCAGTCAGGTCGGTGCCCGTTGCTGCCAGTTGGATGTTGCCGAACGTGTCGATGTACCGGATTTCTGTCGACAGCTTTCCCTGCTCGACGAAAGTTTCCGGTTCGGGTAGGCGTACCAGCGTCTTCGGGTCCGCCGTTGGGCCGAAGCGGTCAGGCGGCACTCCGGCGGCCAGGTGTGCGGCTGCCGGCGCGAAGACGTCCCGTCCGTGGAATGTTGCCGACACCGTCGGTAGTCGGTACGTGGGCTCTGCCAGTTCGTATGCCGCACGTACCCCGCCCAGCGCCTCTGCGGCGGGCACCAGCAACCCGTTGTCCGGCCCTACCAGCACCCCCTGCGCCGCGACGACCACCACGCCTCGACGGTTGGTTCCCACCCCGGGGTCGACCACCGCCAGGTGCACCGCCGGTGGCAGGTATGGCACTGCCTGCGCCAGCACCGCGGCTCCCCGTCGCACGTCCTGTGGTGGCACCGTATGGCTCAGGTGGATGACGCGCGTCCCGGCCGCGATCCGGGCGATTACCCCTTCGCAGACGCCGACGAACCCGTCATCGATCCCGTAGTCGGTCGTGAACGAGATCCAGTCGTAGCTCATCGTCAAACTCTACGAGCAGGCAAACTGGATAATGTCACCCACTCGTGGGACGCGTGAATTCCGAGTGAAACCGGGTCGTAGTTCGGCGACACGTCACCTTCCGGACAGGTAAGTGTCATCCATGCATGTCGTCATGGGTGACGTGTCCGCTCGACTGATGGTGTCGCTGTCCGGGATCAACGCCTGGACCCTGGATCGCGCCGCCGACCTGAGCAAGGAACTGTCCGCCCGAGGCGTGCCGTTCTCGATGTTGTTCGCCCCGAAGATCTCGGGTGCCGATCAGCCGGGAGTGGTGCTCAACTGGGTGCGCGAGCAGCAGGCCGCCGGCAACGCGCTGCTCCAGCACGGCTACGACCACCCGGCCGACACCCGAACCCGAACGATCCGCCGCCGGGCCGAGTTCGCGTCGCTCCCGGCACACGAGGCGAAACTGCGCCTCACCGCGTCCGGCACCACGATGGAACGCCTGAACCTGACCACCGACGCCTTCGCCCCGCCCCGCTGGGTGGCCTCGCCGGGCACCATGCTCGCCTTGCGCCACAAGGGTTTTACTTTGTGCGCGGATCTGATGGGCATCCGCGACCTCCGCACCGACACCGTCCACAGAGGACGTGTGCAGGGCTTCGGCTTCGGTGAGCGAACCGAGCCGTGGTGGTGCTTCGCCCTGGTGATGGGTGCGACCCGGGCAGCACGCAAGGGCCACCTGATCCGCCTGGCCGTGGACACCGCCGACCTGTCTCGCTCGGGTCCGAGGCAAGCCCTTCTCGACGCGGTGGACATCGCCCTGCACCACGACGCTACCCCCATCACCTACCCGGCGCTGCTCACTCGCCAGATCGCCCGTGCCGCCTGACAAAGACGGGCCATTTCCGCCGCGATAAACGGCCTGGCTGTGGATAACCGCGGCTGATTGTGGATAACTCCAGCGCGCCAATCCGAATTGTCGGCCTCTTGCCCTAGGCTGGAAACCGGGGCCGGAGGCCACGCTCCGCACACCGCCTGTGGACAACTTCGTGGCTGCCCACAGGGCTCGTCAGTCGCTGCGGCACGCCTTCGCACCGCCCCTGTGCTGGGCTTCCGGTGATTCGCGGCCGGTCAGACCGGAACGCGTGTTCGAATCATCCACAAGGTTGTCCACAGGTGTGGACAACCGGTCAGACCACGGTCGGCTGTCCGTGGGGCAGTAGCCGGAACTCCGGCTCCGACGCCACCCGGGTGATCCAGTTCTGCTGCACCTGGAACCCCACCTCGGTCAGCAGTGCCTCGTGGATCGGCACCGCGATCCTCGGGCCCACTGCCCGCAGGAAGTCGATCGCCTCGCTCGTCTTCAGCCACGGGGCGCTCATCGGCAGGCCGAGTACGTCGATCCGCTGCTCCGGCACGAAAAGCGCGTCGCCCGGGTGGTAGAACGCGCCGTGGTCCACCACGTAGCCGGCGTTGGTCGGCATGGCGAAGTCCGGGTGGATCGTCGCGTGGCGACCGCCCACCACGTTCACCGCGGTGTCGCCGAACGTGAGGGCGTCGCCTGGGCGGGCGACCGACGTCGGCGTGAGGCCGATCTTTTTCAGTTCCGGCACGGTGTCCTCGTCGACCACCAGCGCCGCGTCCGGGTTCGCCTCGACCAGTGCCGGCAGGCGGGCCCCGTCCAGGTGGTCGAAATGCTGGTGGGTGATCAGGATCGCGTCCAGCTCGCGGGCCGACTCGAAACCGTTCGAGAACGCGCCGGGGTCGAACAGCAGCCGCGCCGAGTCCGTCGAGACCAGCACACACGAGTGTCCGTAGTGAACGATCTGCACGCCGCCAGGCTAGCCAACTGACCGTCGCGACAAACGCTACCGACGGGTAGCGTTAGCGGCTGAACCCGCCAGCCAGGGAGGCCAGTGATGACCGCGGTCCAAGCGAAGCAGGACACCTTCGACTCGCTGAACCCCGCGACTGACGAGGTGGTCGGCACCTACCCCGTCCACACCGCCGAGGACGTCGCCGCCGCGGTGGCGCGGGCCCGCGAAGCGGCGGGGTGGTGGGCCGGACTCGGCTTCGACGGGCGAGCCGAGCGCCTCCAGCGCTGGAAGGGCGTGATCACCCGCCGGGCCGCGCAGCTCGCCGAGGTCGTCCACGCCGAGACGGGCAAGCCGCACGCCGACGCCATGCTCGAGATCGTGCTGGCCATCGACCACACCGCGTGGGCCGCGAAGCACGCGCCCAAGGTGCTCGGCCGCAAGCGCCGCTCGGCCGGCCTGCTGATGGCGAACCAGGCCGCGTCGGTCGAGTTCCAGCCACTCGGCGTCATCGGCGTGATCGGCCCCTGGAACTACCCGGTCTTCACCCCCATGGGTTCCATCGCCTACGCGCTCGCCGCCGGCAACGCGGTCGTGTTCAAGCCGAGCGAGTACACGCCGGGCGTCGGGAAGTGGCTGGCCGACAGCTTCGCCGAGGCCGTGCCGGAGCACCCGGTGTTCCAGCTGGTCACGGGCTTCGGCGAGACGGGCGCGGCGCTGTGCCGGTCGGGTGTGGACAAGCTCGCGTTCACCGGCTCGCCCGCCACCGGCAAGAAGATCATGGCCGCGTGCGCGGAGACGCTGACCCCGGTGCTGATCGAGGCCGGCGGCAAGGACGCCCTCCTGGTCGACGCGGACGCCGACCTCGACGCGGCGGCCGACGCCGCGGTCTGGGGCGGCATGTCCAACGCGGGCCAGACCTGCGTCGGCGTGGAACGGGTCTACGTGCACGAACGCGTGTACGACGACTTCGTGTCGAAGGTCGTGAAGATCGCGCAGGACGTCCGCGCCGGCGACGACACCGACGCGAAGATCGGCCCGATCACGATGCCGGGCCAACTGTCGATCATCCGGCGACACATCCAGGACGCGCTGTCACGCGGCGGTCGCGCCCTGGTGGGCGGCGCGGACGCGGTGGGCGAGCGGTTCGTGCAGCCGACGGTCCTGGTCGACGTGCCCGAGGACTCGGCCGCGGTGCGCGAGGAGACGTTCGGCCCGACGCTGACGATCGCGAAGGTCACCGACATGGACGAGGCGATCACGAAGGCCAACGACTCGAAGTACGGCCTGGCGTCGACGGTGTTCTCGAAGCGCCGCGGGATGGAGCTGGCCCGCCGGCTGCGCTCGGGCATGACCGCGGTGAACGGTGTGATCTCGTTCGCGGGCATCCCGTCCCTGCCGTTCGGCGGCATCGGCGAGTCGGGCTTCGGCCGGATCCACGGCCCGGAGGGCCTGAAGGAGTTCGCGCGCCCGAAGGCGATCGCCCGCCAGCGGTTCCGCGCGCCCCTGGTGCTGACCACGTTCAACCGCACGGCCAAGACAGACGCTACGGTCGCCAAACTGATCACGCTGCTGCACGGCAAGCGCCGCTGAGGACGGGTTACGAGACGGCTTCCAGCGGTAGGCCGCTGCCGCGCCAGGTGGCGGCCAACTCCTGTATCGGCAGGTTGAGCGCGTCGCCCAGGCAGATGATCGTGCCGAAGCCGGGGGACGGGAGCCGGCCGGTCTCGATCTTGCGGAGGGTTTCCGGGGAGATGCCGGCCGCGTTCGCGACTTCCGCCAGGTCGCGGCCCGCTCGTGCGCGGCGCAGCAGGGCGCCGAGACGCCTGCCGGCTTCGATCTGCTCGGGCGTGAGCGGAGGGCGGACCATGTTCCCAGGATAGGGCTGGTATTACTATACCGACAAGTGTTAGGGTCTCGGTATAGTAATACCATTCTGGGACGCGAGGTATTCGTGATCGAGCTGAAGACGCCTGCGGAGATCCAGCGCATGCACGTGGCCGGCCGTTTCGTCGCCGAGGTGCTCTCCGAGGTCGGCCGGCTCGCCGACGTGGGCGTCAACCTCATGGACCTGGAGCACCACGCGCGCGGCATGATCAAACGGCGTGGCGCGGAGTCGTGCTACTGGGACTACGAACCGTCCTTCGGGCGCGGGCCGTTCCGCAACGTCATCTGCCTGTCGGTCAACGACGCCGTCCTGCACGGCCTGCCCCACGACTACACACTGCGCGACGGGGACGTCCTCAGTGCGGACATCGCGGTCAGCATCGACGGCTGGGCGGCCGACTCGGCGCGCACGATCGTCGTCGGGACCGCCGCCGAGGAGGACCTGCGGATCATCCGCGCCACCGAGGAAGCCTTGGCGGCGGCGATCGAGGTGGCGCGTCCGGGCAACCGCCTGGGTGACATCTCGGCGGCCATCTGGACGGTGGCCCACGACTACGGCTACCCGGTCAACACCGAGTTCGGCGGCCACGGCATCGGTCGCACCATGCACGAGGAGCCCCACGTCTCGAACAAGGGCAAGGCTGGCCGCGGTCTGAGGCTCCGGCCGGGGCTGACCCTCGCGCTCGAACCCTGGCTCGCGCGCACGACCGACCAGATCGTCTACGACCCCGACGGCTGGACCATCCGGTCGGCCGACGGCTCACGCACCGCCCACTCCGAGCACACGGTCGCCATCACCGAGGACGCTCCCCTGGTGCTCACCCGGCGTGAGTCGGAGGACCCGCGACACGGCGTGAGCCGGCTGTCCGCCACAGACGCCTAGCGGAGTTGTCCACAGCTGTGGACAAACCTGGGGATGAATCGAACAGTCGTTCTCAACGCAGGGGTTCCCGGCCCCTGATCAGGTCTGCTGCCTTCTCGGCGACCATGATCGTCGGGGCGTTCGTGTTGCCCCGGGGGACCTTGGGCATCACCGATGCGTCGACTACCCGCAACCCGTCGATCCCATGCACACGTAACGTCGGGTCGACCACGCTGAGTTCCCCGGTGCCCATCGAGCATGTCCCTACCGGGTGATACAGGGTCTGGGAATGTGCCCGTGCGTGTTCGGTCAGGTCGTCCACCCGCATGAACGGCTCGGCCAGGTACTTCGCCAACGGACCTGCCGCCGCGATCTCGGTCAGGCTGTGCATGGCCGACACCATCGTGTCCAGGTCCGCCGGGTCCGCGTAGTACGCCGGGTCGATCGACGGGCGCCACCGCGGGTTCGCCGAACGCAGCCGCAGGCGGCCGCGGGACGCGACGTCGACCAGCGTCGCGCCGGCGGTGAACCCGTCGACCGTCGGTTCCCGCAGACCGTTGTCGTAGAACATGGTCGGTCCCACGTGCACCTGCATGTCCGGCGCCGGCAGTCCGTCGCGGGTGTGGAAGAACGCGCCCACCTCGGCGACGTTCGACGCGAACGGGCCGCGGCCGGTCGCCTGCCAGCGCAGCAGCCGGCTCGGGGTCGCCAGGGACACCAGGTCCGTCGTGCCCTTCGTGCGCCACAGCAGCGGTACGGCCGGGTGGTCGTGCAGGTTCTCGCCCACGCCGGGCAGGTGCGTGACCACCTCGATGCCCAGCGAGCGCAGGTGCTCGGCCGGCCCGACGCCGGACAGCATCAGGAGCTGCGGCGAGTTCACCGCCCCGCCGCTCAGCACGACCTCGGCCGCGCCGACCTCGTGCTCGATGCCGGCACGCGAGTACGCGACGCCCACCGCGCGGGTGCCCTCGAACAGGATCCGGTTGACCATCGCACCGGTGCGGACGGTCAGGTTGGACCGCGTGAGCGCCGGGCGCAGGTACGCGTCGGCGGTCGACCAGCGGCGGCCGTGCCGGCACGTCACCTGGTAGAGCCCGGCGCCTTCCTGAGTGGCGCCGTTGAAGTCGTCCGTCGGCTTCAGCCCCCACGTGACGGCCGAGTCCACCCAGGCGTGTGACAGCTCGTGGGTGTACCGGCGGTCCTCGACGTGCAGCGGGCCGTCCGTTCCGTGCAGTGGGCCGGACAGCCGCGTGTTGTGTTCGGAGCGGACGAAGTACGGCAGCACCTCGTCCCACGACCAGCCCGCCGGCCACTGGTCGTAGTCGAAGTGGTTGCCGCGGATGTAGACCATCGCGTTCATCGACGAGCAGCCGCCGAGCATCTTCGCCCGCGGCCAGTACGCGCGGCGGTCGCCGAGGTGCTTCTGCTCGACCGTCTCGTAGTTCCAGTCGTACCTGGTCTTGAACAGCGACGAGAACGCGGCCGGGATGCGGATCTCGTCGGCGTCGTCGGGGCCGCCCGCCTCGAGCAGCAGAACTCTGGCCGAGGGGTCCTCGCTCAGCCGGTTCGCGAGCACGCACCCCGCGCTGCCAGCGCCGATGACGACGTAGTCAAAGCTCTCGGCCATCCCCCGAGACTGCCACCCCGGCTACAGCTTGGCGAGCACTTCTTTCTCCTCCTCGAGCGACAGCCCCGCCCGGCGCTCGCGGTCCAGGCCCAGCTCACGCTCGCGCTCGAGCGCGTCCGCGACCGCCTCCGCGAACGGCCGCACGGGCATGCCCGCCGCCAGCGACGGCGTCGGGTCGTGTGTCTTGAAGCCGTCGTACTCCTCCGGTGCCCACAGCGGCAGCGACCGCGGCCCGCCCCACGGGATCACGCCCGCCGCCGTCAGCTGTTCGGGGGACGCCTTCACGAATTCGCCGTCGACGCCGACCGCGGCCGCGATCTCCTCGATCATCGAGTTGGTCGGCCGGTGCGGGCCGACCGCGTCGAACGTGCCGGCCAGCTTCTTCTCCCCGGCGTCGACGATCCACCGGGCGAAGTCCCGCACGTCGATGATCTGCATCTCCTGACCTGGCAGGTCCGGCACGAGCACTCGCCCACCGCGAGCAAAACGGCCCGGCCAGTACCCGAAACGGTCACTCCGGTCCCACGAACCAGTGATCAGCCCCGGGCGAACCACAAACGCACGGTCACCGACGGCGTCACGCACGGCGTTCTCACTCGCGACCTTGATGCCGCCGTAGAGCAGGACGCCGTCCTCGCCGGCGGCCATCATCTCCTCGCGGGTGGCGTGCTGCTCGAGCGGAGGGACGAGCGGGCCGGTGGCCGGGGTCTGGTCGAGGGTCTTGACGTCCGAGTAGACGTTGACCGTCGACACGAACGTCCAGTGCGCGGCGCGGTCGCCGAGCGTGTCGAGTGCGCGGCGCACCCACGGATAGGAGAGGGGCGAGACGTCGACGACCGCGTCGAAGCTCTCGCTCGCGAGTGGGGCGAGCCCGTCGTCGGCGTCCCGGTCGACCTTCACCAGCGTCGCCCCGTCGGGCACCGACCCGGACTCGCCCCGCGCCACGCACACCACCTCATACCCCCGGCGCAGCGCCTCACTCGCGACCGCATACCCGACGAAGATCGTTCCGCCCAACACCAGAAGCCTCATGGGCAAACCCTGTCCTGCCGGTCCGGCCGTCCGCCACCGATCTCGCGCTAGGCGAACGACACGGCGGCCGGCGGACGCTCTTGTCGGTGTCTTCAGCTGTCGGTCACAGGCGCCGCAGGACGAAGTCCGTTGCCGGGGTGCCGGCGATGAACCTGTCGATGCGGCCGTCCACCACGTAGATGCCGTACGGGGTCTCCGCCGCCGTGGTCGGGGCCGGGTCCGGCCACGGGGTGGTGCGCAGCGGCACGACCTTGTTCCCGACCAGTGCCAGCTCGTGCACCGCGACCGTCGAGCCCGGCAGGCCGCCCAGTTGGTTGGTGACCACGAGCAGCGTGCCGTCCCGCCGGAGGACCATCCCGTCCGCGCCCACAAGCGGCGGCGCCTGTAGCTCGGTCAGGTGTCCCCCGGACAGGCGAAAGAGCTTCCCGGTCGTGTAGTTGGCGACCACCAGGTACCCACGCGGGTGCCACACGATCCCGTTGGCGCCCGGGGACGGCGTCAACCGCGGATCACTCACGAGGGTCGTCACGTTGCCGGCCAGGTCCACCTTGTAGACCGCCCCGGCGCCCGTGTCCGTCACGTACGCGTTGCCGGCCCGGTCGAGTGCCACGTCGTTCGCCGCGTGGCCCTCGCCGGACAGGTCGACCAACTGCTCACGGGCACCGGTCCTCAGGTCGTACACGGCCAGGAAGCTCGGGCCGGGGGCGAACGGACTGCCGATGGCCGCGACGATCCGGTGCCGCGCCGCGTCCACCTTGAGGCCGACGAAACCCGGTAGCTCCGGGTCGGACACCACGGTTCTCCGCACGCCGTCACGGCCGACGGCCGAGATCAGGGCAGGCTGGGTCAGCGACCCCACCAGCAGCGACTGCCGGGTCGGGTCCCAGGCCACGCCTTCCGGGTACAGGTTCTCCGCCGCCACCGTCAGCACCGGCGGTAGGGCACGTGTCGTGCCCGAGGCCACCGCGGGGGCGGCGACCAGGCCGGCCACCAGGGCGGCGGTGGTGAGTAGCGAACGCATCGTTCTCCTAACGTCGAAGGACGTCACCCATGCTCTCGCCGTCGCACCCCGTTACCCAGTCGTCGGCCGAACCATGGGTCTGACAAACCCAGGCTCGCGAAAGCCCCCGGCAGGCATACTCGAAGTCATGGATCGCAGATCGGAGCTGGGGGACTTCCTCCGGTCGCGGCGGGCTCGCCGGCAGCCGGAGGACCTGGGGTTGACGCCGGTCGGCGGTCGGCGGCGGGTGCCCGGCCTCCGGCGGGAGGAGCTCGCGCAGGCCGCGGCGCTGTCCGTCGACTACTACGTGCGCCTCGAGCAGGGCCGGTTGCGCAACCCCTCCGCGGAGGTGGTCGACGCCGTCGCCACGGCGCTCGCGCTGGACCAGTCCGAGCGCCGCTACCTGCACAACCTCGCCCGGCCGCAGCGGCCAACGCCGGCCGCCGGCCGGCCCGCGGTGCCGACGACCATCCGGACGCTCCTCGACAACACGAACGTGCCGGCCGCGCTCTACAGCAAGCGCACCGACGTCCTCGCCTGGAACGCGCTGACCTCGGCCCTGATCACCGACTTCGACGCCCTCCCGCCCGGCGAGCGCAACATGGCGCGGCTGCTCTTCCTCAACGAGGACGTGGCCGCCCGGTACGTCGAGTGGGAGTGCAAGGCCCGCGACCTCGTCTCCCAGCTGCGCATGGAGGCCAGCCGCAGCCCGAACGATGAGAGACTCGCCACGCTCATCGGGGAGCTGACCATGCGCAGCCCCGACTTCGCCCGGCTCTGGGCGACGCACCCCGTCCGCGAGAAGGTCCGGGGTGGACACCGCTACCGTCACCCGGTCGTGGGTGAGTTCTCGCTACGGTACGAAGTTTTCTCACTTCCGGACGAGCCGGACCTCTCGTACGTGGTGCAGGTCGCGGCCCCCGGGAGCCCGGACGAGGAGGCCCTGCGCCTGCTCGCGTCGTGGACGGCCCAGCCCAACCGGGTGAACGCCCAGCTCAGGTAATCTGCGGGGGTACCACTCCGCAACCCGGGAGCAGCCTGTCGTGGCCCGAGTCGTCGTCGACGTCATGCCCAAGCCCGAGATCCTCGACCCGCAGGGTCAGGCCGTAGCCAACGCCCTGCCCCGGCTGGGCTTCGCCGGAATCACCGATGTCCGCCAGGGCAAGCACTTCGAGCTCGAGGTCGACGACTCCGTCGACGACGAGACGCTCGCCAAGATCGCCGAGGGGTTCCTGTCGAACCCGGTGGTCGAGGACTTCGTCGTGCGGAGGGTCTCGTGACCCGGATCGGTGTGATCACCTTCCCGGGCACCCTGGACGACACCGACGCGGCGCGTGCCGTGCGCTACGCCGGCGGCGAGCCCGTCGCGTTGTGGCACAAGGACGCCGACCTGCGTGGTGTGGACGCGGTCGTCGTACCCGGCGGGTTCTCCTACGGCGACTACCTGCGGGCGGGCGCCATCGCCCGGTTCGCGCCGGTCATGACCGAGGTCGTCGGCGCCGCCCACCGCGGCATGCCGGTCCTGGGCATCTGCAACGGCTTCCAGATCCTCTGCGAGGCCGGGTTGCTGCCGGGCGCGCTGCTGCGCAACGCCGGCCTGCACTTCGTGTGCCGGGACCAGAAACTCAGGGTGGAGCGGGCCGACACGGCGTGGACCGCCGGCTACGCCGACCAGGCCGAGATCGTCATCCCGGTCAAGAACATGGACGGCCGGTTCTCCGCCGCGCAGTCCACTGTGGACGAACTGGAGGGTGAGGGCCGGGTGGTCTTCCGGTACCTGGACGTCAACCCGAACGGGTCCCTGAGCGACATCGCCGGGATCTCCTCGCCGGACGGCCGGATCGTCGGTCTCATGCCGCATCCCGAGCACGCGATCGACCCGCTCACCGGGCCGGGCGCGGACGGGCTCGCGATGTTCCGCTCGGTGCTCGGGGCGGTGCTGGCATGACCGCCACGACCCACGTCGACTCCGTCGAACACGCGAAGGACACCCCCGACACCCCCCAGCCCTACCGCGAGCTGGGCCTCAAGGACGACGAGTACCAGCGGATCCGCGAGCTCCTCGGCCGCCGGCCCACCGACGCCGAGCTCGCCATGTACTCGGTCATGTGGTCGGAGCACTGCTCGTACAAGTCGTCGAAGGTGCACCTCAGGTACTTCGGCGAGACCACGACCGACGAGATGCGCTCGACCATGCTCGCCGGCATCGGCGAGAACGCCGGCGTGGTGGACATCGGCGACGGCTGGGCGGTCACGTTCAAGGTCGAGTCGCACAACCATCCGTCCTATGTGGAGCCCTACCAGGGTGCGGCGACCGGCGTCGGCGGCATCGTCCGGGACATCCTCGCCATGGGCGCCCGGCCGCTCGCGGTCATGGACCCGCTGCGGTTCGGCGCCGCCGACGCGCCCGACACGCGCCGCGTGCTGCCCGGCGTGGTGGCCGGCGTCGGCGGGTACGGCAACTGCCTCGGCCTGCCGAACATCGGCGGCGAGGTCGTGTTCGACCCGTCCTACCAGGGCAACCCGCTGGTCAACGCGCTGTGCGTGGGTGCGATGCGGGTCGAGGACCTCCACCTCGCGCACGCCTCCGGCACCGGCAACAAGGTCATCCTCTTCGGCGCGCGAACCGGGCTCGACGGCATCGGCGGCGTCTCCGTGCTGGCCTCGGACACGTTCGCGGGCGACGAGGGCGGGACCGGGCGCAAGAAGCTGCCGAGCGTGCAGGTCGGCGACCCGTTCACCGAGAAGGTGCTGATCGAGTGCTGCCTCGAGCTGTTCCGCGAGGGCCTCGTGGTCGGTATCCAGGACCTCGGCGGCGCCGGGCTGTCCTGTGCGACCTCGGAGCTGGCGTCGGCCGGTGACGGTGGCATGCGCGTGTGGCTGGAGCGGGTTCCCTTGCGGGCCAAGGGGATGACGCCGGCGGAGATCCTGTCGTCCGAGTCGCAGGAACGCATGTGCGCGGTCGTCCGCCCGTCCGATGTGGACGCTTTCATGCGCGTGTGCCAGAAGTGGGACGTCATCGCGACCGAGATCGGCGAGGTCACCGACGGCGACCACCTCGTGATCACCTGGCACGGCGAGACCGTGGTCGACGTGCCGCCGCGCACGGTCGCGCACGAGGGCCCGGTGTACGAGCGGCCGGTCGAGCGCCCTTCCTCCCAGGACGACGTGCTCGCCGACGAGCCGGCCAGGCTGGCCCGTCCGTCCACTTCGGACGCGCTGCGGGCGGAGATCCTGCGCATGGCCGGCTCGCCGAACCTGTCGTCGCGGCGGTGGGTGACCGAGCAGTACGACCGGTACGTGCGGGGCGGGACCGTCCTGGCGCAGCCGGCGGACTCAGGCATGATCCGCATCGACGAGTCGACGGGCCGCGGCGTCGCGATCTCCTGTGACTGCAACGGCCGTTACGTGTACCTCGACCCGTACGCGGGTGCCCAGCTGGCGCTCGCGGAGGCGTACCGGAACGTGGCCGCGTCGGGCGCGCACCCGGTCGCGGTCACGAACTGCCTCAACTTCGGCTCGCCGGAGGACCCGGGCGTGATGTGGCAGTTCGAGCAGGCCGTGCGTGGCCTGGCGGACGGCTGCGCCACGCTGGGCATCCCGGTGACCGGCGGCAACGTGAGCTTCTACAACCAGACCGGCACGACGGCGATCCTGCCGACGCCGGTGGTCGGCGTGCTCGGCGTGATCGACAACGTGGCCACCCGCATCCCGACCGGCCTGGGCGCGCCGGGCGACACCCTGGTCCTGCTGGGCGAGACCCACGACGAGTTCGGTGGCTCGGAGTGGGCCCACGTCGTGCACAACCACCTGGGCGGGCGACCGCCGAAGGTGGACCTGGTGCGGGAGCAGCTCATCGCGTCGGTACTGCGCACCGGGGTGTCCGCGGCCCACGACCTGTCCGAAGGTGGCCTGGCGCAGGCGCTGGTGGAGTCCTGCCTGCTGACCGGCCGGGGCTGCGACGTCGAGCTGACGGGTGACCCGTTCGTGGCGCTGTTCAGCGAGTCGTCGGCGCGGGTGCTGGTGTCGGTCCCGAACCCGGACGAGCTCACCGCCCACTGCGACGAGGTCGGCCTGCCGTGGCAGCGCCTCGGCCTGGTGTCGGAGACGAACGAGCTCCGCATCGAGGGCGTCGGCGAGCTGGCCCTCACGGAGCTGAGTGCGGCGTGGGAAGGGACGCTTCCGGCGCTGTTCGCTTAGGTGGGACGAGCTTCGTGCCGTTCCGCCCCCAGCCAGGCGGTGGCTTCACGTCGGTGCCCTCGAACGTGGCGCCGTCGAACCTGGCCTCGCCGTGGAAGGCGGTCTCGGTGAAGTTCACCTTGGCGTGGGTGTGTACCCGGCTGAACACCGCCGCGTCGTGGAACGTCGTGTCGTCGAGCCAGAAGTTGCCCCAGCTCTCGGTTTCCGTGAACCAGGCGGGACCCCGGATCTCGCAGCCGCGGAGCGAGTTCGACTGGTACAGCTTCAACACCCGGGCCCGGAGCTGGCCGATCACCCGGCGGGACAGGTCGCAGTACTCGAGGGTCGCGCCCGTCAGGTCGAGGTCGTAGGCCACCGCGTCCGGGTCGCCCACCTTCGGGAGCAGGTCGGCCAGCAACCGTTGGGCGGTGAGGCGGACCACGCGCCAGCGGTCCGCCTCCGCGGGATCGCCGACGTACTGCTTCCCGGGCTCGCGGACCGCGAGGTACGCCGGGTGCTCGAATGGGCGGCGCAGGTAGGAACAGATGACGTCCAGCACGTCCTGTGTGTACGACGGCCGGCTGCGGGCGATGCCGGCCAGCGCGTGCAGCGCGCCGACGCGGGCCTGGTCCGTGTCGTGTCCCAGCAGTTCGATGGCGCGCAGGAACCGGTCGTCGGCCGATCGTTCGCGTTCGAGGACGTGCCGGTCCTCGTCGACGCGGCGCCTGCGGTCGTTGAGCCACAACGCGTACAGCGCGACGACCGAGCCGGCGGCCAGGCCGCCGGTCTTGAGGGCCTCGGCACGGTCCACGGTGGGCAGCAGCCAACCCGTGACCACCACCAGGGCGCCGAACGCCAGGAGCATCGTCGCGACGAGCCGCGATGACAGCGCGAAGACGACGATGCCGCCGGCGACCGCCACGACACCGAGGATCAGGAGCGTGACGGCCACCGGCGGCACCTTCTGCCAGCTCAGGAAGCGAAGAACGTGTAGATGCACCACTTCCCGTCCTCGACGAACGCGCTCGTCCGGCCCGACGCGTCCTGGCCGTTCAGCGTGCCCTTGAGGTCGGCGCCCACGTAGGTGTCGTCCACGGTGGTGCCCTCCGGGTCGACCTGCAGCTGCGGGCTCTGCGTCGCGGCCTCGGTGATGTCGCTCTGGCTGGTGCTGTCCGAGCACGACATGGCCGCGGCGCCGGCGCCGTCACCGGAGTTCAGCTTGTCCAGGAACGACTGCACGAACTTCTCACCGTCGGTGTCACCGGTCGGCGGCTGGCCCGCCGGCGAGGAGTCGGGCGACGAGGAGTCGGTCGGCGCGTCCGACGAGTCGCCACCGCCGCCGCTGCCGGCGCTGATGTCCTTCCAGCACCAGTCGCCGCCGTCCTTGACGACGGTCACCTCGTAGTCACCGTCCGAATCGTCCACGACGATGGAGAGCGTCGCGACGACCTCGGTGTCGGACTTCTTCTCGGTGTCCTTCAGCTCGGCGCCGCTGATCTCGTCGATGTCCTTCGTCGCGCCCTTGACGCTCTCGGTCGCGTCGGAGCACTGGTAGCCCTCGAGCGCGGTCTTGTTCTTGTCGTCGGCGGCCGCGACCAGCTTCTGGATGAAGTCGTCCGCGCCGCCGCCCTTGTCGTCCTTGCCGCTGGTCGTCGTGCCGCCGCCGGCCGCGTTGCCGCCGCCGCCCTTGTCGTCGGACAGGAAGAACCCCGGCGCGATGAACCCGGTGACGCCCACCCCCGCGAGGATCAGGACGACGATGGTCACGACCGCGATGATCGGGCCCTTGTTCTTCGGCTGCTGCGGCCCCCCGCCGAGCCCGCCGTACTGTGTGTACCCGCCACCGTACTGGGCGTTGGGGTCGTAACCGCCGCCGTACTGCGGCTGCTGCTGCGGTTGCTGGTAACCCCCGCCGTACTGCGGTTGTTGCTGTCCGTAGGGATCGGGCTGCTGCCCGTACGGTCCCTGCGGTGGGTAAGTCATGTGTCCCTCCCCGATCACGGTCTTGCTGGGTCCGACGTGGTCACGGGGATGCTCGGTTCCCTCAAACTCACGCGATACTCACGCGGGAGCTTAGACGCGCGGAGGGGGCCCTCGCGCTGGAAGGCCCCCTCCACGTTCACCTGATCGAGTTAGTCGCTGTTCGTCGCGAACACGCCGAGTCGGTCGTACGAACCGTTGAACGTGTTCTGGTCAATGGGGGACGAGCTGTACTGCCACACCGTGTAGACGCTCCAGGCGTACGGCAGGGTGCCCACAGAGGACGCGTACCGGGCCACCCACAGCGGGTTGGTGCTGCTGAAGTCGCCGCTCACGCACTGGCTCCACCAGCTCGTGGACGTGTAGATCGCCGGGTACTTGTTCCACCGCGCCTTGTAGGTGTCGCTGAAGTCCTTGATCCACGAGGTCATCGCGGCCTTGGACAGGCCGTAGCAGGTGGCGCCGTACGGGTTGTACTCCATGTCCAGCGCGCCGGGGAGGGTCCTGCCGTCGCCGGACCAGCCGCCGCCGTTGTTGGAGAAGTAGTTCGCCTGCGTGGCGCCGGAGGACACGTCCGGCCGCGCGAAGTGGTACGCGCCGCGGATGAAGCCCTGGTTGTACGAGCCGTTGTACTGCTGCGCGAAGTACGGGTTCTCGTAACCGGTGCCCTCGGTCGCCTTGACCCAGACGAACCGCTTGCCGGCGTTCCACTGCGCGGCCCAGTCCACATTGCCCTGCCAGCCGCTCACGTCGATGCCCTCGACCGAGGCCATGATCCCGATGTCCTCGGGATTCACGCTCTGCGGCATCTGCGCGGTGCTCTCGTGCCTGCGGATCTGCGACCCCATCGGGTGATCGTTCTTCTTGACGTAGGCGTCGACCGCCGCCTGGTCGCCGGCAGGGGTGGCGGCCTGAGCGGTGGTGGTGAAGCCAGCGACTAACAACAGTGTGGAAACCGCGACGACGGCGCTGCGGATGCCCCGTCGTCTCCCACGCCACAAGCTGTTCATGGGATGCCCTTTCCGAATCGCCCTCGCGGATGACAGCCCGGGCTGGAGCTGCCAGAACACAGATTGTGGTCGACTGGTACCGGTTTGTCACGTTGCTCAGTGAATTAGCAACAGCATTGTTGGTAACGGTTAGTTTTCACATTGGGTACGAAAGATCACCGACCGAAGTGGTGAGATCACTCGATTGGCGGGTGTGACCAGTGCGAACGGTGTGCATAGGACCATGGACGGTCAGTGTCCACGCCCGTATCCTGGCGCGTGCCATGCTGGGCGGGGTGGCAACCGAACTATGCCGGAAGGTGTGACGGTGGCAGGCCGGAACGGCTCGGGGCGCGGCTCGTTGGCAGCCGCGTGGGCCACGGTGCTCGCGGACTCCGGCTACGTCGCCACCGACCGTGCCGCGCTCCTCGAACGGGTGGGTGGGTTCGTGGACGTACTCACCGCCGAGGAGTTCGACCGGGCGGCGATCGAGCGGATCGGCGCCGACCTCGTCGCCATGCGGCTGATCGCACCGGACGCGCTGGCCGGCACCATCGAGCTGATCGGCACCCACCTGCCGCCCGGGCCACGTACCGCCCAGCTCCAGGCCGCTGTGACCAGGGGATTCGTCCGCGCCGCGCAGGAGTGGATCTTCCACCAGCAGGAGATCCTGCGTCGGTCCGCACTGGACGCCCGGGACGGCGCGGAGACCGCGCGGCGCGCCAGCGAGGCCCGCTTCCGCGCCATGTTCTCCGACGCCGCGATCGGCATCGGCATCTCCGACACCAAGGGCCGCCTGCTCGAGATCAACAGCGCGATGGCCGCGATGCTCGACATGACGGTCGAGGAGATGCTCGGCCGGTACCTCATCGAGTTCATGCACCCCGACGACCCGGAGGACCTGAAGCGGCACTTCCAGGAGATGGCGGCCGGGCAGCGCGACAACTACCGCATCGAGCGGCGGTTCCGGAAGCGGGACGGCTCGGCGTTACGAACCAACGTGACGGTGTCGCTCGTGCGGGACGACCACGGCCGGCCGCAGTACCTCGTCGGCATGGTCGAGGACAACACCGAGCGGCACCTGCTTTCCGAGCAGCTGCGCCACCAGGCCAACCACGACCACCTGACCGGCCTGGGCAACCGGGCGTACTTCACCGAGCGCCTGCACGCGGCCTTCGGCGGCTCACCCGGCGAGCGGGTGGGCCTCTGCTACCTCGACATCGACGGGTTCAAGGCCGTCAACGAGACCCTCGGCCACGTCGTCGGCGACCAGCTGCTCGTCGAGATCGCACGCCGGCTCGACGAGCTGGTCTCCGCGCCGGGCCGGCTGGTCGCGCGGATGGGCGGCAACGAGTTCGTCGTGTTCGTGGAGCACTCGACCGGCATGGACCAGTTGATCGAGCTGGCCGAGCGGCTGCTCGCGACCGTCGCGCAGCCCGTGCACATCGCCGGGCACCGGCTCGTGGTGTCGGCGAGCATCGGGCTGGTCGAGCGGTCGGTGTTCGACGCCTCGCCCGCGGAGACCATGCGGGACGCGGACGTCACACTGCACTGGGCCAAGGTCGACGGCAAGAACCGGTGGGCCGCCTACGACCCGGAGCGCAACGCACGCGAGATCGCCCGGATCACGTTGTCCGCGGCCATGCCGGCGGCGCTGGAGCACGAGGAGTTCTACGTCGACTACCAGCCGATCGTCTCGCTCGCGGACGGCACGCTCCTCGGCGTCGAGGCGTTGGTCCGCTGGGCACACCCGGAGTTCGGCCGGCTCGGCCCGGACCGGTTCATCACGCTCGCCGAGGAGACCGGGCTGATCGTGCCGCTGGGCCGGTGGGTGCTGGAGACCGCGTGCCGGCAGACCATGAAGTGGCGGGCGGCGGGCGCCACCCCGATGGTCAGCGTCAACCTGGCCGCGCGGCAGGTCGCCGAGCCGGGCCTGGTCGACGACATCGCCTCGATCATCGAGGAGGTCGGGATCCCACCGACGTCACTGCAGCTGGAGCTGACCGAGAGCGCGATCATGGGCACGACCGGCGAGCCCCTCGAAGCACTGCGCAGGCTGGTCGCCCTCGGCGTGCGGATCGCCATCGACGACTTCGGCACCGGCTACTCCAACCTCGCCTACCTGCGGCACCTGCCGGTGCACGCGCTGAAGATCGCCGGGTCGTTCGTCGAGGGCCTGCGGGCGGGCGAACAGGACTCGGTGGACGCGCGGATCGTGACGGCCCTGGTCTCGCTGGCGCACACGCTCAAGCTCGACGTGATCGCCGAGGGTGTGGAGACGACCGAGCAGGCCGACCTGCTCCGCCGCATCGGCGCCGACTCCGCGCAGGGCTGGCTGTACGCGAAGCCGGGGCCGCCGGAGGACGTCGAGCGCTGGTTGGCCTGAACGCCGACCGCGGGTCCACCGAAGTCGGTAGGTTGCGGGCATGCGCCGGTTGATCGTGTTCGCCTGTCTGCTGCTCGCCGGGTGCACGACCGCTGATCCGGGCACGCCGACCCCCGCTGACCGGACCAGCGACCGGCCCAGTGAGACGAACACCACAACCACCAAGAGCAGTGCTCCCAGCCGACCCAGGAACATCGACCTGGCCACGGTGGACATCTGCCAGGTCGTCACCGGACTCCCCAGGGCGGACCTCGGCCTGGACACCGACCGGCCGCCGCTCCCGGGTGACTCGAACCTCTTCCCCGGTTCGAAGGACTGCTTCAACAACGGCACCGCGGCCAACCTCGCGCTGACCCTGGTCGCGGTCGTCAACCAGGGCGCGGCCGCCTACCTCGACGGCGCCAACGCCGACATCGACCGGACGGACGCGAACGGATTTCCGCTTTATGTCCTGACCACGGAAGCGAGCCCACAAAGCTGCTTCGGCGTGCTCGATGTCAACGACGGACAAATGATCTTCATCAACTATGGCGTGGCCTCGTCGAGCAGTCAGCCGGCCACGCCGCAGAGCACGTTGTGCGAGCGAGTTCCGGAGATAGCGAAGGCGGCCCTCGCTCTACTCTGAGTAGCACCCGTTGAACCAACCCGGTGCCCCTGCCGTGAACAATTAATAGCTCTGATCGATTGCTTGTGGGAACCAGCTCACAACGTCATGCATCAGAGCTACAGTCGTCGCAATCGCACAGACTGAGGGAGATGAGCCGTGTACCTGGCAGACGGTGGCGGTGGGGGCGCTACGCCGACCCCCCAGTTCACGGGCACCCAGACTCTGCACATCGAGCCGTCCGCCATACCGGACGCGCTCAAGGCGTTCACCGACGCGCACGACCGCGTCGTCGCCAAGATCAACGAGCTGCACGCGCTGCCCATCAACGACTGGGCGGGAGACCCGGTCAGCAGTGAGACGGCCGTGCAGTTCCAGCAGCGCAGTAACCGCGGGGGCGCGGACTCGGCGCTGGCCTGCCTCGAGGGGTACGAGAAGCAGCTGTCGGCAGCGATCAGGTCATTGAAGGGTGCGCACGACGATTACATGCGCATCGAGGGGGACAACACCGCGATATGGGGCAAATACCACCGGGACTGAGCCTCGGAGGGGATTTCGATGGCTAACAGATGGCGGGGTTACGAGCACCCCGAGCTTTACAGCATGATCAATGCCGGGCCCGGCGCCGCCGCGTCCGACCCGCAGACCACCTACTGGCAGGGCCTCGCCAAGGAGCTCAACGAGCTCGACCAGGACCTCAACACGAAGCTGTCGCAGCTCGGCTCGCGTTGGGAGGGCCCGGCGTCGGAGAGCGCGACGACCGGCCTCACGCCGCTGGCCTCCTGGGCGAGCGACGCCAAGACCGGCGCGGACGTGATGAAGGTGTCGTCGGAGGACCAGGGGCAGTTCGTCTCCGACGCCCGCTCGAACATGCCGGAGCCGCTCGAGGTGACCACGCCGGCCCCGTCCGGCTGGGACTACGCCAAGGCGGTCGGCGCCTCCATGCTCGGCTTCGGCGGCCCCGCCGCGGACGTCGCCCAGCAGGCCGAGGACAACGAGGCCCAGGAGGCGGCCAAGAACGCGGCCGAGGAGAAGGCCGTCCAGACCATGCAGACCTACGAGTCGAGCAGCACCTGGAACCGGACCACGCTCGGCACGTTCGTCGCGCCGCCGGACGTCGTGGTCTCGACCCCGGCGCCGCAGCCGATCGGGACGGTTGGCGTGGTCGGCCCGACCCGCACCGCCAAGAACGTCGGCGAGAACAACACCGACAGCGGTGTGGTCAGCCACACGCTCACCACCGGCACGAACGGGACGGCCGACGCCCCGATCACCCACGACCAGCAGCCCGGCACGACCGGGGACAGCGGCGCCGGTGGTGGTGGCGGCGGTGGCGGTGGCAACACCAGGCCGCCGGACGTGAACAACCCCGGCACCACCACCCCGTCGGACGTGTTCGTCCCGCCGCCCGGCGGTGGCAACCCGCTCCCGCCGACGCCCGGGCCGAACCCACTGCCGCCCGGCCCGAGCCCGACGCCGCCTGGCCAGAACCCGCTGCTGCCCGGTGGGGGTCCGTTCCCCTTCGGTGGCGGTGGCGAGAACGCGAGCGACATCGCCCGGCGGGCGATGCCGCTGCGGCCCGGTCTGCCCGTCGAGGGCACGCCGTTCGGTCGCGGTGGGCTGCCCGGTGGCCCCGGCGGGCTCGGGGCGCTGGACGGCGAGCGCGTTCCGTCGCAGCTCGGCCGCGGTGGCGTGCTCGGCGGCGCCCCCGGTGAGGGCGGCGTGGTGCGCAGCGGGCCGGGTGCGGCCGGCGCGGCCGGCCGTGGCGGCAACGGCGTGCACGGTCCCGGCGGGGCCGGCGGCCGGCGCGCGGAGGACGAGGACGAGGAGCAGGAGCACTACACGCCCGACTACCTCCTGGAGAACGACGACGTGTTCGGTGACGAGCGACGGGTCGCGCCGACGGTGATTGGCGAATAAGTTCATAGGTAGCTCTGTCGGGGAGTCGCTTTCGAGCGGCTCCCCGCTGCTTTGTCTGGGGATAGGGGATGTTGTGACCAGCACTTTCTCGCTCGGGGACCGGGAAGCGCCGCCGATCACGCTGTCGGCGCTGGAGTTCGACGTGCTGTGGGAGCACCTGCGGCTGGGGTCGATGCCGCTGGTGGTGAAGGTGCCGTCGCCGGGGAAGACGCTCGAGGAGCGCGCCCGGCTGGAGGCGCGGGTGTGGGCGGATCTCGAGGCCCGCGGGCTCGGCCGCCCCGTCGAGGTCGACCCGGACATCGAGGACATGCTCGGCGTGCTGGCTAAGCCGCAGCGTGAGGTGGACGTCCGGGCCTTCGTCGGGCGCAACGCCCGCGTGCTCGCCGCCGCGGTCGGTGACTCCGCGGTGGTCGCGGAGCTTTCCGACGGCGCCGTGACGTTGCGGCGGGCCTCGGACTCCGGGCTGCCGTCCGCCGCGCTGTCGGTGCTGCCGTCCGCGCCGGCCGGGCCCGGGCGGTCGGTGACGTTGCGGACCGCGGAGTTCGAGCAGGCCGCCCGCAGTGCCGGGCGCACCCGCGAGGCGTTCGGCGCCGCGCTGCTGGAGGTGGGCCTGCGCTCGGACGACGCGGACGCACTCGTCGAGATGATCAAGGACGTGCTGCACACGGGGAACTTCGGCGCCGCGGCCCGCGACCGGTTGGGGCGGCGCAGGCGCGCCGAGCGCGTGGTGTCCTTCTTCGACACCGAGGACGGCCGGTACGTGCAGATCCGCCGCCCGGCCGACGATGGCACGATGTGGACCACGATCTCCCCCGCCGACATGCGAAAGCTGAACCACCACGTGACCGAGCTGCTGGACGAGCTGGTGGCCGAGGTCGAGCGTTGAGTACTGCCTCCGTCGACCCGCACGAGATGCGGGACGCGGTGGCGGCCGTGCTGCCGTGGGTGGACACACCCCCACGCCCGGCACTGGCCAAGGCCGTGCGGTTGAGCCTGCGCACGCTCGCCCAGCTCGCGCCGGGCCGCAGCGTCGAGGTGCGGGTACCACCCTTCGCGGCGGTGCAGTGCATCGAGGGGCCCCGGCACACCCGCGGCACCCCACCGAACGTGGTGGAGACCGACCCACGCACCTGGCTGGAACTGGCGACCGGCAGTCTGCGGTGGACGGACGCACTGGCGGCGGGCCGCGTCACCGCCTCGGGCAACCGCGCCGACCTCTCCCCCCTGCTCCCACTGCTCCGCCTCAAGCCCTGAAGGACCCCTTCAGGACGTTCAACGTCCCGAAGGGGTCCTTCAGGGCATCAGAACAGTCGGCCGAGGGTGTTGTCGTACAGGGACTTGCCCGCCTCCACCAGGTCGCCCGTGGCGCCGATGACCACGTCGCCGGTGTCGTTGAGCAGTTCCTGGCCCGTGTCCGTCAGCTCGTCCCAGGCCGCGTCCCAGTCGCCGTGTGCGGCGTCGCGGCCCGCGGCTGCCAGGCCGTCGCCCGCGTCGCCGACCAGGTCGTCCACCGGGTCCTCGGGAACGCCCGCGGTGACCGCGTCGTAGTGGGTGGTCGCGATGTTCGCCAGGTTGGTCAGGGACTCGTTCGAGTAGTAGGTGCTGTGCGCGGTCCGCAGGTCCGCGTCGTCGGGCACCGCGAACTGGTTGGCGCCGAAGGAACTGTCGTACGGGCCCACCGACGAGCCGTCCGCCGTGAACCAGCTCCCGCTCGTCGCCTGGACGATCGGGTCGTGTTCGGCCGCGCCCGCCCACACGTGGCCGGCGCCCGGCGACAGTTGGTCCACGGTGGACGCACCGACGCCCGGCGAGCCCACGAACGCGATGTCGTCCGCCGCCAGGCCGTGCATGCCCGCGTAGCCGACCGTCACGCTGCCGTAGCTGTGGCCGATGACCGTGATGTGTTGCTGCCCCTCGGCCGCCGCCCGATATCCGTCCACATCGGACACCAGGTGTGTGGCGCCGTCGACGGCGTTGTCCGGGGTCGCGACCGTCGTGTCCCACGTCGGCGCGTCGTAGCCGAGCCAGGCGATCGTCGAGTTGCCGGCCGAGACCTGGTCCATGGCGCCACGCAGGGCCTGTGCGCTGCCGTTCGGGAAGCCGGACTCCAGCGTGGTCCCCGTGCCGGGCACGACGACGGCCACATTCGTTGCGGTGTCGGGGTTTCCGTACGCGATGGCGAGCGTGCTCTCCTTCCGCCCCGGCCCC
>Ga0081539_10002767_pt1 | contig 23585 bp, 27 predicted proteins | sample TabmetS4T2R2_FD_71023 | JGI IMG/M metagenome (GOLD analysis project Ga0081539, IMG submission 71023) | Tabebuia heterophylla rhizosphere microbial communities from the University of Puerto Rico - S4T2R2 | ecosystem: Host-associated > Plants > Roots > Rhizosphere ...
TCGTACTCAGCGATCTGATCCGCCACGGCCTGCTCGGGGCTGCGGAACTGCTTGGGTGGCCGCCCCAACCGGGCGGCCAGGTGCCTCGTCTCGCAGTCCGCGAAGCTCGGGTCACGAGGGTCGGCGAACCGGTCGTAGACCGCATGCATGACCTCGGCGTCAACCTCCCCGCTTAGCCCGAGGTCTTCGGCGCCACCGCCCAGCCAGCGGCCCGGCGGCTCGCCCCCGTTGACAGCGCCGGTGTAGTACGACTCCATCCCGGCACCCACAGAGCCGGTCAGATAACTTGCGGAATGGCCGCTGGAGACGCTCAACATCACGCCTCCCGGACCGGCCGCAGAACGCGGCGTGAATCATCCTTGATCACAAGATCAGTTGATCTTGCCTGCCCTACTCGGTCGGTGATGCATGTGTGTGTCTTCTGTTCTGGCTTTGCTGGTATTTCCTGATCGTTGTTCTCTGGTGGTCCTGCGCTGGTATCTGCTTGGGGATTCTGTTCTGGCTTTCTGATGGTTTCGTTGACGCTGCTCTGCTGTATGTCGCGGCTGTCTTGGATGGCTTGTGTTCGGATTCGAGTCGCTCTGGTCTGGCCGATCGAGTAAGCGCGCATGAGTGACCGCATGCTGGGAATCTCGCGGCTTGCCTGCGCGTGCAGATCGGCGAGGATCTCGGCGTCGGTGCGGTTGCCGTTGCCGATGGCTGGCGCTTGTTGTTCGGGGCTGGCGCGCCGCGCGAGCGGCGCCGCCGGTAACTCACGCGGAACGGCGCTGCTTTCGGACGCCGTGAGTGCATTCGGGCGTGCCTGTCGGTCGGATGCAGTGCCGTCGAGCGCACCTGGTTCCGTCGGTAGCGAATGGCCGCTAACGGCGTCCGGGCCGTCGAGCGGCTCCGGCGACGGTGGATGCATCCGGCTAGCTGGGGGCTGTGTGTGTGCAGCCGGCGGACCCTCAACGGCAGGTGCACTCGGGTGCTGGGCGGCCAGGTGCCAGAGCAGGGATGCGGCGCCGAGGACGAGGACGGGTAGGCAGGAGACGGCGGCGACGATGGTGCCGGGCGCCTGTTGGGCGTGGTCGGCGGCCAGCAGGTGGAAGGCGACCTGGCCGGCCATGCCGAGGGCGAGGGCGACGAACGCGGAGATCCAGCCGAAGCGGCGGGCTTGGGTGGTGAGGGGTCGGGTGTCGGTGGCGACGGCGAGGGCGTAGATGGCGTAGGCCTCGACCCCGATGGGGAGGGTGATCGCGGTGTTGACGGTGGCGGCGTCCCAGATCCCGGGCAGCGGGTGGACGACGCCGAAGCCCGTGAGTTGGCCGAGGCCGACCCAGCCGGACCAGGTCGCGGTGCCGGCGGCCGCGCCGATGACAAGCAGCGGCCACCGGCTGCGAGTTCGGGACTGAGCGATGGTTGTCGGGTCAGGCGGGAAGGGCATGTGGCGGGCGGCGGTCGTCACCGCAGATCCTCTCGTCGGGTCGGCTGGCGCGGGCGAGGTCATTCCCGGCTGGCGGTATCCGGTTCGCGGTCGGCGGTCGCGGCATGGGCGGCGGGTGCCGCGGCGTCGTCCATCGCACGCTCGGGGGGCGTGGTGTGTCCGCGGCCACGAGGAGTGGCTTCGGCGGCGTCGAGGCGGGCACGGCAGGCCAGGACCTCGGCTTCGGCTGCGCCGGCGTGGTCGCCGAGTTCCCGGGCCCGATGCGCGATGAGGTCGTGCACCTCGGCCTGTTGAGTCAGCCAGGCAGCTGCGTCGGGGGGTGGCTTGGCGGGGGCGGCCGGCCTGGTGGACGGGGGTTCGACGCTGGCCACGTCTTGCGCGTGCGCGACCGGCGTGCTGCTGGAGCCGGTGGCGGCCGTGGTGTCGACCGCGGTGTTAGCGGCGGTGTCAGCCGAGGTCCCTCCCGCGGTGCTGGTGAAGGGTTCGCCGGTGGCGGGGTCGATGGTGTTGGTGTTGAGGTGGGCGTCCTCGCCGGTGAGCAGGCCGAAGCCGCGGAGCTCCTCATAGACGGTGACGAAGTAGGTCTCCCAGGACGGCATCGGGCCGGCCTGGTCGTCCCAGGTGTCGTAGAGGTGCTCGTACCGATCGGAGATCTCCTGCACGACCGGGCTGCGCGGGCTGAGCGCGGCCAGCGCCTGGTCGTAGTCGGGCACCGACTGCTCCGCCGCGGCAGCGCCGTCGCCGGCGACGTCGTCGTCGGCGGCTGGGTAGTCAGTGGCGCCGTTGGGGGAGCGGGCGTCGTCGACTTGGGTGTCGGGGTCTGCCGTCGCAGCGACTCCGGGGGCGATCGTCGTGTTTCTCTCGGGCTGAACGTCGTCGCGGTCGTGCAGGTCGAGCGCGTCGCGCAGGGTGTCCACGGCGTGGGTGACGCCTTCGGCGCGGCCGTGTTCGGCGTCGGCGTCGATCTCAGCCTGGAGGCTCAGGTCGTCCAGCAGCCGAGTCAAGGCGTCCAAGTCCAGCCCGCCGGCAGGGTTGGCGGCCGGGTCGTGGGCAGCGCGGATGGCGTCGCTGACCTGGGCGATGCCTTCGCGGGTGTTCAGCTCGTGCAGCGGCAGGGCCTCCTCGACCGCAGCCTGGGCGTCGAGGTCGTCCAGCGTGCGGTCCAGCAGCTCGCGCCGCCGGGTGTCGTCCGCGCCGTGATCGGGGGAGTGTTCAGACATCGATGGCTCCAGGGGTCGTTGTTCAGGCCGGGTTCAGGCGGGGGTGAGGCCGGGGGCGGGGTGGGTGCCGTGGGTGGTGGCCCACCAGTGGGCGATCTCGTCGAGGTAGGCGGGGTCAGGGTGGTAGCGGGCGGCGCCGGCGACGTGTAGGCCCTCGGCGCGGATGCAGGCGGCCATCGCCTTCCTGATGCGGCTGGCGGCGCCGGGCCGCCACCGGTCGTGCCAGCCAGCCAGCCACTCAGGCGGCGCCTGCTCGCTGAGGGCGGCGGCCCAGACTTGTTGGCAGGCCAGGAGTTCGGCGATGACGTCGGGGTGCCAGGGCCAGCAGGCCGGCAGCCGCTCGTAGTGGTTCCAGACTTCCCGCACCCAGCCGTGCAGCCGGGTCAGCCACAGCACGGCGGCGGTTGGGTCGGTCAGGGTGAGCCATTCGGCGATGAACTCTTCGCCGTTCTTGGCCGGGCCGATTCCCGCACTGGGCGGGGTGAGTCGGCGCAGCAGGTCGGTCAGGTCGCGCAGCGTTCGGGTGTGGGTTTCCACGTCGTCACGCAGCCGACGCAGGGCGGTGAGGTCGGCGTCGATCCGGTCGACCTGGGCAGCGAGCCGGGCAAGCGCGGCGGTCGGGTCGCCGTCGGGCGGCGGCTGGTGCATCCTCACGACCGTCGCCCCCCGGGCTTATCGTCGGGTTCACTGTCGGGGCGCTGGTCGACCGGCTGCAGGTGCTCGGTCTGGGTCAGGTCGATGACGGTCGGCTCGCCGTCGTCGTCTCGCAGTACCGAGACCAGTCCGATGGCCTGATCCCGCGCCCAGATGACTGCCGGCCGCAGGACACGCACGGTGACCCGGGCGGCCTGCCGGAGGCGTTCGGCGGTGGCGGCCAGGCCCAGCCGGAGGCGGCGGGAGCGGTCCCAGGCCATCGGGGCGCGGCCGATGATCGGCCGCAGGCTGTTCCTAAGGAGGAGGGCGGTGCTGGCCGGGAGGGCGGCGATTTCGGCGGGGGTCATGACCGGGATGTGGCGGCGGTCGTCGGGGTCGAGCCAGACCAGCCGGGTGCCGGTAAGGATCGACAGCCGTTCCAGGTCTTTGGACGCTTTGAGGCCGCCGAAGACGAGCAGGGCGGCGGTGTTGCCGAGGATGGTTTCGGCGCGGTCTTCGCCCCACACGTCGCGCAGCTGGGCCAGCGATTGGGCGGCGAGGTGGATGGTGACTCCGCGGCCGCCCATGTCGGCGGTCCAGTCATGCAGCGGGATCGGCCCGCAGGTCAGCGGCGCCTCATCGAGGACCATGGTGAGCGGCGGGTCGAGCCGCCCGGCCGGGTGCGCGGCGGCGGCCATCCGCGCCTGATGCGCCAGTTCCGCGGTCAGCGCGCCGATCAGGGGCCGGCAGGCGCCCTCCCGGCCGATCAGATAGAGGGAGTCGTACCGCCAGATCCCGGCCCCGTCGGGTGTGACGGTCAGGTAGCCGCTCGGGAACCGGGCCAGGTTCAGCAGGTCCGGATCGCTCGCGGGGGCGTCGGCGACCTGGGCGGCGACGCCGTCGGTGACCCAGCGGATCGCCGGCAGCACGGTGGCGGTGATCGAGGTGAGGGTGCGGTCGTTGGTGCCGTAGATGGAGCGGATCTCCGCCGCGGCGGCCCGCCCGGCCGGTGAGGTCTTCAGGGCGTGCAGGATCTGGTCGCGGGACACCTCGTCGGCCGGGGACACCCAGTCCAGCACGGTGCGCAGATTCCCCTGCGCGAGGGCGGCGGCGTGCAGCAGCAGCGCGAGCAGGCCGCGGGCCTGCACATCCCACCGCTCCCCCTCACCCGTGCTTTCGGGGATGAGGTCTTTGGCCCGGCGTTGCGCGGTGGCCAGATCTTGGCAGCCGACCAGCACCGACCAGCGCACCGTGGACGGCAGGCCGCCGAGGCCGGTGGGGTTGAACACCTCCACCCGCCCGGCCCGCGAACGGCGCCGGGCGGTGGCCTCAAGGAGGTCGGTGCGGGAGGTGGTGACCAGCAGGGCGCCGGGGGCGTCCAGCGCGTGACAGGCCAGGGAGCCGGACTTGCCGGTGCGGGGGCCGCCGATGCGCAGCGTGACGTCCTCACACGACGCCCACACGGTGGTGCGCACCGGCCACCACCCGGCGCGGACCAGCCGGACCCCGAACCCGGTCTTGGGCTGCCACCGACGCCGCACCGCGGAGATCCGTCGGAGGGAGGGGCGGAGGATGGTGGCGCGGCGGCGCAGCGCGGTGCCGCCGGCGTGTTCCACCACGTCCAGCCAGGTGGCCACCCCGCCGGCGGTGTGGGAGGCGTCGTCGCGGCGGTCCACCCACCGCTTCGTGGTCACCGCGGGCGCCAGCCACCGCCAGACCCACCAGCCGGTCACCGCGACCAGGGCGAGCGCGGCGGCCTGCACGGGCCGGGTGGTCAGCCGGGACGGGGCTCCCAGCCAGTGCAGGGCCGAGGCGAGCAGGGCCAGGCCGGCCGGGAATGCGGCGATCTTGACCGGGTAATGCCGGGCCGCGCGCAGTGCACGGCAGGCGAACACAATCATGATCAGGGATCCTTTCCGGGCATGGGGGCAGCCACGAAGGGCGTGACCTCGCGCTTTGTGCTGCAGGAATGGGATGTCGAGGGACGGCGGCCGCCGCCGCGGTCGTCGCGGCTTAGCCGCTGTCGTGCGCGTCGACGTCAGCGGCCCGACCAGCGGCGGCGGTGTGTCGGTCGTCGGCGGCGTGGTCGGCTTGGTCGCCGAGGATGATCAGCCGACAGTCCGGCACCGGCAGCCGGTGGCGGCGGGCCAGGTCGTCGGCCTCCCGCCAGGCGCGGTGGGCCAGCACCTCCGCCTCCACCGCCCCGGCCACGTCACCCAGGGCCCGGCAGCGCTCGGCGATCGTCAGGTGCAGGTCGGCCTTCCGGTTCAGCCAGGCCACCACCTGCGCTGGGGGCGCTCCGCTGGGTGGGCGGGTGGCGGCCAGGTCGGCGATCCGGCGGGACAGCCGCGGGCCGCTCACCGCGGACCGCCCATCGCGCCGTCGGTGTCCCGGTCCTGCATCCGGTCTTGCAGGCGGCAGCGGGTGCGGGTCAGCACCTCCGGGTCGCCGGCGTGCAGCCCGTGCCGCAGCCCGAGGACGTACTCGTTGGCCTCGACGCCGCCGCACAGCCAGCACCGCCACCCCGGCCGGCGCTCGCCGGTGCGGGCGCCGATCGTGTCGTACGGCGCGACCCACACCACCGCCGCCCCGCCCGGCAGGGTCCGGGCCCGGCCCTCGAACTGCTCCCGGACCCGCTCGGCGTGCGCGCGGCGGGCCAGCTCGGCGTCCGTCGCCCCGAAGAGGTCCGGCTGGATCGAGCCGTCAGCCAACACCATGACCTCGTCCGGGACTCGGCGGCGGGAGGTCATGACCGGTCACCGCCATCCGGGGGTTGGGTGGCGTGCAGGCCGCCGGTCGCCGTCTGCGCCCGCTGCAGGCACCCGGTCAGCTGACCGGCGGCCAGGCTCGCCTGAGTCAGCCAGGAGCCGAGGTGGGCCAGCGCGGCCTGCGGGTCGCCGCGGTGCGGTCCGGTGGCGTCCTCCCCCAGCACGCCGGCGCCGGCCAGGCCGAGCAGGAAGGCCTCCAGCTGGCCGAGCAGCTGCGGCAGCCCGCCGACCCCGGCGGCGAGGTTGCCCAGCACCCAATACACCTGCGCCGGCTCCTGCAGGCCGCTGCCCGTCTGCGTGGCGTGGTTGAGCACCCGCACCGTCTGCGCGAACAGCTCCGCCACCGCCACCGTGTTCTGGCCGCTGTGCGGGCCGTCGACATTCAGAAGCACGTCGCTCATCGCGGCCCACCGCCGTCCGGGCAGCCCGCCCCCGAGACGTGCTCGTAGTCCGGGGTCTCGCAGCGGGCGCAGTGCCGCCAGGTCAGCTCGCAGTCGCGGTGACCGGCCCCCCGCGGCACGGGCGACCAGTCCTGCCAGAGGTGGCCGAACGCGGCGCACTCCCGCTCCACCACGCACTGCCCACAGATCGTCTCCCAGCCGCCGTCCGGCAGCGGCACCCACGACCACGGTCGCGGCCCGCACTGCTCGGTGAACTCCCGCGCCGCAGCCAGGCCGACGAAGTACGGGATGGAGTCGTAGTCCCCGCCGTCCAGCCAGGCCGCCTCGTCGCACACCGCGCAGGTCACCTCGACCCCGGCCACCACCCGCACCAGACCCGGCCGCCACGCCACCGGCCCACCGGCCGGCTCGGCCAGCGCTGTGCGGATGGCCTCGACCGCTTCAGCGATGCCGTCCCGGCGGGACAGTTCGCCGGCGGGCAGCGGCTCATCGACCGCGGCAGCCGCCGCCAACTCATCCAACGCGGCCAAGACGCGCAGCAGCAGCGACTCAGGGCTGGCCGACTCCCACGAGGCGGCAACTGCCTGCTCGTGGGCGTTCATCGTGCGCCGCCCTCGACTGCACGCAGCCCCACGCTCGGCTGCGCCTGTGCCGCAGCTGCCCGGCAGTCGGCGCAGACGTCGAAGATGGAGCCGTCGGCGAACTCCACCAAACTCATTGCCGGCATCAATCGGCACGACTCACAGATCTCCAGCACCGGCGCCTCCGCCGTCATGCGAGCCCGCTCTAGGCCGAGGGCGGCGGCCACGAACCCGACCGCCGCGACGATCGCCAGGCATCCGCCCAGCACGAACCAGCCGGCGTGGGAGTGCATTCGCGACCCGAGACCAGCCAGAGGAGCGACCGCGAGTACCGCGATCAGTATTCGTGGGTCGGATGTCCCTCGATCACTAGATGCCAGTGCGATCAAGACGAAACGCTTGGCGGCCTGGGTGATGGAAGTCGGGCTCACGCCGCAACACCTCCCGTCGAGTCCTCGGCGGATTGGCGTGTGCGACCTGCGCGAGTGAGCGATGCGACGACTCGTTCGCTGACGTGGAGTCGGAAGGCGATGTCCTTGAGCGAGTTCCCGTCGCTGCGTAGTTGTTGGATGGCCGAGGTCAGCTCTGCACGGGTGAGCGGGAGACGTTCCCCAGCGCATGCCCGGTCAACGGCCACGTAATCGATGTATGTCGGATCGGTCTGCATCTGGCGGGGAAGTTGCTCTTCAACGGCAAACTGCTCGTCATCACGAATGGCCCGCTCCCAGCAGGCGCCGCACGCAACGCCACCGATGAGGGGCGTCCGATGGTCGATGCAGTGGGATGAGGCGATGCCGGCGAGTGCGTGGTCAGGCCCGAGGTGCAAGCGTGAGGTGTTCACCGGACGCCTCGGCGGGTGTCGGAGCGATCGGCACGCCGGTTGGCCCGCCAACCCATGACCAGCGCGTCGCTGGTGGTTGAGGTCGCCGCGGGAGTGACCGCGGGCCCGCCGCCGGAGCCTTCGCGGGAGTAGTCGGCAGAGTCATCGCGGGACCGCCGAGAGAGGGCGGCTGCCTCCAGGAGGTCCAGCGCCTTCGCCGGCACCACATACCGGCCACGGATCTTGACCGCGGGGAAGTCTCCGCTGCTGATCTCGCGATAGATCGTTACCTCGGACACCCCCAGTATCGAGGCGGCCTCGGCGACCGAAAGAAATCTTGGTGCCTCAGGCGGTGGACTAATGGGCTCGTACATCGGTGTCTCCTGGAGAGGTAGTAGTACGTACTGATTACTGACAAGCACGCCAGCGGCGAATAGGATGACTCTCGACATCTGAGGCGCTTCCGGTCTTTGCGGACCGGCTCGTCAACAAGAGAAGCCCGAGAAGGCCGTCATTGGAAACGTGATCGCCGGGGTGACTGCTCGCTCGGGGGGTGCTTTGGAGGGTGCTTTGCGAATCGTGCCGGGGAGATGAGGGACGGGGAGCGATGGCAACCAGGGAGGCAAACGCCAAGCTCGCGGAGCTGCTGCGGAAGGCCGATATCAGCAGAAGCGGCCTGGCCCGTCGTGTGGTTGATCGAGCCGAAAAGTACGGTGTCGAGCGTCGCTACACGCACATTGACGTGACGCGATGGCTGGGTGGCACGCAGCCGCTCGGCGTGATCCCTACCGTGATTGCCGAAATCCTCTCGGAGCGGCTGGGGCGGCCCGTCTCGGTCTCCGACATCGGCATGCCTCCGAGCGATGACGCTCTGATGCTGGGCGCGGTCGACTACCCGCAGAGCCTCGCCGACGCGATCGCAGCAGTGACGGCTGTGGTCCATGGGGATCGATCCGGGGCGATGACCGCGGGCCCCGATCAGGTCGACGCCGGCGCCTGGGCGAACGTCATGGTGCAATGGTTGCTCGTTCCGGAAATCTCGGCCTCGCCGACGTCCCGGCCGGCGCATCCGGACGTACAGGCGCTCGCTTGGGCGACCGACATGTTCTCCCGCCTGGACTATCAGTTTGGCGGCGGCTACGCGCGGTCGGCCTTGGTGGAGTTCATCCGGGCCGAATTGTCGCCGATCATGGCCGATCCCCGCCGTGCGTCGTCAGAGCTGCTTGGCGCCGCAGCATCCCTCCTACGCCTGGCGGGGTGGACGGCCTACGACACTGGTCGGCACGGTATGGCGAGTCGTTACCTGACGCAGGCGCTTCGGTTCGCGCAGGCCGCGGGGGATCGAGCGCTTGGCGGTCGAATCTTGGCCGGGATGAGTCACCAGGCCCATTTCCTCGGCTACCACGAGCAGGCGGCGAACCTTGCCAGGGCTGCGCAGCGAGGAGCCCAGGGCCATGCGACCCCAACCGGGATGGCGTTGTTCTATGCGATGGAGGCGCGGGCGCTTGCTGGTAGTGGGGACCGGCAGGGCACCGAGGCCGCTCTCATCGCGGCCGAATCATGGTTCGATCGACGATCCCCGGAGAATGATCCTCCCTGGTTGCGCTACTTCGACGCGGCCGAGCTGGCGGCCGAGTTCGCGCACTCCTACCGGGACCTCGGCCTGGCCGACAAGGCCATCGAGTTCGGCCAGGTGGCGGTCAACGACGCGGACCCGCTGTACGCCAGGAGCATCGCGTTCTGCCGCTGCGTGCTCGCCGAGGGCCACCTCGCCACGGGAGACGTCGAGCAATGCCTTGCCCTCGCGGAAGTTGCCGCCGCCGGCGCCGGCTTGCTTCGTTCGGAGCGGTCGCGCGAGTACATGCGCGACTTCGTGAGGCGGCTCGCTCCCTTCCGCCAACACCACGAGGTCGCGGAGTTCACTGAGCGAGTCACTCAAGCGCTGCGTCAGGGCACCGCGGGCGCCGTCTGACCCAACTTGGAGTTGACCTGGTTGATGGCGTGGACGGCTGTCGACCCGGTACGGCAACACGTGTCGGATTTGATGGAACCCGAAGGTATGATCAAGGCTGACGGCGGCGCTGTTCGTAGGCACCGATCAACAGCGCGAGCCGCGATGCGTCTGCATGGGTGAGTCGACCGTCCTGCTCAGCGACCACGACGCTGTCAACGGCGAAGTCGTACTCGGTCCTGGACGCGATCCGACCCCGGGCGAGGATCTTGGCGAGGTGATCGACTCGCTGGTATGGCAATCCTTGGGCCTGGACCTGCTCCCAGAACGCACCCGTCTTGGAGTGCGGAGCCTCGTTCCAGTAGGTGAAGAAGGCGTCTTCCAGGTACCGCAGCTGGGCCAGGGTGTGCACCTTCCCGGACCAGATGTGCTCCACATCCCGCCCCAGACCGATGAGGGTCAACTGCAGGTGGTAACCCGCCTCTCGGGCCACCCGTTGGCGGAGTGCGATCTCGACCGCGGCCAGGAAGCTGTCCACGCGGGCCAGAAACTTCGCCGAGCCTGTCGGGGCCGGCGGCCCGACAGGGACGGGCACCCCCATAGCGACGACGGCACGCGCAGCCTCGACATGCCCCGCCTCGGTCAGGGCCCGCGCGGCGTCCGTCAGCCCGGCCTCCGTGAGTCCGGCCTCGGTCAGAGCGTCCCACAGCCGCTCGACCCGGGCAGACACTGACAACAGCAGGGCCGCCAAGGCACGCGGCGCAGGTTGCCGATCGCGGCCTGGACGATGGCCAGTCATGGCGTTGGTCTCCTTCGCGGTCCGCGTTGGCCCAAGACGGCCGTTCTCCCGAGCCCCCGCGGGCGTCGTCCACGGTGGCGGTCCTGTCAGTGCCTGCACCAGCCGCTGTCGGCAGCGGCACGGTGTGCCCGCAACCGCCTCCATTAGTGCGCAACTCTGCGCGTCCATCCATGCGAAGCGGCGGGTCAAACGCCCGTCCAGCTTGACCAAGTCGCAATCATGGCCAGAGTCGGGTGACAAGTTCCCCGACTTGTGACAGCGCTAGTGCGTAGTGCTGGAGTGGACCACTGCGGCGTGTCCGGAGACTCTGGCTATTGTTCGCGGGCTCGTCGTCGTCGTCGGGATAGCTGCTTGCGGATGCGCTCGCCGAGTGGCTCGTCTGGGATCTTGCGCCAGGACTTCGGCCTGGTGCCGAGCAGTCGCTGTTCTGTCGTGTCGGCGGCATCGGCGTCGGGAGTGCCCGTGGCGCCGGACAGGAGTTGCTGTTCGCGGTGCCTGTTCGCGCGGTTGACCAGCCGTTTGCGTAGAGGGATGTTCTTGCGGGAGGACTTGTCGTTCTCGCCGTAGGCGTTGCGGCGATCCTTCTTGTAGCTGAGCTCCTTCTTCTCCTGCGGAGTCAGCTTGCGCATGGGCTTGATGGTAGCTGCGCCCGGGGCTAGCTGGATCGGTGAAGTCGCTGGAGGGCGTCGGCGAGGTCGCCGGGGATGGGGTCTTCGGCGGAGATGGTGTGGGGGCCGGCTTGGATGTCGACGAGGCGGTAGCGGCGGGCGGTCTTAACGAACCTCTTGGAGGGCCAACCTCTTGGGAGCACGCGTAGCCCAATCGCCTGCAGGCGTCGCGCTCTGGGCGCCCGGGTATCGTCCTGGGATGCGCATTGCGGTGATCGGGGCCGGGGTCAGCGGGCTCTCGGTCACCTACGCGTTGGCACAAGGCGGACACGATGTTCGCTGCTTCGAATCTGTTCAACCCATGTCGGCGCGCTCAACTGGCGACACTCGGATCTTCCGCTTGGCCCATGACCGGTCCGGGCTCGTGGACTGGGCCATCGAGGCACGCAGAGCGTGGGACGAGTGGAGCGCGACCGCTGGGGAACCGCTGGTCGGCCGGGAAGGAAACGTGGTCAGCGGTGACGTCACCGCCATCGCGCACGCCATGGCTGACGCCGACGCGCCGCACCACATCACGGACGACCCTCCTGAACTACTTCCAGCCGTACGGCCGCGCGGCCCCTTTCTCACCGATCCCGGCGGCGGCGTCATTCGCGCTGAGGCCACCGGCCGGTTCCTCCTGTCCCGTGTCGGGCATCGCATCGTCCGCCAGACCGTTACAGCCGTCGCCATCGACCGGGACGCCGCCCAGGTCATGACTCCGGCGGGAGAGTTTGAGTTCGACTCGGTCATCATCGCCGCCGGTGCCGGCACTCCCGGCCTAGCGGCACAGGTCGGGATCGACGTCCCGAGCGAGCTAATCCATCACGCCCGCTTCACTTTCCCCCTGCGCGTTTCTGCGACTGCGCCACCATGCTGGATCGACCGCTCGGAGGCATGGAGGCCTGGCTTCACCAGCTACGGCCACCAGACGCACCCGGGGCACTGGGCCATCGGCGGCCATATGCCGGACGACGTCGTGGGCTGGGATCGGGCGCCAGAAGCCGCCGTCAAGGACTCGCAGGACACGGTGACGGCGTACGTGGCCGAGTACGTGAGCGGCGCCTTGCCTGAGCCGGTCCAGACGGTGTACTGCGACGTGACGGCTGGCCTCGGTGACGGCGTCGGCTCGAAGCGGGCCGGGCCGGTGCTGGCCGTGTGGGGCGACAACCTGTTCAAGTTCGCGCCCGTCCTGGGTAACGTCCTCGCCCGGGGCGCCGTCGAGGTTTCGATGCCCGATGAGTTGGACGCGGTCCGGCACACGGCATAGCGGAATCTCGGCAGCCGTCAGAACGGCTGCCATTCGCGAGGGAACGACCCGGACCTGATTTCTGACACGCGCCGCTTGAATTCAGCGTTGGCCATTGGATCATCTACGAGTTGCATGAGCCAGGTTGTCATGGTGAGTTCACGAATAGCGCGCAGGACGGGGAAGCCGGGCCAGCCCAGGATGTCGTATCCGTAGACCTCCACAAATTCGCGGTACTCCTCCGCGGAAAGCCAACCGAAGCCGTCCTTCCGGGCGCCGGTGATAGCTAGGTCCCACTCGCGTGGTCCAAATGAGAAGGCCTCGAAGTCGATGAGTAACGCAGTGCCCGACTCATCGCGCATAACGTTTGCGACGTAGGCGTCGCCGTGCAGCGGGCTTGGCGGAAATTCGAAGGTCAGCTGGCTGTACTGGGATCGCAGATTGTGGAACAGCTCGCGGAGGAACGCGACCTCACTCTTGGGAGTCGCAGGCGGCGCCTGATCCAATCGATCCGCCACCCGTGTGAAGGGGTCGAAGTCTGGTAGCTGCAACCACTTCGGTGGGTCGAGGGTGTGCAAATGGCGCAAGAGACGCGCAAGGTCCGCCTCTTCGGCAGGCTGTGGTGCAGTGCGTATCAACTGCCAGAAGGTGACTGGGTGATCGTGTACGACGAGCGGCTCGCTAGTCTCATCCCACAGCCGGCCTGCCGGCAACCTCTCCTGAGCAAGCCAGCGGGCGACTCGCACTTCCTTACGCACGTCCTCAAGCGCGTCGAGCGTTCGGGCGATACGAACGATCACCGGCGCGTCTCGAAGCGAGTAGATGGCATTTTCGCCCAGCCGGAGGAGCTGGGCGCCCGAGGGGTTCAGCCCGACGGACGCGCAAGATGCCGCGAGGACGTTCCGCACGGAAGCCTCCGAGAAGTTGGCGGCGGGAGTACGCCTCGTCACCGCGAGCCTCCTCGTCGCTTCCATCCGTTAGCCACGAACCAGCCTACTTTTGGGACTGAACGGACGCGCCCCTCGTCGCGAAGCCGCGTTAGGGCCTTACGAATGGTCGGTCTGCTGACGCTGTACTCGGCGGCGAGGTCCGCCTCGCCAGGGAGGGGATCACCCGGCTGCCAGCTGCGCCGGGCGATCTGCTTGCGAATGGCCAGCGCCACCCGTTCATAAGCAAGATCCGGTGCTGTGGACCTGCCGGCGACGTAACGACGTCCAGCGCGCACTATCACCTGGCCAGCTGCCTCAAGCTGCTTGAGAGCCTGCCGCACTGTCGAGCGAGACACCTGAAAATCGGTCGCAAGGGTTGCCTCAGGAGGGAGCCGCGCCCCGGTTTGGAGATCACCAGAGTCGATTCTTCTCCGCAGTTGACTGGCCACTTGTTCGTAGCGGGTGGCTCCATGTAGGCCGCGATCGAGCACCATCCGCGGCCGTCCCTGGCCGCCGATGGTTAGTCCCTCGGCGTCAAGCTCCACGACCGCCCGCCGGATGGTCTGGACGCTGACCCCCAGCTCACTCGCCAGACGTGAGAAGGGCGGTAGGGAGGCACCGGCCGCGTAGGAACCCGTTTCGATGCGCGTCCTGATCTCGTCAACGACGCGCAGAAACTTGGGCATGGCGCGTGGCTGCACGTCCTGGCTCCCTCTCAAGTCTCGGCGGCCTGAAGCCTAGGGTTGCGGGGAGGGGAGTCATCTGGCCAGAGGCCGACCGGCCTACCTCCGCGGGCGTCCAGGGCGGTTCACTTGGCATCACGAGCAGCGAGGCCTCCGCCGACCGCATGCTCATCCTCCGGCGTGCCCAACTGAGATTCCGCCGGGTTGAAACACCCCAAGGCCCAAGATGGGTGAGGGCATGGGTGTCCCTGAGTACCTGCCGTCACCTTCGTGGATGCGCAACGATACGGGCCGTGAAGCAAGTGGTCTCGCGGGCAGCCATCATCCTGGTTCTCCTATTGTGCGTGGTTGGCCTGGCGTGGATGTTCCTCGGGTCCGAGATCACCACTGGGGTGGTTAACAACGGGCAGGTGGTCAGTGCCATTGCTAGTGTCGCCGGCGTCGCCGTCGCGGTCGCAGCTGTCCTGTGGAGAACCGTGAACCGCCCTGGATCTCCCGGAGGGTGCTGATCTAGCAAGGGAGACTGCACCCATGGCGGCACCGAGGAAGTTTGATGAGGAGTTCAGGGCGCGGGCGGTACGGATGTACCGGGATCGGCTGGAGGAGGCCGGGGAGTCCAAGCTCGGGGCCCGGCGGCATGTCGGCGTGCTGCTGGATGTGAACCCGGCGACGCTGCGGAACTGGGTGGAGGCGACCGAGCGTGCCGAGGGGTCCCGGCCGGCCGGGTCGCCGGCAGGGCGTGCTGTGGACTCTGAGGAGGTGCGGGCGCTGAAGCGGCGGGTGGCTGAGCTGGAGCGGGCGAATGAGATCCTCAAGACGGCGTCGGCGTTTTTCGCTCAGGCGGAGCTCGACCGCCGACTCAAGTGATCGTTGCCTACATCGACCGCTACCGCGGCCGGTTCGGCGTCGAGCCGATCTGCAGCGTGCTGTCCGAGCACGGGATGAAGATCGCGCCGTCCACGTACTACGCCCACACCGCCCGCCCGGTCTCGGCGGCGGTGCTGGAGGAGGCCTACCTGGCCAACGCCCTGGTCAGGCTGTGGGAGGACAACTGGGGCGTCTACGGGGCCCGCAAGCTGTGGCACGCCGCCCGCCGCTCAGGCATCGAGGTCGGGCGGGACCAGGTCGCCCGGCTGATGCGCCTGGCCGGGATCACCGGCGCGGTCCGCGGCCGGCACCGGACCCGCACCACGGTCAGGGACCAGACCGCGCCTCGGCATCCAGACCTGGTCCGGCGCGGCTGGAACGCCCCGACCGGGATCGACCAGCTGTGGGTCGCGGACTTCTCCTACGTGTGGACCCTGGCCGGGTTCGTCTACGTCGCGTTCGTAGTGGACGTCTACTCCCGGCGGATCCTGGGCTGGCGCGTCTCGACGACGCGGACCGCGGACCTGGTCATCGACGTGCTGCGGCAGGCCCTCGACATCCGGCAGCGGGTCGATACCCGTTGGACGGCAACGGGTTTAGTCCATCACTCGGATGCCGGGACGCAGTACACATCGCTGGCCCTGACCGCCGAGCTGCACCAGGCAGGGATCGCCGGCTCCATCGGCACGGTCGGGGACGCGCTGGACAACGCGCTGTGCGAATCGACCATCGGACTATTCAAGACCGAGGCGATCAACACCGGTCGCACGACCTGGGCCCACCGCCGGGCCGTGGAGTGGCAGGTCGCCCGCTGGGTCCGCTGGTACAACACCATCCGGCTCCACTCATCCATCCACCACCTGCCGCCCATAGAGTTCGAACAGCATCACCGGCAGGCTACGACCGCGACACCCGTCCCGGACGTCGCGTAATCAACCAGCCCTCCGGGAGATCCAGGGCGGTTCACCGGCTATGACTACCTAACTCGGCCCACCATTGTCGTGGAGACAGTGGCCGATGCCGCCGGGACCCAGCAGACGCGGACCACCACCACGGCCTACACCAACAGCGGATACGGCACCGACACCGCCTCCACCACGATCAGCGGCGGCCTGGGTGCGGCCGTGCCGGCAGTCTCGTACACCTACGACACAGCAACCGGGCTGGCCACCAAGAGCACAGCGGCCCCAACCGGAACGCAGGCGCTGACCTCTGCCACCACCGGGTACGACGACTTCGGCCGGGTGATCTCCTACGCCGACAACGACCAGGCCACCGGCTCCCAGGTCAACACCACCACCACCACCTACGGCAACACCACAGGTCTGGTCGCCTCCACCACCGACGCGCACGGCACGGTCTCCTACACCTACAACGAGAACGGCGAGACCAGGGACAAACTGACCACCATGGCCGTGTCCGGGATCACCGGGTCGTTCACCGCCGTCTACGATGCCGACGGCTCGCTGACCACCCAGACCTGGCCGAACGGCCTGACCCAAACCGTCGGATTCGACGAGACCGGAGACACCACTACGCTCGCCAACACGGCGAACGGTCGGACCTGGCTGGCCGAACAGCAGACCTCCAACATCCACGGCCAGGCCGTCACCGACGACTACGCTGCCGGCGCCGGCTACGGCGGGCACCGCGCCTACAGCTACGACCTGGCCGGACGGCTCCGCACCGCCAACGACACCCTCGTCGCCACCGCGGCCTGCACCAGCCGCACCTACGGATTCGACAACGACGGCAACCGCACCGCCTCCGCCATCTACAACCCCGGAACCGGCGGTACCTGCCAAACCACCACCGCCGCCTCCTCAGTCACCCACACCTACGACCTGGCCGACCGGCTACAGAACTCCGGCACCGACGCCGGCCTGGCCTACGACGCCTTCGGCCGGATCACCACCCTGCCGTCCGCGGACACCGGCAACGCCGGCGGAAACGCCACCCTCGGCTACTACACCAACGACCTGGTCCGCACCCAAGTCCAAGGCTCCACCACGCTCACCTACGGGCTCGACGCCTCACAGCGTCTGTCCACCCACACCTCCTCCGCGGGCGGTTCGTGGACCAACCACTACGACGACCCCAGCGGAGATTCCCCGGACTGGATCGCCGAAAACTCCACGGGGTCGAACTGGACCCGCAACATCACTGACATCACCGGCAACCTCGCCGCCACCCTCGACCAGGCCGGAACCTCACCTGGCAGATCACCAATATCCACGGCGACACCATCGCCACCGCAGCCTCTGCCGACCTGGAACCGAGCACCTACTACCTCACCGACGAATACGGCCTCACCACCACCGGCTACACCACCCCCGCCCGCTACGGCTGGCTCGGCGGCAAACAACGCGCCCACGACGACCTCGCCGGTCTGGTCCTCATGGGCGTCCGCCTCTACACCCCCACCCTCGGCCGCTTCCTGCAGACTGACCCTGTGGTTGGGGGCAGTCCGTCGCCGTACGCGTATCCTAATGATCCCATTAACGTATTTGACCTCTCCGGTAAATGCTTCGTGTATCCCTTCTATGGATGCGAAATCCCCGACGGCTATGATGATCCATACGCGCCCCAATACAAAAAGATAAAGAAGTCGAATCAGGAGATCGGGCGGGAAGCTGAAGCGAAAGGCATGAAGCACGTAAAGAGAGTATGGGCGCACGGTCGCGCCGTGGCGCACATATCGACGCATGTCAGGTTCTGGACAAAGTATGGAACTCGAATTCCAGACATCGTTGTTTGGGCGAAGAATCGAGTCTATCTATACGAAGTAAAGGCCAACAAGAGTCGCTACACGAAATCCCAGCGACGGAAGGACGCGTGGCTCAGGCAACAGTACGGATGGACCACCGAGCTGCTTCGGTATAAGATTGAGCGGTACTGGTGGATCTGTGTCAAGAATTGTCCGGCCTAGAGGCGCGGTGCCAGAGTTGCACCAGTGCGGCTGCTGGGGACATATCGGACCGTGTTGGTGCCGCTCGGACTCTGGACCAGTGCAGATGGGATCATGCAAGACGTACATCATTATGAGGACTATCTATGCCACCTGCCGTGGGTCAATAAACGCCGCGACAATCCTGACGATGGCAATTTGCATCACAGCCTGCGGCGATGGCGATTACTCGAATTCAGCGGCCGAAGCGCCGTACACGGATCGCAGTGCGCCTCCCTCGCCGAATGGCGGCGCAGCGTCAGTAGTACGCCAGATTTCGTTAAATGAGGGTGACCTGCCTAAGGGCTGGCACGTCGACTTGATACCAGGTGGCGAACAAGTGCGTGGTGAAGTGACGTTGGCTAACTGCGGCTACATGTTTTCGAGTGAGAAACATCGCGTTGCCCGCCGCCAGGTCCAGGCCCAGCGAGGTCATGAACTGACGGGAATCTCGAATGAGGTCGTGATATATGATTCTCCTGCTAATGCTAGAGCGGCATTGCAGGAATGGCGGTCATCAGTCGAGTTGTGTGATCTCAAAGCATACCATGCCTCCGGCGTCCAGAATGTACCGGATGTGCGCTATGCCGAATCGACGACAACGTCTGACTCAACTCTCCCCGTTCGAGAGAATACTGTGACTCATCAAACTATTACATATAGGGGAGTAGCCCAGTCCTATTATAGATGGACAATCCTTCAGGTTCGAGGTCCCATTCTAGACATCACCTATCTTGGATACTCGCGAGAGCCAAGTGGGGCCGAGCTCGCATTTGGAATCTCCCTATGTCGGAAGACGGGTTCGCGGCTCGCGAGCGTGAAAGTATGAGCCCTCACTCGATCGAAGGCCTGGTCTTGCGTCAGTTTCCCATATCTGCTACCTAGACAAGTCTGCCTGACGGCAGATCAACCCACGTCCTCGTCCGATGGACGTGCTGAGGCGCCGCTCGGTCAGTGGCGCGGGGGGCTATCATGAGTGTAGGCAACGAGTGGAATGGAAGACGCTGGATGGATTCGGCCAGGGAGCGCTGTTCTTGCCATGGAAGAGGTCCTAGCGAGCGCGATTCTTGATCGCTTGATGCGCACACGGCTTGCGCCCGGGCTGAGGCAATTGGGATTCCGTGGCTCCGGAATGAAATTTGGCCTACCGGACGAGGGGGGGAACCATGCGCTTCTCGGCTTGCAGAAACACCCGCTGAACGATGCAGCAATGTGTCGCTTCACGGTGAACCTGGCGTTCTTTCCACGCGAACAGTGGGAGCGACTCCGGGTCGAAGAACCTTGGCTGCCGAAAGAGCCAAATCCTAATGACGTCCACCCCTCCGGGTGGACCCGACGTCTCGGCCAGTTACTGGATCCCCCCCGCGATCTGTGGTGGAGCATCGATGCGGCTTCGGACGTGAATGCCGTCGCCGAAGAAGTGCTGGACCTCATCAGAGACATTGCTCTACCGGAGCTGCTGGCCCGGCTGGCCAACTCAGGTCGCCACAGACTTCATGCCCGCGACTCGACGGCCGCGGAGAGACCGCTTAGAAGGCCGTCGCCGACGGAGGATGAAGCCGAGTATGTTAGCTGGGATGCGGCCAACAACGAGAAGGAAGGTGTGGGATTGGACGGTCGCAGGTTCCGCCCTCGGGAATACGCGGTGCTCAAGCATTTGCGCCACCGAAGAGTCCCACGTACGCAGGCATGGAAGCTCCTGCATATCCAACGTCGGAGACTCGAGAGGTATGCCGATGGAATGGGAGCGGGCAACATGCTGAGCTTCGGAGAGCTTCTCGCCGTCCAGATCCTCAGTATCGATGAGATGCTACCCGCCAATCTGTGGCCGCAGGCAGCAGCCGAGATAATCGCGTGGGCGGAGCAGTTACCGGACGCCGACACCGAGCAGGCCCTAAGACTTTCGAGCGAGGCATGGGTAATGATGCGGATGGAAGAGGCCATGCCATTGGACGAAAACCTCCAACCTGTGGACGATCCACGCTTTGGCATCAGCGTTGTATACCCCCTTGTCGACCAGACTCAGCTTCTTCTTGACGAGATGACGGGCGGGGAGCATTTACGCAGCTAGACCCTAATTGCGGAACTAAGTTGTTCGCGTGGGTGGTAACCAGTCAGACCCTCTGTTGACCTGGGGTGTGTCGGTGGTGGCACCCAGGGCTCCGGCGTGTTCCGTGATCGTCTGGATTTGACCTGGTTGCGCGGCTGTCGCGGGGCGAGGATTCGTAGGACGTTTTGGGGGGCATGCCTGCGGGAAGTCATGGAGGTGAATGAGGTCTTCATGACGAGGAGCAGGCATGCCCGCGACGGCATTGTCGCGTGCCGCGGCACGTGTGGTCGAGTGCGACGATGACGGGATGTACCTGAGTGGTCCGGTGTGGGCGCGGCTGGAGGCACTGCCGGATCCTCGCTCGCCGCAGGGTCGGATCTACTCACTCGCCAGCGTGGTCGCGGTGGCGTTGTGCGGGTTGACCGCGGCCGGGCACGACCGGTTGACCGGGATCGGGCAGTGGATCAAACGAGCCGGCCCCGCGGAGCGGGAGCGTCTTGGCCTGCCCTGGGATCCGATGACCGGGACCTACCGGGTGCCGGATGAGAAGACGGTCCGGGTGGTGCTGGACCGGCTGAACCCGCGGGCGCTGTCACGGGCCCTGCTGGGTCGGCGCCGCCGGCGGGTGCGCCCCGATGGGGCGCCGTCCCGTGCGGTGCGGGACTACCGCGCTCGGCGCCGGGTTCTCGCGGCGAAGGCGTTGGCCCGCAGAAGGATCCGGGCCGTCGCCGTCGACGGGAAGACCTCCCGCGGGGCGCGGCGGGCCGACGGCACCCGGGTCCACCTGCTGGGGGCCGTCGAGCACGGCGGGAACCTGCTGGACCACCTGGCCATCGACGTCAAGCACAACGAGACCAGCCACTTCACCGAACTCCTGCAGCCGATGGACCTGGCCTCGGTAACCGTGACCTTCGACGCCCTGCACACGGTGCGGGCCAACCTGGACTGGCTCGTCAGGCTCAAGCAGGGCCACTACGTCGCGGTGGCCAAGAAGAACCAGCCACTGCTGTACGCCAAGCTCAAGGCGTTGCCGTGGAAGAAGATCCCGACCGGAAGCACGACGCGCGAGACTGGGCACGGCCGGATCGAGACCCGCACGTTGAAGGCCGTCCACGTCGAGCGGCTCGGCGTGGACTTCCCGCATGTCCAGCAGGCCATCAAGCTCACCCGCTGGCGGCAAGACACACGCACCGGGAAGATCGGCCGCGAGACCGTCTACGTCATCACCTCCCTGACCTCGGCGCAAGCCGGTCCCGCCGACCTGGCCCGCCTCGTCAGGGAGCACTGGTCTGTGGAAGTCGAGCACCACGTCCGAGACGTCTCGTTCGCCGAGGACACCTGCACCAGCCGCACCGGCCACGGCCCCACGAATCTGGCCACCCTGCGATCGGCCATCAAGGCCGCCCTGAAGGACGCCGGCTACCTCTACATCCCCGAAGGCCGCCGCGATCACACCGAGGTCGCCGAGACACTCCACCTGCACGAACTCATCTGACAAACCGGACGATCACGGAACGCGCCGGAGCCCTGGTCTCGAGCCGGGAGTCGGTGGCGTCGCTGACGGTGAGCGTGCCTTTGCAGACGTCGGTTCGTAAGTGGCCCTGGTGTAGATCCTCGGGGAGCTCGGCCGTGAAATTTCCGTTGGCGGCGATGCCCGTCCACTGGCCGTCGAACGACGCCGGGATGTTCGTCGAGTGGCCGGTCTGATCGAGTACCCGCCAGGTGGCCGCGCCACCCAGGAGCAGGGCGGCGGCCGCCAGTGCGGCCAGGATCACCCGTCCGCGGGTCGTCGCCGGCCACCAACGCCTCGGAGACCGCGTCGGTGTGGTGCGTCCCCGCGGGTGGTCCGGCGTCTTTGCCGTCGGCGGGCGTTGGATCGGGCCGGTCGCCGCCTCGGCGGTGCCGCTTGGGCCGGTCGGTGGTGCCGGGCCGGTGGCGTCCGGCGGCGCGGTGCGGGGTGACCCGCCGAGGACGGCCGTGGCCGCGGCCACGACGGTGCGGCTGTCGTCGTCGGCCAAGGGTCTCAAGCGCCTGCCGGGCAGCCAGGGCTAGGCCCTGGTGGCGGCCCGACAGCAGGCGGGCCAGTTCGTCGACCGCGCCGGCCCGGACACCGGCCAGCGGGCTGTCGATGGAGTGCTGGAGCTCCGGCGGCAGCGCGGCCGACTCGGTGACGGGGGTGTTGCGCCGGGCGATCACCAGGTCGCCCTGGACGCCGAAGGTCCATTTGCCGGGGGTCTGGTGCGGGGTCACGTCGCGGACCGCGTCGTAGATGTAGTCGTACAGCTCGTCCAGGTCCACGTACCCGTCCTGGTCGCGGTCGGCCTCCCCGGTGGTCAGACCCCGGACCATCGCGGTCGTGAACACCGAGGGCTCCGGATCACCGGACTCGGTCAGCTCACCGCCCTCGAAGGCGTACTCGACGGCCCCCGACGCCGTGAGCACCGCCCGGCCGCGCCCGCTGAAACGCTCCTCGAGATCCATCACCTTGGTGGCGCGGGCCCTCATCCCGCGATCGAAGGCACCGGCGTAGCAGCAGTCGAGGAACAACACGATGCGGGCGACCGGCTCTGCGTCATCCGGCGGTTCACGAAGTCGGCGGCGACGGCGGTCGCGCCCAGGAGACGAAGCCGAGTGTTCGTCATCGCGAAGTACAGCTCACCCTCCTGATCCTTGATGCCGTGGCAGGAGAAATGCAACAGCAGAAGATCGTCCGGAGAGCGGTCGGTGAGGAACTCCTCCACGGCCTCATTGACCACGTGGGCCGGCTCGTTCGGCAGCGTCCGGACCTCGAAACCGCCGATCTCCGGATCGCTTAACACCGCCGCAAGGGCGTCGGCGTCCGCGCCGGAGCCCGCAACTCGCCCAGCCCCGGGTCCAGGTACTCGTTGCTCGCCACGATCAACGCGCTGCGGCCGCCGCGGACCGACTCAAGCCAGGATCCACCAGCCATGGTCAAAGTGTGCCGCCAGGGGGCGCCCGCCCGGGTGGAAAGGCGACCGCCGCGCGCCAGCACCCTCCATTTGGTACCGCGCATGGCCAATGCTGGTTTGGTGAACGGCAGTCCAGGGGAAATGCCTGACGGGTACTGTCCCGGCGTGAGCATGGTGTTCGAGGGTCGGGTTATGCCACTCGGACTGGCCGAGGCGCTGGTGGCCAACCCAGAGCTGGTCGAGCGCTTGGTATCTGTCGATCTCGACGGCCCGGAGTGGCCCGAAGGGCAGGGCTCCGAAGTCACCTACACGGCAGGCCCCGCGCCCCTCGCTCGGTTCGGGTATGCCCTCGCATCATCCGCCGGAGGGCCCACCGAGTACCCGGGCCAATAACCAGGCGGCTTGGCGGCCAGAGTTCCTGCCGGGGCGCGGACCCATCCGGTGCGGTGATCCGTATGGCATCAATCTGGTGCGAAATGTCGTCGATCATGGTTGTCGGAGTGGCTATTGATGCCAGCTGGGATGGCAAAGCTGCAGGTAGATGGCCTCGTGGGCATGGTCGGGGGGTTCTCATAATCCGTCGGTCGCGGGTTCGAACCCCGCCCGCCCCACCATGATCATGGCTCTGACCTGCGATGACGTGGTCGGTAATCAGCATGCCTATACCTGGTTAGGGTATTCATG
>Ga0081539_10002768_pt1 | contig 23584 bp, 22 predicted proteins | sample TabmetS4T2R2_FD_71023 | JGI IMG/M metagenome (GOLD analysis project Ga0081539, IMG submission 71023) | Tabebuia heterophylla rhizosphere microbial communities from the University of Puerto Rico - S4T2R2 | ecosystem: Host-associated > Plants > Roots > Rhizosphere ...
GAAAGCGGAAGCAAAAAGCGTGGATGTGGAAGCGGCGATTGCCGAGATGGTGCGTCGGATCGTGGAGAAGTTTCACCCCGAAAAAATCATTCTCTTTGGTTCCCACGCCCGCGGAGACGCAACTCCGGACAGCGACGTCGATCTTCTGGTCGTGATGCTGGTTGATGGTTCGCCGATCAAAAAAGAAGTTGAGTTGCGCGGCGTGGTCCACGGTCTCGGAGTGCCCAAAGACATTTTCGTGAGTGACTCGGCTGAGTTCGAATCGCGCAAGGACATCATCGGGACAATCGAATATCCAGCGACGCGCGAAGGGAAGCTCCTTTATGCCAGAAGCTGAGCGACTCAACGAGGTGCGAAAATGGGCGGAAAAAGCGGAGGAAGACGCCCGCGCGGTTGAGATCCTTGTGCGCGCGAGGGAAGAGAGCCCCGCCTCGGCGATATGTTTTCACGCGCAGCAATGCGTGGAGAAGTACCTCAAGGCATTTCTCACCTGGCGCGCAGTTCTTTTTCCAAAAACGCACGACCTGGCCGAGTTGGTCGATCTAATACCTGAAGCGGTCGAACTGCGATTGACCCCGGAAGAGCAAGATGCCCTCACCGCTTACGCGGTCGGCACGCGCTACGCCAGCCGCACCGTGGGCAAAAATGAGGCGGAAGAAGCCGTTAAGGTGGCGCGCGCCGCGCGGGAAGATCTGCGAAAGCTTTTGCCGCCCGCAGCGCTCCAGTAAGTCGCTCGATGGCGGCGCACGACATCATCGACAATCGGCGGGAGAAGCTCGTCGAGCATATCAGTCGGATTCTTGGCACAACCGAGTGCGCGCGGTTTGCGGTCGGATACTTCTTCCTCTCCGGCCTGGAAGCGATTGCCGGTTCGTTGCGTAACGTCCAGGAGATTCGGCTGCTCATTGGCAACACCACGAATCGCGAGACGCTGGAGCAGACCGCGGAAGGCTATCGCCGGCTCGACCTGGTAGCGGAAGCGGCGGAAGAGCAGGTTTACGCCAAACGGAGCGATAAACAGCGCATCGCTGTCGAAACGGCGGGCAATATTCGGAACGCCGTCGAGTTAATAGACCAGACGGATGAAGCCGAGGAATTGGTGAAGACGCTGGTGCAGTTGATCGAAGAGAAGCGGCTTCAGGTGAAGGTTTACACAAAAGGCCGGTTGCACGCGAAAGCGTACGTCTTCACATACGGCCAGGTGTTCGATAATCGCGGGGAGGCAGTGGAACGACAAGAACACGGAATCGCGATTGTCGGTTCATCGAACCTGACGCTCTCGGGCGTGACCCATAACACAGAGTTGAACGTGATGGTTCATGGCAACGAGAACCATGAGCAGCTCGTGAAATGGTTCGACGAGCTTTGGGACGAAGCGCTGCCGTTCGATGAAGCGCTCATGCAGGAGATGCAAAAATCGTGGGCGGCGCAGCTCGCGCGTCCGTACGACATTTACATGAAGACGCTTTACGCGCTCGTGCGTGACCGGCTGGAAACGGAAGACGAACGCGAATTGATGTGGGACGATGAGATTTACAAGACGCTGGCGGACTTCCAGAAGAGGGCCTTCAAGCAGGTCATTCAGATCATTCGCGACAATGGTGGCGGTTTTGTCGCTGATGTGGTTGGGCTGGGGAAGAGTTTTATCGGCGCGGCGATCGTGAAGCATTTCGAACGAACCGATCACGCGCGGCCGCTCATCATCTGTCCGGCGGCATTGGTCGAGATGTGGGAGCGGTACAACGAGACGTATCAGCTCAATGCGCGCGTTCTTTCGATGGGCTATTTGCGCGAGGATGATGACGGTTCGGGAAATTTCCTGCTCGAAGATGTAAAGTATCGCGACCGCGATTTTGTGCTCGTGGATGAGAGCCACAATTTTCGTCACTCAGACACACAACGTTATCGAATTCTCCAAGGTTTCCTGTCAGCTGGAAAGCGGTGTTGTTTTCTCACCGCGACGCCGCGGAACAAAAGCGCATGGGACGTTTACAATCAGATCAAGCTCTTCCATCAGGACGAGAAAACGACGTTGCCGATTGATCCCCCAAATCTGAAGGAGTATTTCAAACTGATCGAGCGCGGGGAGAAGAAGCTGCCTGACATACTGGTCAACATCCTTGTGCGGCGAACGCGGAATCATATTTTGCGGTTTTACGGATTCGACGCGGAGACGCATCAGCCGATCGACCCATCCAACTTCCGCGCGTATGTCGATGGGCGCAGACGCGCATACGTGATCGTCGCGGGCAAGCACCAGTTTTTTCCGAAGCGTGAACTGGAGACGATCGAGTACAGCATCGAGGACACCTATCAAGGTCTGTATCAGCAGTTGCGCGGTTACTTGGGACAGCCGCGAAAAAAACGAAAACCGGGAAGCGAAGAGCTGACCTACGCTCGTTACGGCCTTTGGAATTACGTCCGCGATGAAAAGAAGAAACAAGAGCCTTACGCCACACTGCATCGAGCGGGAGCGAACCTGCATGGATTAATGCGCGTGCTGCTTTTCAAACGCTTCGAGTCAAGCGTCTACGCATTCAAGGAAACGATCCGGCGGCTATTGAAGGTGCACGATTCATTTCTCGCCGCGCTGAAAGAAGGAATTGTTCCGGCGGGACAAGATGCGCAACAAATCTTGTATGAGTCCGACTATGATGATCAAAGCGATCTGCTGGATGCGCTAAGAGGAATCTCGCAGCGATACGATATAAAAGATTTTATTCTTGAACGGCTCCGCCCCGACATCGAACACGACATCGGATTACTAAAAACAATTCAGAAATTGGTCGAACCGATTTCGCCGGAACAGGATGCGAAGCTTCAGAAGCTGAAAGAAGAGCTCGCGAAGACGCCGCTCAAAAAGGGCAAGCGATTGATCTTCTCGCAATACGCAGACACCGCGCGTTACTTGTTCGACAACTTAAACCCGAACGGAAAGCGCGATGACATCGACGTTATCTTCAGCGGCGATAAAAGCGTCGAGCGCGTGGTCGGACGCTTCGCGCCGAAAGCGAACCCTGAATATCAATTCGTCGGTGACGAATCTGAGCTATCTACAGTCATCGCGACCGATGTCCTTTCGGAAGGTCTGAATCTTCAAGATTGCGATAAAATGATAAACTACGATCTGCACTGGAATCCGGTCCGGTTGATCCAGCGATTCGGACGGATCGACCGGATCGGAAGCGATCACCAGAAGGTTTACGGATTCAATTTTCTTCCTGAAACGGGATTGGATAAGAACCTCGGGCTGCGAGAAAAGCTGCACAACCGGATTCAGGAAATCCACGAAACGATTGGCGAAGATGCAAAGATCCTCGATCAAACTGAGGAGCTGAATGAGGAAGCAATGTACGCGATCTACGACGCAAAGCCGGCGCAGCTGAGTCTGTTTGAGGACGAGAAGGAAGAATTGCTCGATCTAAACGAGGCGGAAGAAATCCTCCGTCAGCTGCGGAGCGAGAATCCAGCTGAATACGAGCGCATCACTCAGCTTCGCGACGGCATACGCAGCGCAAAGAATTCCATGGCAAAAGGAATGTTCGTGTTCTGCCAAATGGGACGCTTCCAACAGCTGTTCCTCATCGATGCGGACGGCAACGTGGCATCGAAGGACGTTCCGCGTGTGCTCGGGGCGATCAAATGTGGTGCCGACGAAAAGGCGAGCGCGCTGCCGAAAGACTACAACACCGCCCTCATGAAAGTGAAAGGACAGTTCGCGGAGGACGCGAAACATAGGCGCGCTGAACTCGAGCACACCGTTTCACTAACCCACGGCCAGCGCTATGTCCTTCGCGAGCTTGGTGTGCTGTTCAAGACGGGCGATGACGAAGAACTTAAGCCGCAGATTAATGTGCTCGAAAAAGCCTTTCGTTCGACCCGTTTATCGGACGCGATCAAACGAGAGATAAACCTGCTCCGCAAGCATTCGGTCACAGGAAACAATTTAGTGAAAGAACTTGGCAAAATTTATCTTCAACACAACATGCGAGACACGATTGATCGACAGCGCCTCGAATCGCATGAGCGGCTGGTGCCGCAGATCATTTGCAGCGAAGCGTTGGTGTAGCCCGAAGGGGAGATCATCAACGTCTTCCAAGCCGCTGGACTCCGGCACCTCGACATCAGCATCTTATCTGGTCAGGTCCTGAATCGTAACATCTCGGCGGGCGAGGGAGCTCCGTCGGCATCGGTTCGGCTGCTGGTTGTGAATTTCGCCACGGCATCGTAAAATCATTCATGCGCTCCCGCCGCGCGTTTACCCTGATCGAGATTGCGATCACAGTTTTTATTGTCCTGCTTTTGCTCCTGCTCGCCCTGCCGAGCGTGAGTGGAGTGCTGGCGAATCGTCGTCTCCAGCGTTCGCTCGATGCGATGAATGAAATCGTCAACCAAGCCCAGGAGCGCAGCGTGAAAGAGCGCCGAGCGTATCTACTGGAATGGCAGAAGCGGACGGTGATTCTGCGACCCCAGGAACTTGCAGAAGGAGAATCGGAAGCGCCGACCGCCCGGCTCGCGCTCGACAAAGGTCAGGCCTATGTCCTGCGGCTTCCGGCGGCGCTGGTGAAAGGGCCATTTGCGCAATGGGTCTTCTGGCCCTCGGGCACATGTGAGCCGGCCAATGTTCAGTTTAAAGGCCCGGAAGGCTTGTGGGAAGTTAGTTACCAGCCGCTCAGCGGCCAGCCCAGGATTATCCGTTATGTCCCAAGGTAACCGCCCCAGCGGCTTCGCACTTTACGAGGTGATGATTGGCCTGGCGATCTTCGCCCTTGGAGTGCTCGCCCTCGGGCGTGCCGTCCAGAATTGTATGAACGCGAGCATCCTGAGCGAAGACGAAAACCGCGTCCGGCAATTATTGGCCAATCGGATGGCAGAAATTCAGGCCAGCCCGGTGCCGCCTGATGCTTCGCGAGAGACCAAGATCGACACCGGCTATGGCATCGTGAAATTGGTCGAGAAGGCGCAACCCCAGGAGTTGGAAGAACCGGACCATACCCTGGTGACCGGAATCAGCCGGGTCACTCTCACAGCGCAATGGCAGCGCCGTGGCACTTCACAGAGTCGGCAGGTGGTTTTTTATGTTTACCGTGCAGGCTGATCATTCACACTCATTGCGCCGCCACGGTCGACTCGGCGGTGAGAAAGCCCCGCTCCAGCGCGATCGGCAGCGTGCCTTCACGCTGCTCGAAGTAATGCTCGCAGTGGCGATTCTGGGGATGATGGCGGTGGCGATTTTTCGATTCGTGACCGCGAACCTCACGGCCGTCCGGATCTCGACCGAACTGAACCAGGCGAACGCGGCCTATTCGGGCCTGGAACGACTGCTGACCGATCAACTCCAGGCGCTGCCACCAGGCCAGGGGATGCTGATGGGCGAACCGTACAAATTTGAAGAGCGCTCGCGCGACGAAATGACTTGGATTTGCGATGCCGGCCCGGGCCTCTTCACTCGTTATGCAATCGGCCGCTATGCGGTGACCATGCGGCTGCGCCCGGTGGAAAACGGCGACGCGATGGAGCTGGGAGTGCTGCGTGAGTCGGAGGACGACAGCACTCCAGTGCCGGAGGAGAAGGCCTGGGTGCCGCTGATGGGGGGCTTGAAGATGCTCGAGATTCGCTATTTCGATCCGCGGCTCAACGCCTGGGTGGATCGCTGGACCGACCGCGGCACGCTGCCCCATCTTGTTCGTCTGACGCTCACACCGATAATCGGCGCCCCGTGGGAAGCGGTTTTGGCGTTGCGGCGCACGCCACTTTAGCCATGAAACGCACAGCTCGCAGCGGCCGTCACGGAGCCGCGATCATGCTCGCGATCTGGGCCCTTTTTCTCCTCAGCGCGATGGTCATTTCCTGGACAATCAACATCCAGAGCCGGCTCGCCTTGACGGGAAACTCGAACCGAATCCTGGAGGCGGAAGCGATGGCCTCCTCGGGAGCGGAGGTGGCGCTTTCTCCTCAGGTGGAAAGCGGTTCGCCGGTGCTGCATGGCTCGTTAGGGCAAAACCAGCGGTTCGATGCTCGCATCGTGGGCGAAGGCGGCCGGCTCAACCTTTCCTGGCTCCTGGCAGGGGAAAACCCGCAGCGTCTTCAGATTTTGAAAAATTATCTCGAGCTCAAAGGCTTCGATCTTAATGAACGCGATCACATGGTGGACTGCCTCCTCGATTTCGTAGATCCCGACGACTTGCCCCGGCTCAACGGCGCTGAGTCCGGCCCCGATTACCAGCCAAAGAACCGCCCGCTGCAGCGCATCGATGAACTCAAACAGGTGAGAGGCTGGGAGAAATTTACCAGCCGGAAAAACTGGGATGAAGAGCTGACCCTCTTCAGCGGCGGCCCGATCGATCTCGCCTGGGCATCGCGGAACGTGCTGCTTTCGCTCCCGGGTTTCAATGAAGCGATCGTCGACCGCTATCTCGAATATCGCGGCGGACCGGACAAGATCCAGGGAACGGAGGACGACGTGCAGTTTGAAAGCCTCGATCAGGTTCGGCTTGCCATTGGATTCACTCCAGATCAATTTGCGCAGCTTTCTGGCCTGATCGGGTTTAACGATCAGGTCATACGTGTGACCAGCGTCGGCCAATCCGGCGAGGTGACGCGCACAATCGAAATGATCATTCGCAAAAATGGCACCAGGCCCCTGATGATTCGTTGGAGGGAACTCTGATATCGAACCCATATCCGACACCGTTTTTTTAGCCCCTGCCGGGCGCGGTTGGAACCTGGTCCGCTCGGGTGAAGCGAACGGGAGTTGGGACGTGCGCAACGTCGCCGATCTGGCAGAGGCGGCCACGCTCTTAAATGCGGGTGACGACGTGGTTCTCGGGTTGCCGGTGAACGCCGTGATCGCCCAGCGCCTGCGGCTCCCGACAACCGACGCGGATGAATTCGATGGCATGGTGCGGCTCCAGGTGGAAAAGGCTTTCCCTTACCCGCCCGAGGAAGTGACGAGCGATTTCGAGCTAATCGAAAAAGGTGAAAGGGAAAGCGTGCTCTCCTCGGTCGCGGTGCATAATGCGCGATTGAATGAAATCGCCGCGCCGCTCCTGAGCCGCGGCCACATTCCGCGGCAGGTCACTGTCTATGCAGCCCAGCGGGCCGCCTCCCACGCCGCCAACGGCAACGCGCTCATCATTTATCGCGAAGGCGAAAAGCTGGTTTCCGCGATCAGCGAGAATGGCAAGCTCAGTTTCGCGCGGACCCTCGACACCGACGGAGAGGAAGAGTTGCAACAGGATCTGCCCCAGCTGGCCTTGAGCGCGGAACTCCAGGGGATCGACACCTCTTTTCCCAAGGTGCTGCTGGACGAAGGCTGCCTTCCGCTGCGCGATGCGGTCGAACGCGTCCTGGCCCAGCGGCCCGATCTCATGGGGACGGAAACGCCGCCGGCGAAGGTAAAACTCGACCTTGCTCCGCCGACCTGGCGCAAGCAGCGAGCGGCCCTCGTTCGGCAGCGCCAATGGCGCCGGCGCGCGCTCTGGGCGGGTGCGATTTATGCCGGGCTCTTTGTTCTCTTCGCCCTGTATGTCGCGATTATCCGCTTCCAGGTCGGCCGGCTGAAAAAAGTGATCGAGCGCGACGCGCCCAAAGTCGAATTTATCAAAAGCACCGAGACAGATTGGAAAGCCCTCGCGCCGGCGATCGATCCGCAGTATTACCCGATCGACGTGCTCCTCCATCTCTTCGAAAGCCTGCCCACTCCCGAGGTGCGGATCACGAGTTACGAGCAATCGCCGCGCACCATTGCCGTCCAAGGCGAGGCGCCCTCGGCGGCTCTGGCTTACCAATTCGCCGAGAAGGTGAAGCAGAATCGCGGGCTGAAGGATTTCAGCTTCAATCTGGGAACGCCGCGCATTCTGCCTAACGACCACGCGCAATTCCGGCTCGAGGGCAAAGCCAAATGACGCCTAACTGGGTGGCACGGATGAACCAGCGGGAGCGCATGCTGGCGCTGCTGGTGGTGGGGATTCTCTTTCTCCTGATCAACCTCTTCGTCTGGAAGGCGATCCTTAACATGAGCGCCGGGGCGCGGGCCGCCTACGCCGAGCAGCGTTCCGCCCGCGAGGTGCAAAAGACTTATCTGAGCGAGGAAAAGATGTGGAAGAAGCGGGCTGAATGGCTGAAAAAACATCAGCCCGCATCGAACAACCCCGCGGAAGCTTCCTCCCTTCTCACCCTGGTGAAGGACATCGCCGCGCGCTATAACGTGCAGATCGAGAACCCGCAGATCGGACCGGCCGAGTCGACCTCGTCGCACCAATCGGTCACCGCCACCTTCGAAACCAAGAGCGGCTGGGAACAATTAGTCCACTTCCTCTATGACGCGCAGAAACCCGACGCTTTCATCGTTTTTGAAAACGTCAACTTGATGGTCGACACAAACGATCCGACAGTCATGCAGGGCCGATTCAAGATTGCGAAATGGTTCGCGCCCGCCGGCAAGAAATCATGAAGAGAAGACTTTTCCTGAGTGCGTTGGCGCTAACGCCGCTTTCTCTCCTCACGGCTACCGCGCTGGCGAAGGAGGACGTCCCGAAGACCGAGCCTTTTTCTCATTACGAGCCGATGATAAAACGCTCGCCGTTCGCCGTGGCCACGGCCGGTGCGCTCGCTGGTGCCACGCCTGATTTTGCGAAAAACCTCTACGTCGCCAATGCCGCCCACTCGGTGGACGGTGACTACGTCACGCTTGCTTCCACCGTGGACAAGAATTTGAAGGAATATCTGAACACCCGGGAAACCATCCACGGATACTCGATTTCGAACATCCAGTGGTCCGACCGGGTAGGGGAGACGAAGGTCACTATTTCGAAGGATGGCCAGTTTGCCACCCTCACCTTTAACGAAGCCTTGCTCAGCCAGGCGCTCCCGGTCCAGGCCCCGGCACCGACTCCGTTTGTTCCGCCGGTTCCAGGACGGCCGCCGGTGACTACGCAACCGCCGCGTGTGCCGCCGGTTCAGCGTCCCATGCCGTTGCCGCAAATTCCGACGCCTGCACCTCATCGGCGCTCGATGATTCGTCGCCAACAGCCGCAACAACAACAACAGCAGCAGCAGCAGCAACAACAACAAGAGCAGGTCGATGACGACGACGATTTTGAATAGCCGCCGCGAATTCCTTCAGCCGTCTGTTGAATCCTCCGCGGCTCCGGCACTGTAGGGTGCCCTGTCTTCAGCGCATCGCGGACTCTACAACCGTCTTGCCGACCGCCGCGTTACCCGCCCCAGTCGTCGTCCGGCGTATCGGGTTTGCGATCCGGGCCGGCCGAAAACAAGTCGTAGCCCGAAGGATTCTTTTGCCCCGGGCAACGGTAAATGTAGTTCGAACCCCACGGATCCTGCGGCAAACCATCCATCAGTTGCATCCAGCGGGCGGGGGCAGGATCGCTGCTCGGTCTGGCGACCAAGGCATTTAGTCCTTGCTCGGTTGTTGGATAAAACCCGTTCATGCCGTTGTAGGTTAATAAGACAGTCTTGATACCCTTAATGTCCGCCTGCACTTTCGCGCCTTTGGCCACCATCAAACTCGGCGCCATGTTGTAAATCGCCGCGCCCAGGAGCAGGGCGATGATCGTGACCACGATCATGATCTCGAGCAGGGTGAAACCGCTTTGTCTGGTCCTTCGCATAATTGTTAGACACCGAGGTTACTTCAGTGGTTCAAGCAGGTAATCCAATTTGTCCCAGAGATATTTTAACTGGATTTGGGTTTCCCTGATCGCCGAGGCGGAAGTTCCGGCGCCAGCCAGAATCATCACATCATTCATTCCTGCCTTCAAGAGCGAGGCCGGGACGATCTTCTGAGCACGGACCCAGCCAGTATATTGGAATTGCATGGTTTCGAGCAGCGAAAGGGAGAGGCCACGATAGCCCGGATCGGCCAGGTCGGGTAAAACCAGCGACGCCGCGCCAACGTCCCGGCCATTGATATAGACTTCCGGGGGCGCTTCGATCTGCGGGCTCGCTACCTCGAAGGTGAGAAGCGCGATCAGCGGCTGCGATTCGAGCTCGAATTGAAAGGCAGCTGCGTTCTGCAAATTCGAGCCGATCGGGATCAATTCGGCCGTCAGCGGCGCGGTCACGGTGCCGAAAATCTCCGCGTCTTCTGCACCGGCCTGAAGCGCGGGGGGGCCGTTGAACGGATCGGCCGCCAATTTTTCGTGGGAGGCGTGCATCGGTTGCATCACTTGAGTGCTTTTCATCCAGTCAAGATAAGCGCCCCGGAGGGAGCGGCCATCGCCCGCCACCTCGACGTCGATCGTCGTGACACCAATCATCGGCACGATCGTGCTCGAAGAGGTGGCGAGCCCGGTCTTCTGGCCTAACAAACCGGAACGGAGCACCTGGCTGCCCGATTCGTCCCAGGCGACCAGTTCCGGTTGGGCGGCGGGCAGGTCATCAAAGTAAAGCCGAACAAGCAGAATCTGGCAGTCCTCGTTAGGCCGGGCCAGTCGAATCCGAAAAATGTTTTTGCCCCCCGGCGCGCTCGCGTTGTTTCTCGCCGGGACGAAGTTGATCGCCTCCACCCACGAAGGCGCGTCCTGCATTTTCGACCGCGCCGCACCCGTTTGGCGCAGGTCGAGCCAGGCGCTTTCCGGCGCCCCTTCCGCCGGCTGGCTCGATCGCAAAAACTGGCCGTCACTCGGAGTGAGTGCCACCTGGGCGCGAACAGGCAAGAGCGAGGCGGCGACAAGCACTCCAACGCAGGTGAGCGAACGAAGAAACATCTCGGGGCCGAGATTAGATTAGCGGGGATGCAACTGCAAACTCTGGGTCATGGTAAAGACCGCATCGAGAATGCTGTATACGACGCTGCCGACGATGATCGCAATGATCACAATGATGATCGGCGGGATCAGGGCCGAGATAATATTGACCGTGCGATCCAGCTCGCGCTCGTACACGTCGGCCACGGTTTGCATGGTTTGCGCGAAGCGACCCGTCTGCTCGCCCACCGCCATCATGTCCGTGAAGAGGTCGGGGAAAAGCTCTTCCCGGGCGAGGGCTCCGGAAAGATTCGCCCCGTCGATCACCGCCCGGCGCACGTCGCGCAATTTTGCTTCGAGAAATTTGTTGGCGGCGATCTCGGTCACCAGGTCAAGGGCTCGGAGCAGCGGGACGCCGTTTTCCATGAGCGTGCCTAACGTTCGGGCAAACTGGGCGTAGTATTGATGCCGGCGCACCCGGCCGTAGCCCGGGATATGAAGGCGAAAACGGTCCCACGCTAGCCGGCCTTCATCGCTAGCGACAAAGGCCCGGAAGCCGACCGTCACCCCGATGCCGACGAGGACGAACAGCCACCAATAACCGGTGATGAAATGATGAACCCCCAGCAGCATCCGGGTGGCAAACGGCAGGGTGCCGCCGGTCTGCTGCATGAAGCTGGTCAATTGCGGCACCATGATGGTGATGAAAATGATGATCAGCGCCGTGCCAGCGAGCGCGAGAAAGGCCGGATAAATCAGGGCCTGCTGCACCCGGTCGCGCAGATTTTTTTCCTGCATCAGATGTTTGACCAGCCGGGTGAGAATGTCGGGCAGCGCGCCGCTCGCCTCGCCCGCGCCCACCATGTTGACGTAGAGCGGCTGAAAGACCCGGGGAAAATCGCGGAGCGCCTGGGAAAAGCTGCGACCATCGATCAGAGCCTGATGCAACGTCCCGGTCATTTGCTGAACCCGCGGGTGCTTCAACCGCTTCTCCAACACGCCCAAGCTCTCGTCGAGCGTCATCCCGGCTTGCAAAAGATGCCCCAACTGCTCCGTGAAAATGAGCAACTGACCGTGCGGAACTTTCAGGTCCTGCGTCGGTGGCGCGGCAGTAACAGCGCTCCTGCCGTTTGGACCGGCGATCGGAGCATTGAGCGCTTCCACCCGGATGGGCACGCAATTCTGCTGCTCGATCTGCTGGATGGCGATCGCGCGATCGGCGACATTGAGCACACCTTCTACCAGGCTGCCCTCGGCATTGCGTGCGCGATAAGAGAATTGGGGCATTGCGACCGGAAAATATTCCGCGGAAAGTAGCGCGCGCGATCTGCCGCGTCCAATCCGGCGCCTCGAGCGAGACGAAATTTGGCACGAGTGACAACCTCTTATGGAAATATCGGTGTCGAAGGTGCGACACTTCCCCACCAGACCCGGACCATCGCCCTGAAGCGAGGCGGCGGCATCGCGATTTCGGAGTACGGCGCGCCTGAAGGGATGCCGATTTTCTTCGCTCACGGCTGGCCCAGCTCGCGCACCATGGCGCAGCTGACTGACGAGGCGGCGCGGAAACTAAACCTGCGCATCATTTCCCCCGATCGCCCTGGGATTCGTGACTCGACGCTGATTCCGGAGAGGAAGCTGCTGGACTGGCCGCCGCTGCTCGCGGAGCTGGCTGACCGACTCGGCATCGTCCAGTTTCGAATGCTCGGAATTTCCGGCGGCGCCCCCTACACGCTCGCCGCCGCCTGGGCCCTGCCGGAGCGTGTCGAAGCGGTAGCGGTGGTGAGCGCGGCGCCGCCTTTATCCGAGATGGAGGACCGCAGTGGATTGCTTCTGCTCTATCGCTGGCTGCTCTTCTTTTATCCGCGCCATCGTGAGTTGCTGCGCTGGTCGTTTCACGCGGCGCGGCCATTTCTTTCCCGTAAAGTGCCCATCCGATTCCGCCCTTTACTCCTGAAACTGCTTCAGCCGTGCGATGCCAATGTCCTGCGCGACATCGCCGCGTTTGAGGCCTGTTTTGAGAGCCAGCGCCAGGCGTGGCGCGCCTCGGCCGATGGGCTGATGATCGACGCGGAGATTTATGCCCGGCCCTGGGGGTTTTCGCTGGAGGAAATTTCCATTCCAGTCCGACTGTGGCACGGAAAGAGAGATCGCAGTTTCCATTGGCGCCTGGCGGAGTCGTTGGGCAAACGTCTCCGGCATTGCCAGACGCGTCTGGTGGAAGAGGAGGGCCATTATTCCCTGCCCATCCGACACATGGAGGAGATCCTGGCCGACCTGCGCGCTGCCTAACGAATCGTGAGTTTCTGGTGTTCGCCGGTGCAGAAATAGCTGAGGATAGCAGGGTGGAAGATTTTACCGGGAGCGCCGTTGTCGACCAGCCGGTTCGTCGCAGTTCCAATTTCCCGCCCGAGTTTGAAACTCGCGTTCGGCAACTGGTTGCCGATTGGGGCGCGGAGAAATCCCCCGAGTTGATCGAAGAACTCATCATCACGGCCCTGAAGATGGGGCGGGATAAGATGGGTGCGGGCGACCTGAAGTTGATGAACCGCTCGCTCAAGGAACTACGGTATGCGGCCAAAATTTTTGCCCCGTATCGCGACGCGCGAAAGGTGGTTATTTTCGGTTCCGCGCGCACCGCGCCTAACGAGCCGGTGGCACAATTGGCCGAGGAATTTGGCCGCCAGATGGTCGCCCACGAATTCATGGTCATCACCGGTGGCGGCGATGGGATCATGGGGGCCGCGCAACGCGGGGCGGGGCGTGAGCACAGCTTCGGGCTCAATATTCGCCTGCCCTTCGAGCAACGAGCCAACGAAGTGATTCACGGCGACCCGAAGCTGATCAATTTCAATTACTTTTTCGCCCGCAAATTGAACTTTGTGAAAGAGACCCACGCCTTCGCCCTCTTCCCCGGCGGGTTTGGAACGCTGGACGAATGCTTCGAGGCGCTGACCCTGATGCAAACGGGCAAAGCGCTGATCATTCCGATCGTCCTGCTCGATTCCCCTAAAGGAAGTTATTGGGAAACCTGGATGCGTTTCCTCACCGATCACCTGCTCAAACAGGGCCTGATCTCGGAGGAGGACTTCAACTTCATCAAGATCGTTCACACGGTCGAGGAAGCGGTCGCGGAGATTCTTCTTTTCTACAAAAACTATTACTCCTCGCGCTGGGTTGGCTCGCAAATGGTATATCGCATTCAACGCCGGCTGACCGCGCCGGCCCTGGTCGAGTTGAACCAACGTTTCGCCAGCCTCCTCCGGGAAGGGGAAATCGTGCAGGGCGAGGCTTTGCCGCAGGAGCGCAATCAGCCGGAGTTGGCCCATCTTCCGCGGCTGATCTTCACCCCGCACCGGCACGAATTCGGGCGCTACCGGCAATTGATCGACGCGATTAATCGTGCCGAAACGCTGTAAACGTTCCGCACTGGAAAAGGCGTAGCTGATTAGGCAAACCCACGCCAGTACCGCGCTCAACTTGTCATCCCGAGCCGCCGGAGGACGGCGAGGGACCTCGCAAGCGTCTACTGGCTTTCGCCACGATCTCGAGCCGCTCGGGTGCTGGAGCGGTGCAGAGAGGGAAAGCGCAAGGGGGTCGGTGAGGTCCCTCGCCGCGCTTCGTCGGCTCAGGATGACAAAGGAGAAGCGGCCGCTCGTTAGGCCGATCACGTCTCTGATGAATCCTTAAGCCTTCCGTCGCTTCGGGGGTCACAGACCGCCGCTACAGAAGGAGCGCTTCAGGCCGCTGAGCGCTCGGTCTTTTCCACGATATAATCGTGGATCGAATTGACTGTCTGGAGCGCTTTGCTCGCGACTTCAGAATTGGGAACGCCGACCCCAAACGTTTTTTCCATGCTCACGACCAGCTCGAGTGCATCAATCGAGTCCAGGCCCAGGCCGTTCTGGCCGAAGAGGGGAAGGTCATCGGCAATTTGATCAGCTGATGTTTGCAGCATTAGGTTCTTGACCAGCATTTCTTTGATTCGGTTGCGTAAGTCTGGCTCAGGCATGGTGCGGAATTTTCGGGGCCGTATGCATAGACGAAATAGAAACCGATGTCATTCGGATTATTCCGTAGCTGCAGCGCAATTCGTGCCGGGAAGGTCTGTGAAAAAAAGAAGCGCGCCGATTAGACTTCGCGCGGTGCCTGCTCTTCGGTCGCAGCCGTTGTGCTGGCCGGGGGGACCTCACGGGCCGAGGGCGCGTTCTCAATTCGCGGCACGGCACCATCGGGGGGGCGCGCTTCCGGCTTGGGCGGAGGCGTTTTTCCGGCGTTATGCAGCTCGTCGGAAAACTCGTCCTTCGCTTTCTGGAATTCGCGCATGGCTTGTCCCATTCCCCTGGCCAGTTCCGGCAGCTTCTTCGCACCAAAAAGGAGAAGGACAATCAACAAGATCCAGAAGAGGTCCGGACCCGCGAGATTGGCCAGCGAGGCGAGCAAACTCATAGCGGAGTTCAACATCGGACGATCTTCCTGGGTTGCAAGCCCTTTCCCATGGGACCGACGCCGGGCTGGCGCTGGGTCTCACGCCTCACGCGTTCGTTAGGCACGGTTTGAATTGCAGATATTGACGGGGTTACACGCTTTCAACTAGGGCAGGTAAATTTCCGCACTGGACAAGAGCGCAGGGCCGTATCCGCCAACCACGATTACTGAGTCATCTGGCAAAACAGCCGCTCCGTGCGCGTAGCGTGCCTGAGCGAGGTCTGCAGTTTGCGACCAGCCATTGCCCGCCGGGTCGAACAGTTCTGCCGTTGCGGTGAAGTCGAATCGATTATTCACGGCGCCGGCGGCGACCAAGAACCGAGACAAATCAGGGCTGCAATGATGCCAGGGAGTCGGTCGGTGAATGGACGAAGGATGAACGGGAGCCATGCAAGATCGCATACCTTGGGCAGGGCCGGCGAGTCAAACACAAGATTCGGTTCGCCGGGTTCTGCTTGGTCGCAAGCGCTCGATCTCAGTTAGTCGACTCGTATTTTCTCCCGAGTCCCAGCTAGACGTCGTAATACATCTGGAACTCGTACGGGTGTGGCCGGAGCCGGAGCGAGTCGTACTCCTTTTGCTTCATCTCGATCCAGTTGTTGATGAAGTCGGTGTTGAAGACGTCGCCCCGAAGCAGGAAGGTATGATCGCTCTCGAGGGCACCGATCGCTCCGCCTAACGAATCGGGAACGCTCGGGACACTGGCCAGTTCTTCCGGCGGCAGCTCGTAGAGGTTTTTGTCCAGCGGATCGCCTGGATCGATCCGGTTCTGGATTCCATCCAATCCGGCAAGCAAAAGCGCCGCGAACGCGACGTAGGGATTGGCCGCCGCGTCCGGAGTCCGGAACTCGATCCGCTTCGCCTTCGGATTCGCCGAGTAGGTCGGAATACGGATGGCGGCAGAGCGGTTGCGCGCCGAATAGGCGAGATTGACCGGTGCCTCAAACCCGGGGACGAGCCGTTTGTAGCTGTTCGTGGTTGGATTTGTGATGCAGGTGAGCGCGGGCGCGTGTTTCAAAATTCCGCCGATGAAGAAGAGCGCCATGTCGCTCAATCCGGCGTAGCCGTTCCCGGCGAAGAGTGGGTTGCCCTCTTTCCAGAGCGAGATGTGGGTGTGCATTCCCGAGCCGTTATCGCCGAAGAGCGGCTTGGGCATGAAAGTGACCGTTTTGTTGTGCTTCCGCGCGACGTTGCGGACGATGTATTTGTAGTACTGGAGGTGATCGCCCATCGTCTTGAGCGGTGCGAAGCGGATGTCGATCTCCGCCTGGCCGGCGGTCGCGACTTCATGGTGCTGGCGCTCGATTGGGATGCCGGCTTTCTCCAGCTCGAGGCACATTTCGTTGCGAATGTCCTGGAGGGTGTCGGCCGGGGCGACCGGGAAATAGCCTTCCTTGGCGCGGATCTTGTAGCCGAGGTTGGGCCCCTCCTCGCGGGCGCTATTCCAATGTCCCTCGACGCTCTCGATCATGTGGAACGAGCTGTTCCCGTTACTGCTGAAACGCACATCGTCGAAAATAAAAAACTCCGCCTCCGGTCCAAAGAACGCCGTGTCGGCGATACCGGTGCTTTTCAGATATGCCTCGGCTTTTTCCGCCACGCCCCGCGGGTCGCGGCTGTAGGGCTCGCGCGTAATCGGCTCGACGATGGTGCAAATGAGGCTGAGGGTCGGCTCCGCGTTAAAAATATCGATCCAGGCGGTCGCCGGGTCGGGAATGACGAGCATGTCGGAGGCATTGATTGCCTTCCAGCCGCGGATACTCGAGCCGTCAAAGCCGAGGCCTTCGGTGAAAATTTCTTCGTTGTACTCGGTGAGGGTAGTGGTGAAATGCTGCCAGGCGCCGGGCAGGTCGGTGAACTTGAAATCCACGAGTTTGACCTCGCGGTCTTTGATCATTTTGGAAACGTCGGATGGAGTTTTTTGGTTAGGCATGGCTGATCGTTGAAGCGTTAAACAGTTGAAGCGTTGAAGCGGAAATGGGCTCGATCCGCTTCAACGCTTCAGCGCTTTTTCGCTTCAACGATTCACACTGCCTTTTCGCCAATCTCCTCCGTCCGGATGCGCACCGCATGTTCCACCGGCAGCACGAAAACCTTCCCGTCACCAATCTTGCCCGTCTTGGCCGCGTTCACCACCACGCTCACCGCTTTGTCCACCATGTCGTCGGCCAGCACCACTTCCACTTTTACTTTCGGCAAGAAATCGACCGTGTACTCGCTTCCGCGATAGATCTCGGTGTGCCCTTTCTGGCGCCCGAAGCCCTTCACCTCCGTCACGGTCATGCCTTCGATGCCCAGCTCGGCCAGGGCTTCCTTCACTTCCTCGAGTTTGAACGGTTTGATGATGGCTTCGAGCTTTTTCATGGGCGTTACAGTGGCGGCTTGGATTGGATTTTCAATCCGCTTTCGCGCAAGAAAATCAAGGAAGGCCGCCGCGACGCAAGCGCTGAATTTTTGTCGCAGTAAAACGCGGCGATCGGGCCGGTAAGGCCGCCCCCGATCGGAGCGCGAAACCGAGCGCGATTCCCGGCTAGAGCTGCGCGCCTTCCAGAGTGAAGGTAACCGGCACCATCACCTCGTGATAGCTGCCGGGCCGGCATTTCCACCTGCGGAAAACGCTGGTCGAGACCTGGTCGAGTAACGCGCTGCCGGTGCTCTGCATGATCTTGACCTCGACCACACTGCCGCTCTCGTCGAAGGTGAGGAGAAACCTCCCGTGCCCGGTCTGCTGAGCACGACGCGCTTCATACGGATAACGAGGATGCGGTGCGAAAAGCATCCCGCGCTCGACGGAACGGAAGCTCACGGCCCCTGATCGCCCAGGCGTCGTTTTGGTGACCGCGAGTTGGGTTCGAACTTTTGTCGCTTGTGCCTTCGGCGGGTGCGGCGCCTCGATGACGACAAAGTCTGTCGGATCCTCAGGCGGGGGCGGCACGACAGGGGGAGGAGCGTCGGGCGGCGGAGTCGGCTCGGGCGGTACATCGGTGATGAACGCTACGGCCTCGAAATCGTCGGAAGCTCCGGTTACGACCGGGACCTCTTTGCTATGATGCAAACCTGCGACCGCCACGGCTGCCAGTTCCAAAGCGAATGCCGCGACCAGGGCGGCAAAGAAATGCCATCGCGGCGGCGGCTTGTAGAACGCTGGCTTCGGCATGGCTGCTGTGGTCGAACCTCCACCGAGTAAGACACGCAACCCTCACCCTTATTACGGTTGTGTTTCCGGTGAATTTTGCTCGATCAAACGTGGATTTCTTGAGGCATCGGATTGGCCATTTATACTGAGTTTGCATGCCCGCCGATTCCTTCGTTCATCTCCATCTTCATACTGAATATTCGCTTCTCGACGGCGCGGTGCGGATGTCGCGGCTGATGGAAAAAGCGGCCCAATTTGGGATGCCGGCGGTCGCGATCACCGACCACGGCAATCTCCACGGCGCGATCGAATTTTATCAGGAAGCGACAGCGGCGGGAGTCAAACCAATTATCGGGCTGGAGGCTTACGTCGCGGGTGGGTCGCATCAGGACCGGCCCAATTCGATGCGCGAATCGGCTTACCACTTTACGCTCCTGGCTGCCGACGACACGGGTTATCGCAACCTGGTCAAACTGGTCTCAATCGCCCACCTCGACGGATTTCATTACCGGCCACGGATCGACAAGGAACTGCTCGCGGCCCACGCCCAGGGGCTGATCGGCATGAGCGGCTGTCTCGCCAGCGAGGTGAATATCGCCCTGCAAATGGACGACGAGCGTAAAGCGCGCGCGGTTCTTGGCGAGTATCGCGACATCCTCGGGCGGGAGAATTTTTTCGTCGAGCTGCACGATCACGGCATGGTTGAGCAGCGGAAGTGCATGATGGCCCTGCCGCACCTGGCCCGCGAGCTCGATCTCGAGCTGGTCGCGGCGAACGACGTCCATTTTCTCCAGCGCGAAGATCACGGGCCGCACGATGTTATGCTCTGCATCGGCACGGCCAAGATGGTGAGCGACGAGCGCCGGATGCGTTATCTGCCGGAACTGTATTTCAAGTCGCCGGCCGAGATGAGCGCGCTTTTTCGCGAACATCCGCGAGCCATTGCCAACACGCTCGCGATTGCCGAGCGCTGCAATGTCCAACTCGAGTTTGGGAAATCGAAATATCCGCAGTATCCGGTCCCCTTCGGCACGACGCGGGAGGCGATGCTGCGCGACCTTTGTGCGCGAGGGTTGCGCAAACGCTACGGGACTCGCGCGGAGAGCGACCCGGAACTTCAGCGGCGCCTCGATTACGAGCTGGGCGTGATCGAGAAAACCGGGTTCGTCGATTATTTCCTCATCGTCTGGGACTTTGTCCATTTCGCGAAACAGCGCGGGATTCCAGTCGGCGCGGGGCGCGGCTCGGCCGCCGGTTCCCTTATCGCCTACGTTCTCGAGATTACGGATGTCGATCCGCTCCAATACGGATTGCTTTTCGAACGTTTTCTCAACCCGGAACGAATTTCGCCGCCCGACATCGACATGGATTTTTGTGAGGCGCGCCGCGGCGAAGTGCTCCAATACGTGCGGGAGAAATACGGGGAGCGCCGGGTCGCGCAGATTATCACCTTCAACAAGCTGAAGGCCAAGAGCGTGGTCCGCGACGTCTCGCGGGTCATCGGGCTGAGCTACGCCGATGGCGACCGCATCGCAAAGATGATCCCGAACGAGGCTAAAATCACCCTGGACCAGGCGGCAGAGAAAAATCCCGAGCTGCGGCGCGCGATCGAGAAAGAGCCGGCAACGAAGCAGGTCTTCGAATACGGCCGATTTCTCGAAGGCCTCTCCCGCGGAGTTGGGGTGCATGCCGCGGGAGTCGTGATCGGCGATCGCGATCTGACGGAGTACATCCCGCTCTGCCGCGACGTCGACGGCAAGGTTGTTATCACCCAATACTCGATGAATCCCCTGAACGACCTCGGCCTTCTCAAGATGGACTTCCTCGGCTTGAAAAACCTGACCGTGATCGAGGACACGATTCGAATGATTCGTCAGCGCGAACCGGAGTTCGAGATCAAGTCGATCCCGCTCGACGACCGGGCAGCGTTCGAGCTTTATAACCACGGGGAAACGATCGGCCTTTTCCAGATGGAATCGGGCGGGATGACGAGCGTCTCGCGCCAGTTCGACGTCCAGCGAATCGAGGACATCATGGCCCTGATCGCGCTCTATCGCCCGGGGCCGATGGAATTGATCGGCGATTACATCAAGCGCAAAAAAGGCCTGACCAAAATCAGATACGAGCATCCGCTCCTCGAAGAGATCACGCGCGAGACCTATGGCGTCATGATCTATCAGGAACAGGTCATGGCGGCGGCGAACCGGCTAGCCGGTTACTCGTTAGGGCAATCCGATCTTCTCCGGCGCGCGATGGGGAAAAAGGACAAGGAAAAGATGGCCCTCGAGCGGGCCAGTTTCATCGAGGGTTGCGCCCGGACGAACCAGATTCCGGAGAAGAAGGCGAGCGCGATCTTCGATCTGCTGGAGAAATTTGCCGGTTACGGTTTCAACAAGAGCCACAGCGCGGCCTATGGGCTGATCAGTTACCAAACCGCGTACCTGAAGGCGCATTACCCGGTCGAGTTTATGGCCGGACTCTTGAGCAACGAAGTGAACAACACCGACAAGATCGCGATCTTCGTCGGCGAATGTAAACGGATGGGCATCCCCATTTTGCCGCCGGACATGAACCGGAGCGGGTTGAAGTTCACGCCGGAGGGGCGTGCTTCTGGAGGCCCAGGGAGGGGAATGCCAATCCGGGGGGAACGTGGAGGTGCAGAAACACGTCCCTCCGCGTCCAACGCGATCCGTTATGGCCTGGCCGCGATCAAAAACGTCGGCGAAGGCGCGATGGCCGCGGCGATCGCGGAGCGCGCGCGGGGAGGGGACTTCATCTCGCTCGAGGATTTTTGCAGCCGGGTCGATTCCCGCATTGCTAATCGCAAGAGCATCGAGAGCCTGGTCAAAGCCGGTGCCTTCGATTTTCTGGGGCGCGAACGGGCGGAGCTTTTCGCCTGCATTGAAGAAACCCTCGCGGCCGCCGCAACCGCGCATCGTGACCGGGCCGCCGGACAAGTCTCACTTTTCGATGAACTCCCGGCCGTAACCTCGCCCCGGAAAGAGCGCGTCGCCCCAGCCTGGAGCGAACGCGAAAAACTTTCCTTCGAGAAGGAGCTGCTCGGCTTCTATGTCACGGGCCATCCTCTCGATGCTTACGCGCCGCTTTTGGCGAACGGGAAATACCAGGCCATTGCGTCGTTAGGCGAGCTGGAAGATCGGGCCGCTTTTGCGGTCGCGGCCGCGATTGCGCAGGTCGATCGCAAGTTCACCCGTAAAGAAGGTAAACCGTTTGCCGTCCTGATGGTGGAAGATCTCACCGGCACGCTCGAGGTCGTGCTCTGGAACGAAACTTATCTCCCGGTCGCGCACGCACTCGAGCCCGGCACGGTGCTGGCGATTCGCGGGACGGTGGACAAGCGCGATGAAGGCATCCGCGCCACCGCGCAAAAGGTGAGAGTGCTCAAGCCGGATTCGGTTTTGCCTAACGAGAACGGAAATGGTCCCGAGAACAGCGCGCCGCGCGCGCGCGAGGACGCCACCGTGACTTTGCGTTTTGCCGCCGGAACGGTCGCGGAAGAGTTGCGGACGGTCCGCGAGATTCTCGCCTCCTCTCCCGGAGCGCAACCGGTCACCCTCATGCTGATGAGCGAAAGCGGACAAACCGTGCAGATTGAAGCCGGCGCGCCGTGTCGCATCGAGCTGACCCCGGAGATCGAGCGCCAACTCGCGCCCTGGTTGGGTTAAGGTTGCGCCGGCGGGAGGGTGATGCTCTCCTCGGGAGAGGGAGTTGGGCTGGGGGTTGGGGTCGGCAGCTGGTGAAATTTCCACTCTGTGCCAATGCCGTCGATTTCCCAACGCACATGCCGCGCGACCTGCAAATCAAGGGTGACTTGCGCGCTCGGATAAGCAAGCACCGTCCGATACCGGCCGACCGGTTCTTTGGGGCCTTTCTCTGTCCGATAAGTGACCTGGCCGGTGATCTTAAATGGGCGACGAGGAACTCCGAGCCCGGTGAAGTTTTGGATCAATTCCTGTTGACGAATCAAGCCGCAATTGAGCTTGCCTTTCTCGCTCAGATTACGTGACAGGAAGTTGGCATCGTGGTTCACCGCGAGTCGCTGCACGACTCGCTCGGCGTACTCCTTTGCCTCCTTGTCGGTCGAGCTGGCGTAGTTGATCGCGAGCCAAATGCAGCCCGCGATGACCGCCACACCGATGATAATGGCGGGCAACGCTTCACCAATTCCACCGGCTTCCGGATTTCCTCGCAGAACAATTTTTCGGCAACTCATGGCGCCGAGTGTAGAAATCCCCGCTGAAATGTCCAGACACCAAAATTATGCGCTCTGGCTGGGGACGTTGCCCTGGCGCGCGGCCGGGATCAACGCCCCCCGGCTAGAGGGGCCTGTCGTTAGGCAAGGGTCACGATCTCTTCCCGGCCTCTTCGGCTTTCGCGCAGTGTGACTGGAGCTGCGCGAACTGTTCCGGGGTCAGGACGTCTTTGGCCGTTTGCATGAATTCTTCCATGCTCTCTTTGCTACAGCCGTCCGCCCGACATTTTGCCTCCGCCTGTTCCAGTTTGCTCTTCTGCTCGGCCGTCAGGTCCATTTTTTCGAACATTTGCGAGCACTTCATTTTCGCTTTCGAACCGGTACAGCAGGCCGAGTCCCCGGCGAGCAAGGGCAGGCTGGTGAGCGAAAGGAGGGCAATTGAAACGATGATGGGTTTCATGCTCGCTAATCGCACAGGCACGGGAAAATTCAAACCGGGCCAGAAAGCTTCCGCTCGCGCAGTGCCTTGCGCAGAACCGTCTTTGCCTCCCGCACGATTGGCGTTCGATGCGCGACAATGATTCGGTCGAACTCCCACTCCAGCACCGTCCGCATCGATTTTGCAAACGCTTCCCGGTCGCGAATCATGAAGCCGAAGAAAACGCTCAGCCCGACCAGCCGGGGCAAGCGCATGATTCGCCTGACGAAAAAACGGGCCCACCCCCGAATCTCGGGCGGGAAATGAAAAAGAAAATCTCCGACAACCAGCGTGCCCGAGGTGCGATGAAGAATGGCGTGTTCGTTAGGCCAGCGCAAACCCGCAATCGCCAGCACCTCAATTTCCCCGACCCAGGCCTCAGGCGGAGGCAGAAGCGGAATCGTCGCCAGGCCGGTGGCCTGGGCGAAGCCCGACGGTGCGAGGTAAGGGATGCTGGGGAAGGCTTCGTGGCCCGCTTTGGCGAAAGTATCGTGCATCAGCGTCGCTTCGACCAGCCAGCCCGGCTCGCCCCAGCGGCGGATGGCGGCGACATCTTCGGG
>Ga0081539_10002769_pt1 | contig 23577 bp, 28 predicted proteins | sample TabmetS4T2R2_FD_71023 | JGI IMG/M metagenome (GOLD analysis project Ga0081539, IMG submission 71023) | Tabebuia heterophylla rhizosphere microbial communities from the University of Puerto Rico - S4T2R2 | ecosystem: Host-associated > Plants > Roots > Rhizosphere ...
CCAGCTGCTCCGCGGCGTCGAAGCCGGCGGTTAGCCCTTCGACCCGCGTGACCGGCCGCCACCCAAGGGGGGGCCGGACGTCCAGACGGCGCCTCCCACCGGGGCGCCGTCTGCGTTTCCCGGATCGCTGAGCTCCCGGTGGGGCATACTTGCCCCTGTGGCGGTGATCGCTGTCTGCGTCGTGCTGGTGCTGGCCGGGCTGGCCGCGGTGGTTCGCTGGGGCGGGCTGACGGTCGAGCCGCCGCACGCCCCGGTCGCGGAGGCGCGCGGGGCGGACCATCCGGAGGGGCGCAGGGTCGACGAGCCGCCGCCGGTGGGGCTGGTCGTGCGGCGCTACGTCTGGGCGGTGAACCTGGCCGTGGCGGCGGGGGTCGGGGCCGGGATCATGGCCGCCGGCGCCGGGGGGCGGCTGGTGATGCGGCTGCTGGCGGCGACGTCCGGGGACGAGGCGCAGGGCCGGATCACCGAGGCCGCCGAGGTCGTCGGGCGGATCAGCGTCGACGGCACGATCGGGTTCGTCGTCTTCACGGCGCTGTTCTTCGGGTCCGCCACCGGCGGCGTCTACCTGCTGGTGCGGCGCTGGCTCCCGGCCGGCCGGGCGGGCGGCCTGGCCTACGGCGCCCTCCTGCTCGTCCTGGCCGGGACCCGGCTGGACCCGCTCCGGGAGGGCAACCCGGACTTCGACCTGGTCGGGCCCGGCTGGCTGTCGGTGCTGGCCTTCTCGGCCCTGGTGCTGTTCCACGGCATGCTGGTCGCCGCCCTGGCCGGCCGGGTCGGCCGCCTGGTCCCGCTGCTGTCCCGCGACCCGCTGGCCATCGCCGGGCACGCCCCGCTGCTGCTGCTCGCGCCGCTGCCGCCCGTGGTCGTCGCCCTGGCCGTGGTGGGCGCCCTGGTCGTGCTGGCCACCCGGGCCCGCCCGGTGGTCGCCGCCTGGCACACCCCCCGCCTCCGGCTGGCCGGCCAGGCGGTCCTCGCCCTGGCCGCGCTGGCGGCCCTGCCCGGCTTCGTCACCGCCGTCGCCGGCATCCTCGGACGCGGCTCGGGCTAGGCGTGCGGTCCATGCGGCGGTGGGTGCTGGTGCTGATGGTGGGGCTGGCCGGCCTGGCGGCGTGCTCGTCCGGAGGGGAGACCGTCAGGGAACGCGACCTCCCCGAGCGGATCAACGTGTCGAGCGCGGCCTTCGCCGACGGCGCGGCCATCCCCCGGCGGTTCACCTGCACAGGGGAGAACCTCTCGCCGCCGCTGCGCTGGTCCGGGGTGCCGGAGGGGACGGCCGGGGTCGCCCTGGTGGTCGACGACCCGGACGCGCCGCGCGGGACCTTCGTCCACTGGCTGGTGGTCGGGCTCGACCCGGCAAGCGAGGGGCTCGCCGAGGGCGCCGTCCCGGCCGGGGCCCGCCAGCTGCCCAACAGCTCCGGCGACGCCGCCTGGACCGGGCCGTGCCCGCCGGGCGGGCCGGCGCACCACTACCGGTTCACCGTCTACGCCCTGGCGCGGGAGCCCGAGGTGGCCGGCGACGCCGACCCCGGGGCGGCGGTGGAGGCGATCGAGGCGGCAGCCTCCGCGCGCGGCCGGCTGGTGGGCACGTTCGGCCGCTGACGTCACACATGTGAGGTTTCGCGGCCCTCATCCATGGCAAATCAGAGGGTTCGGTACCCGGCTGCCAGGGAAGGTGGCCCAGCCATGCAGGCGCTCGCCGTGAGCTACACCCAGCACTACACCCCCGTCGCCGACAACATCCTGCTCTCCGCCCTCGTCGCCGCCCTGCCCATCGTCGTCCTGCTCGGACTGCTCGGGCTGCTGCGGGTCAAGGCGCACGTGGCCGCCCTGGCGGGGCTGGCCGCCTCCCTGCTGGTGGCCATGGTGGTGTTCGGGATGCCGGTGAAGACGGCCGTCGGGGCCGCCACCAACGGGGCCGCCTTCGGGCTGTTCCCGATCGGCTGGATCGTGCTCTGCGCCATCTTCGTCTACGACATCACCGTCAAGACCGGCAAGTTCGAGGAGGTGCGCCACACCATCGCCGGGCTGGCGGTCGACCGGCGCATCCAGGTCCTGCTGATCGCCTTCTGCTTCGGGGCCTTCATCGAGGGCGCCGCCGGGTTCGGCACGCCCATCGCCATCTGCGCGGCCATGCTCATCGGGCTCGGGTTCCGGCCCCTGCCCGCGGCCGGCCTGTCGCTGATCGGCAACACCGCCCCGGTCGCCTTCGGGGCCATCGGCACCCCGCTCATCACCCTGGCCAGCGTCACCGGCCTGCCGCTGGACCAGCTGTCGGCGATGGTCGGCCGCCAGCTGCCCTTCTTCTCGGTGATCGTGCCGTTCTGGCTGGTGGCGACCATGGTCGGCTTCCGCCGGACCCGCGAGGTGTGGCCGGCCTGCCTGACCGCCGGCGTGTCGTTCGCCATCGTCCAGTTCCTCGTCTCCAACCTGCACGGCCCCTGGCTGGTCGACATCGTCGCCTCGATGGCCTCGATCCTGGCCATGGTCGTGCTGCTGCGCTTCTGGCAGCCGAAGGACATCTACCGCTTCGACGGCGACCCGCCGGTCGAGGAGGAGCGGGCCGCCGCCCGCCGCCGCCCCGGCCTGGCTGGTGGCGAGCTCAGCCCCGGTCCCGGCGCGGCCGCCCGGTCCGAGCCGCGCACTGACCGCCGGGAGGCGTTCCTGGCCTGGCTGCCCTGGATCCTGCTGGCCGTGCTGGTCTTCCTCTGGGGCACCCCCCAGGTGAAGTCGTTCCTCAACGACCTGTCGACCACCCTGCACCTCGGCACCAAGATCAACTGGCCCTGGCTGCACCTGGAGGTCGTCCGGACCCCGCCGGTGGTGGCCAAGGACACCGCCGAGAAGGCCGTCTACGAGTTCTTCCCCCTGTCGGCCACCGGCACCGCCCTGCTGATCACCGGCATCCTCTCCGGCCTGGCCCTGCGGCTGCGCCCGGGGGAGATCGGCCGCGTGTTCCTCGGCACCCTGAGCCGGGTCAAGTTCTCGCTGCTGACCATCGCGGCCATGCTGGCCATCGGCTACGTCACCCGCTACGGCGGCCTCGACGCCACCATGGGCCTGGCCTTCGCCAAGACCGGCAAGCTGTTCGCCTTCTTCTCGCCGCTCCTCGGCTGGCTGGGCGTCGCCCTGACCGGCAGCGACACCTCCTCCAACGCCCTGTTCGGCAGCCTCCAGAAGATCACCGCCACCCAGATCGGCATCTCCCCGATCCTGGCCGCCGCCTCCAACTCATCTGGCGGGGTGATGGGCAAGATGATCGACGCCCAGAGCATCGTCGTCGGCGGCGTCGCCACCGGCCAGGAGGGCGAGGAGGGCAACATCCTGCGCTATGTGTTCTTCCACTCCATCGCTCTGGCCTGCCTGGTCGGCCTCCTCGTCCTCGCCCAGGCCTACGTGTTCCCGGGGGTGGTCCCCGGCTAGCCGCCGGTTCCCTTCAGGATGAGGGTGGCGTTCCCGGCACCGGGCGGGGAGGTGTAGCCGGCCGCCCAGAGGTTGCCGGCCGAGGTGGCGGTCACGCCCGAGGCCAGGCCGGACACGGTGAGCGGCGGGCTCGGCTGGGCGGTGGCCAGGGTGCCGGCGCTGCCGTTGGCCGTCCAGTGGACGAGCAGGGGCTCGTACAGACCGCTGGACGGGGAGTTGTAGTACCCGACCGCCCAGACGCTGGCCGCCGACACGGCCGCGACCGAGAGGAGCTGGTCCGTGGAGCCGGCCTCGCCCGGCGGGACCGCCAGGGACGTCCAGGTGCTCTGGCGGCGGAGCACGAGCGACCGCGGGACGATGCCGCCGCCGGAGGTGTTCTGGGCCACGCCGACGGCGAACACGTCGCCGTTGTCCAAGGCGACGACGTCGTTGAGGGTGTTGCGGTTGGCCGGGTTGGGGGTGGACTCGCGGGCCCAGGTCCTGGTGTCGAAATGGACGACCAGGCTTGAGACCGGGCGGCCGGGGGCGTTGTAGTCGCGGTCCCAGCCGACCGCCCAGACGTGCCCGCCGGGGCCGGCGGCGATCCCCTCGAACACCGTCAGGTGCCGGTTGGCCACCGGCTGGGTGTACACGGTGGCCCAGGCGTTGCCGTTCCAGCGGGCGACGGCCGCCGACGATCCGTTGTAGCCGGCCACCCACACCTCGGTGGAGGAGACGACGTCGAGGGCGCGCAGGGAGATGCCGGCCGGGGCGGGCATGGTGGTCCACCTGGTGCCGTCGAACCGCTCCACCAGCGAGCCGGTCTGGGTGTCGTAGCCGATCGCCCACACGTTGCTCGTGCTGGTGGCGTCGACCCGGTTGAGCTGGCTGTAGCCGGAGCCGCTGGGGTTCGGGCTGGACACGATGCTCCAGGTGCCGCCGGTGGAGCGCTCGGTCAGGGTGCGGTAGGCGGCGACGCTGCTGTCATAGGACCAGCCCACCGCCCACGAGGTCGCCGTGCCAGGGACGGTGACCACATCCTGGAGGGCGCTGCCCGCGCTGCCCCGGTTGGGACTGGTCACCCTGGTCCAGGCCGCGGCTGCGCTGGCGGGTGCGGCGACCAGGGCGACGGCCAGCAGAACGAGGAGAGCGGTCAGGCGGAGACGGGTCCGAGCCGGTCCGGAACGGGAGGTCATGATGCCCCCTCCTCCCCATGGGGCGGCAACCCGCGCGGCGGGCGTATGGAGGAACAACCGGCTCCCACCATCGTCGATTCCCCGCCGACGGGATTCGCGCGCGTTCCGGCCGCGGAGCAGTCGACGACTCAAGACGAATCGTGTGGGGAGGGTCGTAACCAGAGCGAGACCCGGGTCGGCTGCATGGTCTGGTCAGCGACCGCGAGGAGCTCGGCCGAGAGCGTGTCGAGGTCGAGCTGGTCGCGCAGGCGGGTGGAGAACGCCTCGATGGTCCTGGCCGCGTTGTACCTGCGCCGGTTGAAACGCCGGTCGACCACCGTCTGGATGCGGCGGCGGGCCGGCTGGAACAGGGCCGCTACGGCCAGGGTGGCGCCGGCCACCGCCCAGCTCGGCGGCGTGTCGCCGATGTCGCCGAACAGCTCGCCGGCCAGCAGGACGGCACCGGCGTAGACGACGCCGAGCAGGGCGGTGAGCAGCGCGTAGACCAGGGTGCGGTTGATGACCCGGTCGATGTCGTACAGCCGGTACCGCAGGATGGCGATGCCGATGCTGACCGGCACCATCGGCAGGATGACCGCGAACAGCGGGTCGGCGAGGGGAGGGGCGAGGTCGTGGGCGATGAACGGCAGCGGGGTGAGCGAGGCGGCGTAGGTGAACCACTTCAGCTGTGCGCGCTCCACCCCACGGGCGCGCCGGAAGCGCACCACGATGGCGGCCACCGCCCCGCCGATGCCGACGATCAGGAACGGCAGCGCCAGGTTGAGCAGCAGGTCGAGGACGTGGATGGCCGAGGGGACCGCGAAGGGGTTGCGCACGGCCCCGATGCCTGCGATCTCGGCGATGTCGGGCCGCAACCCGTTGCCGACGACGGCAAGGGCGGTGAACACCCCGCCCGCCCAGGCGACCAGCCGCCACCGGGACGAGAGCAGCCGGCCGGTGGGGAAGTACAGCGGCAGCAGGATCAGCAGCACCCACACGATCGGGGCGAAGGCCAGCGCGCCCACCCAGGCGAGCACCAGGCCGCCCGGCAGCGACCCCGGTGCGACCGCCAGCGTGTAGCGGGCGTAGGCGCCCGTGGTGCCGTCCAGCATGAAGAGCGCCCCGACGGCCAACAGCTGCCAGCCGACCGGGTTGCGTGGCTGGCGGGCGGCGATCAGGGCGCCGACCACTGGGAAGGCGACGAGCGGCGTGAGCGCCGCCGCGAACCTCGCGAACTGCCATTCCAACGTGCCGTTGAGCGCGGTCAGGACCAGCCCGGCGAGGGTGCCGACCAGGCAGAGCGAGCCGATGCCCCAGGCGAGGCGGGCAGCTGTCCGAGGGCTCACCGCACGACCAGGGCGCACCGATACCACCCACGCCTTGGGATCGTCCCGCCAACGGCCATGCCGCTGCTCCTCCGGGCGTTGCCTCCAGCCACCGCATTGTTGCTTTCTCCTGGCCAATCGCCACGTCTCCCCGTGGGGAGGATCCCAGGCGAGCGTCTTGTGATCGTCACGAGCACCGCCGTACGGCCGGCATTTTTCAGGGAGGTATGCTCCTCGGACAGCAAGGGAAGCTGTCGGGCGTGGCTGTGTGCGGCGAGGAGGGGCGATGCTGGAGGCCGACAAGGAGCTTGTCCGGCGGCACTTCGAGGAGCTCTGGAACCAGCAGAACCTGGATGTCGCCGAGGAGCTGATGGCCGAGGAGTATCTGGAGCATGCGGTTGCGCCCTTTGGGCAGGCCGAGCCTGGGAGGGTCAACGGGCCGGCGGCCATGCGCCAGACTGTCGAGTGGTTGCTGGCCCAGTTCCCCGATCTGCACATGACGATCGAGGCCATGGTCGCCGAGGGCGACACGGTGGCGGTTCGGGTGCTGTCGGAGGGGACGAACCTGGGGCCGCTCAACGGCGTGGTGCCGCCGACGGGGAAGCGGTTCTCGGCCCGTCAGACCCACTGGTTCCGGGTTGAGGATGGCAAGCTGGCCGAGCACTGGGCGACCCGCGAAGACCTGGTTGCGATGCTGCAGCTGGGAGTCGTGCAGCCTCCGGGTCGGCCGCCTACGTAGCAGCTCCTGCAAGCACCGCGGTGCGTAGACCTTGGCTCCGAGTGCTATCCCTTGGCGTACTGGGCATAGCCGCCGAAGTCGACTGCCACGCAGGGTTCGTCGCCAACGACCCACGCATCGTGACCTGGCTCGATCGCGGCAACGTCGCCGGGGCCGATCTCGCCTTGCTCTCCGCTGCTCATCTCCACCCGCATGCGGCCAGACAGGCAGTACAGCAGGTGCGTGGCTTGGCAGCTGTCGGTCCCCGCAATTGGCTTGAGGTGCTCCGACCATCGCCAGCCGGGCTCGAATGTTCCGTAGAGGACCGGGTGGCCTGCGACGGTCACCACCGCTGCGTTGCCCTTGGCTGCGAAGGGCCGTGTCTCGTCGGGCTCCGCGACGTTCTTGATCTCCATGCCAGCCACTACGGATCCCCCCCAGGCTCGGTCGCGTGATCCGCTGAGCCTCTCAGGTCCCTTCGCTCGGGTCAACGTGGCTGTGCGCAGACCCGTCTGGTCGCAGACACCTTCGCGCTCGGTCCTCCGCGACCAGGGACGGGATCGGTCGGGGCACGGCAAGTCGATGCACTAGTGGCACGGCCAATGAGACGACCTGGCCCACCGTGGCGCCGTTGGCTCCAGCCTCGACCCGTTTTATCCGTGCTGAGGCGGTTCCGTTCTGTCTAGTTCGGGACGTATTCCGGGGTGGCCTCATAGGCGTCCAAGTGGTTGACCGCGAGGCCGCGGAACTGCGACCGCCCGCCGTAGGTCGCGACGAGCTCGCTGGCCGCCTGCCGGAAGGCGGCACGGCCTACCGTCCCGAAGCTGGTCTTGAAGGCATAGGGATCGTCCAGGCCGCCGAATTCCTGGCCGATTACGATCCCGCAGGTCGCCCTGCTCTTCCTCGCATAGTCGAACTCGCCGCTGACCAGGGCGATGGACCCGTCCGCGTTGATCCTGCGGTCCTGGTGCGATGCGAAGTTGCGGTAGGCCATCACCAGGATGTAGCCCCGGGAGTTGGCACCCAGCATGTCGATGAGGTGGAAGGCGGCCGGGGCGGGCTTGGACGAAGCGCCGAACTGGACTGCCGGCACGTCGGGGGTCCCGTCGTACCAGAAGGGGATGGCGACGCCCAGCTGCAGGCGGTTGGGATCGGGCGGGACCACCTGGTTGTAGCGGTCCACGATGGCTCGGATCGTCGAGAGGTAAGCCTTGAGAGAGGCTTTCACGTCCGTCCACCAGGCCGGGTCCACGTATGGCTCGATGTCGAGCTGGATGCCCTGGAGCTGGTCGTTGCCGGCGCTCTTGTTGTAGGCGGCGACGAGCTCCACGGTCATCGGGCCCAAGTGGCGGAGTGCCTGGTCGGTCCAGTTGGGCTCGCCGGCGACCGCGTGCACCGCGAAGCCGTAGCTCCTGGCGCGGGCCACGAAGTCCTTGAGCGCGGCGTTGAGCTGGTCGAGGGGGGCTTGTTGGGCGGCGGCCTCGACGTACTCGGAGATGTCGACGTAGATGGTCTTGAAGCCGTCGTCTTGCAGGGCGTCGAGGCGCTCGTTGGTCACCGTGGTGTTGACCTGGCTGAGCCGATTCCATTCGAACACGGCGAGGTCGTGCCCTTGCATGATCTCGGCGAGGGAGGGCTCCGCCGCGGCGGCCCCGGGGGTGGCGCCGACCAGCACGAGCAGGACAGCGGCGGTGACGAGGACGCTGGTGGTCGTTCTGTGCCCCATTACATCTCTGATCAGCCGTTTTCTTTGTGCTCCGGTTGAGCTGGCGCTCGCCTCCGCCGCCTTGGGGGCCGCAGCCGGGGCTTGGAGCCTTGGGCGGCTCCTCCTTGATGGCCTCCTGGAGGATCTCCAGGTGCCTCCTGGTGCCATTGCCTCCCACGTGACCTCTCCCTGATGGGCGCGAGGATGCTAGGCGAACGGCGTCTTCGTAGCAAGCATCTAGAAATAGATAAAGTGGACAGTGGGGTGAAGCCATTGCTCTACCGCGGGGCCGGTCTTGAGCAAGCTAGGGCGGGGGAGGGAGGCCGGGCCCCTGGGGTCCGGGGCCCGGCCTCCCATTGACTGCTCCTGAGATACTGAGGCATGTACGTCACGCGCGGCACCCTGACCTCCTGGCAGCACGAGTACGCGGGGACCAACTGGCTCCCACCTATCGGTGCTGCCCTGACCCTCTTCGCCGTCGTCGCAATCCTGGTTGCGACGCTGCTGGGCGGGTTCGACAGCGTCTCCGCGCGAGCGAACGACGGGAAGCCGCCAACCCTCTGCCAGGAACACGCCGGCCGGCCCGGCTGGGACTCAGTCTGCAAGCAGCGATAGCGCATCCGCGCTCGCTCCGACCTCACGGTGGGTCTGCCGCCGGTGCCGCTCCCAAGCTCGCGCGAGTGGACCCTCATACCCTCGGGCATCAGCAGCCGACCACGACCAGGTCTCCGGCGGATCGTCGCCACAGTCCGGACAGGTGAAGATCAACGCCGGTGGCCACGGCTGGGCAGGTCTGGTCACCCCTTGTCCATGCCCCCAGCTCGAGGACCCGGCTGGATACCGAAGATGCGCGCCTCCTGTCGCACCCTGGACAGGGCACCAGCGCCACTCGGCCCTTGCGGGTTTCAGCCGGATGCGACTCATCCGGGGTCGTCCGGGACCATACGCCGGAATTGCAGACGCGCTGATCAGCAAGGGTGGAGGCCTAGTGGTCGTCCGGATCGATCCAGGACCATCCGGCTCGGTGCGGACAGTTCTGGCAGAACGAAGGCAGAACCTTTCAGAGCTCGGGCTGCGGTTGTCTCCTCGGACGGTGGGTCGGCAGCCGACCTGTGGTCGCAATGAAGGGAGCCCCCAGGCCAGCTGGGGGCTCCTGGGAAACGACGGTTCGGTTTACCCGTTGCCGTTGTCCATTGGGCCGGTCCAGGTCTTGCTGCTGGAGGTGGTGCTGACCTTGATGTTGTCGAGGTAGGCGAACGTGTTGGGCCCCTCGTCGAGGACGATGATGAGACCCTCGATGGTTGCACCAGTGAGGGTTGCGGCAGATCCGCCCTGCTCCGTCACGTTCTGCAGGATCTGAGCCTGGATAGCTGCCGTGGCGAAGCTGTCACGGATCCAGTTGAGGGGATCGGTGCCTGGCGAGTGGGCAGCGTAGAAGCAACTGAAAAAGACCGAGTACACGTGCCCGTCGTTCCCGCGGACCAGCAGCGACCATCGCGGGGCACCGGGGCTGCAGTAGCTGTCGAGGCGACGTTCCCATTCCAGCCCTGTGAGCGCCGTGATGGGCTGGCCCTCGAGCCCATTTACCCTGGCAACGCCAGCGGCCACCACGTTGGTCGGAACGCCCTTCTGCAGGTAGAGGGCGAAGTTGGTGTTGGTGTTGCTGTCGGGCAGGCCTTCGCCGGCCGCCCACTTGGCCTGAGACTGCTTGCCGAACCCGTTCGGGTGGAGCTTGAGGCCCGCGTCGGCGTACGCGATCGGGCTCATCATGGCGATAGCCAGAGCAAACGTGGCCCCAGCCAACAACGCACGGATAGAACGACGCAAGAGCTCCCCCCTTATGGTCACCCGAGGCCCGCTGCCTTCGGTGCTCTCCTCTCGCTGATCGGCAGAACTCCTAAACGCTGTAGTGCGCTCGATCACGAGGACGAATCCAGCGAGGACCGAGGCTAGGAACCTGCACTGTGGGAGAGAGCCCAGGCGATTCGGCGACCTGAGCTGTTGTGACGACAGGGCTCCATGTCTGCGATCTGCGGCAGCCGGTCGCAGTATCCCCGTGAATGTCTGTGGCTGCCCGTTCCGATCTGGCTATGGCGGTCCGTCGGGTGCCGACGCGCCGTGCGCCACTCTAGTCCCTAGGCGCTCAAGGGCGAGCGACATCTATGGGACCGCCTGCGCTCGACCTGAAGCGGTCCAGGACCTGGAGAAGCGTGCGGACTACTGCAGAAGGAAGCTCAACCCACCGCCTCGACCTTCCCGTCCCAGACCCGTTGGATCGGAGCAGCCAGACATCGAGGTCCTGATCTGTAGTGCTTGTGGACGACAGTTCCGGCGGATCCGGGTCCGAGGTCGGAAGCCGAATCACTGTCCAGAGTGCCGCGACACGGTTGCATGACAGCACTACAGCGGTGGTGCGGTGGTCGCGTAGCGTCTCGGTGATCTGGGCGAGTCCCCAGCCACCTACGAGCGTGACAAGCGCAGCCAGATGTTGGTGTCCATCGCCCCATGCCGGAAGAATGCCGGAATCTCCGGCTCGTCCAGCGGGGGAGTCTCAGCGCATGGCCCCGCTGAGCTGGGCGAACCTGGTGGGCAGGGACGGGATCGAACCGCCGACCTTGCGGTTTTCAGCCGCACGCTCTACCGACTGAGCTACCTGCCCGTGGGACCGGGGCGGGTCCGGTCCGAGCGGTCCCGACGGGATTTGAACCCGCGACCTCCGCCTTGACAGGGCGGCGAGCACAGCCAAGCTGCTCCACGGGACCACGCATGGTGGTCACTTCCTGTGCCCCCAGCGGAGTTCGAATCCGCGTCGCCACCTTGAAAGGGTGGTGTCCTAGGCCACTAGACGATGGGGGCCGGCTCAGTTGCGGGGTGGGCCGCGTCGGCCTCGAACCGACGACACCCCGGTTAAAAGCCGGGTGCTCTACCAACTGAGCTAGCGGCCCACGACAGAGCGCGCCGATGGTGCCATCGTCATCGGCGCGCTGTCAAAGGATACCCGGTGTCAGCCCCAGCCGGGCGTGGTCTGCTCGAAGTTGACCGTGACCCAGATGATCCCGTCCTTGATCCAGGTCCCGGCCCCGAACAGGTTGGCCTTGCGGTACAGGATGTTGCGCCGGTGGCCGCTGGAGGCCATGAAGGCGTTCTCGATCCGGCGCACCGAGGCGCTGAGGCCGTCGGAGCCCAGCGACCCGCAGCCGACGTTCTGGCCCAGCCAGACCCAGTGGTCGCTCGACTTGGAGATGTCGTTGTGCCACAGGGCCCGGGAGTCGCAGCGGCCGCCGTATCGGGCGGCGGACTTGCGGGCCATGGCCACCGAGTGTGACCGGGCCAGCTTGGCCAGGGTGGCCGAGGTCGACAGCGACTTCAGGCCGTTGTCGCGCCGGTCGGCGTTGGTCGCGCGGACGAACGCGGCATCGGTGCGGGGGCCGGCGTTCGCCGGCATGGGCAACGCGACCATCGCAGTGACCAGCACGAACAGCAGCAGCAGGCGGCGGGCCGACATGGGCGCCCTCCTGAGAGCGGACCTGGGACCGGACACACGGGTATGTCGGCCGGTCGGGAGGGACCCTTGAGGGACTCCGAGGACCCAGACCTACTCGCCGGCCTCGCGCTCGGCGCGGGCCTGGTCCGCCGGTAGCAGCTTGTAGCCGACACCACGGACGGTGGCGATCATCGACTCGTGCTCGGGACCGAGCTTGGCCCGGAGGCGGCGGACGTGGACGTCCACGGTGCGGGTGCCGCCGAAGAAGTCATAGCCCCAGACCTCCTGGAGGAGCTGAGCGCGGGTCGAGACCCGGCCTGGCCGGGCGGCCAGGAACCGCAGGAGCTCGAACTCCTTGAAGGTCAGGTCGAGCGGCCGGCCGCGGAGGCGGACCTGGTAGGAGACGGGGTCGACGACCAGGTCGCCGACCCGGATGGCGGCGTCGGGGTCGGCCACCACCGGGCGCTGGGTGAGCAGCCGGACCCGGGCCTCGACCTCGGCCGGGCCGGCGCCGGGGAGGACGAAGTCGGAGGCGCCCCAGTCGCGCTGGAGCCCGGCCAGGCCGGCCTCGGGCATGACGACCAGGATGGCCAGGTGGTCGCCGCCGCCGCGCAGGCTGCGGCAGATGGCCTGGGCACGGGACAGGTCGCGGGTGGCGTCGACCACCACCAGCTCGCTGGCCATGGCGGCCGGGAGGCTGGCCTCGTCCAGGGGCAGGGCGGCGACCGGATGGGCCAGGTACTCCAAGGCGGGGAGGACCTCCTTCGCCCCCCCGGCCCGGCCGGTCAGGCAGGCGAGCTCGGCCACCCGATCTCCTCCGAGGCTGGGATCCCACGGCCGCGACCGCAGGGAACGGCCGCGCACCCTACCATAGCGGCCATGGTCAGGATCCGACTGTTCGCCGCCCTCCGGGAGGCCGCCGGCGTGCCCGAGGTCGAGGCCCCGGCCGCTCCCCTCCAGGTCATCCTGGAGGAGCTGGGCGACCGTTTCGGCGACCGCTTCGTGGCCGTGCTCGGCTACTCGAGCGTGCTGGTGGACGGCGAGCGCTGGCGCGACCCGGCCGCCCCGGTGCCCGACGGGGCCGAGCTCGCCCTGCTGCCGCCCTTCTCCGGGGGGTAGGCTGCCCGCCTGATGCGCAAGCTGCTGATCGCCGTCGTCGTGCTGGTCCTGCTCGGCGCCGGCGCCGACTTCGCCGCCGCCCGGATCTTCGAGGACCGGGTCACCGACGCCCTCCAGCGCGAGTACGACCTCGGGCGGCGGCCGGTGGTGCAGGTCCGCGACGTCCCGTTCCTCCCGCATCTGGCGACCGGCCGGTTCTCGACCATCGACGTGGCCGCCACCGACGCCCGGGCCAAGGGGGTCACCGCCGCCGAGCTCCAGCTGACCCTGCACGGGGTACGGGTGCCCGGCGAGGTCATGCTGGGGGAGCCGGGCCGGGTCACCGTCGAGCGGGCCGACGGCACCATCGAGCTCACCGAGGCCGAGGTCAACCGGCTGCTGGCCGACCGCCTCCAGGGCGGGAAGCTGGCCATCACCGACGACGGGGTCGAGGTCAGGGTCGACCTGGCGCTGGTTGGCCAGACGCTGGTCAAGGGGAAGCTGGGGGCCCGCGACGGCGCGGTCACGTTCACCCCGGAGGAGATCCGCCTGGGGGAGCAGGGCCGGCTCGACCCGGCGGCCGAGGACCTGCTCTCGGACCGGTTCACCTTCCAGGTGCCGCTGCCCGAGCTGCCGGCCGGGGTCCGCCTGGAGCAGGTCGAGACCCGCCCGGGCACGCTCGTGCTCAGCGGCCGGGCGGCCTCGGTGGGCGTGGCCGCCTGACTGCTAGGCTGGGTCCATGACCCTGGAGTTCTGGTACACGGCCCTCCTGGTGGCGATGCTGTCCGCCGCGGGCGTGTTCGCCCTCTACGTGGTCTACCGGCTGCTCAAGGACTGAGCGCGCCTGGACCCGTTCCCGGGCAAGGAAAGACCCAGGGGGTTGAGCCCTCCGCTCGCGCGGCGCCACCTCGGTCGGACCAGGCCGAGGCCCCCTGGGTTCGGTGATCTGTTTGGATTCCGGGGGGTGATCCATTCCCCACGATCGAGGCTGCGTCGCCCTACCGGGCAGTCACCTCACGGGTCCGTACCGGTTCTGACAGCTGGACCACCTCCCTTCTCGTGTAAACCCAGTTAGCCACACCCAGATCCGGACCGCAAACGACTATGGCTACCATGGGCCCATGGACACCTTGACCAGCACCGTCACCGTCCTCGACCGGCCCGATCTGGCCACCCTCCGGCTCGGCGGGAACGACGTGCTGCGCTACCTCCACGCCGTCTGCACCCAGCACACCCTCGACCTTCACCCGGGCGACGCCACCGCGGCCCTGCTGCTGTCGCCCAAGGGCAAGGTCGAGTTCGCCTTCCGGCTGGCCGTGCTGGACGACGGGGTGCTGCTCGATACCGACGCCGGGGCCGCCCCCGCCCTGGCCGAGCGGCTGGCCCGGTTCGTGTTCCGCTACGACGTCACCGTGGGCCCGCCCCAGGCCGGGGGCGCCACCCTGCTCGGCGCGGCGGCCGCCGCCGCGGCCGCGCTGGCCGCGGCCGGGCTGCCCGTTCCCGCCTCCGGGCGGGCCGGGGTCGCCGGGCCGGAGCCGGACCTGGTGGTCGTCCAGCGCACGCCGGCCGGGTTCGACCTGGTCGGCCCGGGCGTCCCGGCGGCCGCCGCCGAGCTGGAGCGGGCCGGGGTGGACCGGGGGCCGGCCGGGTCGTGGGAGCCGGTCCGGGTCGCCCTGGGGCTGCCCCGGGCCGGGCTGGAGCTGACCGACGACGTGCTGGCCGAGGAGGCCGGCCTGCTCGGCTCCCACGTCCACCTGGACAAGGGCTGCTACCCGGGCCAGGAGACCGTGGCCCGGGTCCACAACCTGGGCCAGGTCCAGCGGCGCCTGGCCGGCCTGCGCTTCGAGCCGGCCGGCGATGGCGACGGGAACGCCGCCGCCCTGCCCGCGCCCCGGACCGACCTGGTCACCGACGACGGCCGCCGCGCCGGCCAGCTCCGCAGCGTGGCCGTCCACCCGGCCCTGGGCCCGATCGGCCTGGCCTACGTCCGCCGGGTGGTCGACACCGGCAGCCTGGTCCGGGCCGGAGACCGGGTCGCGACGGTGGTGGACTTGCCGATCTCCTGAATCGCCTACAATCTGTCCCGCGCCACGACCAGTGCACGGGGGGGATGGATGAGCGTGGAGGTCGTTCCCGGCGGCCAGCGCCGCATTGACCGGGTGCTCGACCCGCGGTTCACCGACGGGGTCGAGCGGCTCGATCTGGCGGAGCTGCGGACCCGCCGTGAGGAGGCCGAGGCCGAGGAGGCCGACGTCTCGTACCTGCGGCGGCTGCTCCAGGGCCGCCTCGACATCCTGCGGGCCGAGCTCGAGCGCCGCTCGGCCGGTGGCGACCAGGACGTTGCCGCGTTGCTGGCCGGCCTGCCGGCCATCCTGAGCGACGACGCGCCCGGCACCTTCAGCGCCGTCCCGCGCGTCCAGGTCCCGTCGCGGGCCGGGGAGCACCGGCGCCGGGTCGAGCGGCTGGTCTCGGACGAGACCATCGCCCGCCTGCCCGAGCTCGACGTGGAGGAGCTGACCAGGGCGGTCGACGTCCTCGGGCGCGAGGAGGAGAAGGTCTCGACCCACCGGCGGTCGGTCCAGCGGGTGGTCGACGTGCTCCGCGGCGAGCTGGCCCGTCGCTACCGGGACGGCACCGCCCAGGTGTCGCAGCTCCTCGAGTGATCTCCTCGATCTCCTCGAAGGGCTCAAGTCAGGCGGAGCCCGGACCGATGCATACCACGATGGAGCTGAACCGCGTGCTCATCGTCGACGACGACCCCGCCATCCGGCGGGTCGTCTCCGCCCTGCTCGACCTGGACGAGTACGGCCTGCTGGAGGCGGCCGACGGCCAGGCCGCCCTCGAGGTGGTCAGGGACGAGCGGCCCGACCTGGTCATCCTCGACCTGACCATGCCCCGGCTGGACGGGCTGGGGACCTGCCAGGCCCTGCGCTCGGACCCGGAGCTGGCCGGGACCCGGGTGCTGGTGCTGACCGGGCGTGACCAGCCCGACGACCGGGCGGCCGCGCGCGACGCCGGGGCCGACGCCTACCTGGTCAAGCCGTTCTCGTCACTGGCCCTGCTGGACGCCGTCAAGCGGCTCACGGACGGCTGAGCCGATGGACCCGGGCACCAGCCACCTGGAGCAGCTGGAGGCGGCCGAGCGCCAGCTGGTGATCTTCGCCCACGAGATCAACCACCTCTACCAGGCCGAGCGGGCCCGGGCGGCCGAGCTCGAGCGGGCCCTGGAGCGGCTGCGCGGGTCCTACCTGGACATGATCAAGACCCTGGCCTTCGTGGTCGAGGCCAAGGACCCGAGCACCCGGGCTCACCTGCAGCGGACCCACGACTACGCGGTCGCTCTGGCCGAGGCCGTCGACCCCGAGCTGGCGGCCGACGAGCAGCTGCGCTACGGGTTCCTGCTCCACGACGTGGGCAAGGTCGGCATCCCCGAGGCGGTGCTCAACAAGCCCGGGCCGCTGGACCCCGACGAGTGGGAGGTGATGCGGGCTCACCCGCTGCTCGGGGTCCAGATGGTGGCGGGGATCAAGTCGCTCGGCAGCGCCGTCGAGGTGATCCGCTGCCACCACGAGCGCTGGGACGGCAAGGGCTACCCCAACGGCCTGGCCGGCGAGGCCATCCCGGCCGGGGCCCGGGTGTTCTCGGTCGCCGACGCCTTCGATGCCATGACCTCGGACCGCGCCTACCGCAAGGCCCTCCCCTTCGACCGGGCCTGCCAGGAGATCGCCGACGGCGCCGGCTCCCAGTTCGACCCCTCGGTGGTCGACGCCTTCACCGCCATCGTCCCCGACCTCCCCGGCCTGCACGCCAGCCTCCACGGCGGGCCTGCCGGGCCCGGCGGGCCTGCCGGGCCCGGCGGGCCTGTGGAGCCCGGCGGGCCTGTGGGGCCCGGTGGGCCTGTGGACAGCCTGGCGCACGCCATCTCCTGAGTCGGCTACCCTCCCGGTTGGGGCCCGCATGCACCGGCGGGCGACCCGGCCGTGTCCGGAGCCGGGCGGGGCCCGGGGCCGGGGGGCAGGGCGGGTCTGACTGCGCGGCCCTGATAGCCTCGGCGGCTCCAGCGCCGGAGGGACAGGGAGGCGGCCGTGGAGGTCCTGGCCGAGGTCGAGCGGTCCGGGTTCGTGGAGAGCCGGCACCTGGGGGCGGTCGCCGTGACCGACGCCGACGGGCGGGTGCTGGCCGCCGCGGGCGACCCCGACCTGGTTGTCTACCTGCGTTCCTGCGCCAAGCCGTTCCAGGCCATGGCCGTGCGCGCCCTCGGCGTCGAGGCCGAGCTCGGGCTGGGGCAGGAGGCCCTGGCCGGAGCCTGCGGCTCCCACAACGGCGAGCCCGGCCACGTGGCCTCCGCCCGCAAGGTGCTGGAGGCGGCTGGCCTGGACGAGACCGCCCTGCGCTGCCCGCCGTCCCTGCCCACCGACCGCGCGGCCCGCGAGCGGGTTGCCGGGCCGGCCGCCATCTACCACAACTGCTCGGGCAAGCACGCCTACATGCTGGCCGGATCGGTGGTCCGGGGCTGGGCCACCGAGCGCTACACCGAGCCCGACCACCCGCTCCAGGCGGTGGTCGGCGACACCCTGAGCGACTTCGCCGGGGTCCCGATCGAGCACGTCGGCGTGGACGGCTGCGGGGTCCCGGTCCACGCCATGCCCCTCCTCGGCCTGGCCACCGCCTACGCCCGCCTCGGGGCCAGGGCCGCCGCCGGCGAGGACGGCCCGGCGGCCGTGGTCGAGGCCGTGCGCCGCCACCCCTTCATGCTCTCGGGCACCGGCCAGCTCGACACCCTGCTGGTCGAGGCGACCGGCGGCCGCATCCTGGCCAAGGTCGGGGCCGAGGCCGCCTACGGCGCGGTCGACCTGGAGCGCGGCACCGGGGTCGCCCTCAAGGTCGTCGACGGCGCCCCCCGGGCCCGCGGCGCCGCCCTCCTGGCCGTCCTCCGCGCCCTCGAGTGGCTCGACGACGACCAGTGGGAGGCCGTCCTCCCCGCCGCCACCGTCGAGATCCGCGGCGGTGGTCTCCCCGTCGGCGCCGTCCGCCCGGCCAAGGTCGACCTGTCCCGCCCGGACTGAGCCCTCGGGCTATGCTTGCAAAAGTTATACACCTGGCCTACCCTAGCTAGCGTCAGGAGGAGGAATGGTCGTGCCGGCGGGGATGGACCAGCTCGGCGACGTGGGTCGCTACATCCGCGAGCAGCGGCGCCAGGCGGAGCTGTCCCTGCGCAAGCTGGCCAGTCAGGCAGGGGTGTCGAACCCCTACCTGTCCCAGATCGAGCGGGGGCTGCGCCAGCCGTCGGCCAGGATCCTCAAGGACATCGCCAAGGCCCTGCGGATCAGCGCCGAGACGCTGTACGTGCGGGCGGGGATCCTCGACGAGGAGGAGCCCACCGATCTGGAGGTCGGCATCCTCCAGGACCCCCACCTGACCGAGCGGCAGAAGCAGGTCCTGATCGACATCTACCGCTCGTTCCGCAACGACGGAAAGGAGCATCCCTAGATGCCCACACCCACCACCAAGGACGCCAGGCAGGCCCTGTACGCCGTGGCCGGCGCGGCCGACCTGGCCGTCTCCACCATCCGGCAGCTGCCGGTCGAGGCCGCCAAGTTCCGTGACCGCCTCCCCGGCGAGGCCACCAGGACCTACGGCGAGCTGGTGCGCCGGGGCGAGACCCTGGTCACCCGGGTCCGGCGCTCGCGCCCGACCCGTCAGGCCACCGAGGCGACCCGCACGGCCGTCTCCCGGACCAAGGCCGCCAACACCCGGGTCCGCCGCAGCACCGGGACGACCCGGTCCTCGGTGAAGGCCGCCGGGACCAGCGCCCGCAAGGCCGCCGCCGCCGACACCAAGGCCGTGAAGGAAGCGGCGGCCAAGGTCGGCGAGAAGTAGCACCCCGGCGCTCGGCGAGTCGTAACCACCAAACGCCGGTAGCATGTGAGCACCCGCGGGTAGACACCCGCGGGTGCTTCGCGTCACGGTCGCGGAGCGGGAGCGACCGAGGAGCCCGGGTGGAGACGCAGCCGCAGCCGATCCGCCGGGTCGGGGTCCTGTCCGTGCACTCCTCCCCGCTGGCCCCGCCGGGGGTTGGCGACTCCGGGGGCATGAACGTCACCGTCCGCGCCCTCGCCGGCGAGCTGGCCCGGGCCGGGATCGAGTCCGACCTCTACACCCGGGCCACCAGCCCCGACGACCCGCCGGTGGTCGAGGTCCAGCCCGGGGTCCGGGTGCTGCACCTGCCCGCCGGGCCGCTCGAGCCCATCCCCAAGCAGCACCTGCCCCGCTACCTGTGCGCGTTCCTGTGCTCCCTGCTGCGGGCCGGGGAGCGCCACGGCCCCTACGACGTGCTCCACAGCCACTATTGGGTCTCGGGCTGGGTGGCCCGGCTGGCCCGGGAGCGCTGGGACAGCCCGGTGGTCCACTCCTTTCACACCCTCGGTCGGGTCAAGAATCTCAGCCTGGCCGATGGCGACCGGCCCGAGCCGCCGACCCGGCTGGCCGGCGAGGAGCGGGTGGTGGCGGCCGCCGACCGCCTGCTCGCCCCCACTCCAGCCGAAGCCCGCCAGCTCGTCGAGCTGTACGGGGCCGCCCCGGCCAAGGTCCGGATCGTGCCCCACGGGGTCGACCGGTCCCGGTTCTCCCCCGGTGACCGGGACGCCGCCCGGGCCGCCCTGGGTGTGGCCCACCGCCACGTGCTCGTGTTCGTGGGCCGGCTGCAGCCACTCAAGGCTCCCGACGTGGCCGTCCTCACCCTGGCCGCCCTGCGCCGCCGCCGGCCCGACCTGGACGCCGAGCTGCTGGTGGTCGGGGGGGCCTCGGGCAACGGCGCCGGCGAGCCGGCCCGGCTGCACCGGCTGGCCGCGGCCAACGGGATCGCCGACCGGGTCCGCTTCCTCGCCCCCAGCCCCCACGACCGCCTGGCCACCATCTACCGGGCGGCCGACCTGGTCCTGATGCCCTCCTGGTCGGAGTCGTTCGGCCTGGTCGCCCTGGAGGCCCAGGCCTGCGGCACCCCGGTGGTCGCGGCCGGGGTCGGCGGCCTGCTCCACGCCGTCGGCGACGGCACCACCGGGGTCCTGCTGGCCAGCCACCAGCCCGACGCCTGGGCCGGGACCGTCGCCCAGCTCCTGTCCAGCCCCCGCCGCCTGGCCGCCATGGGCGCGGCGGCGGCCCGCTTCGCCGGCGCCCACGGCTGGGACCAGGCCGCCGCCCGCTTGATGGACATCTACGGCGAGCTGGTCCAGGAACCGCTGCTGGAGCAGTTGGGCTAATGCTCGCCGTGCGGCGGGTGCTGGCCTTCGGGGCCCATCCGGACGACGTCGAGCTGCAGGCCGGCGGGACCCTGGCCGGCTGGGCGGCCCGAGGGGTCCATGTCGAGCTGGCCTGCTTCACCGCCGGGGAGAAGGGCGGCGCCGACCCGGCGGCCGACCCGGCCGAGCTGGCGCGGACCCGGCGGGCCGAGGCCACCGCGGCCGCCGGGGCGCTCGGGGCCAAGGGCCCGGTCCACTTCCTTGGGGCGGTCGACGGCGAGCTCGAGGTCACCGTGGGCCTGCGCCTGGCCGTGGCCCGGCTGGTCCGGACCGTCCGGCCGGACGTGGTCCTGGGCCACGACCCCTGGCGGCGCTGGCTGCTGCACCCCGACCACCGGGCGGCCGGGCTGCTCACCGTGGACGGGGTGGTCGCGGCCCGCGACCCCCTGTACGCCCCGGCCCTGGCCGCCGAGGGCCTGGCCGCCCACCGGCCCCACAGCGTGCTCCTGTTCGGCACCGACACCCCGGACGAGCTGGTCGACGTGACCGCCACCATCGACGCCAAGCTGGCCTCCCTGCGCGCCCACGCCAGCCAGCTCCCCGACCCTGCCGACACCGAGCGCCGGGTCCGCACCTGGAACGCCGCCATCGGCGCCGGTGCCGGCCTCCACTACGCCGAGGCCTTCCACACCCTCGACACCCGCGGCCGCTAGGGCGGGCCGTCAGGCGCTGGGGTCGGCCTCGGCGACCGCGGCGGAGCGGCCGGCCCGGCGGCGGCGGCCGCCAGACGCGCCGGCCTTGGGCTCCCAGCGGAAGAAGCGGACGGCCGCCACCACCCCGAGCACCGTCCACAGGGCCATGACGCCCAGGTGGCCCCAATGGAACCCGCTGCCCTGGACGAACGGGTTGAAGGTGTCCTCGAGGGCGAGGGCGAAATGCTTGACCGGGAAGATCGACCCTGCCGTGCCCACCCAGGCGGGGGCGCCGGCGGTGGGGAAGAACAGGTCGGACACGAAGGCGATCGGGAAGAAGGTGAAGTTGGCGATCACCGGGGCGGCCTCGCCGTTGGGGATGACGGCGGCCACGGCCATGCCCAGGGCGCAGAAGCAGGCCGCCCCGGCCAGCAGGGTGACCGCGGCCGCGGGCAGCATGCGGCCGATCACCTCGACGCGGAACAGCACCACGGCCGCGACCACCATGACCACGGCGCTGACGAGCGAGAAGAACACGGCCGACGCGATCCGGGCGGTGATGTAGACCCACGGCGGCAGGGGCGTACCCCGGACCCGCTTGAGCAGGCCCTCGTCGCGGTTGATGGCCACCCCCGTGACCAGGCCGGTGTAGCAGGTCGAGATGACGGCGAAGGCCAGCATCCCCGGGGCCAGGAACTGGATGTAGCGGATGTTGTTCAGCTCCGGGATCCGCCCCCCGCCGTTCAGGGAGCCGAACAGGAGCAGGAACATCACCGGGAAGGCGAGCGAGAAGAAGGCCGAGAACGGGTTGCGCAGGAACAGCTTGTTCTGGGCCCGGAACTGGCGCCACAGCAGCGACAGGTCGGACGGGCGGGCGGCCACGGTGGAGTCAGGCATGGGTCAGCTCCTCGGCGCCCGTGAGCCGGAGGTAGACGTCTTCGAGGGACGGCCGGGTCACGGTCAGGGCGTCCAGCTCCTCCCCGCGCTCCAGCGCCCAGCCGGTGAGGACGTGCAGGGCCCGGGTCGGCTCGGTGGTGGCCAGCTCGACCCGGCCGGCGGAGGCCGCCGGGCGGCCGGGCAGCCCGGCCGGCAGGTCGGCCAGGGCCGCGCCCGGCGGGAGGCGGAAGCCGACCAGCGCCTCGCCCTCGTCGCGGCCGCCGAGCGACCCCGGGGTCCCCGAGGCCACGATCCGGCCGGCGGTGATGATCGCCACCCGGTCGGCCAGGTTCTGCGCCTCGTCCATGTAGTGGGTGGTGAGCAGGATCGTCTTGCCGAGGTCACGCAGGCTCTCGATCAGCTCCCAGGAGCGGCGCCGCGCCGAGGGGTCGAACCCGGTGGTCGGCTCGTCCAGGAAGAGCAGGTCCGGGTCGCCGACCAGCCCAAGGGCGAGGTCGAGGCGGCGCTGCTGGCCGCCCGAGAGGGTCTTGACCCGGGCGCCGGCCTTGTCCCCCAGGCCGACCAGGCCGATCACCTCCCCGCTGTCCCGAGGGCTGGGATAGTAGCCGCCGAACAGGTCCAGCACCTCGCGCACGGTCAGCTCCCGGAACTGGCCCGCGGCCTGGAGCACGATCCCGATCCGCTCGCGCAGGGAGCGCTCGCCCCGCCGCGGGTCGTAGCCGAGCACCTCGACCTCGCCGCCGTCCCGGTCCCGGTAGCCCTCGAGGATCTCCACCGTGGTCGTCTTGCCGGCCCCGTTCGGCCCCAGCAGGGCGAAGCACTCCCCCTCGGCGACCCCGAAGTCGATCCCGCGGACGGCCTCCACCTCGCCGTAGGCCTTGCGAAGACCGTGAACCTCGATGGCCGCCATCGGCTGTCCCCCATCCCCTCGTCGGTGGTCGGGCCCCAGGGTAGTCTCAAGCCCTGGTGAACCGAGGACCCGAACCCGAGGACGTGCGCGCCGCGGCGGTGGCGGCGGTGGCCGCGTTCGTCGCCGACGCCGGCGTGGAGGCCGAGGAGCTGGGCGACGGGCGCTGGTTCCTTCGCCTGGCCGGCGAGCGCAAGCTCGGGATCGGCGTCCACCTGGCCGTGGGCGACCGGACCCTGCGGGTGGAGTCGTTCTTCATGCGGGCCCCCGAGGAACAGCGCGAGCGGCTCTACCGCGACCTGCTGCTCCGCCAGGCGACCAGCTACGTGCTCCGGTTCACCCTGGACGAGGCCGGCGACCTGTTCCTCGTCGGCCAGGTCCCGCTGCGGGCGGTCACCGCCGAGGAGGTCGACCGGGTGGTCGGCTCGGTCCTCGATCTTGCCGATGCAGCCTATTTGCCCGCGGTGGAGATTGGGTTCGCATCGAGCATTGCTGCCGAAAAAGCATGGCGGGCTCGGCTGGCCGAGGGTTCCGCCCGGTCCTAGAAAATTCCATCGAAGTAATTCTACCCGCTTCTAGCAGCACATACGCGTCTGACCAGCGGAAACGTTTACTTGACGGCCACCTTGTCGCCTTCTAGATTCCGCTTCGCCCCGAGGGGCCGACGCGGTAGGACTGGGAAATCCGGATCGGAGTTCCCGCTGGAAGGGCTGACGGGCCTGGACGGCGCGTCGCGGACGGTGGGTACGCGCAACCCGACCGCCATGCGGCGAGGTCCAAGCGGCCTCTGGGTCGTAGGACGGGACTTTCGCGAGTCGTTCTCGGGAAGGCCACGGGAGTTCCTCGGGGCGCCGATGACCCCCAGGGGCCCAATCGGCCGGGAGCAGGCGGGCTTGCCCGCCGGTCAACCGGACGGGGTTCCTGGGGGTCGTCACTTTT
>Ga0081539_10002770_pt1 | contig 23570 bp, 22 predicted proteins | sample TabmetS4T2R2_FD_71023 | JGI IMG/M metagenome (GOLD analysis project Ga0081539, IMG submission 71023) | Tabebuia heterophylla rhizosphere microbial communities from the University of Puerto Rico - S4T2R2 | ecosystem: Host-associated > Plants > Roots > Rhizosphere ...
ATCAGGCTTGTGGTCTGCCGAGACACTTCGAGATACCTCCTGATAAAGATTCATGTGAGTGATCAAACCTCTGGAATTTCTATGAGATCAGATCACCGCAGGGCAGGTATTTTGCCCCAAATTACCGTTAGCGGAAATACCATCCTGAAAGCCGAGAAGCCTTCACAAATGGCCTAAGGAATGACCTCTCTCGATCGTGGAACATGTCGTGGAACGCTCAGACCGGGGGTTTTATAACGGGGCTCTGGAAGGAGACCAGGGACGGAGTTGAGAGACGGAATTGCAGGATGGCAGGCAAGAAAGGGGCTGGACTAACCTTAAGCGCCTGCCGTCAGCTCAATTTCTATGAGAGTTTTCGTTCCTTTGTTGGGAAATACCCCATATTCATCTTTACCTCCAATGAGGATTTGATGACAACGGCCACTCGTCCGTCCCGGTAATTGCCGAAGTGAACGATCAAGTGGTACAGTTCTTGAGATGGAAACGCGGACGATCACAATTCAGGTAGATGTCTCGACAGCGGCGCTTCTCCACGCACTGCAAGAGCGAGCCGACGCTCAAGGGATCACCCTCGACGAGCTTTTACGGCCGCTCGCCGAAGAGGCGGAGGCACATCATGCTGGAGCACAGCAGACAACCCCGGGCGGGACCTGGGCGGACGTCTGGGCTGAACTCGATGCAATGCCTTCGGACGAGAATTATCCGCCTGACCTCTCGACCAACAAAAAATATATGGAAGGCTACAGTGAACGGTGAACAGAGCGATCATCATTGATACCGGACCTCTGGTCGCCTCTCTCAATGCGAGAGATCAATATCATCAGTGGGCTCGAAAAAATCTCAAAACTTGCCCCATCCATATCTCACCTGCGAAGCTGTTTTGTCTGAAGCCTGGTTTCTACTGGAGAAGTTTCCTGCGGATCAAGAGAAACCGCTGAAGCTTATTGAAAACAAACATGTTCAAAACGGCTTTGATCTGTCTGGCGAAATCGATGCCGTCGCAGCGCTGCTCAGACGTTACGACCACATCCCGATGTCGATAGCCGACGCCTGCCTCGTGCGAATGAGCGAGCTCCACGCCAGCTGCGTAATCTTTTCAACCGGTAGCGACTTTCAAATCTACCGCCGACAGGGCAACCAAATCATCCCGGCGCTGCTGCCGCGCGGATAGAATAGGCAGTATGCTAAACTGAGGTTGCCGTCTCGTCGGCAGCGATCCTTCGCGAATTGCAGGAGAAGGACAAGAACACAGAAGGGAAGGGAAGGGAAGATGAGCACCAGACTCAATATCGAGAACACCCCGCACGTTCCGCTCACGCAGTGGGAAGACGGGACAGTGCGGTTGAAGGGCACGCGCCTTCCGTTATCTTCCGTCATTTACCACTTCAATCTCGGCTCGACGCCGGAACAAATCGCGCATATTTTCGAGGGGGTCAATCTAGCGGATATTTACGGCGCGATTTGGTACTACTTGAACAATAAGCCCGAAGTTGATGCCTATATCGCCGAGCAAAAGAATATCGAGACCGAGCTGCGCGAGCGTGATGAAGCCGATCCCGATTATCAACGCAGCAGTGCGTTGTTGCGTGAACGCTTGTTGGCTCGACGGGACGCGCTGCAACGAGAGAAGGCGTCATAATGTTGAGGCTGTTGATCGATCGAGATTTAAACCGCAATATCCTGCGCGAGTTGCGCCGGCGGATTCCGAACCTGGATGCCGTTGCGGTGGAAGATCTCGGCCTCAATGCCGCGACAGATCCCGAACTACTGGAGCTGGCGGCAACCGAAGGAAGGATCATCGTCACTCACGATCAACGAACCATGCCGGTCCATGTGAAAGATCGGGTGAAGGCTGGCAATCCGGTGTCGGGCGTGGTGATCGTTCCGCAGGATTTGTCGATCGGGATTGCCATCGAATGGATCGAGACGATTGTCATGTGCAGCGACGAAAGCGAATGGGAAAACATCTACAAACGTATCCCGTTGTGAACTGTGGTCCGCTATCCTTCTCTCGATCAGCTGAGTTCTTATCTTTACTTCTTCAACATTGATGCAAATTCTACCTCAGACCGGCATATCGTGTGATGCGCTCTCTTTGGTCGTGCGCCGGCGCTTGTCGTAGATCTGCGTCGTCGTGACGTGGCGATGACCGAGCAACTCCTTGACCTTCGTGATCTCCACGCCAGCATCAAGAAGGAGCGTGGCGGTCGTCGCCCTGATCGAGTGTGGAGTATAGATACACTCTCTTTGCATGGCGCCGTCGGCGAGCCGCACATCCTGCATCGCTCCCGGCAACCTCTCCAGATAGCTCAAGAGCACGCGGTACATCGTGAGGGTGCTCATCTGGCGATCGGCGAGCCCCTTGAGCTTTGAGTGGCGTCGCGGGCGGAAGAGCGGGCCGCTCTTCAAATCGGCCACCTTGATATACTCGGAGATGGCATCCGCTGCGGCGTAGTGGATCCCGATCGTGCGCCGCTTGCCGCCCTTTTCGTTGAGCCTAATCGTCGCCTCATCGCCGTCCTGATGAAAGTCCGAGACCTTGAGGCGGCAGCCGGTGGCAATGCGTGCGCCGGAGTAGAGATAGAACTTGAGAATGGCCCGGTCCCGATAGTCGATGACCGACTCGCCGGAGGGAAGCCCCATCAACTGCCTGGCCCGGGTGAGACTCATGGCCTTTGTCTCGTCACGCGGGTCGCTCGACTCACGGGCGATGAACTGAGCGTGCGCCGGGTTCGGCACGGTGATTGGCAGTCGCATCTCCGCCGCCGCGCCGGCAAGATACTTGTAGAACGATGAGAGAGAGGAGATACGCCGGTTGAGGGTCTTCGGGGCGCGGTCGTTGGCCAGGAGGTCGTCACGGAACGCTAAGACGTCCTTGATAGACATTATCAGCATCTTGTGGGACTCGCGAGGCCATACGATCCCGGCGAACTTGACGAATGCCATGACATCCTCACGATAAGCGCGCTGCGTGTGCGGGCTTGTCCGCCGCGTGACCCAGCGCTCAAAGATCTCCGCGACCGAGAAATAAAATCTCTCGACCCGCTTCAAGACCTCCGGCGTCGCCGACCCGAGCATCGCCGGCGGCAACAAATCCTGACTAGAAACTTCGATGATTTCCGCGCTCACAAATCAATTCCCTTCCGAAACCTTGGTGAAAGATAATGGATTTTATCTTACATCAAAGCGCCTCCTTCCACGAAGGGAAAAAATAAGCCTGTTATGTGACTTTGCACTTTAAATGGCACAGTTTTTTGCGCGCTATTTGGCACAGACGAATTGGGAGCGCCTGATCAATCATTCGGTACATGGATAGTATGTGACTGTCTCTCCCGTTGGCCATAACAACCCTGGGTAGTGGCCTGCCGGAACACCGGTATCCAAAAGGTCTGCAGCATACATTTCGCCGGAAACCTCGAAGCCGATGAGCCCAAGTCGATACGCCACCCGGTCATATACTCGGATTCCAATCGTAGCCAGCCAAGGGTCGAGCGCCTCGCGCCATTGGCGGCTGGTCGACACGGCAGACTCAAGCGGATATTCGCCAACGGGGAAGACCGTCCCAAGCGCTCCCAGCGGCAAATAGAAGTCGAGCCAGTCCGGGCCATCCTCTTCGCGGATAATGCAGGTCCCACAGGCGATGGTGACGCCGTTAGGCAGTCGCGCCAGCCCATAGAGATGATCGGTCCGCAACGACTCGGCCGAAATGGTGAGGCGTTGCTGCTGATCCGGTTCGATGTCATCGCTGAGATACACTCCGTCGAGATCAGGATCGGACCAAACTGCGGCGAGCGCCGCAATCAGACGCTCATCCGAGCGGCTCCCCAACTCGAGAGCGAGCTCGTAAAAGCCTCCAAACCAAGTATTCGCCTCTGTGAAGTATTGAGCCATGCCATCCACATCGATGCCGATTATTCTACTGATCTGTGCAACGCTCCCTCATTTTTCTCTTCTCGTCATAGTTGATCACATTCTCCTCCAGATTGTCAGTTTGCACATAAAATGACACCGGGCAACTTGATTTTTTTCCGAGCTTATATCTGAAAAACGCAATTATCAGATATATCATCGTGAAAGCAGAGAAGTGTAATTTAAGCCTCCTGAAGTCCGCCGCTCTTCTCAATCTCCAGTAAACCCACAGGTTTCTGGAAATCATTAAGTCATCTAATCACGAGCGATAAAATCTAGGCGTGTCCGGACATAATTTTTTGCACTCTCATCGGGACAGAAATGAGTAATTCTTTTTGTCTACGGGAGTCTTCAATGAATGATCAACATCAAGAGCTAAGACCTTTGTCTGTCCTCTCGGAGGCGGAGCGCACGGAGGCGATGAAACGCTACGGCGTCATCCAACCCTATGTAGAAGGCAGCGCACTGCCGGCAGAGATAGCCCGGCATCATGACATCCCATTGCGGACCGTGAAGAGATGGGTGGCACAATATCGAAGTTCCGGTTTGGCAGGGTTGGCTCGTCGCACGCGAGGCGATCGAGGCTCTCAACGTGAGTTGCCGGCCGAACTCAAACAGGTCATCGAAGGCTTAGCTTTACGGAAGCCCCCGCCCACCATCGCGTTCGTCCATCGACAGGCTTGCGATGTGGCATGCCGGCAAGGTTGGAAGGCTCCCTCCTACCATTGTGTCTATCGGATCGTAAAGCAGCTCGATCCGGCCCTTCTCACGCTGGCCCATGAAGGCAGTAAAGCCTACCGGCTCGCCTTCGATCTGCTCCATCGGCGCGAGGCGTCGGCCTCGAACGAGATCTGGCAGGCAGATCACACGTTGCTGGATCTGTGGGTGAAACAGGACGATGGCCCGCCCGCGCGTCCCTGGCTGTCGGTCATTATAGATGACTACAGCCGAGCGGTCGCCGGATTCCGGCTGAGTTTTCATGAGCCCTCCGCAATCCAAACGGCCCTGGTGTTGCGGCAGGCGATCTGGAACAAGTCACTGCCGCAATGGCAGATCTGCGGCGTCCCGGCGACGTTTTATACCGACCACGGAAGCGATTTCACCTCACGGCATCTGGAGCAGGTCGGCACTGAACTGAAAATGGCCCTCGTCTTTTCAGAGGCCGGAATGCCGCGGGGCCGGGGCCGCATCGAGCGCTTCTTTCGCACCATTAACCAGATGCTGTTATGCGGCCTGCCGGGATATACCCCGGCCGGAGCCCCCGATGAAAAAACGCTGCTGACGCTCTCTGTCTTTGAATCCCAGCTCCGGAAATTCATCCTGGATGAGTATCACCTGCGCCCCCACAGCGAAACCGGCCTGCCACCGCAAACCCGGTGGGCTGCGGGCGGCTTTCTGCCCCGCTTGCCTGAGAGCCTGGAGCAACTCGACCTGTTGTTGTTGACCGTGCCCAAAGGCCGCAAGGTTCGCCAAGACGGAATTCACTTCCAGGGCTTGCGCTATCTAGATCTGACGATGGCCGCCTATGTGGGGGAACAGGTGATCATCCGGTACGACCCGCGAGATATGGCCGAGATTCGCGTTTTTCAGGGGGACAAATTTCTCTGCCGGGCAATCTGCCAGGAACTGGCGGGGGAGACCATTGCGCTCCGCGAGATTATCAAGGCACGCAATCGCCAGCGACGTACCCTTCGCCAGACGATCGAGGAACGAACCCGCGTCGTCGATTCGCTGTTGGAGGCTCATCGGGGGTCTCAAACTGTTGAGGCGCTTGTTCCGGTCAATGACACAGCGGTCCCAACGCGAAAGGGGGCAGAACGTGAAGCCGCGCCGCAGCTCAAACGATACCGCAACGAATAATGGCCCGCAGGGGCCGGAGACATTTGTTCTCACCAAAGAGTACCGACGTTTTGCGGAGTTTTGCGACGCGTGCCGGAATTACCGTTACATCGGCTTGTGCTACGGCTCTCCTGGCGTTGGTAAAACGCTCTCTGCACGGTACTATGCCAATTGGGACGCAATTGAAGCCTCTCTCCCTGTCAACGACACAGCTAGCCTGACCCTCACGACGTTGTTGGATAGTAATACCATTTTCTATACCCCTGGAGTGTTCAATACTCCTGTGCGGGTGGAACGCGAGATTGGAGAGCTGCGGCATATCCTGCGCTCGATTCACGTCGAAGACCGAGACCGCAAACGACGCATCTGCCTCGACCGAGCCAGACAGCATGACAGAGCAGAAGAGGAAGAACGCCGGCGGCAGAGAGTGGCCGAACTTGATGGGGATACCGATCCCCCTCCGGAGTCGCCCGCCAAACCGGAATCGGAATACATGCAGCTCTCCAAGCAATATCACCGTGAGAATCTCCAGCTCAGGATATCGGATCCAACTACGCTGGTGATCATCGACGAAGCCGACCGTTTGAAAATGGCGGGGTTGGAACAGGTGCGGGATATCTTCGATAAGGGCCACATCGGCATGATCTTGATCGGGATGCCTGGGATCGAAAAACGCCTGGCACGATACCCCCAACTCTATTCACGTGTGGGGTTTGTCCACGCGTTTCGCCCATTGACGGCGGCAGAAGTGAGCGATCTCCTTCTTCAAGAAAATTGGAGACCGGCAGGCGTGTCCTTAGTGGAGAATGCTGTCGCGGACAAAGAAGCGTTGGCGGCGATCATCCGCATTACCGGAGGGAATTTCCGTTTGCTCCATCGGCTGATTGCTCAGATCGCCCGCATTATGTGGATTAACGAGTTGGCTGCGATCACGACTCAGGTCGTTGAGGCGGCGCGTGAGAGCCTGGTGATCGGCACGGTCTGACCATACCCGTGCCAAATAACGCGCAAAAAACTGTGCCATTTAAATTGCAAAGTCACACCTGTTACTTTGCAAATTAAATGGCCAAGGCGGGAGCGGGTCCCGCGTGGTAGATATAAGTTGCGAAGCAAATATCCCACGCAGAAAAGGACCCGCACGATGGGGCGTTATGCTGACGGAAAAGTGCCATTGATCCCGAAATCGAATGGCAAGACTACACGTTCTGTCACCGCTCACTCAGAAGTGAACAAATTTGAACAGATGCCGCCGCTTAGACAGCCATTATCATCGCCGCAGGCGCGTTCTCATCATCTCAACTTTTTGTTAGCATCCGCGATTGAGGCGGGAATAAATAACCCCGGTTGTTAGTAGCAACCGGGGTTTTCTGCTGGCTTCCACGTTAGCAGAAGCCGATTAATCAACATTGGCCTCATTTTCCCACCTCGACTTCACTACTGTCTATCTCCATTTCATCGCGCGATGCTGGATGAGGTTCAACTGCTTTTCCGGCAATGCTTTTGCCGTGCTCCAGGCTGTGGCCGGATGTTCTTCATCTGTTCGCATTGTGATCGTGGCCAGGTCTACTGCGGCTCAGGCTGCCGCGAAAGGGCTCGCCGCCTGCAACTGCGCGCCGCCAATCTCCGGCATCAACGGTCGGTAGAAGGCCGCCTTGATCACCGTGACCGCCAACAACATTACCGCAGGCGCCAGGCGAGAGCAGCCAAAACCCCGGCTGAAGGAAACGTGACGGATCATGGTTCAAATGACCATTCCGTTTATGAGACTGTCGACGCCCCGAGCAATCACTCCGAGCATGCCGCTATCGATGCCGGTTTGATGCGGCTGAGGTCGTCGCAGAGTGGTTGGCGTCCCGGTCAATCAGGGATTATCTGCTGTTGCTGCGGCCGGTCGGGGCTGTTGATCAACCCTTTTCTGGAGTGAACGATGATCTCTCCCGAAGACATTGCCGAAATTCGCCGCCTTTATTTTGCCGAACACTGGAAGGTCGGCACTATTGCGGCTGAGCTCAAACTGCACCCGGAGACGGTTCGCGGGGCGATCCACGCCGAGCGATTTGGAAGAGGAAAATCGCCACGGACGACTCTCACCGATCCATATCTCGATTTCATTCGCGCCACTCTCGAGCGGTACCCGCGTCTGCGGGCGACCCGCTTATATCAGATGATCAAAGAACGGGGCTATTCCGGTTCCGTCATTCAATTGCGGCGTGTGGTGGCCAAGCTGCGCCCGGCCAAGCGCGAGGCATTCTTTCGTCTCTCGACGCTGCCGGGCGAGCAAGCACAGGTCGATTGGGCTTCCTTCGGAGAAGTCCAGATCGGGCGTGCCCGCCGCCGTCTCTCCTGCTTTGTGCTGACGCTCTCCTACAGCCGGGCGCTCTACCTCGAGTTCTTCTTCAATCAAAGCCTGGAAACTTTTCTACTCGGCCACGTCAACGCCTTCGCGGATCTGGGAGGGGCCGTGAGAACCATCAACTATGACAACCTCCGATCGGTAGTAGTGGAACGACGCGGCGATGCAATCCATTTTCATCCCCGCCTGCTGGAGCTGTGCGCGCACTATCACTTCGCCCCGCGCCCTTGCCGGCCCGCTCGCGGTAATGAAAACGATTAGGCTTCACACTACACCTCCTTGGTTTTATCGGAGAAGAATGCCTTGGCGCGATCCTTCAGCCGCAGTTTTAGTCCTTGAGATTTAACGGGCGGATTCGGCCCCGGGTCTTCATAGAGTCGGCCGTTCTTTTCATCGTAGCGATGCGCCCGCAGAATTCCGTGATGAGTCCAAATCTCGACGGTCCTGGTTGCTACTCCGAGTCGAGAGGCAAGTTCTCGTTTAGTCAGCAGTCCAGCCTCACGCAACCGATCATAGCGCGGCTTGAGTCCATAGTCGCAACGCAACCGCGCGACGATTTTGGCATGGAACGACTTGCCACATCCGGAGCCGAGCCCCTCTTCATTGAGGATGCCGGCGATTTCCTTGTCGGTATGTTGATCAAGTAAAGCATCGATCCTTGCCACCACGGCTTCATCTGTTTTCCGCAGTTGCCACGAGTTGAGCGGTAATGGCAAGTTAATTGTGCGTGTGGCGCCGCCTCTGAAGCGAAGCCGCAGGCAGATTTCCGTTTCTTTGCTCAGGGTCACATCTTCAATTAGCAACCGCACCATGCGTTTACGTTCCCGATCCGGCGTTTTAGAATCACGCCACAATTTTGGGAAATCCCTTGTCAGTGCGGCAACTCTGGCTAATTGCTCTTCGTTCAGCTGTAATTGGTCTTGACTGCGCTGCTGTTCATATTCTTGTCGAGCTTCCGTCAGGCTCCGTAATTTGGCATTCCAGTCAGCCTCGAGCGCATCGGCCACCAGGCGATTGGCGGGATCTACATGCAAATAGCGCCGCTCGGACAGCTCCGCCTCGTATCGCGCCCGATCGACTTTAGTCAGGCGCAGACGATCCGCTTCCTCCACGCGAGTACGTAATTCCGTTTGGACGGCGAGTGCTACTTCGATGGCCATCGGCGTCACGGCTTCCAGCAAGAGGCCGCCGACGGCCTGATCAATACCGGTTCCTGGAACTGACTGACAAATCGGCTCACCCCGTTCGACCCTTTCACGTTGGCAAATATAATTGGGGGCCAGCCGCCCTAACCGAGAGTAATAACGAACTGTCATGCGCCGGCCGCACAAGCCACAGATGACCAGCCCTTGTAATAGTGCCGGTCCTTCGCGTGCCGGACTGCGGCGTCGATCCCGTCCGTAAGTTTGTGCGCTCTCTCGCAAACGCCTGACATTCTCTTGATATTCTTCCCACGTCAGATAGCCCGGATGGAAGCCAGGCAATAAGACTGTCCACTCATTTTCCGGCAAAGATTTGTAGCTGCGGCGGCCATCGACCGTCTTCCGTGCTCGGTTCCGCCCATAAACAAATGCGCCGGCATAACGTGGGTTATGGAGAATCTCCAGGGTGCGCGATAACGCAAGCGGCCCCCAAATCAATTCACCACGCCGTGCGCCAGTGCGGATGCGACACGGGAACAACAATCCCTGTTCCTGGAAACTTTTGACAGTTCCCCACGCCGAGCCAGTGCGCCGGAAGGTTTGAAAAAAGAGCCGGAGAGTCTGTTGCACCTGCGCGTCCGGATCCAGGATCACTTTGCCCACGGCGTCATAGACCAAACCGACGGGCAGCGGGCACTCCAATTCCCCACGTCGGGCTTTGTTGATGATGCCGCCCTGTAGCCGGGCACGCATGACGTAAAGTTCTGCTTCGCTCATGGTCCCCTTCAATCCCAACAACAATCGATCATTGAAATGGCTGGGGTCGTAGACTCCGTCCTCATCAAGAATCAGCGTATCGCTCAAGGCGCAAATCTCTAGTAGGCGATGCCAATCGGATGAGTTGCGGGCAAGTCGTGAGACCTCCAAGCCAAGCACGATGCCGACACGTCCCATCCCGACCTCGGTCACCAACTTTTGGAACCCAGCCCGATCTGCGGCCGATGCACCCGATAGGCCCAAATCGGTATCGATGACGAAAATGCGATCTAAGGGCCAGCCGAGCGCAATAGCTTGTTGCCGTAGCGCATATTGCCGCTGTGTGCTTTCAGTATTCTCAAAGACCTGATGCAGGCTGGACTGCCGGACATAGAGATATGCGTCGCGACTCAGGTGGGTCGCACGAACTTTCTGCGAGATTTGAGCATTCATGGTGATGGTTCCTGTTCCGGACCGAGAATCATTGCCACCAGCAGATTGATTAGTTCAGCCTGCAAAGGCGTCTCAATGGTCTCACCAGGGTCCGTGGGTAGTGGTCTGTTTTGCGGATCGGGAATATTGATCAAGACACGCATCCAAGCTGTTATGCCTTGACGCAACAAGAGGGTCAGTCCCAATCCACGAACTATTCCCTGACCTTTATTCAATGCTTCCTGTCGTAACTTCTCGTAATTTTGAGTCAAGTCCACCGACTCCGACGGCGGGGCCGGAGTCAGCGGGCTTTTTTTCCGCGACGTTCGATGCCCCGCTCAATGGTCCGCGGATGTAAAGTCACCCCGAACTTTTGCTCGATCAGTTCAGCCAGTGCCGGAGCACCGAGTGTCGGTTGTTCGGTTTTTGTCTGCAGGAGAAAATCCAAAATCTCGTCACTCAGTTTGTGAGCCCCACGCGGTCCACGCTTGCGCGGTACCAGACCTGGGAGCCCGGCCTGAGTGAAGGCGTTCTGAGCCTGGTAGAAGGTGGGGCGAGAACAACCGAAATCGGCGGCGGCCTGACGAATAGTCTTGCCATCGACGCTGACACGCCGCAGCATTTCGTATTTGACTTGCACCAGATCCCTGGCATCAAAAAATTCGTGTTCGTGAAAGAGCGAGTCGAGGACAGCTTGGGGCCGTGGGTTGAGCGAGTCGTGCTCCCGCAGGGCTTCGAGTTTGGAATCAACGGATTTGCGCTTCGGCATAAATTCCTCACCGTGAATAGAAATGAACGTAAAGAAAAATATGCCGCTACCAAGAAGATGTCAAGTGGTGCGCGCTAGCCGCGCTGAATAATCAAGGATTATAGACAGAGCGGGTCACGCCGACGCCAGCAGGCGACATATTTACCTTTACACATCTGGCATAATTTACTTAACACCCGAAACCCTCCCAATCTAAGTCGGCGGCAGCATGGATGCCACCAATTCTGCGAGCCTCAGCAGGTCATCAAGTCGGAACAGAGAGCGGCCGGCGGAGATTGCGACAAACGGATCTGGAGCGATGAGATCAGTCCACGAGGCTGGAATAGCCGATAGTCTCCCATCGGAATCGAGAAAATTAACGCGATCCTCGCCCCAGTTATGACGGTAGGTCACTAACTCAAATTCAGATCCGGTCAGAGGGTGAAAGGGATGAATAATACGAAAAGTTCGTGCTTGATTGTCGCTTAAGGGTGCATTTGACAGTATTGTCCAAAGGGCGAGTCGAACGCGCCATTCAATATATTCGCGATTCATTCTTTGCAGCCCGCTCCTTCTTGAATCTGGAGGAGTTCAATCTCAAGGCGCGCGCCTGGAGAGATGAGATTGCGCATCAGCGGCCCTGGCCTGGGGATGATTCGCGAACAGTGGCGCAAGCCTGGGCCGAAGAGCAGCCACGCCTGCTGCCGCTGCCGGCGCATCCGTTCGAGACCGACCTGATCAAACCTATCCGTTCCGATAAGACGCTCTATGTCCGCTTTGATCTCAATGACTATTCAATCCCGCCGCGTGCGGTCGGGAAACATCTGACTCTGGTCGCCAATTCTTCGTGGGTACGGCTGCTGGATGGCGGTCAGGAAATCGCCCGCCACCACCGCAGCTACGACCGGCACCAGCGGATCGATGACCGCTCTCATCTCGAGGAGTTGCTGGAAGAAAAGCGCAAGGCGCTGGGAGCAACGGCCACCGGGCGTTTGGAGCAGATGGTTCCGAGCGCGGGCGAATTGCTCGATGCGGCTTTTGCCCGGGGCGAATCAGCCGCCGGTCAGGCCAAACAATTACGGAAGTTACTGGAGGAATATCCGGCGACGGAAGTCGAGGCAGCAGTGCGAGAAGCCCTCCAACGGCAGACGCCGCGGGCGAGTTCGGTCGCCTTCATTCTCCATCGCCGCCGTCGCAGTGGCCAACATCGGGTTCGCCCCGTCGACCTCTCACGCCATCCGCATCTGGCGGACCTGGCGGTTCCCACACACCAATTGGAGATTTACGATGAACTCACTTCAGACGATGAATAACGATTTGACCGGGCAACTGCGGCAACTTGGGCTGGCGAGAACTGCCCGGGAGTTGGATGACCTGATTGCGCGAGCCACCAAACAGCAATGGTCGCCGATGCAACTGATTGAAGCGATCGCGAAATCCGAGTCCGCCGATCGTGCCTCTCGCAATCTCGATCGGCGGCTCAAGCAGGCGCGGCTGGGACGCTTTAAACCAATCGCCGATTTCGACTGGGACTGGCCGCAGAAGATCGATCGCGAGCTGGTTGAGCGCGCCCTCAAACTGAGTTTGATCGAGGAGCGACGCAACCTGATTCTGATGGGCGCCAACGGACTGGGGAAAACCTGCATCGCGAAAAACATCGCCTATACGGCAATCACGGCGGGCAAAAGCGTGATCTTCCGGACGGCCTCGGAACTGATCTCGGATTTGAGCGGTGAGAGCTCACAACAACGCCAGCGTCGGTTGCGCATCTATAGCCGCGTCGACCTTTTGTGCATTGATGAGGTCGGATATCTGGCCTATGACGCGGGGGCCGCCGATTTGTTGTACGAAGTCATCGCTCGCCGCTACGAGGAAGGAGCCCTGGTTCTGACGACGAACCGAGCGTTCAAGGAATGGAATGAAGTCTTCCCGCATGCGACGTGCATTGCGACAATGCTCGATCGCCTCCTGCACCACGCCGATGTGATCGTTGTTGAAGGTCACAGTTACCGGGTGCGGGAAAGCGAACTCGAAGCCACTGCGCGGAGGAGGAAGAAATGACCCAGGAACGGATGAGCCGGCAGGCATACGTGGAACGAGTTCTTCAACTCTACCGGCAAGCGCCCGAAACGCCGGCGCGCTTCAGCCGGCTCGACCGTCGTCTGGCCGAGAAGTTCTATGAGCGGCAGGTCAAGATTGAAGAAGTAGAAGCCGCGATCTTATTGGCCTCCGCGAGACGATCATTGAGAAGCCCGGAAGCGCCTCAATTGGGACCGATCCGATCGCTGCATTATTTCGCCCCAGTGATCGAGGAGGTCAGGAATAATCCGCTCTCGGAGAGTTATCTGGAATATCTGCGGCGGAAATTGGCAACCCAAGGTGCGACGGTTTGATCCTGAATTTTCGGCGGTCTGTCTCGACGGGATTATGATAAAAATCCGGACAACTCGCCGAAAGCTCAGGAATGGAGGATTCAGGAACGCGAGGTCACGTTGAGCGACCGAAAGCAATCGATTCTACAGGAGGAATTGCTTCAGATGCTGATAATTACTCTGGGCCAAAAAGACATTCTCATATCCCAAGCTTTCGATCAGATCGATAACTATCCTTGCCATTGCCCGCTTTTTCTCTTGTGAGATATCAGTCAGAGTGGCGAGACAGATGACAATCTCAAGAGGGGCGGGCCTGTCCTCTTCGTCGGCCTTTTCATAAGCCATACAGATCGCTTCCAACTCCGAATCCGTTATATCCCCGGGCCTGAGGTAGAGCCGGCAACAAAGGATGAGTTCTCGATTTTTCAAAATGCGCCACTTCTGCCCAATGTCCTCGAAATAGTTATCGTCTACTTGTTGCAAGAGCGACAGCGCTTCTGCATAGCGCCCTTCATCAAAGTAAAAGTGCCCCAAGTACAGCGCAGGGAAGGGGTCGGATGGCGAAAGTTGTTTGGCCATCTTGAAGTGAAATTCTATCGCCTGACGGATTTTATCACTCCTGGCAGGGTCGTCGTACCAGCACAGCCCAAGCATCTGATGAAGGCGAGGGTTGTTGGGCTCGTCAGCCAGCGCGTTATGCAAAGCCGACCGCGCTTCGGCGAAGAGCCGAGATTGTGTGGCCTCGTCCTCCTGACAGATAGCCTCTAAGGAGAGCCTTTCAGCCTCAGCGAGAGCGCTCTCGGATAAAGATATTTGCATCACTGCGTTCACCTCGGTGGCGAACATATCACTGGCAGGAGGAACGTAAAAGCGCTGGAGGCTGACCAATTTTACAAACTCTCCGACTCAACACCATCGGCGCATAACAACTCGCCGAAAGCTCGCGTTGATCATTTCACAAGAGGCTCGACCGGCTTGATGATCGAAATTGGAAAAAAGGGAGAACCGGCATCTGTTCAAATTTGTTCACTTCTACGCGATCGCCAACACGTTCTACACTGAAACTGGTGAAATGACCGAAATTCGTCGTTCTAAAAGAGCTACACCCAAACCATTTGCACTATTTACTTCGCGATAAAATTAATTCGGATGAGTTTTCTCCCGCTGCACTGGAACTCCTCATACGACCATATTGCTCTACCATGAGTACGCACTATCGCATTCAGTACATCAATTACCCTACAGTTGGTCAAACTGATTCGTATTTTTTTCTCAATATCCGCTGAGTCGAGGCTTCCTGGTCGTTTCAACGCGGTCAGTCCCAGCTCAGTCTTAAATTGGGCATTTAATAAATCCTGCTTTTCTCTGACCTGTGGCAAGCCCAGAAGCAGGTTCAGAGCTTGGTCGATGGTAATTTCCTGTTCTGTGCTAAACGATGGAAGAGAGAGAGCAAGAAGCTCAGGGGTATTTCCACCCGGGTACATTTCAATGATGCCTTCTTGTATTTTCCAGTCATATCCTGGGGCTTTAGATTTTAAAGAATCGAGAGTTGTTCGCAATGACGAGGTCTCCTGCTCCAGCCCAAAGCGTGCAGGGTCTTCACATCCTCTAGTCACAATGATTCCGCCTGGAACCCCGGCCGAAACCAATGCCTCCCTGAAAGCACTTGCTAGAGTGGTACTCTCCCAGCTGTTGATTGACACACTATGATTTAGCGGGGTATCGGTTTGTGAGGTTTGTAAAGGATAGCTGATACTACTCGTTTGAGAGATTACCAAGACGAACAACAGGAATAGGATCATCGAAGAATATCGTTTCTGATTCATAATTCCCTCCTTGAAAGGAATATTCTGTTTACTGAATAAGCAGTTTGGTATTTCATTCAGGGACTAGCCGTCAATAGTCACGACATCATGCCCACTTTAACTACCCCTTCTTTCGTTTCGGAGCCGGATCGTAGAGTTGCGCATCCAGGCTCAGCCGCGTAATCAAACTCGCCCCCGGAGTTGTGCTGACCAGATACAGCAATTCGAGCACGGCGAAACTGCTGTCGGCCACGAAGATCACGGTCCGCTGTGGCAGCCATCGCATCATCAGATGGATAGCCTGCCAGGCGCGATCGGTCAGCCGTTGATGTCCGCGCCCTCGCTCTTCAGCGTAGTATCGCTCAGACGGAGCAAGCACGGTCAGAAACGGCAAGCCCCAAACAGTTCCGGCCCACGGAACGGTGACCAGCAACATACAGCACAACCATCGCAACCCACTGGTTTTGACGAAATGGGATTTCGAGGAACGTACCGGATCCCGATAAATTCCTCGCACTCTGATCATCGAGCCCGATGATGATCTCACCCGACAGCGCAAAGGTGAGGACCAGGAGACGCAGCAGAATATTGCTGGCTTCCAACGCCGACCATCGCGCGCGATTGAGAACTCGGTGATATTTTTCAAAGCGCTTTTCATCGGACAATCCCATCGCACGCAAACAGGAAGTTACCGGCCGTTTGCCGGGCGCGAGGATCGCACCGATCAGCAGAACTTTGGCGTGCGCCCAGACTCGTTTGGAAAACAACGGGGCAAACTCTACAATCAGTGGCAACAATTCGGCAGGCAGTGTCATTGAAGACCTCTCTTGGAAAATTGGCCTTCAGCGTACACGGTCTGCCGATACTTTTTCAAAGATCAAGAATGGCCAAAGTCGAGATAAGGTAACTGCCATATACTTGTTATTACAAGTGAGCACGATGTCGTGACTATTGACAACTAGCTCCTTAGTAGTGTGCTAGAGATTAACTAAGGGGCCGGACGTTTTCTCAGGGGGTTGTAATTGAAACATCACATTTATATGTCCCGCTAAAGCGCCCCTTACTGATGTGCACAACTGTAGTCAGGTTATAGTTTTTACCTCCAACTTTCGCTATAAACTTTTGGTTGAAACTCTCATGGTCGTCCGAGCCAGGGCAAGAAGGGGCAGTTCTTCCAAAGTATTGTGTATCGCCAATTACTCCATTTTCAGGAATATTAATTGTTAGATCTGCCGGGAGAGAATCTGGGCCCATATAATTCGAAAATGTTTCAGTGATACTGTAGGCTTGGGTAATCGATTCACCCGCTTGATCTAAAAGTTCATATGCCAGGTTTCGATAAACGCCACACTGGTGTGTCTTCTTAACCATACCCGCTAAGTCTACTACGTCTCCATCCATCAGTGTTACAAGCGGACCGACGCCGTTTGGGGCACCGGGGAAATTCAGTTTTCCAACCTTCGTTGGTATCTGGACATAAAAATTAACTGAATTACTTGTGATCCCTCCTACGTTTACGGTAACACCATGATCACCTCCAGTAGCACTATCTGCAATAGAGAAGTTTGCATTAATTGATGTCGCCGAATAGCTGGTCACTGACGCAGTAATTCCGCCTCCCGCTACTTGTATGGTCGGGGACGATCCAAAGCCATTCCCGGTTATGGTTACGCCGACAGTCGTGCCTTTAACTCCTTGGCCAGGGGCAATTGCATCAATTCTAGGGGCCACAGTCACTTGAGCTTGCGCAGTTCCATCATACGCTCCCATATCACATACATTTATCGACTCATCTAAGGTATACGTTTCACCGTGATACGCAACTTGAATTGTAGCCAATCCAGCTCCTTGACCAGTAACATATCCAGTCGGATCCACTCTTGCTATTGAGGGGTTACTAGTAGACCAACTGCCAGAATCTATTGGATAAAATCCATGAGGGTTGCTGAAACAGTCCTCACGATCTGCGTACGCAGTGAATTGTACGCTACCATCCAATAAAATTACAGCGCTTGTGGGAGAGATCGACAAACCGACATCACTGTCTGGACAACAAACATGGCAAGCAGCTGTCATGCTTACTTGATTGGCGGTATCAACTAATTCGACACGGCCAATTAACGGGTTAACATTTTTACCTTTCACTGACCAGTGGATCTGCCCGTTCGCTATCTCTAATGGGAGTTTACGACCTTGTAGATCAGGCACTTGATCATCGCGGTATTTGCGTATATCAAACTCAAGGGTTTGGCCACCTTCAATAGTTTGCACCGGAAGAGTATAGGCTCCACCATTATAAGTGATGTCGAAGGTGAATTTTTCTGGGTCCCCTGTTGTGTTCTTTACATAGACAATTGTTGAAAACCCTTTGTCAAGATTCAAAGGGTATGTACCAGTGCTACTCGATATAGAATTAGCATCTCTCAACATCACGCGAAACACGCTGGTTCCTCTTGGCAGATAACTGCGGACCATTCCGATTACGCTTCCCGGCCCTCCTGTATAAATGAGTTCTATACCCGCCGCATCAACCGCTTGGTTTCTAGTCTGGTGCCGGATAAATCTAGTGAGGTCAATCTCTTTAATCTCTCTAGGCTCGAGTTGAATATCAGGTAAACTCACCTTGCTTGTACTGCCATCGATAAGGGTGTACGGCATGCGGACGATTACATTAGTAGAAGCATCTCCAATATTTCTAATAACTGCAACGTGCTTCATGGGCTCACTCAATGTGTTTTTGATCCGTAGTCCAGCACCATCAAGTCTCGAGGACTTCGCTGTTTGTGGATCAGTAAATTCAACTATAGACGAATAACCAGTCGATTTTTGTTGAACGAATCCACAGGCAATTATTGCGCCCGGAACCCCACTATGTTTAATTGAGATTCCACCGAACCTTGTCCCTCCAAACTGATGACTGTGATCGGTTGAATCAAATAATGTAAGTAAGTGAGTTTCGTGTGGGTTAAGTTGAAGCGTTTCAGCTGTTTGGCGCGTCGCCTCGATAAATACTGACACTGATTGATCGGTCGTATTCGACAAAGAAATCCGAATTTCAGATCTTTGCCCTGGTAGCCACCATACGCCTTCAAGTTGAGACGAACGAAAGTCTGATTTCGGCTCTGTTAGCTCTTGATCGAATATTTTGCTGCGAGTAGAATCAGTCATCACCAGCATACCTGCGACTTCTAGCGATTCCCCACTATATAATACGTGTATGCTCCCTTGCCTAAAGTTATCTCCTGCTGAAACCACCCATTCGTTCAGATCGAAGGACTGTGTAGAAGTTTTGTCGAGGGTAATTGGCGAAATATCATATCGCTCCCCACTCAAACTGAACAAAATAGGCTGTACTTCCAATCTAGTTGATCCTTGATTACTTAACATGATCGTCGAGTTCCAATCATCATTTATTTTATAGTAGGCGGCGGAAAGAACATGCTGCTGGCTGGAGTGTTGTTTTGGCGATTGACGTACGAGTGGTTTCCGAGTCAATACACTGGCCTGTGAAGGTGGAAGCCAGTAGATGGTGCAGATCGCCAATATCAAGATTGGAAGCAGCAACAGGGGGCGAGCAATGTACTCCATATTCACTACTCTAACAGCATTGGTAGTCAACCGATGTAATGTATTGTAAGTCCAGCGAATCATATGTTAGCTCCTCTCAAATGGATTGAAGAATGTTGCCCTCGGTTCTAGGATATCTCTGGTCGACGGTGCATCCTGAGCTACCGAAAGCAGTAGGGTTGTATTGCTCGTTAAGGCCTATCGCGGTGTAAGCAGTAGCAGGGGTACGTAATGGGGGCTTTGCCATTTACTTCTGAAAATCGCGAAGGACTTTTGTTTTTCAACTTGCGGTTATAAGATTTCTCTTCTAAATCAAACCAAGTAACCATTGGAACACTCGTTTTTTCGGAAAATCGATGAATCTAGGCAAAACTGCGCCCGGCGTCCCAAAGTTTTTGGTCTGATTTAGTGATCAATCATCTTCTATACCGTAGGTACGGCTAAATAGTTATGATAGTCCCGTCAAACTTGGTAAGAGAAAAACCTTCGAAGCGTTCGTTATAGCAAGCCTTCATGTCGGTCAGCACACCAATAGCAACAGCTTCGCCAAGCTTTAGAGACTCGATGGCGTCTGATCGCCAATGCACGCCTGCGAAGTTGCGACCGAAAGCCACATTGGAGGCGAGTTTATTCAATTCGCCTCCGATCGTCAGATCAGAACCCTGGTAGGGCACTAAAGATAGCCCATCCGGAGTTGGCACGACCGGATCAGGGATTACCCAGTCTTCGTCAAACCAGGCTTTGAGCACTGTCACGCATGCACCCGCTACCGTTGCGTGTCCTGCGCCGTAAGCCGGATGTGTTGGACACCCTTCAACAAAAGCCATTGGCAGCAGGTGCGTCCCATACTTGCGATTGACCTCCTGGACTGCGCTTGAATTGAGAATGTCTTGATGAATCGGGTACTGGGCGGCGTTTGTTAGATGATTATGGATGCGGCCAGCGAACTCCTCCGGACGTAAGCGACGATGGACGTACCATTTTTGATACCAGACCGCTCTCAGCGCATTGGTCGCGACGGCGCACACCATTGATTGAATGTGCGGTGGGCCAAACGTGCCGAACCCGGACTGATTTTTGCTCTCAATGTATGGATTGTTCCTATCGAATGGCGCTCCCATTCCAAGCAAGAGAAGCACAGCATTGAAATATGCCTGGAAGAGCACGTCGATATGGACCCATTCACCCAAATCACGGCCATTGCGGATGTATCGAGGTGTAGGATCATAATGATTGGGCAAGTTTTTATTTCCTCGAGAGTTCTGTGCGAAGAGCCAATCATTATAGGTAGTCAGGTAATCATCGTCCGAAATCGGAGTTCGCATCTTCTGGCTAATGGTTTGGACACCATATGGAATATCTTTCCATAAGAACTGTGAAATGTAGGGGCCAACCAGATTTCCCGAGGCGTTGCCTCTGAACAATGTGGTTGGGGTGACTGACCCGTTGAAGGCCGTTTCGGCCGGTTTGATTGCAACCGACTGAGATGATTGTTCCTGATTGGCTTTTCTGTTGAGCTGATCTTGTGACCTATTTTCGCTCCATAGTGGCTGATTTCTCGGCGATGACGACTGATCATTTGAAAGTGTAGAACTGGCATTGACGCCTAATCGTGGTCCGCGGAAGTCGCAGAACCTGTTCAAATCATCGGCTGCAGAGTTGGTTAATGGATGCGTATCGTAATCGAGAAAGAAAATATCGCGCGCCAGCGCCATCCAATAATTCTCCGCAATCTCTCCAGCGATCTCCGCGCTGGCAAACGCCGGCGCCGGTGGCTGATAGACATGAGCCGGATCCGGTCCTTCCAAGGCAAAAGCAAGTCCACCCTGCGGATTAGTGAACTTGACGTCACCACCCATCTGGATGCGCTCAAAATCAGCAGGAATGCCCGAATTTATCGCCTGGAGCAGATTCTCATAGGCAGCACGATCAACTTCGCCAAGTTGGTTGTGTGGCAATCCTTTAGAGAAATTGCCAATTCTATTCTGATAACGTTGCTCGTCTCCATTGTTCGGGTGACTGGGTTGTGGCAAGTTCTTTTGAAAGCGCGCCGCCTGAACGCGCAATCGATACGCTTTGTCTATCCGAGCGGAGTTAGAGCCGAGCGTCAAATCCTGAGTTGCTTCGGTAGCCTCTGCCCCTTCAATCAAAATAGGCAGACCAACAGCCCCAGTGACAATTGTTGCGGCCGTTACACTACCGACATTACCTAAAAATCTACGGCGGCTTGATGAAGAAAGCTTTGTATTCTTATGCTCGTGTTTCATATGTTATCTCTTTCGTTGAGACGGTATGATTGATCCATTGCAGTATGAATACGGGGGTGAGCTGTTGGTTAACCCATGTGGGAGAACTGGCATTGAAAGGCGTTCGAAACCTACCGCAGTTGGCAAGTGCTTCGTGCCATGTATGTTGATGTCAGCTTTGTCCTGCTCGTTAATTGGGATGCGTATTGAGAGGGAACTGTTCTTACTAGAACAAATGTGCTTGGGATTATTCCGGTATTTGAAGGGTAGAAAATTCCTTCGATAAGGAACATCATAGCGAGTTCGGAGCGCCTGGCTAGCGTGCCAGTGACTAGGAGAGGGTCTGGCCTTCGCGAAGTGAGTAGTTTCTGTTTCAACTAAAGAGAATAAGCTCGAATATCTCGCTGAAACGTTGGCTGCTTCTGCTTTAGCTGCAATACTTAAGAAATGACGACTGTCGGCAAGGAACAAATATCCATCTGAACAAAAAAATAGGTCAGGGCGGGCCATAAAATTACACCTCTACTTGCCCCTGACCGCTTTTGAAGTTAGGATACTGCTGAACTGGCAATGCACCCGAAGCTGCCAAAAGCGGTCAAGGTTGTGTTGTTATTGAGACCCTGCCATCACCGCAACGTGGTGGCAGGGTCGATTTGTGTTTTCGTCTAAGAGACTGTCTGTACTCCTATTACCAGAAATGACGCGTTATAATGAATGTTTCATTTGTGACACCACAAATAATGCTTGTGGTAACTAAAAAGAACGCTTTATAGAGCTAAACTTGCCATTCAACGACATCACATTGACCGATAGGCGGTTGAGTTCTAGCCATCAATAAAACAGTATTGAATACATGATTTTTGAAGCACTGCTTTATCTCAAGTAAGGCTATACCGTTCAGCTCATTATTGTTATGATCATGTACCGATATTCTCTCGGCTATGACTTAAGTGAATATCTCTACCCGTATGGTCATGATCAACGTAATCCCACGATCAGGGCTAAGTAAATGAACTACCAAATGCAGAAAAGCAGAGGTTGCTGCGCCGAGTGACTAAAACTACGCACCTAACAACCGGATTCGATCATTATTGATGAAAGAGCTAGTCAGAGGTGAGTCATGGGGGGCGACTGTAATCTTGCTGACCTGCCGAGTTATTACTGATTACCTTAGTTATAGTTTTTGGAGTCATGAAGATAGCATAAAAATTTTTCTTTTCAAGCAAAATCTTAGTTAGATAATAAATTTATCTTGACCTCAAGCCGGATCAATGCCTGTGGTTGGTTTTCGATCAGTACCTGGTCGGCCGATATAGTACGAGCGCTGAATCGGAGAGATTTACTTTCATTGCTTCCATGTTACATGGATGTATCGTTTGTAACACATCCAGAATGATGTTCTGTCAGCCTTCTTGCTGATCTCCTCCAGGCTTCTGTTGCCTTTATTCTGTCTATGCAGTTTGAGGAACCTGCGTATAGATATAGAAGAGCCCGTATGAGTACGGTGAGGCCTCAGGCAGTTAATAGAGATGCACTCTCGTAGGAATCAGTATGAGACAGACAAATCTATTCGCATAACAACCAATCCAAATATGCGAAGCCTTATGCATCTCCCAAAAGCAAGGTTGCCCTAGCCTCCCTTAAGAACCGCTCTGACGGCCAAAGCCTTCCATAGATAGGCGGAATTGGTGGGCAGATGTCCAATATGCTTATCAATGGACAGCGAAAAATTCCCGAGAATTATTGAGTGCTCCAATCACAACCTTGAAGCGGTCTTCCCTTCTCTGCCTGTCGGCCGCCGGCGCTTGCATTTCGTTCGATAGAGAAGGAAAGAAGAAAGAGAATGTTCTCTCTAACCCGCAGTGAACTGTTCACAAACCCAGTTGGACTGCCCGGCATTGGGATGAGCTGAAAGAGTGTCAGATGGCTTGTGATGCATCTTCTGAAATGAAAGGATTGAGTCACTGATACAGATTACCAAGAATAGCCTCGGTCATAGCTTTGCTCCCTAGTTTGTTCGATCTCTCTGCCTCGTGTCTGTTCGATCGCTTCCCTTCTCTCTTCCATGGTCTTCATCGCATCAATCGCGATCTCTTTGTCGTTCCGCCGGTCGAGCGCGTAAGGTAGGTCCTCTTCGAATTTGTATAAATCTGCATGTCGTAAATGGCGCGGCTGTTGGCGACATAGGCCGTGCGCTCATTGAGGAGCTGCGCGGCTTCATAGGCGTTGGCGTTGAGGATGCCACGATAGGCCCCGAGTTCTTGCGAGGAGATCGAGGTCACGGCATAACCGTGATCGAGATGCTTGAACTGATCGAGCTCGATCGTGATCTGCCGCTGTTTCTCGCCGTCCAGCTTAATCGTCAATCGGCGCTCGTCGATCCTTTCGATGACGCCCAGGT
>Ga0081539_10002771_pt1 | contig 23569 bp, 19 predicted proteins | sample TabmetS4T2R2_FD_71023 | JGI IMG/M metagenome (GOLD analysis project Ga0081539, IMG submission 71023) | Tabebuia heterophylla rhizosphere microbial communities from the University of Puerto Rico - S4T2R2 | ecosystem: Host-associated > Plants > Roots > Rhizosphere ...
TTCGCTTGTGCAGGGCTTCGACGTGGCGCTCGTTGCCCTGATGGGCATCGCGGTCGCGACCGCGTTCGTGCTTCCCTTGTCCGGACTGATTGCGCTCGGCGCGTTCGTCGCTTTGGCGACCGGCTACCAGAATGGCCGGGCCATGACGGCCGCAACCGATCCGTGGCTCTTCATCGCCGGAGTGACCACGATCGGCTACGTGTTCATGACCTTGGCGATCGGCGCGATCACGGCGTTTCTGCAAGGCGGCGGCGGATGGCGACGGATCGCCGCGCGCGCGGGCGGCAGCTGGGTCGCCGCCATCGGGCTCATGGCGCTGGGACTGCAGTTTCTGCGTCCGCCGCCGTGATGGCCAAGGCCTCTCAGTCGTCATGCCCCGCGAAAGCGGGGCACCCAGTACTCACCGAATAGGACGGTGTTTACTGGGTCGCCCGCTTTCGCGGGCGATGACGAACGAGAGGAATGTGACCGTCGCCCTCACCCCCTCACCCTTTCGCGCGCTGAAAGAAATCCACCCCGCCCATTTGCCCGCCCTTAAGCACGAGTTCGAGCCCGTCGAGACGGGCGTCATCGCTGTGCACGCGGCAGAGTGGCGCGCCGGGGACCAGCGGGGCGAGATAGGAGAGGCCCCAGACGTCCAGCGTGGCGATCGCGTGGCTCGATGTGTCGCCGCCCGCGATGACGAGCCGTGACACCGCGGCGTCCGCCATGATGGCGCGCAAGAGTTTCGCGGTGGCCCGTGCAGCGCGTTCGGCCTGCTGCGGCGCATCGCTCGGGCGTTCGGTCACCAGCATCACGTTATCTACGTCGAGCAGCTGCAACGCATCGCGACGTACCGTGTCCACATACTCAGCGTCGTCGATCAGCCGCGCCGGCCCGATATCGATGCGCCGATAGTTCGACGCCGCCTCGACCTGCGCGCGCGTCACGGGCGATAGGCTGCCGACCAGCGCCAGCACCGGCCCGTCGCGACGCGCCGGCGCGGGACGCCCTGCACTTACGGCACCCAGGTCTGATGCCAACGCCTGCGCGACCGAGCTGGGTCCGACCGCAAGCATCGGTCCGGCGCGCATCTGCTTCCGGATCAGGCGGCCGATCACCGGCAGATCGGCGCCACAGGACACATCGAGCAGGATCGCGTCCGGCTGCTGCGCGAGGCATGCGTCGAGCTCCGCCCCCACCGAGCACGCTTCGTAGCCGCGATAGTCGATGAGCCCGATCCGCGCCAGGCCCTGCGCGGCGAGATGTCGGCGCAGATCGGCTTCGCCCATGGGCGTCACCGGATGCACGCTCATCGTGGGATGGCGGTCGATGCGGTGCACCCTGCCGCCGGTGCCCGCCGCGGCGAACAGCGTGCCGAACAGGCAGTAGCGGCCGAGATTGGGTTGCCCGCCGACGATCGGCACGAATGGATTGGCGAAATGGCGCCGCAGCGTCTGCACCGCCGCCCCGATGCTGCCGACGTGGGGAGCGCTGTCGAAGGTCGAGCAGCACTTGTAGTGCATGAGCTCGACGCCCTGCGCGGCGAAGAAACGCCCCGCGGCGTCGAGCTCGATCGCGGCGGCGTCGGGCGCCATCGACCGCGTCGCGCCTGCAATGCCGATCGCATCGAGTGGGCCTGCCGTGGCCAGCTGCTCGGGCGTCGGCACGCGCAGAAACAACAGCGCGCGATAGCCGCGCTCGGCCCAGGTGGCGAGCGTATCGGTCGCGCCGGTGAAATCATCGCCGTACCAGGCAAAGCGCGGCCGGCGCGACTCGCTCGCGCTCATTTCGACTCGCCGAAGAACGCGAGCGCCTGGCGCAGCTCGTCATGCGATCGCGCCGCTTCGCTGAGCGGCACGCCGGCGGTGACCGCATCCCAGGACTGGCGGATGCTGGTGACGCCCGCGGCGGGCCCGGCCGGATGCGCCATGATGCCGCCGCCCGAGAGGAACAGCACGTCGGTGTGGCCGATCGCGTCGAAGGTCGCCTGCGCGGTGCCGGCCCATTGGCCGGACGAGAACGCCGGCAGCACGCGATCATCACAGGCCTCGGTCAGCGGCGTGACGCAGTCGCGCGCCGAGTCCGCGACCTCCGCGTCCTCTTGGGCAAATTTTCCCTGCACGCCGTGCACGTGCATGTGGTCGACGCCTGCGAGCCGCCATAGCGTTTGATAGGCCTGGAACGAGATGCCGAGCAGCGGATGGCGCGAGAACGCCCCATAACCGTTGCGATGGCCATGCAGGGCCAGATCGGTGGAGCGGCGCAGCGTCTCCACCGCTGAAAAGCCGCACCAGTTGAGACTGACCATTGCGCAGGTGCCGCCCTCGCGCGCGATCAGCTCGGCGTGGCGCCGCATCGCGTCGGTCTCGTCGGTGATGTTGAACGCGACCATCACGGCCTTGCCGGTCGCATCCTGGTGGCGCTGCACCGCCGCCATCACGGCCGGAATGCGCTGCTGTAGCGGCGCGTGCGCCGGATCGGCGCAGACCTCGTCGTCCTTGATGAAGTCGAGCCCGGCGGCGCAGAGCCGCGCGACCAGCGCCGCAGTCTCATCCGCACGCATGCCGACATTCGGCTTGATGATCGAGCCGACCAGCGCACCTTGCGCGACGCCGGTCAGCTTGCGCGTGCCGGCAATGCCGTGGCTCGGCTGCGCGAAGCGGCCGCGAAATTCCGCCGGCAGCGCGAGCGACTCGAGCCGCAGCCCGGTCACCTCACCGAGGTCATAGAGGTTGCCGGCGACGACGGCAGCGAGCGTCGCCAGATTGGCACCGACATTCGCGACCGGAAACGACAGCGTCACGCGCGCGCGACGATACGGACCGCCGACATCTTTGCGCGCGAGCCACGCATTCGGCAGGCTCGGCGCCGGCGCGGGCGGTAACTCTCTGACCGCGGTGACGACCGCCCGCGCGCGTTCGCGCAACGCATCGGTCTCGCCTTCGACGCGGGTGAACGTGCCGCAAGACTGCTCGCCCGCCATCACGTCGGCGACCCGCGCGGGATCGAGCGGCGTCTCGATCAGGTAGCTCGCCTCGAAGCGGTCGGGCGGCAAGCGCATGTCAGAGCTTGCTGAGATCGGGGAACGGGCGCACCGGATCCTTGCCGTCCCAGCTCGCGGCCGCCTCGCGGATCAGGCGGAACATCTCGCCCTTCGGACCGGCGACCTCCGAGAGCTCGATCACCGTGCCGGGGTGATAGTGCGTATCGAAATAGATGAAGCGCCCGCGCTCGCCGACCTCGCCGCCCATCACCGGCTTGAAGCCTTGCGCCGTGAGCCGCTCGAGATCGGCGTCGTATGAGTCCGTCCAATAGGCGACATGCTGCAGCCCGGTGTGCCCGGCTTGGGTGAAGTCGCGATACATCGACGGGACATCATTGCGGCATTGAATAAGCTCGACCTGCAGCGGCCCGGAATTCGCGAGCGCCACGGAGTTATGCGGCTCATAGCGCGCGCCGCGATAATGGTAGTTCTTGATCGGAACGCGCTCGTTATAGAAGAACGGCCCGACGCCGAGCACGCGCGTCCAGTAGTCCATCGCCGCCTCGATGTCGGGCACGACATAACCAGCCTGACGGATTTCGCCGAAGAAGCGACTCATGGAACGACACCTTTGCTGAGTTAGATCTTGAGAAACCCGATGGAAATCCACGGCAGCGCCGTGACGATGAGGAGGCCGATGAGCAGCGCGAGCATGTAGCCCCAGATGTAGCGAAGCCCCTCGTCCGGGTTCACCTTGCTGATCGCGCAGGCGCCGTAGTAGCCGACGCCGAATGGTGGCGCGAACAGACCGATGCCCATCGCGAGGATGACGACGATGGCGTAGTGCACCTCGTGCACGCCGACCTGCTTGGCGATCGGGAACAGCAGCGGGCCGAACAGCACGATCGCCGGGATGCCTTCGAGCACGCTGCCGAGAATGATGAAGGCAACGACCGAGATCGCCAGGAATCCCCAGGTGCCGCCGGGAATGCTCGCCATCAGCCGCGCCAGATCCTGCGAGAAGCCGGACTGCGTCAGGCCCCACGCCATCGCGGTGGCGCAGCCGACGATGAAAATGATCGCGCCGGTGAGGGCCGCGGTGTCGACCAGCATGCCGGCAAGGCGGCGCCAGTCGAACTGGCGGTAGACCACAAGGCCCATCACGACCGAATAGGCGATGCCGATCGTCGAGACTTCGGTGGCGGTCGCAACGCCTTCGACCACGGCGGCGCGGATCACGAAGGGGAGTGCCACGGCGGGCAGCGCGATCAGCGTCAGTTTACCGATCTCTCCCCAGGAGTGGCGGACGACATGATCGAGTTTTTCGCCGCGCGTGCGCCACCACACGACGACGCACAGCGCGAGGCCGAGCACGAGCGCGGGCAACAGCCCGCCGGTGAACAGGGCCGCGATCGAGACGCCCGTCACTGAGCCGATCGTGATCAGCACGATCGAGGGCGGGATCGTCTCGGTCTGCGCGCCGGTCGCCGAGAGCAGCGCGACGAGGTCGCCGCCCTTCGCGCCGCGCGCCTTCATCTCGGGAAACAGCACCGGGGCGATCGCCGCCATGTCGGCGATCTTCGAGCCGGAAATCCCCGATACGAGATACATCGCGCCGATCAGCACGTAGGAGAGCCCGCCGCGCACGTGGCCGAGCAGCCCGGCGAGGAACCGGACCATGGCGCGCGCCATGCCGGTCATCTCGATCAGGGCGCCGAGAAAGATGAACAGCGGCACCGCGAGCAGCACGAGATGGCTCATGCCTTCATCGAGCCGGCCGACCATCACCAACAAGGGAGTCGAGGTGGTGAGCGCGAGATAGCCGAAGGTCGCGAGCGCAAACGAGAACGCGATCGGCACGCCGGCAAACACATTGAGGCTGACGACGCCAACAAAGAAGATGATGAGGTTGAGCTTGCCGAGCGGCTTCATCACCGGCCCGGCGAACCAGAACAGCGCGACCAGCACCGCCGTGATCGCGACCGCCATCAGCGCGGGCGCGAACGCGTTGAGCCGCAACAGGCGGAACATCGCGGCGAGGAGCATCAGCGCCATGCCGACGGGCAGCGCGGCGGCGCGCCACGCATTGGTGATCTCGAGCGCCGGCGTGACGATGAAGCGCTCTTCCTCGGCATATTCGACCGCGTGCGGCAGGATCATGAGCAGAAATGCGATCGCGGCCGCGATCGCGAGCGCTTCGAGCAGCGCCTGGGTCTGTGCGGAAACCCGCGCCACCACGCCCGTCATGCGCATATGCGCGCCGCGCCGCAGCGCGATGACGGCGCCGACCATCGAGAGCCAGAGGAACAGGATCGAGGCGAGCTCGTCCGACCAGACCAGCGGCTTGTGCAGCGCGTAGCGCGCGGTCACACCGGCGCCGAGGATGAACACCTCGGCGACGAGGATCAGCGCCGCGACCGCCTCGACGACGCGGCCGATCACGCCGTCCACCGTGTCGATCAGGCGGATGAGGCTGTTAGCCGGCATGTTGGCGACCGGCATGACGGCGGCGTGACTGTTCATCGGATGCGCTCCGCAAGCGTGCCTGCCTCGGATCAGGCAAGCCCGCCGACCGCACCTTCGAGCAGGCCCCACGCCTCGGCGCCGAAGCGCTCCTTCCATTCCTTGTAGAAGCCGGCCTCGCGCAGCTTGGCGCGGAAGCTGTCCGGGTTCGCCTTGTTGAAGGCGAGGCCTTTCTGCTGGAGGTCGGCCTGCACGGTCGCGTTCAGCTTCTTGATGTCCTCGCGCTGCTGCATGCCGGCGTCATTGATGGCGGCGCTGACGATCTTCTTCACATCGTCGGGCAGGCCGTTGAAGGCGCGCCCGTTCGCGATGAACCAGAAGCCGTCCCAGATGTGGTTCGACAGCGCGCAGTGCTTCTGCACCTCATAGAGCTTGGCGACCTGGATGATCGGCAGCGGATTTTCCTGCGCGTCGACCACCTTGGTCTGCAGCGAGGTGTAGACCTCGCTGAACTGCAGGCTGGTCGGCGCCGAATCGAGCGCCTTGAACATCGAGAGGCTCAACGGGCTGACCGGCACGCGGATCTTCAAGCCCGCCATGTCCTTCGCGGCCTCGATCGGCTTGCCGCTGGTCGTCATCTGGCGGAAGCCGTTGTCCCAGATCTTCTCGAAGGCGTGCAGGTTCACTTTGGCGATCGCAGCGCGCACATGCGCCCCGAGCGCGCCGTCCATTGCCTTCCACACCTGGTCGTAATCCGCGAACGCAAAGCCGACCGCGTTGATGGCGGCGACCGGCACGAGCGTGGCGATCACCAGCGCGGACGGCGTGAAGAAGGTGATGCCGCCATTGCGCACCTGGCTCAGCATGTCGGTGTCGCCGCCGAGCTGGTTGTTGGGGAAGATCTTGATCTCGACGCGCCCGTTGGTCTCGCGCTTGACGCGATCCGCGGCTTCCTGGGCGCGCACGTTCAGCGGATGGCTGAGCGGCAGGTTGTTGCCGTACTTCAGCTCGATCTCGGCGGCGCGCGCGACATGCGGCAGGCCGAGCACCGTCAGCGCGGATGTGCCCGCAAGTGCCTGCAGCGCAGTGCGGCGGGTCAGCTTGGTCATTAGTCCCTCCCGACTTGGTTCGGCATTTGCCGTTTCGTTGCCATAACGATAGAAACGCCAAATGATGGCCGTCAAACTCATTTCTTGATGGTTTTTGATGGGTTTTCGAGGGGCGCCCTTGTGCGAGAAGGAACGATGACGGCGCAGCCACGACGCCGCCGCATGGCGCGCATCGACGACGTGGCGCGCCTGTCCGGCGTGTCGACCGCGACGGTCGATCGCGTGCTCAACCAGCGCTCGGGCGTGCGCGCCATCACGGTGCAGCGCGTGCTGAAAGCCGCGAACGAGCTCGGCTATCTGATGGACGGCGCGCTGCCGGCGCAGGCGCTCAAGCCCTGGCGCCTCGCCTTTCTGCTGCCGGCCGGCACCAACCGTTATCTCGCGCTGCTCGGACGCCTGATCGGCGCATCGCAGGATCAGCTCGCCTCGTTCAACATGCGGGCGCGGGTCGAGCACATCGAGAGCTTCAAGCCCGAGCTCCTGGCGCACGAGCTCAAGCGCGTCGGGCGCGAGGTCGACGGCATCGCCTTCATGGCGATTGAGCATCCGGCGGTGCGCGACGCGGTCGATGCGCTCGCGGAGCGCGGCGTGCCGACCGTGACGCTGATCTCCGACATCGCGAACACGCGCCGCGTCGCTTATGTCGGCCTCGACAATCGCTCGGCCGGCCGCACCGCCGGCTATCTGATCGCGCGCTTCATTGGGCCGCGCCCGGCGAAAGTCGCGATGATCGCCGGGAGTCTGAGCTATCGCGCCCACGAAGAGCGCGAGATCGGCTTCCTGCACTTCTTCGAGGAGATGTTTCCGCAGATCGAGGTCGTGGGCCTGCGCGAGGGCCACGACGACGCGGCGAAGAACTATCGCCAGACCAAAATGCTGCTGGCGCAGCATCCGACGCTAGCCGGCATCTACAACATCGGCGGCGGCGCCGACGGCATCGGCCGCGCCCTAAAGGAAGCCGGCCGCGCGCGCGATGTCGTGTTCGTCGGCCACGGCCTCTCGCCCGACACACGCGCGATGCTGATCGACGGCACCATGGACGCAGTCATCACGCAGAACCCGCAAACCTCGCTGATGGACTGTGTCGCGATCTTCGCCAACTTGCGCGCCGGCCGGCCGGCGGTGGAGGGGGCGAGCAGGCCGCGGATGGAGATTATTTTGCGAGAGAATTTGCCGTGAGGGGGCGAGCTCAATCGCCCGCACGATTACGACAATCCCGAACCAGCTGCTTTCGCGTGAGCTCGCACCAGAATTCCTCCGGGATCTCCATCCGCAGCAGCGACATGTTCGTCTCGACTTCGCGCGCGCTGCGCATGCCGGCCACGACGCTCGCGACGGATGGGCAGCGCAGCGGGAATTGCAGCGCCGCGGCCGGCAAGGGAATGTCGAAGCTCTTGCACACGTCCTCGATTGCGCGCACGCGGTCGAGCACCTCAGCGGTGGCGGGAGCGTAGTCATAGGTCGCGCCCGCAACCGCTCCGGTCGCCAAGATCCCAGAATCGAACGGCGCCGCTGCGAGGATCGACGTGCCGCGCTGCGCGCAGAGCGGAACGAGCGCGTCGCAGGCGGACTGATCGAGCAAGGTCAGCCGCGCGGGCAGCATGACGCAGTCGACGTCGACGCGTTCGACGAACGCGCAAGCGATATCGACGTCCTTCGTCGCCGGGCCGAAGGCGCCGATCACGCCTTGATCGCGCAATGCGGCGAGCGCCCGGCACGCGCCCGCGATTGCTTCTTCCAGGCGTTCGTGCACCCGGTCGCCATGGTATTTGCGATTGACGTCGTGGATGAAAAGAATGTCCACGCGGTCGAGGCCGAGCCGCTCGAGGCTCGCCAGCAGTGAGCGTTGCACCCCCGCGTAAGAATAGTCGTATTCGATCGTGTGCGCCGGCGCGCCGATGAATCCGACGGCCTGCGGCGGCTCGCCTTCCTTTGGGTGAACGATCTTGCCGACCTTGGTGGAGATCGCGAACTTGTCTCGCGCCACGCGCCCGAGCGCGCGCCCGAGCCTTTGCTCCGCCAGCCCGCCGCCGTACTGCGGCGCAGCGTCGAAATAACGAAGGCCGGCCTTCCACGCCGTGCCGACCGCGGCCCGGGCATCGTCGTCGGACGTCGCGCGCAGCAAGCCGCCGAGCGGCGCCGAGCCGAATCCGAGCCGGCAGACTTCCACGCGCGAGCGGCCGACCCGGACCTTGGCGGCGGGATCGATCATGCGGAGCCTCTCCCGACGTCGCGCAGGGCGAGCCGCACGCCATAGCGCGCGCCGAGTTCCTCCAGTTCGGCGATCACGCCAACCCCGATCGGGATGCCATTGCGCCGGCGTTCCGCGAGGCTCAGCGCCTCGCGCTCGCCCGGCAAATAGATCTGCGCGACGCCCGGCGCGCGCCGCGCCCCGCGGATCTCGGCAATCGCCTGCCTCATGCGGCGACGGTACACGGCGATGTCCTCGAACAGCGCAATCGGCAGCACGCCGAACAGATGCCCGATGTTCTGCGGCCGCTCGAAATCCTCATACATGTGCGTCACTTCGGAGCCGAACGCCGCGCCCGACAGCATGGTGCTGAGGAGGCCGATGGTAAGCGTGAGCGCGTAGCCTTTCGGGCCGCCGACCGGCTGCACGAATCCCTTCAGCGCCTCGACCGCATCGGTGGTCGGCTGCCCGTCCGGACCGACCGCCCAGTCTGCCGGAATCGGTTGGCCCTCCTTCGCGGCAACAATGATCTTGCCACGCGCCGCAACCGAGCAGGCCATGTCGAGCACGACCGTATGGTCATTCTCGGCTGGGAATGCGACCGCGAACGGATTGTTACCGAGCCGCGCCTCGGCTCCGCCCCATGGCACCATGTGATTGATGCCGCCGATGGTGAAGCTCAGGCCGATCATGTCGTGCGGACACGCCATCTCGGCGTAATAGGCCGCCGCGCCATAGTGATTGCTGTTTCGCACGGACACGAACACGCACATCCCGCCGCTCTGGCGCGCCTTTTCGATCGCAATCTGCATCGCGTGGAGACCGACGATCTGGCCCATGCCATTGTCGCCATCGATCACGACCGAGGTCGGTGTCTCGCGCACGATGGTGATCTTTGGACGCGGATTGGTCGCTTTGGCGGCGAGGCGCTGCACATAGATCGGCAGCCGCACCACCCCGTGCGACTCGACATTGCGCAGATCCGCCTGCACCAGGTTTTCCATGATGGCGCGCGAGTCCTCCTCCGGCACGTCGACCTTGGCGAGGATCGCGGCGCCGAAATCGACCAGCGCCGGTTCGGCGACGAGACGGACATCCGCGGACGTCATGGCTGATCCTTATGGCGCGGCCGCAACCGGCGGCGCAGGAAGCTTGTCGACGCAGGCGCGATACACGCCGACCGTGCCGTAGACGATCATCGCGGCGCCGCAGGCCGGCATCGCGGCGTACCAGGGGATCTTGGAGACGAACAGGAACGGCATCGTCTCGATCGACTCGGCGGCAAAGTCATAGCCCTTCCAGGTGAAGACGAGCGCAAAAGCGAGCATCAGCAGCTGCGCCACGATGTTGATCGTCCTCGCGACCGCGCCGCTCGACACGCCGGCGACGAGATCGATGCGAAACAGCGTTCCTTCGCGCCACAGCGCGACCGTTCCGGCGAACGTCATCCAGGCGATGAGCCACTCGATGATCTCGTCATAGCCGCTCATCGAGAAGACCGGAACGACGCGCGCGACGACGCCGAGCGTGATCAGCACCAGCGTGATCGCGAGCGCGGCAATCACGAAACTGCGCAGCACGGCGGCGACGAAGCGATCGAGCGCTAGCAGCAGGGACATCGCTCGGATCATACACTGCCTCCAAATCCGAACACGCGTGGCAACCAGGTCGACAGCTCGGGCACGAAGGTCACGAGGCCGAGCACGACGAGCAGCGCGACGATGTATGGGATCATCTCACGGAAGAGCTCGCCCATCGGGACGCGGCTGATGCTCGCGATCGCGTAGAGGCAGAGCCCGACCGGCGGCGTCAGCAGGCCGATCATGAGATTGAGCACCATCATGACGCCGAAATGCTCCGGGCTGACGCCGATCTTGAGCATCAGCGGCAGGAAGATCGGCGTCACGATCAGCATGATGGCGATCGTTTCCATGAAGCAGCCGAGGATAAGCAGGATCACGTTCACGAGAAGCAGAATGAGCCACGGGCTGGTCGTAATCGCGAGAATTCCTTGAATGATGGCGTTCGGGATCTGCTGCTGCACCAGCACCCATCCGAGCGCGCCCGCGCCCGCGATGATGATCAGCACCTGGATGGTCTCGCGGCCGGAGATCCAGAAGATCTCGCCGAGGTCGGCGAACTTCAACTCCTTGTAATAGAAGAGGCCGAGCGCCATCGCGTAGAGCGTGGCGAGGACGGACGCCTCCGTCGGCGTTACGATGCCGGTCAGGATGCCGCCGACCACGAGCAGCGGCGTGAGCAGCGCCGGCAGCGCGTCGAGCACGATGCGCAGCGAGATCGCGAGCGGCGGGCGTGCGGCTGAGCGCGGCATCTCGCCCTTCCGCGCGAGCAGGGCGATCGCGATCATCAGCGCGCCGCCCATCAGCAGGCCCGGGATCACGCCGGCGAGAAACAGGGCGCCGATCGACACATTGGCGATCGCGCCGTAGATGACGAACGGAATGCTCGGCGGGATGATCGGGCCGATCGTGGATGACACCGCGGTCAGCGCCGCCGCGAAGCGCTTGCGGTAGCCGGCCTTCTCCATCGCGGGGATCTCGATCGTGCCGAGCCCGACCGCGTCGGCGACCGCCGATCCCGACATGCCGGCGAAGATCATGCTGGCGACGACATTGACATGCGCGAGGCCGCCGCGCAGCTGCCCGACCACCAGCTGCGCCACTGCGAAAATGCGATAAGTCATGCCGCCGGTATTCATGAGATTGCCGGCGAGGATGAAGAACGGGATGGCCAGCAGCGGAAACGACGTGGTCGCCGCGTACATGCGCTGCGCCAGCATCACCAGCAGGCCGTCGCCGCCCTGCCACCACATGACGGCGATGGCCGTCAGCGCCAGGCTGATCGCGATCGGCACGCCGATCAGCATGAAGGCGATCAGCAATCCGAAGATCGTGAGCGTGAGCATCGCGCGTCTCGCAGGAAAGCCGGCGGGCGCGCGCCGAAGGCCGCGGCCCGTTTCAAATCACTTGTTGCGCGCGGCTTCCACGAGCTTGGCCCATTCGTCCCACGCGGCGGCGCCGACATAATCCTTGATGGCCGCGTTGGCCGGTCCCATCAGCGCGCGGAACTTGGCGACGTCCGGGTAGGTCGTCTCGATCCCGGCCTTTTCCATTTGCGCGATGTACCACTTCTCCTTGTCCTGCACCTGTTGGCGCGCCTCGTTGCCGGCCTTGACGCCCTCCTCGGCAATGATCGCGCGCTGCTCCGCCGTCAGCGCCTGCCAGGCGCGCGGATTGGCGAGCAGGAACATCGGCGTATACACATGCTTGGTGATGGTGAGATACTTCTGCACCTCGAAGAACTTGCTGGAATAGTCGGTGGCGACCGGATTGTCCTGGCCATCGACGGTCTTGGTGGCGAGCGCCGTATAGACCTCGGGGAATGCGATCGTCGCGGTGACCGAGCCGAGCGCCTCCATCGCGGCTTTGATCTGGATTTCCGGCGGCACGCGCAGTTTCAGGCCTTTGACATCGTCCGGACTGTTTATCGCACGGCGCGAGTTGGTCAGCGCCCGAAAGCCCCACTCGAACCCCGAGATATATTCGAAGCCGGATTTCTCGGCGTGGCCGCGCAGCCATTTGTTCGCGGTATCGTCAATCGTGCGGTAGGCGTGCGCATAATCGTCGAATTGGTACGGAATGAAGACGACGCCGAAGGCGCGGCCGTATTTGTCGAGCTGCGAGGGTGAGAGCACGGCAAATTCCACAACGCCGCGCCGCAGCTGCTCGGTCTGCTCCGGCGGCGAGCCGAGCTCGTTATTGGGAAAGATCTTGAACGTGACCTCGCTCTTGGTGCGCTCGGCGATGCGCTTCGCCATCTCGACCAGCGCGACATGATTGGGATGCTGCGTGTCGGCCGAATGGGCGAGCTTGAATTCCTTCGCTTGCGCGAACAGCGGGACGGCCGTGACGATCGCCGCCGCGAGGAACGCGCTGGCGGCGCGGCTAAGCGAGCTTGCGCTCCGAAGTCTGAACATGATGTCCTCCCGTGAGATGCTTTTTTGTACGGTGCCCGTTTTGGTCTTGATCGGCGGCAGCAAGACCCGCGCCAAGCCACAGCAACAATTCGAGCGTGACGACGTGCGGCCTCACGACGCCTGCCCCTTGGCCTGCCAGTAGAAGCGGCTCACCTCCTCGAGGTGCTGGCGCATCGCGCGTTCGGCAGCATCCGGATCGTGCTGCGCCACCGCCTTGCAGATGCGCGCATGCGCGCGGTGGGCGCGCTCCGGTGACGACGGCTGATGCACCGAGATCGCGCGCTGCTCCTTGAGCCACGCGGCGATCGCGGCGTGCAGCCAGGTGAAAATCGGGTTGCGCGGAATTTGCGCCAGCACATAGTGAAAGGCGACATCGGTCTCGATGAAAGCCGCGAAATCGCCGAGCGCGCGCTTGTTGCGCTCGAGCGCGGCTTCGAGCATCGCCACATCCGCTGCGGTCGCGTGCTGCGCGGCGTGGCGCGCGAGCGCGACTTCGAACAGCGTGCGCGCATCCTGGAAATGCCGCACGCCGTCCGCGCCCTGCAGCATATGGCGAATGGTCGGCGAGAGCTCGTCGAGCAGGGTCGAGGCGCTCGGTCGCGTCACTACGGCGCGCTCGCCGTTCTGCAGGCTGACGAGGCCCATCCGATTGAGCGCGAACAGCGCTTCGCGCACCGCCGTGCGCCCGACCTGGAATGTGGTCATCAGCTCACGCTCGGAGGGAAGCTGCTCGCCCGGCGTGAGCTCGCCGCGCAGCATCATGGCCTGCAGCTGCTCGACGATATCCTCGTAGAGCTTGCGCCGGCGGATCGGGGCGACGTTCATCTGCGCCATGGTCTACCTGTAGACCTATCATACCAGCGAGGCAAGGGGTAGCGCGGCCGGGCTTCAGGATGAATGGACAATGATGAGCGTTGGCCGCACGACGGGTTCGTCGGGCGCGCGAGAATTGCTCTCCGCCTGTGCGGAGCGTGCCGCATTGAAACGCTGGCCACCGTCAGGCGCATCAACTCTTCGGCGTTGAACGGGGCTCGTTCGCTACGCAGCGCGCCTGGCCACGGTGCGATAGACAACCCCCCACCCCCCAGTGCACCCTTGGCGCCGCTTGCCGGGCCCGAAGGCTCGGCGGGCCGTGAGGGAGCAACAGACATGACCATTTTCGTTAGCCGCCGCAGGGCGTTGGCGCTCACCGCCGGCTTTGCGGCATTCGGGGCGTCCGGACTGCCGGCTGCGGCGCAGCAGCGGTTCTTTCGCATCGGCACCGGCGGCACCGGCGGCACCTATTATCCGGTCGGCGGCATGATCGCGAACGCGATCTCGACCGACAAGATCAACGTCAGCGCGGTCGCGACCAACGGCTCGGTCGCGAATGTCAACGGCATCGTCGGCGGCTCGATGGAGTCCGGCTTCAGCCAGGCCGATATCAACTCGTGGGCCTATACGGGCACCGGCATCTACGAGGGCAAGCCCAAGATCGAGGAGTTGCGCGTCATCGCCAATCTCTATCCCGAGAGCGTGCATGTCGTTGTCAAGAAGGGCGCCGGCATCAAGTCGCTGGCCGACCTCAAAGGCAAGCGCGTATCGATCGACGAGCCCGGCTCCGGCACGATCGTCAATGCGCGCGCGCTGCTCGCCGCTTACGGCGTGACCGAAAAGGACATCAAGCCGGAATATCTCAAGCAGGTGCAGTCGGCCGAGAAATTCAAGGACGGCTCGCTCGACGCCTATTTCCAGACCACCGGCTATCCGCAGGGCACGCTGTCCGAGCTTGCCGCCACCAACGGCTTCGAGCTGTTGCCGATCGACGGCGAGCAGCGGGAAAAGATCCTGGCGCAGTACAAGTTCTTCGCCAAGGACAAGATCCCGGACGGCGTCTACAAGGACGTGAAGGGCGTCGAAACGCTCGCGGTCGGCGCGCAGTGGACCACGACCTCCAAGCAGCCGGACGATCTCGTCTACGAGATCACCAAGGCCTTGTGGAGCGACAAGACCCGCGCCGCGCTCGATGCGGGCCACGCCAAAGGCAAGGACATCCGGAAGGAGACGGCGCTGCAGGGCGTCGGCATTCCGCTGCATGCGGGCGCCGAGAAGTTTTACAAGGAGGTGGGGTTGCTGAAGTAGCCGCCGCCGTAGGGTGGGCAAAGGAGCGAAGCGACGTGCCCACCATCTGGGCTGCGGCGGGCACGGCGCTGCGTGGTTTCACTCGGAGAGGTCTACACATTGGTTCGCGCCTTTGCCCGCCCTACGCGTTGGTGCAAATCTGTGAATCGCACCGATAGCACGGAGGGGGCATGACGACGGCTGCGGACATCGACGACGCCAAGGTCAAGCAGCTCGAGGCCGAGCTTGATCCGGAAATGCGCTTCCGGCCGCTGCTGCCGGCGGCCGGATGGCTCGTCGCATTGTGGCTGCTCGGCCTCTCCTGCTTCCACTATTACACGGCCGGATTCGGGCTCCTGCAGGAAACGATCCATCGCGGCATTCACATCTCCTGCGTGCTCGGCCTGATCTTTCTGGTGTTCTCGTGGAGTCAGAAGCGCAATGCCGTGACGCCGGTCGCCGGTGTCTTAAGCCCGCTCGGCATCAGCGTCGTCGATTGGCTCTGCGCCATCGGCGCCGTCGTCACCAGCCTGTACGTACCTTACGTCTTCCATGACCTGCAGTTCCGGGTCGGCAATCCGGATCCGCTCGACTGGATCATGGGCACGATCATGATCGTGCTGCTGCTCGAGGCGACGCGCCGCAGCGTCGGCTGGCCGCTGCCGATCATCGCCATCGTGCTGATGATGTATGCGCTCTATGGACGCTCGCTGCCCGGCATTCTGGCGCATCCCGGCAACAGCTGGAAAAGCGTCGTCAATCATCTTTACCTGACGAGCCAGGGCATCTACGGCATCGCGCTCGGCGTCGTTGCGACCTATGTCTTCCACTACGTGCTGTTCGGCGTGCTGGCGACGCGCGTCGGGCTCGGACGCTTCTTCATCGATCTCGCAACCGCGCTCACCGGCCGCTTCTCCGGCGGGCCGGCGAAAGTCTCGATCTTCGGATCGGCGCTGTTCGGCATGATCTCGGGCTCGTCGATTGCCAACACCGTCACGGTCGGCTCGCTCACCATTCCGGCGATGATCCGCATCGGCTACCCGCGGCACTTCGCCGGTGCCGTGGAGGCCGCCGCCGCAACCGGCGGGCAGATCACGCCGCCGATCATGGGCGCGGCGGCATTCCTGATGGTCGAGTATCTCGCCGTCCCCTATCAGACCATCATCATCGCGGCGATCGTGCCGGCGTTCATGCATTTCTTCGGCGTGTTCTGCCAGATCCACTTCGAGGCGAAGAAGCACGGCCTGCGCGGCCTGCCGCGCGCCGAGCTGCCGGTTGCGCGCGAGGTCATCCGCCGCGACTGGCCGACCGCGATGCCGCTCGCCGTGCTGCTGATGGTGCTGTTCTCGGATTTCACGCCCTACCTCGCGGCGTTCTGGGGCATCACCGGCTGCATCGTGCTCGGCCTGACCAATCGCAATCCGATCGTCGCGATCGTCTTCGCGGCGGCGGTCGCGCTCTGCATTCGGCTTGGAATCCTGACCGAATGGGAAGGTTTCGGCTCGATCTTCGCGGCCTCGCTCGCCGTCTCGGCCTGGTCCGTGCTCAAGGACAAGGAGGCCGGAACGGCGCGTTTCCTGGACATCATCGACGCCTTCGTGGTCGGCGCCAAATATGCGATCAGCGTCGGCGCCGCCGCCGCGACGGTCGGCATCATCATCGGCATCGTCACGCTCACCGGCGTCGGCTTCAAGCTTGCGACGATCATCACCGGCGCGGCGGGTGATTTTGCGTCGCTGTTTGGCGGGATCATTCCGGCAAGCGTGTTCGACGCCAGGGCGATGACGCTGTTCTTCACGCTGGTGATGACCGCGGTCGTCTGCATCCTGCTCGGCTGCGGCATTCCGACCACCGCGAACTACCTCATCATGGTGACGATTGCGGCGCCTGCGCTCGCCATGCTCGGCGTGCCGCACCTGGTCTCGCATTTCTTCGTGTTCTATTACGGCGTGCTCGCCGACCTCACGCCGCCAGTCGCGCTCGCCGCCTATGCGGGCGCCAGCATGGCGGGCGCCGATCCGTTCAGGACCGGCAATACCTCGTTCCGGCTTGGCCTCGCGAAGGCACTGGTGCCGTTCGTCTTCGTCTATTCGCCCGCGATGCTGATCGTCACCAAGGGATTCACCTGGGCCGAGTTTCTCGAAACGACGCTTGGCTGCGCCATCGGCGTCGTGATGCTCGCCGTTGCGCTCACCGGCTACGGCCTGGCGCGGCTCTCGCGGCTTGAACAGATCTGGCTCGGCGCCGCGTCGATCCTCGTGATATCGCCGAGCCGCACCGCGACGCTCATCGGGCTCGCGATGTCGCTGCCGGTGCTGCTGCGCCAGCTTGCCGCTTGGCGCGCCGCACAGGCGTCAGAACCCGCACGGACTTGAGGCCTGCCGGAGGACAACCCGTGTCCTCATCGCGCGCCGCCACGCCCCGCTCTCGCAAGAGGCGCGCCGGGAAGAGCTGGCGCACTTTCCTCCGCCGGGTTCGTCGCTGGCAACGCCGTGCGCGACGCAAACTGACCGCGGCACCGCGGGCGCTTCGAATCGTTTTGGCCGTGGCGATGATCCTCGCCGCATTCTTCCTGGCAAACCTCGTCTATCAGGTGATTCGCAAGCCGACCGAGCTGCTCTTTTTCGTCGGCCACTCACTCGACAAGGCACCGGTCGAAACCTGGCGGCAATATGGACCGCTGTTCCGCGCGTATGCGACCGGCACGATCACGCCTGAGCTGCTGGCGGCGCTGGCGCAGGTCGAGAGCACCGGCAATCCGCTGGCGCGCACCTATTGGCGTTGGCAGCTGACCTGGAATCCTTTCGCGGTCTACAAGCCGGCCTCCAGCGCGGTCGGTATGTACCAGATGACCGATCCGGCTTACGCCGAGGCGCGGCGCTATTGCATCCGCCAGCACGCTGTCGTGGACGCCGAGTGCCGGTTCAACAGCGTCTATGTCCGCGCCGTCCCGAGCCACGCCATCGAGCTCGCGGCCGTGTACCTCGACCGCAATGTCGCGGCGGTTCTTGCCCGCGCACCCGACACGACGGCAAACGCGCAGCAGAAGCAGGATCTCGCTGCGTTGGTCCATCTCTGCGGCGCAGGCCCCGCCTCGGCCTTCGCGCGCCGTGGTTTTCAGACGATGGCCGGCGAACGCTGCGGCGATCACCTCGTCGCGGCATATCTCGCCAAGGTCAATGCCATGAAGCGCCAGTTTCTGCGCCTTGCCGGCAACGGCCAGAACTAGCGCATCGCGCCTTCCATCTCGGCCCCAAACGACATCGGCCGCCCGGAACGAGCGGCCGATGTCGCTGACCTGAAATTTGGTTGCGGGGGTAGGATTTGAACCTACGACCTTCAGGTTATGAGCCTGACGAGCTACCGGGCTGCTCCACCCCGCGGCAACTGAGGCGCCGTATCTAGTCCCCGGCTTGGCAAAGCGCAATTCCTTAATCTCTCGCAATTTTCTCCAAGTCCTCCCGCGGCGCACGCCCTATCTCGTGGGCGCAAGCGAAGAGGAGGCGCAAGATGACAGCAGACGGATTTGTGATGTCGCTGCACGCGCGCGGGCCTGCGCGCGATCCGGTGCACGAAGGCGACCTCTATGCATTTCTCATCGGTGACTGGGACATGGAGGTCACGACCCATTCAGAGCGCGGCGAGTCGTTCCACGCAAAGGGCGAGATCCATGCGGGCTGGGTGCTCGAAGGCCGCGCGATCCAGGATGTCTGGATGATCCCGCGCGCGGGAAACACAGCGTTTCCGATCGCCGGGAACTGGTACGGAACAACCCTGCGGATCCATGACCCTGCCATCGACGCGTGGCGGATCTTCTGGATCGATCCGGCGACCAACAATTTTCGCCAGCAGGTCGGCCGACGCGAGGCGGACGCGATCGTGCAACTCGGGAAGACCGAGAATGGCGCGCTCGCGCGCTGGAGCTTCGTCGATGTCACGGCAGATTCATTCAGCTGGCGCGCCGAAGCGTCCCGCGATGACGGCGCGACCTGGCGACGCCTAATCGATATTCGCGCCACCCGGCGAAGCGGATAGGGCCGTGTCGGCCTGGTGGTTCGCGATTGGCCCCCATCTGCTGGTGGTCGGCCCGGCCCGGGTCTTGTCGCGAAAAAGCCCGGCAGATCGCGCCTAAGCGTCTGATCTACCGGGCTAATTTGGTTGCGGGAGGTGGATTTGAACCACCGACCTTCAGGTTATGAGCCTGACGAGCTACCGGGCTGCTCCATCCCGCGGCAATCGGTACAACGCGGGAGCACCGCGCGGCGGGCGTTATGTAGCAAGGGTCCTGCGGGTTGGGAAGGGCGCAAGTGGCGGAATTGTCATGAATTTGTCGCCGTCACATTAGATTCCCGGGCTAGCCGTTTACTTCCTCCAGAGTCCGCCGGTTCCCCCTGTGGATTGTGACATAAAGCCGTCATAGAACGCCGCATGGCCGAGAAACCCGCCGTGCGTCCAGATGGTTCGGTCGGCGAGGCTCTCCGCGCCGTGGCGCGCGATATTCTGGCCGAAGCCCGCGCCGTCTTGAGCGATCCGGAGCGCTCCGACGCGACCGCGGTGCATGACTTCCGCAAATCCATGAAGCGCTGGCGCGCCCTGCTGCGGCTGCTCCAGCCGTTCCTCGGGCAGGATGCGCGCCGCCTGCGCGATCAGGCGCGCGACCTCGCGCGCTCCCTTGCCGGCGCGCGCGATGCGCAGGCCGCGCTCGAGGCGATCGACGACCTCGCCGAACAAGAGGAGTGCCAGCTCTCGCCGCGCACGTTGAAATCCGTCCGGGCAAAGCTCGACGCGATCCGCGTCAACGCCGAGGGCGATCAGCTCACGCCAGGCGTGCGCGCACAGATGATCGTCGCGCTCGATACCGCCGCTGATGCGGTCGGGAGCTGGCCGATCAGCGAAGTCTCCTTCGCGGATCTCTCGAGCGAGCTGACCCGCACCTACCGGCGCGCCCGCGACGATGCGCCGGAGGGCGACTGGCGCGAGGCGGAGCCAAACGTGCTGCACGACCTGCGCGGGCGCGTGGTCGCGCATCGCTACCAGATGGAGCTGATCGAGCCGCTCTGGCCGAAATTCGGCAAGCTGTGGGTCGCCGAAGCGCAGCGGATGCGCGATCGGCTCGGCGCGTTCCAGGATCTCTCGGTGCTGCTCGGCTACACGGCGCCGCATGGTCCGCTCGCGCCGTGGCGCGCGCGGCTGACGCCACTGATCATCACGCGGCGCGCCGCGCACGCGAAGGCGGCGCAGCGGCTCGGCGGGCGGCTGTTCGCCGAGCGCCCGCGCGCGTTTCGCAAGCGCATCGAGGCGCTGTGGCAGAGCGGGAAGCGTTAGAGCGAGAAGAGTTGCGATTGCGTGAGCGGCGCTAGCCATGTTTGCCCTCTCCCCTTGTGGGAGAGGGCGTCGCAGGAAGCTCGACCCACTCGGTTGGGTGAGGGGTCCTTACCCCTCACCCAGCATTCCGCGCTGAATGGCTGAGAAGCCCTCTCCCACAAGGGGAGAGGGCGCTGCGACGAGCTCTACGCCCGCGGATGGCGAAATACGCGGCTTGTGCAAACCTAAATTCATCCCGCTCTAGCCCACGAACAGCTTTGCGTTTTCCTCGCGCACGCGCGCGATCACGGCGTCCCAGTCGCCGTCGGCGCCCTGGCGAAACAGCCGCGCGTCCGGATACCACGGGCTTGCCACCTCGCTCAGCGTCCAGCGCCAGTCCGGCCAGAACGGCACCAGCACCCAGGTGTCGCGCCTCATCGCGGCAGCAAGGTGCGCGACGGACGTATCGACCGTGATGACGCGGTCGCACAGCGCCAGCACCGCGGCGGTGTCGCCGAAATCCTTCAACTCCTCGCCGAGATGGATCAGTTTGCGCTCGGCGAGCGCGGCGCGATCGCGCTTCGGCACGTCGCGCTGAACGCTGATGAAGCTCATGCCGGCGCTCGAAAGCAACGGCTGCAAGCGCGCCAGCGCGATCGAGCGATTGCGGTCATTGATATGCGCCGGATTGCCGGCCCAGGCGAGCGCGACGCGCAGGCCGGGCGGCAGCACCTCGAGCCGCGGACGCCATTTCGCGATGCGCGCCGGGTTGGCGCGCAGATAGGGAATCGCGGCCGGCACGCTGTCGGGTGTCGTCTTGAAGGCGAGCGGCAGGCTGCCGAGCGGGCAATGCACGTCGTAAGCCGGCAGCTTCTCACCGCGCGCCACGACGGTCACCGCTTCGAGTCCCGACAACAGCTCCTTCAGCTCGCTCTGCACCTCGAGCACCACCTTGGCGCCGCCGCGCGCGAGCAGCGGCGCATAGCGCGCGAACTGGATGGTATCGCCGAGCCCCTGCTCGGCATGCAGCAGGATGGTCTTGCGCTGGAGCGGATATTCGCCGAGCCAGAGCGGCTTGCCGAAGTTGCGACGCGCCACGCCAACGCGCTTCCAGCGCCATTCATACTCGGCAAAGCCGCGCGCGTAGTCGCCGACGGTCAGCAGCGCCAGCGCCTCGTTGTGGTGCGCATCGACATAGTCCTTCTGCAACGAGATCGCCTTGGCGTAGCCTTCGAGCGCGTCCTGATGCCGCCCGAGCGCCTGCAGCGCGAGGCCGCGGCTGCTGAGCGCTTCGACGTGCTGCGGCACCAGCGCGAGCAGCCGGTCGAAGCCCAAGAGCGACTCCTGGTAGCGGCCGCCGCGGAACAACGCATTGGCGCGGTTGAACAGCGCCTTCAGGTCACGTGGATTGAGCGCGAGCGCGGCGTCATATTCGGCGATCGCCTCGTCTACCCGCTGCAGCGCCATCAAGGCATTGGCGCGATTGACGCGCGATGGCAGATGCTGCGACGCGCGCGCGAGCACGCGATCGAGCACGCTCAGCGCCTCTTCGCTGCGACCCAGATCGAGCAGCACGTTGGCGCGGTTGGCCTGCGCCTCGAGATGATCGGGATCAAGCTCGAGCGCCTTGTCGAAACTCGCGAGCGCGTCAGCTGGGCGTTTCAGCGCCCCGAGCACGAGGCCCATATTGGCATGCGCATCGGGCGCGCTCGGCGCGATCCGCAGCGCGGCCGTGATCAGCCGCTGCGCCTCGCCCGCCTTGCCGCTCTGCAGCTTGAGGAGGCCGAGCAGATGCAGTGCGTCGAACTGATCCGGAAAACTTTTCAGAACGCGCGCATAGCCCTTCTCGGCGGCGCCGAGCTGGCCCTGCTGATGCAACGCGACGGCTTCCTGAAGGGCGGCCTGGCCCTGCTGCGGGGTGAGTTTCGACACCGCACTGGCCTAGCGCATGATCCCGAAAAGTGGAACCCGGTTTTCGGAAAAAGGCCTGTCCCGGACTTGATCCGGGATCATGCGCCACGAAAACTTCTATTCGGGTTGAATGCCAGCGGCTTTGATTAGCTCGCCGCGTACCGCAAGCCCGGTCTTCACCACGTTGGCGAGCGCGTCCGGCTTGCCGGCCATCACGACCAGCCCGAGGTCACCGAGCTTCTTCCTGGTCTCCGGAGCCGTGATGACCTTGGCGATGCCATCGTGCAGCTTGGCCACGATATCGGGCGGCGTCGCGGCCGGCGCGAACACGCCGACCCAGGACGACATCTCGAAGCCCGGCACGGTCTCGCCGATGGTCGGAATGTCGGGCAGCGCGGCGTAGCGGGTCTTCTCCACCATCGCGATGATGCGCAGCCGGCCGGTGTTCATGTGCGGGATCGCGGCCGAGAGGCTGAGGAATGCCATGCCGATATGGCCGCCGAGCAGATCGTTCACCGCCGCGCCGCCGCCGCGATAGGGAACATGGGCGATCTCGATCGCAGCCTTCTGGTGCAGCAATTCGCCGGCAAGATGATGCGGCGAGCCGACCCCGGACGAGCCGTAGCTGAGCTTGCCGGGATTTTGCCTTGCGTAAGCAATCAGCTCGGAGACGGTCTTGATCGGAAGCTCCGCATTCACCGCGAGGCAGATGATGTTCGCGCCCGCATAGGCGACCGGCGCGAAGTCCTTCACGGGGTCGAAGCCGATATGCCGGTAGAGATGCGCATTGCTCGCCATCTGGGCGTCGGTGCCGACCAGCAGGGTGTGGCCGTCCGGCACGGCGCGCGCCACCAAGGCCGCGCCGATATTGCCGCCACTGCCGGCTCGGTTGTCGACGATAACCGGCTGGCCCCAGGCCTGATGCAAGCCTTCCGCAATCGTGCGCGCTGTCAGATCCGACACCGCGCCCGGCGTATAGCCGATCACAATGGTGATCGGCTTGCTCGGGTAGGTCTGCGCTTGCGCCTGCGACAGCATCGCGGCGAGAGCGAACATGGCGGCGTGCACGGCGCGGCGCATCGCGTTTCCCCGGGTGTTTTTCTCTCTGAGCCGCAGGCTATCGGACAAGGGCGCCGCCGAACAAGACCGCCTGTGTCGCAGGTCACCGCGCGAGCTGAAATGCCTCGAAGCGGTGCAGCGCCTCCTCGATCAGCTTGCGGCGCGGGCCGCGGCGATCCTTGCCGAGCCAGGTCCATTTCTGCACGAGAAGCTTCTCGCGCTCGCGATCGGTCTTGAGGTCGAGCACGGCGACGATCTCGTCGCCGATCAGCACCGGCTGGGCGAAATAGCCGAACACGCGCTTTTCCTTCGGCACGTAAGCTTCGAAGCGGTGCTCGTAGCCGAAGAACTGCGCCAGCCGCTTGCGCTGGATGATGAGCGGATCGAACGGATTGAGGATGTGGATGATGTCGTCCACCGGCTCCAGCTTCCCGTCGAGCAGCTCCGGCGGCACCCCCTGCGCGTGCCCC
>Ga0081539_10002772_pt1 | contig 23566 bp, 23 predicted proteins | sample TabmetS4T2R2_FD_71023 | JGI IMG/M metagenome (GOLD analysis project Ga0081539, IMG submission 71023) | Tabebuia heterophylla rhizosphere microbial communities from the University of Puerto Rico - S4T2R2 | ecosystem: Host-associated > Plants > Roots > Rhizosphere ...
CAGCGCCGTCACCGGATCCATCAAGGCCTCGTCGTCGACCCATACGACCTGGCCGACGGCTTCGAGCAGCTGGTGGCAGCGCATCTTCTCGGCGTCGGACACGCCGCCCGCCGCCGTCGCCACACTGATGCCCTGGCGCACCGCCGCCGGCGTGTTGGGCATGGAGCGCACGACCTTGGCCGTCGTGCCGAGATGGCTTGCGAAATACTTCAGCGTCTTGCCGGCCGCGATCGACAGGAACACCGCGCCCTCGTCGGCGAAACGCTTCAGGTCGGGCAGCACGCCATCCATCGACTGCGGCTTGACCGCCAGCACGACGATCTCGGGCGTCTTGGCAACGTCGGAGGTCGAGGCGACGGCGCGTACGCCCGGCGTGCGCGGCCGGAGCGCATCGACGGGCTCGGCGACGACGACATCCGCCGCCGACAGTCCGCGCGCCAGCCAGCCTTCCAGCATGGCGCCGCCCATCTTGCCGCAACCGACGAGGAGAAGATCGCCCATGGCCTACCTGCCTTTGAATCGCGCCGCGCGTTTCTCGCGGAAGGCGGCGGCGCCTTCCTTGCGGTCCTCGCTGCCGGCGATGCGCTCGAGCTTGTAGCGCTCGGGCACGAAGATCTCGGCCGGTCCGCGCGGCAAGGTCTGGTTGGCGAAGTCGCGCAGGGTGCGGATCACCAGCGGTGCGGACTCGGCGATGATCTTGGCCATGCGCCGCGCTTCCTTGCGCTCCTCGCCGAGCGGCACGACCTTGTTGACGAAGCCGACGTCGTAGGCGCGCTTGACCGAGATCTCCTCGCCGAGCAGCAGCAGTTCCATCGCGACCTTGTGCGGCATGCGCGACACGATGCCGGGCATCAGGCCACCGAACACGCCGACCTTGGCTTCGGGATACATGAACTTGGTGGTGTCGGCCGACACCATCAGGTCGCAGGTCATGACCATGCAGATGGCGCCGCCGATCACCCAGCCCTGGGTGACGCCGATCACCGGCTTGCTGAGCTTGTGGCTGACATGCGGGACGGCCTTCCACATCGCGGCCGGCGGATCTTTCAGGTCGGCGCCGACGCAGAAGGCCGGGCCATCGGCCTGCAGAACGGCGACCCCGTCGGAACCGGCCTCGAAGGCCGTGTAGGCGTCCAAAAGCTCGTCACAAAGCTGCTGGTTCAACGCGTTGCGCTTGTCGGCGCGCGTCATGGTGATGGTGGTGATGCCTTCGCTCGACTCGACTTTGACCAGACCCACGGGCTCCTCCGGCAATCTCGGGCGTTCTTGCTGGGATGCTACCAGCCGCCCATACTCGCCGCATCAGGAGTCACAGTCATGCAGACCCGCAATCCCTTCATCGACGACCTCACCAAGATGGCCAACGGCGCCATGGGCGCGTTGACCGGCGTCAAGGACGAGGTCGAGGCCCGCGTCCGCGACCAGATCGCCAAGATCCTGGACGGCATGGACATTCCCCGCCGCGACGAGTTCGAGGCGGTGAAGGCCATGGCCGCCAAGGCGCGCGAGGAGAACGAGGAGCTGAAGAAACAGATCGCCGAGCTGCAGGCCAGGCTCGCCGGGCCGCAGAGCTGATGCGCGTCGGCGTCGAGGTCGGCGGCACCTTCACCGACCTGGTGGCCGTCGAAGGCGGCAAGGTCGTCGTCACCAAGGTCCCGAGCACGCCGAGAAGCCCGGACGTGGGAGCGTTCGCGGCGCTCACGGCCTCGGGCATCGATCTCGCCAAGATCGAGGACCTCGGCCATGGCTCGACGGTCGCCACCAACGCCGTGCTCGAGCGCAAGGGCGCGGCGGTCGCGTTCGTTGCCACGGCAGGCTTCCGCGACCTCTTGTTCATGCAGCGTCATGACCGACGCAACATCTACGATCTCTTCTACGCCAAGCCCGCGCCGCCGCTGCGTCGCAAGGACTGCTTCGAAGCGCCGGAGCGGATCAGCGCCGATGGTTCGATCGAGAAGGCGCTCGACGAGGCGGCGGTAAAGAACGAGCTCATCCCCGCCGTCAAGGCGGGCGGCTATCGCGCCGTCGCGATCTGCCTGCTCAATGCCTACGCCAATCCGGTGCACGAGAAGCGGCTGGCCGCCCTGATCACCCGGGCGCTGCCCGAGGTGCTGGTGACGGCGAGTCACCAGGTGGCGCGCGAGTTCCGCGAATTCGAGCGCGCGTCGACGACATTGCTGTCGGCCTATGTGCAGCCTGTGATCGACGGCTACCTGCATCGCTTCGAAGGCAAGCTCGCCGAGTCCGGCTTCAAGGGCCGCTTCACCGTGATGCAGTCCAACGGTGGGCGCCTGCCGGCGGAGGCGATGCGCGAAAGCGCCATCACCGCGCTCTACTCGGGTCCGGCCGCCGGCGTCGTCGGCGCCACGCGCCAGGCCGCGCGCTCGGGCTATGACGATCTCATCACCTTCGACATGGGCGGCACCTCGACCGACGTCTGCCTGGTGCAGGACGGCCGGCCCTCGCTCGCCTCGGAAAGCGAGATCGACGGCCTGCCCATCCGCACGCCCGTGCTCGACATCGTCTCGGTCGGCGCGGGCGGCGGCTCGATCGCCTGGGTCGACGACGGCGGCATGCTGCGGGTCGGCCCGCAGAGCGCCGGCGCCGATCCCGGACCTGCCTGCTACGGCAAGGGCGGCACGGAGCCCGCGACGACCGACGCCCATATCGTCATCGGCACCATCCGGCCCGGCGCGTTTCTGGGCGGCCGCATGAGTCTCGATGGTGACGCGGCCAGACGCGCCTTCGAGCCGCTGGCCCAACGCTTCGGCCTCAGCGTCGAGCAGGCCGCGTCGTCCGCCCTGCAGCTCGCCGACGCCAACATCGTGCGCGCCATCCAGCTCGTCTCGACCGAGCGTGGTCGTGATCCGCGCGATTATGCGCTGGTGCCGTTCGGCGGCGCGGGGCCATTGCATGCCGCGCGCATCGCCGAGGAGCTCGGCATCTCGACCATTGTCGTTCCGCCCAACGCCGGCGTCATCTCGGCCTACGGCCTGGTCGCCTCGGACTACACCAAGTTCGACGCCGTCACGCGCAAGATGAAGCTCGACGATGCGGCGGCCAAGGAAGCCGGCCGCATCTTTGGCGAGATGCGCGCGCGACTGTCCGCCCAGTTCGCCGACATGAAGCTGCCCGGTGACCTTCTGTACACGCACACGCTCGACATGCGCTTCGTCGGCCAGGCGTTCGAGGTTGGCGTCGAGGTGCCGGCCAGCCGCCTCGCCTCGCTCGATTCGGCCTATCTCGCCGAGCTGTTCGCCGATGCCCATCACCGCACCTTCATGCATGGCGCCACGCTCGACCGGCCGGTCGAGATCGTGACCCTGCGGGTCGGCGCCACGCTTCCCATCGGCGCCGCGCCGCGCCTCGACCGCGAGACCCTGGCCGCGCGCCAGCCGGAGAAGACCAGGATCTTCCATGGCGAGGCCTGGATCGACTGCACCCGCCACACCGCCGAAGCCCTGATGGCCGGCCAGAAGATCGACGGCCCTGCCGTGATCGAAGGCTACACCGCCACGACCTGGGTGCCGCCCGGCTGGACGGCGACGCTCGATGCGGCGGACAATCTGATCCTGCGGAGATCGTCATGAGCCAGTTGAGCGCCATCGACTATGCCGTGATCAGCCAGGCGCTGATCGCCGCCGCCCGCGAGATGGGCGTGAAGCTGATCCGCTCGGCCTATTCGACCATCCTGCGCGAGGCGCGCGACGGCTCGGCCGGCCTGATGGACCGCCACGGCAACACGGTGGCGCAGGCCGAGCTCATTCCCATGCAGCTCGGCCCGATCGGCGAGACGCTGCGTGCCTGCCTCAGGCGCCATCCGGTCGAGACCCTCAAAGAGGGCGACTTCCTGATCAACAACGATCCGTTCGAGGGCGGCCAGCACATCCCCGACGTCTTCATCTTCACGCCGATCTTCGTCGCCGGCCGCGTCGTGGGTTTCGGCGCCTCGGTGGCGCATCACCTCGATCTCGGCGGTGGTGCGCCCGGGCTCAACATCCACGCCTCCGACGTCTACCAGGAGGGCCTGCGTTTCCCGCCCAGCAAGTACGATTTCGAGCGCGACTGGAACGGCGGCTCGTTCGAGCGTCTGGTCACCGCGAACGTGCGCGTGCCGGACCTGACCATCGGCGACTTCAATGCGCAGTTCGCGGCGAATGCGATCGGCGTGTTGCGCGTGAAACAGCTTTGCGAGCGCTACGGCGCGGACAAGGTCGAAGCGGCGATGACGGAGATGCAGGACTACTCCGAACGCCGCGTGCGCGCCGCCATCGCCCAGGCGCCCAAGGGCACGTTCTACGGCGAGGATGCGGTCGACGACGACGGCCTCAGCGACGATCCGCTGGTGGTGAAGGCCAAGGTCACGATCGCCGACGATTCGGTCGAGATCGACTTCGAGGGCACCTGCCCGCAGGTCAAGCGCAACCTCAACTGCCCCTACTCGAGCACGCTGTCGGCGGCGCTTTCCTGCGTGAAGTCGGTGCTGACAAGCCCGGACATTCCCTACAACGAGGGCATGGCGCGGCCGATCCGCATCAAGGTGCCGTACGGCTCGCTCCTGAACCCGCGGCCGCCGGCGCCGGTGCGGGCGCGCATGATCCCGGCCTATCGCGTGTTCAATGCGGTGATGAAGGCGATGGCCCAGGCGCTGCCCGACAAGGTGATCGCCACCGGCTACGACTGCACCACGGCGTTCTGCCTCTCCCATCTCGGCGAGAAGGGGTACAGCGTCTATCTGGAAATCTTCGGCGGCGGCTACGGCGCTTCCAAGGATGCCGACGGCTGCGACGCGGTCGATTCGCCGCTCAGCAACTGCTCCAACGCGCCGGTCGAATCGCTCGACATCGACTACGACTTCTTCCGCATCGTCGGCTACGAACTCGCCCCCGATTCCTTCGGCCTGGGCGCGCGGCGCGGCGGCGCGGGCTTCTTCCGCCGCTGCGAGATCCTCAAGGACGACGTGCAGCTCGCGATCTACTCCGACCGCTTCCGCCTCGCCCCCGAAGGCCTGCAGGGCGGCGAGCCCGGCCAGCGCGGCTACTGCCGTGTCCACCGCGCCAACGGCACGGTCGACGATCTCAGGAGCAAGGCCGCGGTCGACCTCGCCAAGGGCGACATCGTCGAAATGTTCGTGGGCGGCGGCGGCGGCTTCGGCCGCATCTCCGAGCGGCCCGATTCGCTGATCGAGCGCGACCTCGCCGACGGACTGCTGACGCGCGATCCGCGGGCGGCGCGCAAGCTCGCGGCCGAGTAGCTGAGCCGGCGGGTGCGGCGGACCGACCTTCTCGGATTGCGCGTCGATCAGGTCGGAAGCCTGCTGCGCCCCGCATCCCTCATCGACTCATTCCTCGCCTGCGCAAAGGGCGACCTCACGCGCAGCGCCCTCGATACGCTTGTCGAGCGGGCCGTCCGCGATGTCGTGGCCAAGCAGGAGGCGATCGGCTTTCCGATCGTGGCCGACGGCGAGTTTGGCCGCATCAATTGGCACGTCAGTTTCAGCCAGATCGATGGCTGGGCGCTCGACGAGGCATCGTGGCGATCGTTCCTCGCCAATCCCGCGATGCGCCACGAGCACGAGCGCGCCAACACGCTCGGCGCCGACGCAGTGCAGAGCTACAAGACACCGGCCACCGCCAGGCTGCGATTGCTGCGCAATTTCCCGCTAAGCGAATACCGCCGTCTCGCCGCCGTCGCCACGGCACCCGGCAAGGCCATGCTCATGGGGCCGGACCGCGTGTCGCAAATGTGCGACCTGCCAGCGTCGAAACCGGCCTATGAAAGCGCCGACGCCTTCCTGGCCGACGTCGTCGCCATCCAGAGCCGCATGGTCGGCGAGCTGGTCGAGGTCGGCTGTCCCTACGTGCAGCTCGATGAGCCAAGCTACACCGGCTACGTCGACCGCGCGACCCTGGAGCGCATGCGCGCCAACGGCGAGGATCCCATGGCCAACCTGCGGCGGGCGGTGAAGGCTTCTAATGCCGTGGTCGCGGGTCATGCCGGCAAGGCGGTGTTCGGCATCCATATCTGCCGCGGCAACCGCGCCAGCATGTGGCATCGCGAAGGCACCTACGACGGTATCGCCGAAGAGCTGTTCTCGACCTTGCGCTTCGACCGCCTGCTGCTGGAGTACGACACCGCCCGCGCCGGCGGCTTCGAGCCGCTGCGCTTCGTGCCCAAGGGCCCGCTTGGCCAGGCGCCGGTGGTCGTGCTGGGTCTGGTCACGACCAAGACCGGCGAGGTCGAGACGGTGGATGGCTTGCTGCGCCGGATCGACGATGCGAGCCGCTTCATCGATGTCGGCCAGCTCGCCCTCAGCCCGCAATGCGGCTTCGCCTCGGGCATGTCGGGGAACGACCTCAGCCACGACCAGCAGTGGCGCAAGCTTGAGGTCATCCTGGAGACAGCGCGCCGCGTCTGGCACTGAGGCGTTGGTCGGACAGTCCGATCCGACGCGCCCCGGTATGAGTTCATCATCGAGCTGACCGACAGCCTCGACGGATTGACTCATTGGGCCACCATGTCCACGGCGCCGGTGCATGCACTGCCGTCAACGGGCGATTGATTTATCGGTATTTCCGGCATTTCCGACGCTGAGCCTGGCAGCGCTTCGATCGCACCCCCTATCGGTTGCGCGCATTCCGTGTTCGGACAGTTACGCTAATTACGCTACGGGAATTTCCTGCGTCGGGGAGCCGGGAGCCTCATCCGGCCCGTCCGGGCAAGCGATCGGACGGGCCGCACGTCGTGTCTGGCGCGGCCTTTTTGGCTTCGGATTAACGATGCAAAGAGCGGCAACGCAGGACGCGACGCAACAGACTGTCATATTATAACTCAAGTGCGCCAATGTCAACAACTTCAGTTAGCGACAGCCAAATTTCATTTTCGTGAGTTTTTTCGTCCATAGAGGGCCAAGTATGCCGGCTCGAACGGGCGATGACGCCACTCCTTGTGTTGCTGAGCCCAAGTGCCAGCAATGCATTCGCAGCGCCCCGACCGACCGCGGGCAGAGGTTCTTCGCCTCCTTCGTTACCGGCCGGGCTTGCCGTTGGCGATCGCCGGCCATCGATCTTGGTCCACCGGCGCCTAATCCCGCATCTCGCGCGTCCAAGTCATGATCATCTCCGTCACGGTCCCGAGAAGCACGCTCACAGCGGGCGCCGATTTGATGCGTAATATTCCATCACGCATCTCAAAGTACCTTGTCTGCTTGGTGCCGTTCCAAGCTTCGTTCCAGGTGATCTCGGGGTAGTAGATAAGCTCGCCGACCTTGAGATCATATCGCCCGGCAAAAGAGACCATTGTTCGAAACAGCTCGGCCGCCTCGGCGTCTGTCGCGCGCAGCCCGGCCGGTGCGCTTCGTCCTGTCGCCGTGAAGATCGTCGCGACATGTCCGGTCGCAGTGTAGATGACGATGGCCTTCGGCTTCTCTCCCATGGGATATGAGAGCACATCTGTTTCGATGTCGCGCTCCGCAAACGACTTGAGGCGCCATGTGCCGACAATTGGATGGGATCGAAGAGTCATTCGAACCTCCCTGCACAACCCATTCTTGCACGATCGCTACCGCAACGCGCACTTCTCGAACGGATTCGGCACGAGACCTACCACCTCAAGAATAGCCGCCATGCCGGGCCATTTCTCACAGCGCCCCGACGGATCGCAGATAGAGCTCGCTCGCTTCCTGTGTGACTCTGCCGGGCTTGCCGTCGGCGATCGGCCGGCCGTCGACCTTGGTGACGGCCGTGACCCCACCCAGCGTGCCGGTCACGAACGCCTCGTCCGCCGAATAGACCTGCGCCAGGGTGAAGTCGCACTCGCGCGCGACGTTGCCCGCGTTTCGCCAGGCCTCGATCACGTTCGCCTGGGTAATGCCCTTGAAGCTGTAGAGGCTGGTCGAGGTCCAGAGCTCGCGGCCGCGCACGATGAAGAAGTTGGTGGAATTGCAGGAGGCGACGAAGCCGCGCGGATCGAGCATCAGGGCCTCGTCGGCACCGGCATTGATCGCCTGGATCAGCGCCTGGATGAGGTTCAGGCGCGAGTGCGAGTTGAGCCGCAGGTCGAACTGGTCGGGACCCGTCGTGCGGAAGGTCGAGGTGAAGAGCGCGTAGCCACGGGCCTTGGCCTCGGGCAGTGGCGTCTTGTATTCGGCCACGATCACCATGGTGGCGGGGCCGATCGCGAAGCGCGGATCCTGGTTGGGCGTCTTCTTGACGCCGCGCGTCACCATGAGGCGGACATGCGCGCCGTCGGTCATGCCGTTCTTGTCGAGCGTGTCCTGCACCGCCTTGACCACGCCCTCGCGCGAGAGCCCGATGTCGAGCTGGATCGAGCGCGCGCCCTCGAACAGCCGGTCGAGATGCGCCTCCAGGCTGATCAGCCGGCCCTTCACCAGGCGCATCCCTTCCCACACGCCGTCGCCCAGCACGAAGCCCGAGTCGAACACCGAGACACGCGCCTCGTTGCGCGGCACGAACTGGCCGTTCACGTAGACCAGCACCTTCTCGTTGCGCGCATCGGCCATGTAGGCCTGTGCGCTCGCCTGCTCCGTCGTCATGCCGGTACTCCTAGAGACTGAATTCCTTGTGGCGGGCCAGGAAGGCCTGCGTGCGCTCGCGCCGCGGATGCTTCAGCACGTCGTCGGGCGAGCCCTGCTCGTGGATCGTGCCGTCGGCCAGGAAGATGACGCGCGTCGCCACGTGATAGGCGAAGCCGAGCTCGTGGGTGACCAGCAGCATGGTGCGGCCCTCCTCGGCCAGCGCGCGGATGACCCCCAGCACCTCGCCGACCAGCTCGGGATCGAGCGCCGAGGTCGGCTCGTCGAACAGCAGCAGCTCGGGATCCATGGCGAGCGCGCGGGCGATGGCGACGCGCTGCTTCTGGCCGCCCGAGAGATGCGCCGGATAGTGCGCGGCCTTGTCGGCCAGCCCGACGCGCGCCAATTCCTTTTCGGCCCTTGCCTGGGCATCGGCCTTGGGCATTCGACGAACCGTGCGCAGCCCTTCCATGACGTTGCCCAGCGCCGTCATGTGCGGGAAGAGGTTGAACTGCTGGAACACCATGCCGATGCGCTGGCGCACCAAGGTCAGCTCGGCCTCGCGGCGGCCGATCTCCTTGCCGTCGAGGGTGATCGTGCCGCCGTCCGGCATCTCCATGAAGTTGAGGCAACGCAACAGCGTCGACTTGCCCGAGCCCGACGCGCCCAGCACGGCAATGCGCTCGCCCTTGGCGACGTCGAGATCGACGCCGCGGATAACGTCGTTGCCGCCGAAGCGCTTGAAAAGGCCGCTGACCTTGAGGATGGTCATTCGTCCCTCGCCAGCCGCCGCTCGAGCACGTAGGTGAGCTGCACCAGCGGCCAGAGGAAGACGAAGAAGATCACCGCGACGGCCGTGTAGGCCTCGATCGGATTGAAGTTCAGCGAGGCGATCAGCTTGGCCTGCTGCAGCAGCTCGACATAGGCCACAGCCGAGGCGAGCGTCGACATCTTGAAGATCTCTATGGCGCGGTTGGTCAGCGCCGGCGTCATGCGCTTCAGGGCCTGCGGCAGGATGATGCGCCGCATCGCCTGCAGGAAGCTCATGCCGAGCGCCCGCGCGCCGTCCCACTGGCCGCGGTCGATCGACTGGATGCCGCCGCGATAGATCTCGGCCGAGAACGCCGCCGAGTTGAGCGAGATGCCGAGAGAAGCCGCCGCCAGAGGGCTGATCGAGAACGGCATCAGGATCGGCAGCGCGAAGTAGAACCAGATGATCTGCACCAGCACCGGCGTGTTGCGGAAGAATTCCACGAACGCCGTCGCCGGCCAGGAGAAGACGCGGTTGCGCGAGTAGCGGCCGAGCCCGACCACCAGGCCGAGGCTGAGGCCCGCGACCAGGCAGATCGCGAAGATGCGCAAGGTGCCGAGCGCGCCGACGGCAAAAACGTCGGCGTTGGCGAAGACCGAGGCGAAATCCCACTGGTGCATGTCAGTGCACCGTCGATTCGCCGCTGACGGCGAGCCGCCGCTCGAGCTGGCGGGACAGCAGGCTTATAGCCGTGATGACGACGAAATAGATCAATGCCGCCACGGTGAATGTTTCGAGCGGCCTGAAAGTCTTCTGGGCGATCTCGTTGGCGGCGAACAGCAGGTCGGCGTAGGCGATGGTAGCGACCAGCGTGGTGGTCTTCATGAGCTCGATGGCGCGCTCCATGAAGGCCGGGATCATCCGCTTGATCGCCTGCGGCAGCACGATACGGCGCAGCGCCTGGTTATGCGTCATGCCGATGGCCCGGGCACCGTCCCACTGGCCGCGCTCGACCGAGACGATGCCGGCGCGGAACACCTCGGCGAAGAAGGCGGCCGACTGGATCGAGAAGGTGACGATCGCCGCCAGCAGCGGCGTCATCTCGATGCCCGCGATCAGCGGCAGGGCGAAGAATAACCAGAAGAGCTGGACCAGGGGCGGCGTGGTGCGGAACACCTCTATGACGAAGCCCGCCGGCCACGAGACCAATCCCTGGCGCGACAGCCGCATCAGCGCGAGGCCGAGCCCCAGCACCAGGCCACAGGCGAGCGAGGCGCCCGTGACCTTGAGCGTGTTCACAAGGCCCTGCGCCAACAGTTCGCTGTTGGCGAAGACCGGGGCGAAGTCCCACTGATAGGCCACGAGGAGCCTACTTGATCATTTCCTTCATGACCGGTGGGGCAAGCTTCGGATCGAGGCCGAAATCCGTGAGTGCCGCCTCGTACCACTTCTGCGTCTCGCCGCTCTTGTAGAAGCCGGCGAGCTGCTTATCGACCCAGGCGACGAATTCCGGATCGTTCTTTCGGATGGCCGCGCTGGAAGCCTGCGACTGGGCCGGCGTCGGCACGACGATCTTGCCCTTGCCGAGACGCTGGCGGGCAGCAAGCAGCGGCGGGTGGAACAGGCAGACGGCATCGACGCGGCCCGACTGGAACGCCGCGATGGCCGCGGCATTGTCGGGGAAGCGCTGCAGGTCGGCCTTGGCCGCGTGTTCGCTCACGAACCGGTCCATCGACGAGGCCTGCGGCACGGCGATGCGCACGCCGGGCTTGTTGAGGTCCTCCCAGGTCTTCACGGCGAGGTCGTCGCGCGCCAGCACGGCCAGCGAATAGTAGAGCAGCGGCGATTCGGGGAAGTCGACCGCCTGCTTACGCTCCGGCGTGGCGTCGAGCATGAACATGATGTCGATCTTGTCGGACTGCAGCGCGGCGATGGCGTTGCCCCAGCTCACCTCGACGGTCTCGAGCTTGGCGCCCAGGGCGTCGGCCATCGCCTTGCCCATGGAGATGCCGAGACCCGACGACCACTGACCGCTCTTGGGATCCTTGGAGAACCACGGCGGCGCCTGGGTGACGCCGACGCGGAAGGTGCCGCGCTTCTTGGTCTCCTCGATGGTGCCGGCGTGCGCAGGCAGCAGCGGCAGGGCTGCAGCGGCGATTGTCCCGGCCAGGACCTTGCGGCGATTGATCGTCATGTCATCTCTCCCTTCCTCGATTCCCCCGAAACGAACTTCTCCGTGACCACGGCGCCGCGGCGCATGTGGTCGGCGATCTCCAGGCGCAGCGCGTCGAGATCGTCGCCCAACGCGGCCTTGATGTAGCTGTCGTGGCTGTCCCGCCGCGGCCCGCGCCTGCCGTGGGCGCGATGATGGGCGGCCCAATAGAGCTGCAGCCGGCCGCGCAGCCCGTGCCAGGCGCGCTGCAGCAGCTTGTGGCCGCTCGCTTCGAAGACCAGGCCGTGCAGTGCGAGCTCGGTTGAGATGCTGGTCCGGTCGTCGCCGGCATCGATGCTGGCCAGCAGCGCCTCGTTGCGCCGATGGAGTTCCAGGCGGAAGCGGTCGTCGCGATGATCCCACACCTGTTCGAACGCGAAGATCTCCAGCGCCGTACGCAGCGAATAGATCTCGCGCACGTCCTCGACCGACAGCGCGGCGACGTGCGTCCCGGTGTAGGGCACCGTCACCAGCAGTCCCTCTTCGATGAGTTGCCGCATCGCTTCGCGCAGTGGCCCACGGCTGACGTTGAAGCGCGTCGACAGCGCCGTCTCGGTCAGCGGCGCCCCCGGCGCAATGTCGCCGGCCAGGATCGCCGCCCGCAGGCGCTCAGCGATGTGGGCGCGCAGTGTCGCCTTGGGCACAGGTCCGAGGCCGAGCTGCGGCGCAGAAAGGTCGGAAAGAGCCAAATCACCCCCAAAGGTAACTGATCGTCGATTGTTGACAATCTGACATGGACTGGTCCATTTCGGCAAGGGTGCGCATCGGTACGCAAGTCGCGGCGCGCCGTTTGACGCTCCAGCCGACCGTCCATACCTTGCGGCGATGACCGACGAACCCATCAATCTCGTCCTCAGCCGTCTGAATCGGCTGGACGACAAGATCGACCGCTTGATCGATCGCGTAGGCGAGCTGACTACGCGCGTAGGGTCGTTGGAAATGCTGGTCGCTCACATCCACAGCGACATGGCCGCCCAATCAGTGCGAATCGACAATCTCAGCTCCCGCCTCGAGAAGGTCGAACGCCGCCTTGAACTGCGCGAGGCCTGAACCTGGCTGATCAGTAGGTCTTGTAGGCCAAAAACTTGCCCGACATGGCGATCTTCACGCGATCGCCCTTCTGATCGGGCTGGCGCTCCATGGTCATGTCGAAGTCGATGGCCGACATGATGCCGTCGCCGAATTCCTCCTGGATCAGCTCCTTCCAGGTCGTGCCGTAGACCTGCACCAGTTCGTAGAAGCGGTAGATCAGCGGATCGGTTGGCGGCACCTGGGGCAGCGAGCCGCGATAGGGGACCTCCTCCAAGAGCAGGGTCTCTTCCTTGCCCAGGCCGAACAGCTTGGCGGCCTTGGTCGCCTGCTCCTTGGTCATCTTCATCTGGCCCATGCAGGCCGCAGTGACGACGATCTTGGAAGCCCCGCCGATCTTCTTGGCGATCTCCTCCCAGGTGAGCTGCTTCAGGCGCTTGGCGGAGAGGATCTTTTCCGTGACGTCAGCCCGTTTCATCTGGCCTCCTTGTTTGCACGCCCAAGGGCCGCGCAAGGCCTGTGCCAGGGCTCGAAGCGGGCCGCCAGACGCGATTCGACAAGCGGAATTTTGTGATTCGAATCTTAGCTCTGGGGATTAAATAGATGGAATCCCTGACTCTTTCCCCGATTTCCGCCTGATTTCTTATTGCGGTGGGACTCACCGTTATGGCAGTCTACGGCTTGTGGGTTGTTGGGTACCCACCACGATATGTCGGCCAGCCGCCACGAGAATGGCTCATCCGGAGCCGCACGGCGGAAATGGTTGGGGAGTGGGTCGATGGCGTTGACGCGACACGAGCGGACCAGACGGAAAGTCGATCTCAACCCGCTCGAGATGATCGAGAAGGTCGTCTCCGCCAACGATTGGCCCTTCGACCGCACATCCGATCGCGAGATCGCCGTCGAGGTCGCCGGCCGCTGGTGCGACTACCGCATGTTCTTCAGCTGGCGCGAGGACGTCGAGGCGCTGCACTTCACCTGCGCCTACGACGTGCGCATCCCGACCGAGCGCCACAACGACATCCACGTGCTGCTGGCCCTGATCAACGAGAAGATGTGGCTCGGCCACTTCGATCTGTGGACCGACGAAGGCCTGCCGATGTTTCGCCACGCCATCCCGCTGCGTGGCACCACGGGCCTGATGCCCGAGCAGCTCAATGACCTGGTCGAAGTGGCGATCAGCGAAAGCGAGCGCTTCTACCCTGCCTTTCAGTACGTCGTGTGGGCAGGCAAGACGCCCCTCGACGCGCTGACCGCCTCGATCCTCGAGACGGTCGGCGAAGCCTGAGCGACAAAGGACCTTCCGACGCCCCCTCTCGTGTAAGTAACGACGAACAATAAGTCTGTATCGTTGGAAGTCCTCAGCGGCGCCGGTCCCCCAGACCGGCGCCGCGACGATTCTGGGGTGCTATAAAGCCCGCCCAATGAATCCCCTCGTCATCCCCTACCCCGAGATCGATCCCGTCCTGGTCCAGCTCGGGCCGCTCGCCATCCGCTGGTACGCCCTCGCCTACATCGCGGGCCTGGTCATCGGCTGGCAGGTCATCCGCCGCCTCTGCGAGCAGCCGCCCAAGGTCATGACGCCGGCCAAGATCGACGACTTCCTCTTGTGGGCGGCGCTCGGCGTCATCCTGGGCGGCCGGCTGGGCTATGTGCTGTTCTACAAGCCGGGCTTCTATCTCGCGAACCCGCTCGCCATCCTGACCCTGTGGGAAGGCGGCATGTCGTTCCATGGCGGATTTTTGGGCGTCATCGTCGCCACCATCGTCTTCTCACTGCGCAACAAGACCGATCCCTTCCTGCTGGGCGACCTTCTGGCCATCGTGTCGCCGATCGGGCTGTTCTTCGGGCGCCTCGCCAACTTCATCAACGGCGAGCTGTGGGGCCGCACCAGCGACGTCGCCTGGGCCATGGTGTTTCCGCGCGGCGGTCCGCTGCCGCGCCATCCCAGCCAGCTCTACCAGGCCTTCTTCGAGGGCATCGCGCTGCTTGCCGTGATGATGCTGGTGTGGCGCCTCACCGACGGCCGCCATCGCCCGGGCCTGCTGACGGGCGTGTTCTTCGCAGGCTATGGCGTCGCCCGCATCGTCGGCGAGCTGTTCCGCGAACCCGATGCGCATCTCGGCTATCTGTGGGGGCCAATCACCATGGGCATGCTGCTGTCGGTGCCATTGCTGTTCGTCGGCGGCTGGATGATCACCCGCGCCTACGCCCGCCCTGCCGTGTCGTGACTACTGAGCTCGGCCGGCTGATCGCCCGACGCATCGCGCTCACCGGCCCGATCTCGCTCGCCGACTTCATGGCCGAGGCGCTCGCCCATCCGCGGCTCGGCTACTACCGCAAGGCTTTGCCTGTCGGCGCCGCCGGCGACTTCGCCACCGCGCCGGAAATCTCCCAGATGTTCGGCGAGCTTTTGGGCGCCTGGCTCGCCGAGCGCTGGCTGGCGATGGGACGGCCAGCAAACGTGAAGCTGGTCGAGCTCGGACCGGGACGCGGCACCTTGATGGCCGACGCCTTGCGCGCCACGCGCGGCGTGCAGGGCTTCCATGCCGCCCTCGATCTCCATCTCGTCGAGATCAACGAACAACTGCGCGCCCTGCAGGGCCAGGCCCTCGCCGCCTACAAGCCGACGTGGCACGCGCGCTTCGACGACGTGCCCGCGGGACCGCTGCTCTTGGTCGCCAACGAGTTCTTCGACGCCCTGCCGGTGCGCCAGTTCGAGAAGACCGCGCGCGGCTGGAGCGAGCGCATGGTCGGGCTGGCCGACGACGGCCGCCTGCGCGTGGCGCTGGCGCCCGGCGTGACGCCCTATGCCGCGGCCCTGCCCGACGCACCTGTCGGCTCCCAGGCCGAGATCTGCGAAGCCGGCCGGACGCTCGCCGGCGCGATCGGCGAACGCCTGGCCCGCCACGGCGGCTGGGCGCTGATCGTCGACTACGGCCATGACGGCGCGCTCGGCGCCTCGCTGCAGGCCGTGCGCAGCCATCGCGGAACGGACATCCTCGACCGGCCGGGCGAGACCGACCTCAGCGCCCATGTCGACTTCGCCGCCGTGGCCGCCGCCACCGGCCGGCCGACCTTCGGCCCGGTCGGCCAGGGCGACTTTTTGCGGCGGCTGGGCATCGCCGAACGGGCCAAGGCCCTGAAAGCCCGCGCCAGCGAGGCTGAGCGCGCGGCCATCGATGCGGCGTCGGCTCGCTTGATCGCGCCCGACCAAATGGGCACCCTCTTCCGCGTTTTGGCCGTGGGCGACGACAGAAGCGCCGCGCCGGCCGGTTTTTCGGACATCCCCTCGGACTAAAAAGCATGATTCAAGCGCGCACCCTTGCCGGCCTCGACGGCGTGCAGCATCGCTTCTTCACGCGCCAGGGCGGCGTGAGCGAAGGCCTCTACTCCTCGCTGAACTGCGGCTACGGCTCGGGCGATCAGCCCGACAATGTGCGCGAGAACCGCCGCCGCGCCGCCGCCGCGTTCGCCGTCGGCGAGACCGACCTTCTGACCGTGCACCAGATCCATTCGACCGACGTCCTGACCGTCGGTAGCGAGCGCTGGACCTCGCCCGGCGCGCCCAAGGGCGATGCGCTGGTGACCGACCGGCCCGGCGTCGTTTTGGGCGTGCTGGCCGCCGACTGTGCCCCGGTGCTGTTCGCGGACGCCGACGCACAGGTGATCGGCGCGGCGCACGCCGGCTGGAAGGGCGCGCTGGGCGGCGTCGTCGACACCACCATCGCCGCCATGGAGAAGCTCGGCGCGCGGCGCGAGCGCGTGCGCGCCGCGATCGGTCCCTGCATCGGTGCGGCCTCCTACGAGGTCGGGCCTGAGTTCCCCGCGCCATTCCTCGCGCAGGACAAGGCCAACGGATCGTTCTTCCGTCCGGCCAGGCGCGCCGGCCATTTCATGTTCGATCTGGCGGGCTATCTGCTGCAGCGGTTGCGCCTCGCCGGCGTGACGGCAAGCGCCACCGGCCACGACACGCTGGCCGCGACCGACGATTTCTTCAGCTATCGCCGCAACACGCTCAAAGGCGTGCGCGACTACGGCCGCGGCCTGTCGGCGGTGGCGCTCAGGGGATGACGTGCCCTACCTGATCATTCTGATGTTCTGCTGCCTGCTCGGCCTGATCGCGACATGTGTCATGCTATGACGCGCCTGTTTGGCGTCGTGCTGGGCCTCGTCATGGTGGCGGCCTGTGCGGCGCCCCAGAGGCCCTTCGAGCACGACGATTCCACCGCGCGGGTGCACCCGCTGCGGCGCGACAAGGTCGAGCTCGCGATCGGCGCGCCGCGCAACATGCCGCCGGAGATGGGCCAGCGCGTCGCCGCGGCGCTCGCCATGGAGCTGCAGGCCTACGGGATCGTCGCCACCGTGCAGCCCGCCGACGCGCCGATCCAGGTGAGCGGCACGATGAGCACGCGCGATTCCGGCGAAAGCGCTATCGAAATCCAGATCGACTGGAGCATCGAGGGCGCGCCCAAGACCCAGGACCCGCAGACCAGCCGCACCAGGGCGCGGCCCGAGGACTACGGCGAGGCAAGCGAGCGGCTGGTCTCGCGCATCGCCCAGCAGTCCGCACCGCGTGTCGCCACCCTGATCGGCAAGCCGCCGACTTACCAGGCGCGGTCCCTGGGCCAGGTCGCCGCCGGCATGAGCGTGCCGATGGAGACGCCGGTCGATCCGGTGACGGCGACGGCGATGGCCGCCGCCTCGTCCGGCGCAACGCCGCCGGCATCGAGCCCGCCGGCGCAGCCGCAGGAAGCACAGGTCAAAGTGATGGTGGCGCCGGTGACCGGCGCGCCGTCGGACGGCAACCGCCAGCTCTACTCCGGCATGCGCCGTGCGCTCGGTTCCAGCAAGATCGTCATTGTCGATGCCGCGGGCGCCGACGTGTTCACCGTGATCGGCAACGTCAACCTGACGGAGATCGACGACAAGCGCGGCCAGCTCGTCATCAAATGGCTGGTCAAGGACCCGGCCGGCCGCACTGTCGGCGACCTCGAACAATCCAATCCGGTGCCGCTCGCCGCGGCCAAGGGAACCTGGGCCGGCTTCGGCGACATTGTCGCGACGGCAGCCTCAGAAGGCGTGCTCGAACTGCTTGAAAAGGCGATCAACCGGCCCCGCCAGTAACCCTGAATCACCTTGTCAGAGGGGGGTCCGGGACTGCTACTGTCCCCGCCAGCGGCTCGATTCTTGCAGAGAAGACCGCACAATAGGGAGACGGTTGCTGATGTTGGATATCAGGAAGTCGGTCGCGACATTCGCGGCCGTCGCAAGCGTTGCGGGGCTGCTGGGAGCAGCACCGGCCGGCGCGCAGACCCTCAACGTGGTCATGCACTCGGATCTCAAGATCCTCGATCCGATCTGGACCACGGCCTACATCGTCCGAAATCACGGCTACCTCGTCTGGGACACGCTGTTCGCCATGGACGAGAAGCTCGAAGTGAAGCCGCAGATGGTCGACAAGTACGACGTCTCGGCCGACAACCTCACCTACACCTTCACCCTGCGCGACGGCCTCGAATGGCATGATGGCAAGCCGGTCACGGCGGCCGACTGCATCGCCTCGATCAAGCGCTGGGGCGCCAAGGATTCGATGGGCCAGTCGCTGCTGGCCCGCGTCGGCGACATGAAGGCGGTGAACGACAAGACCTTCACGCTGGTGCTGAAGGAGCCGTACGGCCTGGTGCTGCAGTCGCTCGGCAAGCCCTCGTCGAACGTGCCGTTCATGATGCCCGAGCGCGTCGCGGCCACCGATCCCAACACGCAGATCAAGGCCGAGGACGTGATCGGCTCCGGCCCGTTCATCTTCAAGCGCGACGAGTGGAAGCCGGGCGAGAAGACGGTCTACGTCAAGAACCCGAAGTACAAGCCGCGCAGCGAGCCCTCCTCGGGCATGGCCGGCGGTAAGGTGGTCAAGCTCGACCGCGTCGAATGGAAGGTGCTGGGCGATCACCAGACCACCGTCAACGCCCTGCTGAACGGCGAGATCGACATGATCGAATCGCCGCCGCACGACCTCTTGCCGGTCCTGACCAAGGACAAGAACGTCAAGCTGGTCAACGCCAACCCGCTCGGCAACCAGTACACCTTCCGCTTCAACGTGCTGCACAAGCCGTTCGACAACGAGAAGGTTCGCCAGGCCGTGCTCTACGCCTTCAACCAGAAGGACTTCCTTGATGCCGTGATCGGCGATGCCAAGTGGTACAAGGAATGCAAGGCGATGTTCGTGTGCGGCACGCCGCTCGAATCGACCAAGGGCTGGGACGACAAGCTCTCTTCCAACTTCGAGAAGTCGAAGGCGCTCTTGAAGGAAGCGGGCTACGACGGCACGCCCGTCGTGCTGATGCAGTCGACCGATCTTGCCGTGCTCACCAACCTCGCCCCCGTCGCCAAGAACCTGATGGAGAAGGGCGGCTTCAAGGTCGACATGCAGTCGATGGACTGGCAGACGCTGGTCAGTCGCCGCGCCAAGAAGGACCCGATCGACAAGGGCGGCTGGAGCGCCTTCCTGACGTCATGGGTGGCGGCCGACATCCTCAATCCGGTGATGGCCGGCTTCTTCAACGCCGGCTGCGACAAGGCGATGTTCGGCTGGCCGTGCGACGAGAAGATCCAGAAGCTGCGCGACGACTACGCCAAGGAGACCGACCCGGCCAAGCAGAAGGCGATCGCAGAGGCTGTGCAGGTGCGCGTCACCGAGTATCCGACGCACGTTCACCTCGGACAGTGGTATCAGCCGTTTGCCGTCCGCAGCACCGTCGACGGCAATGTCGTGGCACCGGTGACGGTGTTCTGGAACGTCTCGAAGAAGTAAACAGGCGTACCGGGGGAGGCCGGAAGGGGAATCCGGCCTCCCCCGGCGTTCAAGTCAACTGGAGGGGCTTTTATGAAGATGATGCGGCGCACTCTCGCGGCGTTGGCCGCCGGTGCCGTCCTGGCAAGTGCCGGCTCGGCGCTTGCCCAGAACAAGGTTCTGCGCTTCGTGCAGAACGGCAATTTGACGATCCTCGATCCGATCTGGACCACGGCCTACGTCACGCGCAACCACGGCTACCTGATCTACGACACGCTGTTCGCGATGGACGAGACCAACGCGATCAAGCCGCAGATGGTCGACAAGTACGAAGTGTCGCCCGACAAGACGGTGTGGACCTTCACCCTGCGCGACGGGCTCGAGTGGCACGACGGCAAGCCCGTCACCTCCGAGGACTGCATCGCCTCGATCCAGCGCTGGGGCAAGCGCGACACCATGGGCATCAAGCTCATGGAGTTCATCAAGGAGTACAAGGCGGTCGACGCCAAGACTTTCCAGATCGTGCTGAAGGAGCCCTACGGCCTGGTGCTCGAATCGCTCGGCAAGCCTTCGTCCAACGTGCCCTTCATGATGCCCAAGGCGGTCGCCGAGACCGACGCCTTCAAGCAGATCGACAGCCAGGTCGGCTCGGGTCCCTTCATCTACCAGAAGGACCAGTCCAAGCCCGGCGAGAAGCACGTCTATCTCAAGAACGCCAAGTACAAGCCGCGCAGCGATGCCCCCTCGGGCCTGGCCGGCGGCAAGGTCGCCAAGGTCGACCAAGTCGAGATCATCGAGATGCCCGACGTCCAGCAGCAGGTGAACGCGCTCATCGCGGGCGAGATCGACCTGGTCGAACAGCCGCCGCACGATCTCCTGCCGGTGCTCAAGGCCGACAAGAACGTGGCGCTCGAGAACTGGAACCCGCTCGGCCAGGTCTTCGTCATCCGCTTCAACTGGGTGAACAAGCCGTTCGACAACCCCAAGATCCGCCTGGCCGCCCTGCATGCGATGCGCCAGGAGGATTACCTGAAGGCCACCATCGGCGACCCCGAATACTACAAGGTCTGCCCGGCCGCCTTCATCTGCGGCACGCCCAACGCGTCGGACAACACCCTTGGCATGCTGATCAAGCCCGACTTCGAGAAGTCCAAGGCGCTCCTCAAGGAGGCGGGCTATGACGGCACGCCGGTCGTGTTGATGCAGTCGACCACGCTCCCGGTGCTGACCAACATGGCGCCGGTCACCAAGTCGCTGCTCGAGCAGGGCGGCTTCAAGGTCGACATGCAGTCGATGGACTGGCAGACGCTGGTCACGCGCCGCACCAAGAAGGAACCGGCCAACCAGGGCGGCTGGAACGTGTTCCATACCTTCTCGGTGTCGGCCGACGCGCTGAACCCGATCTCCAACGCCTACTTCGCCGCCAACGGCGACAAGGCGTGGTTCGGCTGGCCGAGCGATCCGGAGATGGAGACGCTGCGCGATTCCTACGCCCGTGAGACCGACCCGGCCAAGGCCAAGGCGCTGGCCGAGAAGATCCAGGTCCGCGCCATGGAAACCGGGCAGTTCGGCTGGCTCGGCCAGTGGTACGGCCCGGGCGCCCGTCGCGCCAACGTGACCGGCTGGCTGAAGGCGCCGGTGCCGGTTATGTGGAATATTGAGAAGAAATGACATCGGGGCCGCGCCAAAGCGCGGCGCCGATGTCATCCTGAGCGAAGCGAAGGATCTTTCGGGATCAGTAAAGGCCCCTCGCTTCGCTCGGGGTGACAGTTAGAGGTAAAATGCTCGACTTCATCGCCCGTCGTCTCGTCGCCATCATCCCCGTGCTCACGGTGGTGGCGGTGCTCGTCTTCCTCATGTTGCGGCTCACGCCGGGCGACCCGGCGGCGGTGATCGCCGGCGACAATGCCACCTCCGACCAGATCAACGACATCCGCGAGAAGCTCGGGCTGAACGAGCCAATCTGGACGCAGTTCGCCATCTGGATCGGCAACATCCTGCAGGGCAATTTCGGCGAGAGCTTCTTCTTCAAGAAGACCGTGGCCGAGCTCATCGCCCAGCGCATCGAGCCCACCTTGGCGCTCACCATCTGCACCCTGATCTTCGCGGTTGCCGTCTCCGTGCCGATGGGCGTCCTCGCGGCCTACCGCCAGGGCTCGGTGTTCGACCGCGTCGTCATGGCCTTCGCGGTCCTGGGCTTCTCGGTGCCGGGCTTCGTCATCGGCTACTGCCTGATCTACGTCTTCGCCATCGAGCTCGGCTGGCTGCCGGTCCAGGGCTACACCCGCATCGGCGTCAACTTCTGGCAGTTCCTCGAGCGCATGGTGCTGCCTTCGCTCACCCTGTCGGTCGGCTTCATCGCGCTGATCTCGCGCATCACCCGCGCCTCGGTGCTGGAAGTGCTGAACGAGGACTACATCCGCACCGCCCGCGCCAAGGGCCTCTCCAACCGCGTCGTGCTGATGCGCCATGCGCTGCGCAACGCCGCCGTGCCCATCCTGACCGTGATCGGGCTGGGCATCGCCATCCTGATCGGCGGCGCCGTGGTGACCGAGAGCGTGTTCGGCCTGCCCGGCCTCGGCCGCCTCACGGTCGAGGCGGTGCTGAGCCGTGACTTCCCGACCATCCAGACCGTCATCCTGATGTTCTCGGTGGTCTATGTCGTGATCAACCTGCTGGTCGACATCAGTTACACCGTGTTTGATCCGAGGATCCGCTATTGACCGTCGCGACCGAAGACCTCGTCGACTCCGCATCCATCGCGGCAGCATCGACCAAGCGCAAGAGCCTCTGGCTCGTTGCCCTGCGCAATCCGTTCGTCATCATCGGCGGCACCATCCTGCTGATCATGCTGGCGATCGCCGTCCTGGCCCCGTTCCTGGGGACCGTCGACCCGACCCGCATCGATCCGGCGGCGCGCAACAAGAAGCCCGGCACCGAGATCACCATGCGCATGGACGACGGCACCACGGTCAAGCGCGTCGCCATCATGGGCACCGACAGCCTCGGCCGCGACGTCTATAGCCGCGTGATCTACGGCACGCGCGTGTCGCTCGCGGTCGGCGTCTCGGTCGCCCTGATCGCCATTGCGATCGGCGTCGTGATCGGCCTGGTCTCGGGCTACATCCGATGGCTCGACGGGATCATCATGCGCATCATGGATGGACTGATGGCGATCCCGGGCATATTGCTCGCCATCGCCATGGTGTCGATCTGGCGCGCCGGCCTCATCACCGTGATCTTCGCCATCGTCGTGCCCGACGTGCCGCGCGTCGTGCGCCTGGTGCGCTCGATCGTGCTCACCGTGCGCGAGGAGCCCTACGTCGAAGGCGCCATCTCGGTCGGCACGCCGACCTGGGTGCTGATGTTCCGCCACATCCTGCCCAACACCATCGCGCCGCTGATCGTGCAGGGCACGTTCCTCGCCGCCGCCGCCATCCTGGTCGAGGCGGCGCTCTCCTTCCTCGGAATCGGCATCCCGCCGGAGATCCCGAGCTGGGGCAACATCATGGCCGAGGGTCGCACGCTGTTCCGCGTGTTCCCGCACAACATCTTCTATCCCGGCATCTTCCTCGCCTTCACCGTGCTCGCCATCAACATCATGGGCGACGGGTTGAGGGATACGCTCGACCCCAAGATGAGCAAGAAGGTATGACGCGCAGCGTCATACCCCGAGCGAAGCGAAGCGCAGTCGAGGGGTCTTCTCTCGACGGCGCGATGGTCATGACAAGGTCCCTCCGCTCCGCGCTTCGCGCTCCGGTCGGGATGACGGTTGGTGGGTTGGTATAGTCGATGAGTGACGCAAAGAAACCGGTTCTCGAGGTCCGCAACCTCTCGGTCACGCTGCCCAAGGGCGCCGACCGCGAGTTCGCCGTCGACAAGGTAAGCTTCACCGTCAATCCGGGCGAGATCGTCTGCCTGGTGGGCGAATCGGGCTCGGGCAAGTCGGTGATCGCCTTCACCGTCATGGGCCTTTTGGCCAAGGCGCTGAAGCCCAGCGCCGGCGAGATCCTGCTGCAGGGCGAGAACATCCTCGCGGCGAGCGAGGACCGGCTGCGCGAGCTGCGCTGCACCCGCATGTCGATGATCTTCCAGGAACCGATGACGGCGCTCAATCCGGTCATGCCCTGCGGCGAGCAGATCGACGAGGTGCTGAGCACCCACACCAAGCTCGATGCCGCCCAGCGCAAGGCCAAGATCATCGCCATCCTCGATCGCGTGCGCCTGCCCGAGCCCGAGCGCATCTAC
>Ga0081539_10002773_pt1 | contig 23564 bp, 24 predicted proteins | sample TabmetS4T2R2_FD_71023 | JGI IMG/M metagenome (GOLD analysis project Ga0081539, IMG submission 71023) | Tabebuia heterophylla rhizosphere microbial communities from the University of Puerto Rico - S4T2R2 | ecosystem: Host-associated > Plants > Roots > Rhizosphere ...
CCGCCAGCCCGTCCTGCTGATCGTGGGCGAGCGCGACCCGACCGTCCTGGACCTCAACCGCAGGGCGATGCAGGAGCTGGGCGGCGAGACGACCCTGGCCATCGTCCCCGCTGCGTCCCACCTGTTCGAGGAACCCGGCGCCCTGGAGCAGGTCGCCCGCCTGGCCCGGGTGTGGTTCCTCGATCACCTCCAACCGATTCCACGCCGACCCTGACGGGAGGACAATATGGCAATGGCCAACGACCACAAGCTGGCGCTCGAGCCGGGGCACCTGATGCTGATCCACCCGGCGAACACCTTCGACGACGAGCCGCTGCGCCGGCACCTGCTCACCGGCCGCATCGAGGCCGTGGACCACCACGGCGTACGGCTGCGGCCCTTCACCAGCGACGTGGACAACTTCCAGGACTACGACTCGTTCGTGCCATGGGCCTCGGTGGGACTGGCGACGGTGGTCACGCCGGCGCAGCTGCCGCAGATGCGCCAGGTGCTGAACGACGTCATCCGCCGGGCGCTGAACGCGGCGGCGGAGGCGGCGGCCGAGCGCGGGCAGCCCGTCGGCGGCAGGCTCTGAGCCCCTGACGGCCGCCGGTCCCGCTCGGCGGCGGCTCAGGCGGCGGCGGGGGCCAGGAGCCGCAGCGCCTGCTCCAGGCGGTCGACCCCCTGGACCGCGACCCCGACGTCCCGTGCCTCCTGGAGCTCCTCGCGGGCCACCAGGAACAGCTGGGCGCCGGCCCGGCGGGCCGCGACCGCCTTCTGCTCGACCCCTCCGACCTCGCCGACGTCGCCGTCGGCCTGGATGGTGCCGGTGGCCGCGATGGTCCGGCCGGACGCGTAGTCCTGCCGCTCCAGCAGGTCGGTGACGGCGAGCGCGTACGCCAGCCCAGCCGACGGCCCGCCGATGTCGGGCCGCTCGGCGAACCGGACCTGGAACGGCAGGTCGATCCGGAGGTCACGGCTCTCGACGGCCACGCCGATGCCGACCCCGCCGGAGACGCCGGGAAGCCGGGCGCTGGGCACGGTGACCCGTCGGCCGCCCTCGAGCTCCAGGCGCAGCCGGCTGCTGGCCGGACGGGCCTGGACCAGGTCGCGCAGCTCGCCGGCGTCGTCGACCGGCTGGCCGTCGACCGTCACGATGACGTCGCCGGGCCGGAGCACGCCGGCGGCCGGTGAGTCGGGCAGCACCTCCACCACCCGGACCCCGCTGCCGCTGACCCGCACCGGCAGGCCGGCCGCGCGGGCGGCGGCGGCCGCGGCCAGGCGCCGGCTCTCCTGGAACACCTTCTGCTGACTCTCGGCGTACTCGCGTGGGCCGACGCCCTTGGGCAGCACCCGACCCACCGGGACCACGTCCCGGTCGGTCCGCAGCGCCGCGAGCAGCGTGCCCAGCCCGCTGGCGCGCTCCAGCCGGACGCTGGTCAGCAGGTAGCGGCCGGTGAGGGGAGTGGTGGCGGTTCCGCTGACGGTAATGTCGCGGCCGATGTCGGCCGTCTCCCCGGGCGCGATCACCACGTACGGCGGGTGGTACAGGGCGGCGCCGGCGCCGAGCAGGATCACGGCGACGACCGCCCACACCAGCAGCCCGGGGCCCCGCGCGGCCGGCTCCGGCTGCCGCTCCCCACGCAGCCGCTCGATTTCCAGGGCGTGGGTCACGTCGGCGCCGGAGAGGACACCGACCAGCCGCCCGTCCTCGGTGGTGACCATGGCCCGCGCCCCCGGTCGCCGAGCGCGGCCAGTGCGTCCACCACCTCCTGGTCGGGGGAGACCGTCGGCACCTCTCGGGCCGGCACCATCAGGTCGCGGACGCGGCGGCACTCGCGTTCCTCGGATGGCACAGTGGCCAGCACCCGCAGCGGCACCACCCCGACCAGCCGGCCGTCCTCGACCACCGGATAGGTGGAAGGGCGCCGGGCGCGGGCGGCCAGCTCGATGAGCTCGGCGACGGTGAGGTCCGGTGGGACCGCCACCGGGTCGGGGGTCATCAGGTCGCGGACGCGGCGGCCGCCGAGCACCTGGCGCTGCAGCGCCATGGTGACCTCGTCCTGGGCGGCCTGAATGAGGAACCAGCCCAGGAAGACGAGCCAGACGCCGCCGACGCCGGCTCCGGTAAACAGCTCCAGCAGGCCGACGGTGACCAGCACGATGCCGAACGCCCGGCCCGCCCGCGCCGCCGACCGGGTGGCAGCGACGAAGCTGGCCTGCCGGCGCCACAGCCAGGCGCGGAGGATGCGGCCGCCGTCCAGCGGCAGCGCCGGCACCAGGTTGAAGGCGAGCAGGATCAGGTTGATCCGGCTGAGGTAGTCGACCACGCCCTGCACGGCGGCGGGCCAGTCGAGCCGGTCGCCGGCCAGCGCGGCGGCGCCGAACAGCGCGGCCAGCGCCACCGAGACCGCCGGCCCGGCGGCGGCCACCCGCAGCTCGGTGCCAGGGGAGTGCGGGGACCCGCGCAGGCGGGCGACGCCGCCGAACAGCCAAAGGGTGATGCCCTCGATCTGCTGGCCCTCGTCGAGCGCCCGGAGCGCGTGCCCGAGCTCGTGGGCCAGCACCGAACCGAAGAACAACAGCGCGGCGGCGACCGCCATGGCCAGGTAGGCGGCGCCGTCCAGGCCCGGGTAGGTCGCCGGGAACAGCCCCCGTGCCCAGCGACCAGACCACGATCGCGAAGACCAGCAGCCACGTCCAGTGGACCCCGATCGGGATGCCCCGGACCCGCAGGATCGTGAAGCTCGACTCCATCATCGCTGCTCAGCCATCGCGGTTCAGCCGCTGGACTCCTGGTCGCTGGCGGGTCCCTGGATGGCGATCCGGCGCTGCCCGCCCTGCTCGGCCTCGGGCTTGGCGACCCGGACCGTGAGCACCCCGTCGCCCAGGTTGGCCTCCACGTCGTCGGGGTCGACCTCGCCGGGCAGCACGACCTCCAGGTAGTACCGTCCGGTGGTGCGGGTGGTGCGGCGCAGGATGCCCTTGCGCTCGGTCTCCTTGCGCTCGGCGCGGACCGTCAGTCGCCGCCCGGCAACCTGGATGTCGATGTCGTCACGCTTCACGCCGGGCAGCTCCACACGCAGCAGCCAGGCGTCGTCGAGCTCCTCCAGGTCCCCCAGCGGGGTCGAGAACCCATCCCCGGCCAGGGCGCCGAAGCCGGGCCAGTCGGCGGTCAGCTCGTCCAGCATGCGGCCGACCGTGCGGAGCCGCTCCAGCGGCTCGACGTTCCAGGGCGGCCTGGCCAACGGCTCCCAGGCCGTTGGCAGCCGAGTCTCCTGGGGCTGGGCCGATCGGCCGGTGTCGCGACGTCGGGTGGGAACGGCCATGGTCTGGCACCTCCTTGGGACAGGGTGCATCGGTCACAAGCGAGTGCCACCGTCGACGACGGCCGAACCGTCCCGCGGCATCATTCGGCCGGTGGCTGTTCCTCCCCGCCGAGGCGGACGGCGCTGGAGGCGACCCCGGAGACCAGCGACCCGATGGCGACGCCGATGGCCAGGGAGATCGCTGCCGTGGCGACCTTGGAGGCGATCTCGGCGTCGGTCGCGAACGGCGCCAGCAACGCGGCCAGGGTCACCAGCGCCAGCCTGGCGGTGTTGGCGTTGCCGAGCACGCCCTCCTCGGTGGGTGCCAGCACCGGGACGTCCAGCAGGCCGCGGGCGATCAGCACACCGACCACCGCGACCAGCGCGGCCACCACCGCCGTGGCCACGCCGCCGGTCCACAGCCGGTTGGCGTTGACCTGCAGCTTCTCGGCGGCGTCATGGCCGTCATGTGCGGATGGGGATGCCGCCACGGCTACTCGCTGCGGTTGGCATCATGGCGTTGTCTGGGTACCACTGATGGCGTCGCTGAGCCGTACAGGTCACGACCCCGACCCGGCGGGACTTGGACGACGTCGGCGGTGGTACCCGTACTCGTCCATGATCTGGCGGAACGGGAGGAGCCATGACCACCCAGGCCGAAGGGACCAGGACCGTCGCGGGACGCGATTTCCCGCCGGCGGGCCGCTGGAGGATCGATCCGTCCCACTCCCAGATCGAGTTCGTGGCCCGGCACATGATGATCGCCAGGACCCGGGGCCGGTTCCGGGAGTTCTCGGGCACGATCCACATCGCCGAGGTGCCGGAGCAGTCCTCGGTCGAGGTCGTCATCGTGGCGGCCAGCATCGACACCGGCGACGCCCAGCGGGACGCGCACCTGCGCTCGCCCGAGTTCCTCGACGTGGAGCGCTTCCCCGAGATCCGCTTCCGGAGCACTGGGGTGCGGCCCGTCGCGGACAACCGCTGGGAGGTCGCCGGCGACCTCACCATCCGCGACGTCACCAGGCCGGTGACCCTGGACGTGGAGTTCTGCGGGGTGGCGACCGACCCGTGGGGCAACTTGCGCGCCGCCTTCCTGGCCTCGACCGAGATCAACCGCGACGACTTCGACGTCAGCTGGAACCAGGCCCTTGAGGGCGGCGGGTTCCTGGTCGGGAAGGGCGTCAGGATCGAGCTCGACATCGAGGCCGTGCGCGAGGCGGAGCAGGACCGTCAGCGGGAGTAGAACTCGACCACCAGCCGCTCGTCGCAGACGACCGGGATCTCGGCCCGTGCCGGCAGCCGCACCAGCCGGGCGATGAGCGCCTCGATGTCGACGTCGAGATACGGGGGCACCGCGGCGGCGTGCTGCCCGGTTGCCGCGACCAGGAACGGCTCCTTGGTCTTGCTGGCGGCGGCGATCTCGATCACGTCGCCGGGACTGACACGGAACGACGGCCGGTCGACCCGACGGCCGTTCACCGTGACGTGGCCGTGGCTGACGGCCTGGCGGGCCTGGTAGATCGTCCGGGCGAAGCCGGCGCGAAGGACCAGTGCGTCCAGCCGGGTCTCGAGATCGACCAGCAGCGACTCGCCGGTCTTCCCGCCGCTGCGCAGGGCCCGGGCCATGGCCAGGCGCAGCTGCGCCTCGCTGAGGTTGTACTGGGCGCGCAGCTGCTGCTTCGCCAGCAGCCGGGCACGGTAGTCCGACCCGGTCCGGCGACGGCGGCCGTGCTGGCCGGGCGGATAGGGCCGCCGCTCCAGGTGCCGCGCCGCCTTGGGGGTCAGCGCGATGCCCAGCGAACGGCTCAGACGAACCTTGGACCTCGTCCTGTCCACATCATCACCTCCACTCCTCGGAAGACAGGTCCTCCCATGACACAACGCGCACGCCAGGACGGCATTCCGCTGGCCGCCGCTACCGGCGGCCGGTCGGGCCGTCGGCCAGGGCGGCCACGCGGGAAAGGAGCCGCTCGGCGATCACCTCCGGGGGGCCCACGGCATCGACCACGGCCAGGCGTCCCCGATCCCGGTAGTAGGCGAGCACCGGCCGCGTCTGGCGCGCCCACACCGCCAGCCGGTGGCGGATCACCAGCTCCTCGTCGTCGCTGCGGCCACGGCCCCGCAGCCGGCGCCACAGCTCGTCGTCGGGGACCTCCAGGCAACAGGCGGCGTCGAGGGCGGCGCCGCGCGCCGCCAGGTACTCGTCCAGCGCCTCGGCCTGGCCGATGGTGCGCGGGAAGCCGTCGAGCACAAAGCCGCGGGCGCAGTCCGGCTGGTCCAGGCGCTCGAGGACCAGCCCGGTCACCAGCCGGTCGGGCACCAGGTCGCCGCGGCGCAGGAACGCCCCGGCGGCCCTGCCGAGCGGGGTCGCCTCGGCGGCCTGGCGGCGCAGCAGCGCCCCGACGTGGACCGCGGGCAGCCGCAGCCGGCGGGCGATCCGGGTGCTCAGCGTGCCCTTCCCGGAGCCGGGAGGGCCAAGCAGGGTGAGTCGCATCGGCATCGGCTGCCACTCTGCCCGCGTCGGACGGACGGCCTGGCCGGGTGGCTGGCCAGGCCGTCCCCCGTTAGCGGTCCGCTAGGCGGAGGCGGATTGCTGGCTGAGGATTCGGGCCGCCTCGTCGGCCACCTCGTCGTCGACCATCAGCTCGTAGCGGGTGGCCCGGACCCCGCCGACCGAGGCGAAGTCCCGGCGGCCGCCCGACAGGGCGTGCAGCACCAGCCCCAGCAGCGCACCGACCACGGCGCCCCAGAGCAGCCCGTAGAGGGCTAGCGTCAGGCTCGTGACCAGCGGATCGACCCAGTTGAAGAGGCCGAACAGCCAGCCGAACAGCAGGCCCAGCACCGCGCCGGTTGCCCCGGCGTTCAGCGCCGCCCGGCCGTAGTCCATGCGGCCGGTGACCTGCTCCACGGTCTGCAGGTCCCGGCCGACGATCGCGACCCGCTGCACCGGGAACCGCCGATCGGACAGAAAGTCGACCGCCCGCTCGGCGTCCCGGTAGGAGGAGTACGACGCGACCACGCGTCGGGGTTGCTCGACGACCGGACGGCCGCGGCTGATGCGGGATCCACCAGCCTGCTCGGTCATCGCGTACCCTCTCCCGTGGAGGCCCCGACCGGTTGCGGCTGCCGGGACTCGGCGGCGATCTGGACCTTGCGCGGCTTGGCCTGTTCGGCGACCGGGATCGTCAGGGTCAGGACACCCTGGTCGAAGCTGGCCTCCAGCCGGCCGGCGTCCAGGTTGTCGCCAACGAACAGCTGGCGGCTGAAGGTGCCTTGCGGGGTCTCGTCGACCACCACGTCATCGCCCTCCTGCCAGAACGACCGCCGTTCGGCCCGGATGGAGAGGACGTTGCGTTCCACGGTGAGGTCGACGTCGTCGGGGTTGACCCCGGGCAGGTCGAGGTGGATGAAGAACTGGTCGCCTCGGCGGTAGGCCTCCATCGGCATGGAGCGCGGCCCCCGGCCGGTGCCGAGCATCTGCCGGGTCAGCCGGTCGAAGTCCTGGAACGGATCGAAGCGGATCACGGTCATGTCGACCTCCTCTGGTGGGGCTTGTCGGAGACAGTCACGTCAGGCTGCCGGCTCGGCGATCACCTCCTCGGCCCAGCGGACATCCGTGAAGGGGTTGCACCGCCGTAATCACCTCAGTCCTGCGCGCGGGAATTCCCCCGGGGCGTGTCGTCAGCCGCTATCGGCGCCGCCGGCGAGCTCCTCGAGGCTGACCACCCAGCTGCGGGCCCACTGCTCCATGGGCCTGGGCAGCCATAGTGAGCCGGCCACCTCCTCCAGCAGCCAGACGATCGTCCGGGCGTCGTCGGCGGCCAGCCCAGGGTCGACCTGGCCGGCCCAGTAGTCGGCCTCCTCCCGGTACTCATGCCCCAGGTGGGTCTGGACGGCGACGACTGCGAGCAGGCCGACCAGGTCGGTGGCCTGCGCGGAGCTGAGCAGGGACTCCACGGGGTCGACCGGCCCTCAGGAGGCGAGCTGGGCGCGCATCTGGCTGAGGGCCCGGCGCAGCAGCCGCGACACATGGATCTGGGAGTAGCCCAGCAGCACCCCGATCTCCTGCTGCTTGAAGTCGCCGAAGAACCGCAGCACGATCGCCCGCCGCTCCAGCTCGGGCAGCCCGGCCAGCAGCTCGGGCAGGGCCAGGCGGTCCTCCAGGCCGATCTCGGCCGCCGGGGCGGGGAGCAGCGCCCCCAGGCTGGTCCGGCCTCCTGCCCCGACGGGCTCGTCCAGCGACCGCTGGCAGCGGGAGTCGATGGCCTCCAGCGCCTCGGCCACCCGCTCGGCGGACAGCCCCAGGCGCTCGCCGATCTCGGCTAGCGTCGGCGACCGCTCCAGGGCCATCGTCAGCTCGTCACGCGCCCGCACCACGCGCACCGCCCGCTCCTTCAGGGTCCGCGCCACATGCACCCGCCAGGAGGTGTCGCGCAGGCAGCGCCGCAACTCCCCAGTAATGCAGACGACCGCGTAGACGATGAACGTGTTGCCCCGGTTCGGATCGTAGCGGTTGACCGCAGTGACCAGCCCGACCCTGGCCGCCTGCACCAGGTCCTCCTGGGTGACCCCGCCGCTGTGGCGGAACCGGGAGGCCAGCCGCTCGGCCAGCCCGAGATGGGCGAGGATGATCCGCTCACGGATGGCAGGGTCACCGGTCGCCTGCCAGCTCCGGAACCACTCCTCGATCTGCCTCACGGCCCGCTGATCACCAGGCCGAACGTCCATGGTGGGGGGAAGGGCAACGCTCATCGGGCTCCTCAGAACCGGCGGCTGGCTGCTGGCCACGGGAGGGATGTCGGCCACGCGACGATCCGGACGGCTACAAGCTCGCAGAAGGAGCGCGGCTTCGAATCCAGACGGTGATCAGTCCGGACGGGGAAATCGATCGGTCCGATAGTCCCCACTCGGCCGGGGCCGGCCGAATGAATGCCGCCGTCCAACCCAACCGCGCCGTGCAGTGGCTGAGGACCGCCAGGACTCCACGTCGACGGGCTGGTAAGTTGCCGAGGAACAACTCGAGGTGGCGGCGTAGGTCGCGTCCAGCACGACGGTTTCGTCGTTGGCGAAGTGGTACCCAGTAGGGTCGAGGTGCAGCAGATCCGAGCCGCCTTGGTGAGCGGGAGCATCCCTCCGGCCGTCAGTGCGAAGAACGCGCGTAGGTCGACGATGAGTTCCATTGCCGACCCCTTCTGGTCATGAGCTTGTGCCGGCGGGTACCGGGGTTCGCTGGTGTAGGGGGAGTAGCGACCCTGCGCTCACGCCGCCGTTCGCCTGGCCAGGGCGGTACTCCCCCGACCAGCTGGCCACGGCGGTCCAGGTGGTCCGCCGGATGGTGCAGCGGAGTCGGAGCGGCGGGCTAAGGGAAGCCGTGCCGGACTACTGCACGCCAGTGGATCCAGGAGGCTGACCCGGTGGCAGACGCGGCGGAGGAGTCTCTTGCCAGCTGGCGGGCGAGCGATGAGCCGGGGAGCGCCCAGGGGCTCAATCGGGGAAGCTAGTTACTTGTATAGAACTCGCCTTTGAAAGGGCCGCTGAGCTGCTAGTTTGATCGGCGTGATCCGGCTGCGACCCCACGCCGCGGCTGCGGCATCCAAGGCGCCCGCATCTGCTGCGGCCACAACTTCGTCAAGATCGGCGGGCTGCTGGAAGGCACATAACACAGGGCAGCATGAGCACCCGAACACCAGGACAAGCAACCACGACCACCTCAAGTCAGAGGCTGGTCGCCTCATCGCCAAGCGTCTTTCTGGAGCAGACAACTTGGTGTGATCTCGGCATGGAGCCCGCATTTTCTATTATCGAGGCCGAAGTCCGACGATCAGGCCGGTTATCGTAAAGCGATCAATGCTGATTAGTAGGCCATTGGTCGGTCGTTAGGCCATGGCATTTCGACCGTTGACCCCTGTGGTTGAATTGGTTCGCTCACGTCGTCGGTCGTAGCTGCCGGTCTGTGACCCGTTAGGAATTGCCGTGCTGTATGGACGGCGCAAGGAGCGTGCCCAGATCGGTGCCCTGCTGGAGGGGGCCCGCGGGGGGCAGGGTGGCGTGCTCGTGGTTCGCGGCCAGGCCGGCATCGGCAAGCATGCCCTGTTGGCCGATGCAGTCGAGCAGGCCACCGGGTTCCGGCTGCTGCATACGAGCGGGGTCGAGGCCGAGTTCGGGCTGGCCTTCGCCGGCTTGCAGCAGCTGCTGGGGCCGGTCCTTGACCGGCTGGGCCGGGTCCCCGCCCCCCAGGCTGAGGCGCTGCGGGCCGCGTTCGGTCTGGTCCAGACCCCGACCGAGACCAACCGGTTCCTGGTCGAGCTGGGCGTGCTGAGTCTGCTGGGGGCGGCGGCTGGCGAGCAGCCGCTGCTGTGTTGGATCTCTGAGGCCCGTTGGCTGGATGCTGCGTCGGCGGATGCGCTGGTGTTTGTGGCCAGGCGGCTGGAGCGCGAACCCATCGTCCTGCTGTTCGCCGCCCAGGAAGGCCAGGTCCGCCGGTTCGTTGCCCCCGGCCTGCCCGAGCTGCACCTCAGGGGCCTGGACGCGAAGGCCGCCGCCGAGTTGCTGGCCTCGCGGGTCGGCCCGCTGGCCCCGCAGGTTCGTGATCGGCTGATTGACGAGAGCGGCGGCAACCCGCTGGCCCTGCTGGAGCTTCCGGCACCCCTGACCAGTCAGCAGCTGAGTGGGCACGAGCTGCTGCCCGAGCCGCTGCTCCTGACCGCGAGGCTGCAGCAGGTCTTCCTGCAGCGATTCCAGGGGCTGCCCCAAGCGACCCAGACGCTGTTGCTGGTGGCTGCGGCCGAGGGCGCCGGCGATCTGGCCGCCATCTCGGCCGCCGGCCAGCTTCTTGGGGTGGAGCTGGCGGCGTTGACCCCAGCTGAGGAGGCCGGGCTGGTCCAGGTCAGCGGTTCCCACTTGCGGTTTCGCCATCCGCTGGTCTGCTTGGCCATCTACCAGGACGCCAGCTTCGCCGCCAGACAGGCCGCCCACCGAGCGTTGCTCCAGGTGCTGGGAGCTCCCCAGCAGGCCGATCGGCGGGTCTGGCATCTGGCCGCCGCCACCCTTGGCCCGGAGGAGCAGGTCGCGGCCGAGTTGGAGGCCTCGGCCGACCGGGCCCGGCGGCGGGGCGGCCCGGCCGCGGCCGCGGCCACCCTGCAACGGGCCGCTGCCCTCAGCCCAGCGGAGGGGCCGCAGACCCGGCGGCTGGTCGCCGCGGCCGAGTATCTGTGGGAGGCCGGCCACACCACCCAGGCCACCGCCCTGCTGGACCAGGTCCAGCCAGACCCATCAGACCTGGCCGTGCGGGCCCGCGCCGCCCATGTCCGCGGCCACATCGAGCTGGCCTCGGGCAGCCCCGCCGCCGCCTGCACCCTGCTGCTCGACGGGGCCAAGCAGCTCGGCGACACCAACCCGGAGCGGGCTGTCGAGCTGCTGGTCCTGGCGGCCAGGGCGGCGCTGTCGGCCAACCAGCTGAACCGCATCGTCCAGGAGATCAGCCCGGCGATCACCCGCCTGCCAGGACCCCACGACCTCCGGGTCCAGCGGGTGGCCGAGAGCCTGCTGGCGGCCGGGCTCGTCGCCGGTCCACCGGCCACCACGACCATTCACCCGCCACCCAAGACGGTCAGGAGCTGGCCGGATCCCGCCTTTACGTGGATGTGGCCGATGCTAATCGTGGCCCAGCCGACCGGCGCCGAGGTCACCGCCGACCAGCGCTACGCCCAGGCGGTGGCGGCCCGCCGGGCCGCCGGGACAGTCAGCAGCCTGACGGTGGCGCTGGCCAACCTGGCCCTGGCCGAGGGCTACCTGGGTCGCTGGCCCAGCGCGGTCAGCAGCGCCACCGAGGGGCTGCGGCTGGCCAGCGAGACAGGCCAGCCCGCCACCGCCGGCTACTTTGTGGCCCTGCTGGCCACTTTCGCCGCCGAACAGGGCCGCGTCGAGGACTGCCGCCGCTTGGCCGAGGAGGCCCTGGCCGTGGCCACGCGACTACAGCTGCCGATAGTGGCGGCGTTCGCCGCCTGGACCCTGGCCACCCTGGAGCTGACCCAGGGCCGGCCACAAGCGGCGCTGGAGCGGCTGCTGGCCCTCGCCACCCCCCAGCACCCGACCGCGCATGGCGCCATCGCGCTGCTGGCCACCGGCACCCTGGTCGAGGCGGCCGCCCGCGCCAACCGGCTGGACGGCATGGAGGCCAATGTGGCCAGGTTCGAGCGGTGGGCCGCCCGGGAGCCGCGGACCTGGACCCAGGTGGTCGGCCGCCGCTGCCGGGCCCTGGTGAGCCAGGATGCGGAGGCCGAGCGGCACTACCATGCCGCGCTGGGAATCGAGGGCCTCGGCGAGCTACCCTTTGAGCTGGGCCGCACCGAACTGCTGTACGGCGAGTGGCTGCGACGCCAGCGCCGCCGGGCCGACGCCCGCACGCACCTGCGCGCCGCCCTGGAGGAGTTCGAACGCCTCGGCGCTGCCCCCTGGGCCGAGCGGGCGCGCTCGGAGCTGCGGGCCAGCGGCCAGACCGCCCGCAAGCGCGATTCCAGCACCCAGCAGCAGCTCACCCCCCAGGAGCGGCAGGTCGCTCGCCTGGCCAGCCAGGGGCTGAGCAACCAACAGATCGCCGACCAGCTGTACGTCAGCCGCCACACCGTCGGCTACCACCTGCACAAGGTCTACACCAAGCTCGGCATCACCTCCCGGGCCGAGTTGCGCGACGTCGACCTTGAAGACACTGAGCGTCACTGACCGCGATGACGATCAGCCTAGTGGCCGCTGGGGCGTTTGCCGGCCTATCGTGCCTGGAGCTTCTCCTCGTGGCTGGCGCTAGCCGGCAAGTGGCGCCGCTGCTTGGAGCCGCCCAGGGTGACCTCCTCCTCGGCGGGCTGGTGGCCGGCCTTGCGGGCCTGCCGGGCCCGGCGGCGGCGCTCGGTCTCGTCGCCTTCCATCTTCTTGCCGCTCACGTCCATCCTCCTTGTGCTCAGATCCGTTCCAGCAGCCCCTCGACGGCCCGGCTGACCGCCTCGGGCTGCTCCAGGCTCACCAGGTGGCCGGCGTCGGCGACGGTGACCAGCTCGACGTCCGGGATCTCGACGACCATGGCGTCGGCCGTTTCCCTGGGGACCAGCTCGTCGGCGGCGCCGCGTACCACCAGGGTGGGCACGTCGATCTTGCCCAGGTCCGGCCCGAAGTCCGGTCAGTTGGTCAACGCCTCCAGCCCACCGATCCAGCCGGCGGGCGGGTTGGCGCCCATCAGCTGCCTGGCCAGCCGCACCGCCTCGGCCCGCCGCGACGTCTCCCGGCCCACCAGCCGGTCCACCAGGCGGACGATCAGCAGCTGGAGGTCGCCCTCGACGCGGATCCAGTGCTGCTGGGTGGCATTGGCGGCGGCCTCCTCGGGGGTGGCCGCGTCAGGGCTGACGCGGCCAGGACCAGGGCGGCGACCTGCTCGCGGTGGCGCTCGAACAGGGCCAGGGCGACCTGGCCGCCGAGGACACCCTGTCCGGCCACCACCGCCCGCTCCAGGTCCAGCAGGCTGAGCAGCCCGGCCGCGTCGTCGGCGTAGGACTCCACCGAGTAGGCGGCCGGATCGTTGGGCGCGTCCGAACCGCCGAACCCCTTCAGGTCCGGGGCGATCAGCCGGTACCGGTCGCCGAATCGGCGCAGCTGCTCGTCCCACATGCCAGCCTGCAACGGGAAGGCGTGCAGCAACAGCAGGATCACGTCCGCGTCCGGCAGCCCCGTATCCAGATAGTGGATGCGGATGTCTCCCAGCATCACCTCGGCCATCAGCCCTCCTATGCCCAATGCGGCTCTTGGTTGTGTGCCACGGCCGCGGCGGGGTAAGCCACGTCGCTCACGACCGTCCGGAACGGCTCGAGGGAGCGTGCGATGGCCAAGGTGCGAGAGCAGCAGCTACGAAACGCGCTGATCGACGTCGACTATCCAGCCGACAAGCAGACGCTCCTCGACCACGCCATGCGCAACAGGGCCAACGACGATGTCCTAGCGGTCCTGCGCGCGGTCCCACCGGAGGTCTACGGCAACTTCGCCATGGTGCTCCGCTCAGTCGACACTGAGGAGGCGACCGGCCAGTCGCCGGCCGAGAAGGCGGTGCGAGCCCGCCAGCACGACGAGCCCATCGCCGAACACCTACGGACCACCGACCAACCCTGACACGACGGCTCTCCCAACCCCCATGCGCTGCGCTGTTTGTCGCAAGCAGACCTCCTCTCGACGTGGACTACTCATCCGAGGGATTCGGGCTACATCTTCGGGTGCGATGCTGCGGCGGTCCCTCGATGCCGGGGAGGATGCAGATGAGCGCCGCAACCTTCAGGAGGCCAGACGTCCGGCCAGATGACGAGGAGGCCGTGGCGCAGGTCGAGCAGTGGTTCAGCGACTACCGGTCCACTGGGGACTCCGCAGTCCGTGACCGGATCATCCTTGCTCACCTGGGTCTGGTCGACCGACTGGCCGTCCGCTTCGCTTCCCGCGGCTGCCACGGCGTCGCCTTCGAGGACCTGGTCCAGGCGGGCCGCGTCGGGCTGGTCGCCGCCGTGGACCGCTACGACCTCGGTCGCCCCAACCCGTTCATCGCCTATGCCATCGCCTGCATCAACGGCGAGTTGCGGCGCTGCCTGCGCGACACCTCCTGGCGCGTGCACGTCACCAGGATCCTCAAGGAACTGGCCCTGCAGGTCGTCAAGACACGCGACCTGCTGGCCGTCACCTTGCACCGGTCGCCGACGCTGACCGAGATCGGCGCCCACCTCGGTGTCGAGGAGGAGCGGGTGGCCGAGGCCTTGGAGGCGATCGACACCCGCCGGCAGCTATCGCTGGACCGGCCGATCGACGAGGAGGGCACGACCAGCTTCGGCGCTCTGCTACGGGCTCCGGCCGACGAGGTCGACCCTGACGACCGGCTGGCCCTCCCCGCGCTGCTCAACGGGTTGGGTGAGCTGGAGCGCAAGGCGGTGGTCATGCGCTTCTTCCGGGACCTCAAGCAGACGCAGATCGGGGCAGAGCTCGGGTACTCCCAGATGCACGTCTCGCGGTTGCTGCGCCGCGCGCTGCAGCAGATGCGCGAGCAGCTCTCCGAGTGAGCCGTCGGCTAGGCAGGCCTTGACCGGCCGCCGGCCTCGACCGGGACTTGCACCAGCACCGGATGCAGCCTGGACCGACCGGCGGCCCGGTCCAGCAGCTCCCGGTAGACCCGCTCGTAGCCGGCGGCGAGCACGGCAACGTCGAACCGCTGGCGGGCGCGTCGGCGGCAGCTGGCGGGACTCAGCTCGCCGGCCCGGCCGATCGCCCGGGGCAGCTCGGCGGGGTCGTCGCAGATGATGCCGGTCACCCCATCGGCCACCACCTCGGGCACCGATCCCCGCCGCAGGGCGACCACCGGCGTGCCGCAGGCCATGGCCTCCACCATGACGAGACCGAACGGTTCCTCCCAGCGGATCGGCAGGAGCAGACAGCGGGCCTTGGCGAGCAGCTCCTTCTTGGTGGGCCCATCCGCCTCGCCGATCCATTCCACACCCTGTCCCGACCTGGGGCCGTATGACGGTCTCGAACCAGGCCCGCTCGGCCGGCTCGTTGCACTTGGCGGCAAGGATCAGTCGCCGGTCTGCCGCCCGGGCCGCCGCGATCGCCAGATCCGCGCCCTTCTCCGGGTTCATGCGGCCGAGGAAGAGCACGTAGTCATCCTTGTCGGCCAGGTAGGGGTACTGGTCGACGGCGACGGCGTTGTGGACCGTCGCCACCCAGGGCAGGTCGGGCGCGGCCCGGCGTTGGGCGTCGGAGATGGCGACCAGCCCGACCGACACCCCGAGTGCGCGGTAGTAGGCGCCGACCTCGCCGACGGCTGGTCCATGGGCGGTCAGCACGGTGGGGGCGGTCCGGCCGCCGGCCAGCAGGGGCCCGGCCAGGGAGTGGTCGTGGACGATGTCGACCTGGCGGTCCTCCAGCAGCCGGGCGGTGCGGGCGGCGTGGATGACCTCGGGGAGCGGGTCGCCGAGCCGGTCGCTTGGCGGGACGGCGTAGGTGGCCAGGAACGCCGCCGGGGTCAGGGCCCGACCGGCGCCGATCAGGGTGACCTCGTGGCCGCGGTCGACCAGGCCCTGGGCCAGCTCGGCGCAGAGTGCCTCGATGCCGCCGTAGCCGGCCGGCGGCACCTCGAACCAGGGTGGGGCGATCAGCGCCACCCGTAGTGGCCGGTAGGCCAGGCCGGCGATGCCGGAGGGCGGGGTCGCTGTTCTTACCACATCAGCCGACCCGCAGCAGCCGACCCGCCAGCCAGCGTGATGATGACCATGGACTGGTGCCCCAGCCTGACCGCCGGAATGGCATCGCGCTCCTCGCTGGTGTCGGCTTGTCGCGTCCTCGGCGCAACGCTCTTGGGTACCACCTCTCCAGCGATGAAACCGTTGCGCCGGATGAGACCGATCCCGTCTCCTCTAGCTGGCCGCCACCCGTCCCTCAGCTCAAGGGCCGGGGCGGCGGCCGTCCTGGCCGTCCTGGTCACGCCGGGGGCGCTCCAGGCGGCCGTGGCGCTGCTCGCGGTTGACGGCCGCCTGCCAGCCGATCGCGGCCAGGGCGATGAGGCCGAGCCCGAGCAGCAGTGACCAGAACCCGATGACCGGGCCGGTGGCGGCCAGGGTGAGGCCGAGGGCGAGGGCGAACGGCCAGATCGAGGGGCTGGGCAGGATCCCCAGGTCCTCCTGCGCCAGGTCGTGGGGGTCGCGGGGTCGGGGCGGGGCACGCCGGCCAGGCGGCGTAGCCGGTCCCAGAGCGACTCGGGCGGCGTGTCCTGGGTGGCCAGGAGGTACAGGCCAGCGAAGCCGGGTCCGGCGCCCAGCAGCAGGAACCCGGCCGTGCCGAGCGGCTCGTAGCTCAGCGACCAGTAGATGGCCCCGGCGACGAAGCCGAACACCGAGATCCGGAGCAGGACGGCGGCCTCGTCGGTCATCGCCGCTCAGCCCCGCTCCGGCTTGGTCTGGGGGTCAGTGTGGGCGCCCGTCTCCGGTTGGGCCAGACCGCGCCGGTGGTCGTAGACAGGCCGCTCGGAGTGGACCTCGGGCAGGGAGTGGAAGGTGTGGGGCGGCGGCGGCGAGCTGGTGGCCCACTCCAGGCTGTTGGCCTTCCAGGGGTCGTCACCGGCCACGGCCCCGCCGCGCAGGCTGGTGAGTACGTTCCAGATGAACAGCAGCCCGGCCACGGCCATGATTGCCGCCCGGCCGTGGACACCCGGTTCAGGGGGGTCCAGGCGTGGGGCGCGTAGGTGGCGTAGTCGGCGATCCGCCGCGGCATGCCGTCCAGGCCAAGCTGGAACTGGGGCAGGAAGGTGAGCACGAAGCCACAGAACCACAGCCAGAAGTGGCAGCGGCCGATCCGCTCGGACAGCATCCGACCGAACACCTTGGGGAACCAGAAGTAGATGCCGGCGAACAGCCCGAACTGCAGCGCCGCCAGCATCGTGAAGTGGAAATGGGCGACCACGTAGTAGGTGTCGTGGACGTGGAAGTCGATCGGCGGGGAGGCCAGGAACACCCCGGTGATGCCGCCGACCAGGAAGATCGGCAGGAACCCCAGGGCGAACAGCATCGGGACCGGGAAGCGGAGCTTGCCGCCCCACATGGTGCCGATCCAGTTGAAGAACTTGATCCCGGTGGGCACGGCGATCAGGAAGGTCATGACCGAGAACCAGGTGAGGTTGACCTGGCCGGTGGTGAACATGTGGTGGGCCCAGACGGCGAACGACAGCGAGGCGATCCCGAAGAAGGCGAACACCAGGGTCCGGTAGCCGAAGATCGGCTTGCGGCTGAACACCGGCAGGACCTCGGAGATGATCCCGAACGCCGGGATGGCCACGATGTAGACCTCGGGGTGACCGAAGAACCAGAACATGTGCTGCCACAGCACCGGGTCGCCGCCCGCGGTGGGGTCGAAGAACGAGGTGCCGAACTTCCGGTCCAGCAGCAGCATGGCCAGGGCGGCGGTGATCGAGGGAAAGGCGAACAGGATCAGCAGCTGCTGGGTGATGATCCCCCAGGTGAACAGAGGCAGCCGGAACATGGTCATGCCCGGCATGCGCATGGTGACGACGGTGGTGAGCAGGTTGACCGCCCCGAGGACGCTGGCGATGCCGGTCACGGCCAGGCCGACGATCCACAGGTCGGCGCCGATGCCACGCGAGTAGGTATCCAGCGACAGCGGCGGGTAGGCGACCCAGCCGAACTGCAGGGCGCTGCCATCCAGGCCCGGCTCGGCCAACCACTGGTCGTCCGGCTCCACAACAAGGGCCTGACCGCCCACACCTTCACCGTCTACGACACCGGCACCGACGTGGTCCTTGCCCGCGGCGAGTCCGAACGGTCACCGTCCCGTCGCCCGTCCAGACGACCAGCTTCCGGTTCGTGTGCCGCTTCCACGACGCCGGCGGCATGCACGGCGGCATCAGCTTCGGCCAGACAGGGCCAGAGCGGCTGGCCCCACCCTAGATGGGCGGGAGCAGCTGCTCAACGCCGCGTCGGCCCGCCCTGCTTGCCGCCGTCAGCCGGCAGGTGCGCTGCGGCCATGAGTGGGCGAGATTCTGGCGTTCAGCCTCGAGGAGCTCAGCGGCAGTCTCGCAACGACCTGACGACCGTACCGTACGGAAATCCGCCGAGGAGGATTCGGGGACGCCAGCCCGTGTAACCCCTTAGACGTCAGACGTCGGCGACGAGGAGCAACCCGAGCTGACAGGAGGGTGGCATGGCCAGGGCGGTCGGTATCGACCTGGGGACGACCAACTCGGTGATCGCGGTCCTGGAGGGTGGCGACCCGACGGTCATCCCCAACGCGGAAGGATCCCGCACTACCCCGTCGGTGGTGGCCTTCACCGACCAGGGCGAGCGGCTGGTCGGGCAACTGGCCCGCCGGCAGGCCATCCTCAACCCGAAAGGGACGATCACCTCGGCCAAGCGGTTCATCGGCCGCCGCTACGACGAGGTGTCCAGCGAGGCCAACGCGGTCTCCTTCGACGTCGTGGCCGGCCCGGACGGCATGGCCCGCTTCGACGTGCGCGGCAAGCTGTACGCGCCCGAGGAGATCAGCGCCCAGGTGCTGCGCAAGCTGGCCGAGGACGCCGGCAAGTTCCTCGGCGAGCGGGTCACCAAGGCGGTGATCACCGTCCCGGCCTACTTCAACGACGCCCAGCGCCAGGCGACCAAGGACGCCGGCCGGATCGCCGGGCTGGAGGTCCTGCGCATCATCAACGAGCCGACGGCAGCCGCCCTGGCCTACGGGCTCGACAAGCGCGAGCACGAGACCGTGCTGGTGTTCGACCTCGGCGGCGGCACCTTCGACGTCAGCCTGCTTGACGTCGGCGATGGGGTGGTCGAGGTCCGGGCCACCTCGGGCGACACCCACCTGGGCGGCGACGACTTCGACCGCCGGCTGGTCGACTACCTGGCCGACCAGTTCAAGGGCGAGCAGGGCATCGACCTGCGCAACGACCCCCAGGCCCTGCAGCGGCTGTTCGAGGCGGCCGAGCGGGCCAAGGTCGAGCTGTCCTCGGTCACCCAGACCCAGGTCAACCTGCCGTTCGTCACCGCCGACGCCTCCGGGCCCAAACACCTGACCGCCACCATCAACCGGGCCAGGTTCGAGCAGCTCACCGCCGACCTGGTCGGACGCTGCCTGGAGCCCGTGCGGCAGGCGATGTCGGACGCCAAGGTGACCGAGGCCGACATCGACGAGGTGATCCTGGTCGGCGGGGCGACCCGGATCCCGGCCGTGCAGGCGCTGGTGCGCCGCCTGACCGGCGGCAAGGACCCCAACATGACCGTCAACCCCGACGAGGTGGTAGCCCTGGGCGCGGCCATCCAGGCCGGGGTGCTGACCGGCGAGGGCCCCGACGTGCTGCTGCTGGACGTGACCCCGCTGTCGCTGGGGCTGGAGACCCTGGGCGGGGTCATGACCAAGGTGATCGAGCGCAACACCACCATCCCGACCCGCCGCACCGAGGTGTTCTCCACCGCCGAGGACAACCAGCCGGCGGTGGACATCGTGGTCCTGCAGGGCGAACGCGAGCGGGCGGCCGACAACCGGGTGCTGGGCCGCTTCCGCCTGGAGAACATCCGCCCGGCGCCCCGGGGCGTCCCCCAGATCGAGGTCACCTTCGACATCGACGCCAACGGCATCCTCAACGTGTCCGCCCGGGACAAGGACACCGGCGCCGAGCAGCAGATCACCATCTCCGAGAGCAGCAACCTGGACCGCGGCGAGGTCGAGCGCATGGTCGCCGAGGCCCAGCGCAACCAGGCCGAGGACCAGCGGATCCGCCAGCAGGTCGACGCCCGCAACGAGCTCGACGCGGTCGCCTACCAGGTCGAGCGGCAACTGGCCGAGGGTGGCGACGCGATCCCGTCCCATGAGCGGGCCCGGGCCGAGATGCTGGTCACCGACGCCCGCCAGGCGATCAAGGAGGAGGCCCCCCTGGAGCGCCTGCGGGAGCTCACCGGCGAGCTCCAGCAGCTGCTCCAGGGGCTGCAGGCGGCGGCCCCAGGACCCGGCGGCGGTCCGCAACCGGGCGGCCCCCAGCAGGGTAGCCCCGCCGAGCAGCCGCCCGACGACGACGACGTCATCGACGCCGACTTCACCCCCCGGTAGGGAGGCGCCATGGCTGCACAACCACGCCCCGAGCCCCAGGCGGGCGAGGAGCAGGCCGCCGTCGAGGAGCGGGAGGCGCCCGGCCGGGCCGACCAGCAGGCGCCCGGCCGGGCCGACCCCCAGCAGGCGGCCGAGCACGCGGCCGTGGTGGCCGAGCTCGAGGACCGCTGGCGACGCGCCCTGGCCGACCTGGACAACCTGCGCAAGCGCTACGCGCGGGAGCTGGAGCGGGAGCGGGCCGCCGAGCGGGCCCGGGTGGCCGCCCAGTGGCTGCCCGTGGTCGACGACCTGGACCGCGCCCTGGCCCACGCCGCCGAGGACCCGAGCGCGGTCCTGGAAGGGGTCCGGGCGGTGCGCGACCACGCCACGGCCGTGCTCGCCCGGCTCGGCTACCCCCGCTACGAGGAGGTCGGGGTGCCCTTCGACCCCGCCCGCCACGAGGCGGTCCAGGCGGTCCCCGGCGCCGAGGCCGCCCCGGGCACGGTGGTCGAGGTGCTGCGCCCCGGCTACGGACGGGAGGACCACTGGCTGCGCCCGGCGGCGGTGGCCGTGGCCACCGCCCAGAGGCAGTGACGCCGTGGCCCGCGACTACTACGAGGTCCTCGGGGTCCCGCGCACGGCCAGCGCCGAGGAGCTGCAGCAGGCCTACCGGCGGCTGGCCCGCCGCCACCACCCCGACGTGAACAAGGACCCGGGCGCCGAGGACCGCTTCAAGGAGGTGAACGAGGCCTACCAGGTCCTCTCCGACCCCGACACCCGGGCCCGCTACGACCGCTTCGGCCCCGACTTCCGGCGGATCCCCGAGGGAGCCGAACGGGAGGCGGCCGGCGCCGGGTTCGGCGGCTTCGGCGGGCGCGGGCCCCAGCCCGGCGGGCGGAGCCGCCGGGTGTACGTGGACGAAGGCGGCCAGCGGATCTACGTCGACGAGGGCGGCCTGGGCGAGGAGGGCCTGGGCGGGATCGACCTGGACGACCTGTTCGGGGGCATCTTCGGGGGCCGCGGTGGCCGCGGTGGCCCGGTCGCCGGGGCCGACCAGGAGGCCGAGCTCGAGCTGACAGTCGAGGAGGCCTACCGGGGCGGCCGCCGCTGGGTCAGCCTGGCCGGCCCCGACGGCCAGCGCAGCTATGAGGTGACCATCCCGCCCGGGGTGGTGGACGGCCAGCGGATCCGCCTGGCCGGCCAGGGCGGCCGGGGCACCGGCGGGGCCGGGCCCGGCGACCTGCACCTGATCGTCCGCATCCTGCCCCACCCGCGCTACCGGCTGGACGGACGCGACCTCCACGTGGACCTGCCCGTATCCCCGTGGGAGGCGGCGCTGGGGGCCGACGTGCCGGTCGACACCCCGGGTGGGGAGGCCAAGGTCAAGGTCCCCGCAGGGTCCTCCAGCGGCCGGCGGCTGCGGCTGCGCGGCCAGGGCCTGCCCAACCCCAGGGGCCAGCCCGGGGACCTGTACGCCGAGGTGCGGATCATGGTGCCCCGGCGGCTCAGCCGCCGCGAGCGGGAGCTGTTCGAGGAGCTGGCCAACGCCTCCAGCTTCGACCCGAGGAGCGAGCGCAGGAGGGGCCGATGACCCAGCCCGGACGCTACCCGCTGGCCCGGCCGTGGCGGCTCAGCCTGGAGGGCTTCGCCGGCCGCGCCGGCCTGCACCCGGAGCTGGTGCGCCGTCTGGTCGCCCTCGGGCTGGTGCAGGCGACCCGCGACGAGGCCGGCCGGCTCTGGTTCACCCCGGCCGAACTTCACACCCTGGCCAGGATCCAGCGGTTGCGGGCCGGCCTGTCGCTCAACTGGGCCGCCATCGGGCTGGTGCTGGACCTGCTGGACCGCATCGACGTCCTGGAACGCGCGCTGCGCGCCCGGCCGGGCGGGCCAGCCCCACCCCCAAGGAGTGATGACCGGCTGTGGACCTCAACCGTCTGACCCAGAAGTCGCAGGAGGCTCTGCACGACGCCCAGACCAAGGCGCTCCGCTTCGGCCACACCGAGGTCGACGGCGAGCACCTGCTGCTGGCCCTGCTCGACCAGCCCGACGGCCTGGCGCCGCGGCTGCTGGAGGGGGCCGGGGCCGACCCGGACGGCCTCCGGGCCGCGGTCGAGGAGGACCTGGGCCGCCGCCCCCGGGTCACCGGCCCGGGGGCCGCCCCGGGGCAGGTGATGGTGACCCAGCGGCTGGCCCGCCTGCTCGACGCCGCCGAGCGCGAGGCCACACGGCTCAAGGACGAGTACGTGTCGGTCGAGCACCTGGTGCTGGCGCTGGTCGAGGAGGGGTCGGCCACCGCGGCCGGGCGGCGCCTCAAGGAGCAGGGGCTGACCCGCGACCAGTTCCTGACCGCCCTGACCCGGGTGCGCGGCAACCAGCGGGTCACCTCGGCCATGCCCGAGGTCGCCTACGAGGCCCTGGCCAAGTACGGGCGCGACCTGGTCGCCGACGCCCGGGCCGGTAAGCTCGACCCGGTGATCGGCCGCGACGCCGAGATCCGCCGGGTGGTGCAGATCCTGTCCCGCAAGACCAAGAACAACCCGGTCCTGATCGGCGACCCGGGCGTGGGCAAGACGGCCATCGTCGAGGGCCTGGCCGGGCGGATCGTCCGCGGCGACGTGCCCGAGGGGCTGCGCGACAAGACGATCTTCGCCCTCGACCTGGGTGCCCTGGTCGCCGGGGCCAAGTACCGGGGCGAGTTCGAGGAACGCCTCAAGGCGGTCCTGAACGAGGTCAAGGCGGGCGAGGGCCGGATCCTGCTGTTTATCGACGAGCTCCACACCGTCGTCGGGGCCGGGGCCGCCGAGGGGGCCATGGACGCCGGCAACATGCTCAAGCCGATGCTGGCCCGGGGCGAGCTCCACATGATCGGCGCCACCACCCTCGATGAATATCGCAAGCACATCGAGAAGGACGCCGCCCTGGAGCGCCGCTTCCAGCCGGTGCTGGTCGACGAGCCCAGCGTCGAGGACACCATCTCGATCCTGCGCGGCCTGCGCGAGCGGCTGGAGGTGTTCCACGGCGTCCGCATCCAGGACTCGGCCCTGGTCGCCGCCGCCACCCTCAGCCACCGCTACATCAGCGACCGGTTCCTGCCCGACAAGGCCATCGACCTGGTCGATGAGGCCTGCGCACGGCTCCGCACCGAGATCGACTCCATGCCGGCCGAGCTGGACGAGCTCACCCGGCGGGTAACCCGGCTGGAGATCGAGGACGCGGCCCTGGCCAAGGAGACCGACCCGGCCAGCCGCACCCGCCTGGAGGAACTGCGCCGCGAGCTGGCCGACCTCCGCGGCGAGGCCGACGCCATGCGGGCCCAGTGGGAGGCCGAACGCCAAGCCATCCGCCGGGTCCAGGAGCTCCGCCAGGAGCTGGAACAGGTCCGCCACGAGGCCGACGAGGCCGAACGGGCCTACGACCTCAACCGGGCCGCCGAGCTGCGCTACGGCCGCCTGGCCGAGCTGGAACGGCGCCTGGCGGCCGAGGAGGAGCAGCTGGCCGCCAAGCAGGGCCAGCGGCGGCTGCTGCGCGAGGTGGTCACCGAGGAGGAGATCGCCGAGATCGTCTCGGCCTGGACCGGGATCCCGATCAGCCGCCTCCAGGAGGGCGAGCGCGACAAGCTGCTGCGCCTGGACGAGATCCTCCCCCAGCGGGGCATCGGCCAGGACGAGGCCGTCC
>Ga0081539_10002774_pt1 | contig 23562 bp, 20 predicted proteins | sample TabmetS4T2R2_FD_71023 | JGI IMG/M metagenome (GOLD analysis project Ga0081539, IMG submission 71023) | Tabebuia heterophylla rhizosphere microbial communities from the University of Puerto Rico - S4T2R2 | ecosystem: Host-associated > Plants > Roots > Rhizosphere ...
AGTCGTGGTGCGTCGTGCAGTGACATCGTAATCGCGGTTATATCTCCGTCGTCCAGGTCAATGTTTCGCGCGACACGCCGTGCTTCCGCGCCCAACGATCGAGGGCCCACGGCGGCGTATCGATGTCGCGATAGCCGCCGAGCAGTTGCCGCGTGATCGGATCTGTTTGCGCCAATTGCGCCTCGTCGGGAGTCTGGAGATATACCTCCGGCGTCAGCCAGCGATACGCGTAACCGTAAATGACGACCTTCGAGGTGCGATCGCTGCGATTCGGCGCCGCCGTGTGAAAAATGCGGTTCTCGAAGAGCAACGCATCGCCGGCGTTGAGCTGGAGATCGCAAACTTCCACGTCGATCGGATCGACTCCGCCTTTCGGAATCTGCAACGGCTCGGTGCGCAGGTGCGTGCCGCGGGCCAGCAGCGTCATGCCCGAATCGGGTTCGGGAAAATCCGTCAGGCAGTAACAGATCTTGATACCCGCAAGCGGCAGGTCCTGGTGGCCGAAGTCACGCGCCATGCGGATGTCGCGATGCCAGCCACGACGAAACATTGGCGTATCGCCGGTTTCGGGGCGCTTGTAAATGACCGTCGTCGAGTGCAAATGAATGTTTGGACTCAGCAGTTGAACCACGAGCGGTACTGTCGGCGAATGCGTGACGAGCGACAGCAACGCTTCGTATTTCAGCAACCCGCGCCGCCAGTCGAGATGGTTGTATTCCGGCTTGCCGGCGACGATTGACTTGCGCAGAAACGCCGCCGCCACCTGATCAGTTTCGCTCAGCAGCCGCTCGACCGCGTCGCGATCGAGCGCGTTGCGCACGACGAGAAAACCATCCGCGGCAAACGCGCGACGCTGATCGGCAGTGAGCGGTACGAAGTCCATCAGGAAGTTTTTCTAATCACGCAGCAGTGCTGCATCTCATCGTTCGCGGGCGGCAGGATCGTCGCGTGCGGAAACAACGAGTGCATGTAAGCGGCCGTATAAAACGTGTGATAGGTGCGTTGCAGCTCCGGCGCGTAAGGCGGCACCTCATCACCCTCGAAATACAAATCCTCACCGTTGACGAGCACGAACCAGTCAGCATCCTTCGCCCGTTCGTTGAGCGCGCAGACGTCGATATTCAAAACGTTGCCCTTCTCTCGTTCGAGAAAGATCTCGCGTTGCAGCCGCCAGATCAGATTGTTACCGCGATAACGATCGGGCCACGAGTAGTAATGCGGATCGATGAACGTGAAGGCAAACGCGCCGTTCGGCGCCAGGCAACGTTCCAGTTGCTTCACCAGTTGCAGCATGTCGGTGCGCGGCGTATTCGTGAACACCGAATAAGCCACGATGTAATCAAACGACTCCGCGAGCGGCGGCAAGTCGAGCTGCTCGACGCCAAACGGATTGAAGAAAAAGCAATAACGGTCGTAAAAGATCCAATGCGCGCGCGGAAAAAGCGCTTTGCCTGTTTCAATCGACTCTCGCACCACGTCGAGACACCAGTAACGCTCGTGATCGATGGTGGAATTCGGATCGCGGAGAATGTTGCCGATGTTTCCGCCGAAGTCGAGGACGTTCTTGCCGCGCCAGTCGGCGTCACCAAGTTGCTGTGCAAAGTACGTGAACTGCCCCGTTTTCGTCGAGAGAAACGCCACGGACAACCCGTCTACACTGCAGCGTAAAAGAACTCGCGATTGAGATAGTTTGCCCGACCGCTGTCGTCGTGAAAGGTGACGTACAGCACGATCACGAGCACGCCCTTGTTGACGCGAACGTGCGTGTCGGCGGTCATGTAACCGAGATTGAAGTTGGCCAAAAGCGCGATCGTGCGCTGGCCCGCTTCTTCTTCGAGGTTCGCCAGCACGGTCGCGCGCGCCTTGGGCCAGGGGACCCGTTCGTGCTCGCCAACGGCAGTGATGCTGACGGTGATTCCCTCGCCATCTTCGGCCACGACACACTCGGCGATGCCGCGCGTGTCGCGGTTCGTATTCAGCCAGCGGCCCAACAAGCTCGCGGTGTTTGCGGTTACGATCATCGATTAACTCTTGCCGAAGCGGTCATGGGTGTTAGCAAAGTATTCGCGCAGGAAATAAGGCTCACGCTGGTTATCGTCGAACAAGTGAAACTGGGCCAGGACGAGCAGGCCTTTCATTATCATTCCCTGCAAACGCGTCTCTCCCCGGTCGAACTGGTAACGACAGGTGAAGCCGGCGCCCGCGTTTGAATCAGGCGTAGACGCAAACACCTCCGCATCCGTGCTGCCCCACTCGACGAAACCATCCGCAGTCACCGCGGTAACCTGCAATTTCAGTTTGCCGTTTGCGTCCGTGGCTTTAACCACCGCCACGCTGCTTGTCTCAGGATTTGAATTAATCCAAGTGCCCAGCAACGCACTAAGTTCCATTTTGTCCTCTTCTAACCCAGCTTCGAATCATCAACCGGCCGGACGTGGCACTGTTTTGGATCGGCGTGCGCGCATGAATCGTGCGCCGATTGTCTGAAAACAACAGCTCGCCTTCGCGCATGAGAAACTCGATCGTGCGCGGCGTGCGCGAGATGACGTTCTCAAAGTCAGCCAACGCCGCAAGCAGCTCGGGTGAAAGCGTCGCGCCGGTCGAATCCAATGCCATGTCGATTGTATAACGACGCCAGCACACACTCGCTTCCGTCAGGATCGGACGCCACTGCACGCCGCCGCCGCAGTAATTCGCCAACTGCCAAGGCACGACTTCCCTTTCGAGTAGATTCAATACCGCCGGCCCGAGTTGATCGCTCACCTCGTCGCGGATCGAATCGACGTCGAGCACGCGCGAGCGGCCGCCGCCGCCGGGATCGGCGCGCACGCAAACCATCGAGATCAGCTCGACCGGCGGTTCCCAATCGGCGGTGTCGGTGTGCAACCGTTCGCTCTCCTGGCCGCCACGCGCGGAAGCGATGTCAGTCGCCGGCTGAATGTAATGAACCAGTTGCGCGCGCGGTTTCTCGTACGGGCGCGCGACGAGCTTGCCAAAAGCGCGATTGATACCGACGAAAACCTTGTTGCCTTCGTCAAAGCTCAAGCCTGCGACGAGAACGCAATACGGCCAACGGGTCAGCCGTTCCTTAATCTCCTGCGTAAGACGGTCGAGTCCGGGCGCGTCTTCGCACAGCGACTCGTAGACCATCCTCTGCAATTCAGTCGAGTAAAACTCCTGGTTCTCATAGCGCGGCAAACGCTCCGCGGCTTTGAGCAGAACACGCGCGAGTGACGGTTCGACCTGGATCTTCGCGCTTTCCGGTAACGACGCGAGCATTTACTTACCGCCGTCCTTTCGCAAAATCGCGCAGTGCTGCATGTCGCCGTTTACCGGTGGACGAACGTCCGCACGCGGAAACTGTCGCCGTAAAAACGTTTCAGTGTAGAAGACGTTGTAAGTCGCGCAGGCGTCCGCACTCAAATTCCACGGCCCACTGCTGTTTGCGTAAAGCTCGCGCCCGTTCACGAGCGAACACCACTCGGCGGCGCCCGCGAGGGCAACGAGCTTACCGGCGTCGGGCGCGTGACTTCGTCTTAACCGCCACTCGAGATTCGCGCGCCAGTGCGGATCGATGAAAGTGAACGCCAGCTTCCCGCCCGGCGCGAGCAAGGCCTCGAGCTGAGCGACGAGATCTTTCATTTCTGCAAACGTCGTGTGCGTGAAGACGGAATAGGCCAGAATGAAATCGAACGCCACACCCAAATTGGGAACACGCAAGTCAGGCACGCCGTCGGGATTGAACGAACGGTTGTAACGATCGTAGTGGCGCCAGTGGGCGGCGGGAAAAGTCCGGCGTCCTTCTTCAATCGCCTCGCCGATCACATCGAGACAGTAATAATTCTCGTGCGCAATAACGCACGACGGATGGCGCAGCAGATTTCCCTTATTGCCGCCGAAGTCGAGCACGAGCTTGCCGGACCAGTCGGGGCGATCGAGCTGCTCGTCGAAGTAAGCAAACTGCGTCGACTTCACGAGCTGCGAACGAAGCGCGCGCTCCGCCGGTGTGCCACGCCACAGATGTACTTCTTCGAGCATCATCAGGCCAACTTTATTTTGGTAGTTAAGCGCGTGTACTCAGCTTCATTCTCGAGCCGGAAACGCTCCAGCTCGGCCGCGAGGTCCTCGCGCAGTTCGTGCATCCACGATTTCGATTCGCCGATTACGGCCAGGCGCGCGCGCAGCAGCGCGAGCTCCTGTTCTTTGGTCGGAGTTTGTCCGGGAATACCGCGGCCGAGCCGCGTGCCGTCGTTGAACCGGCGCACCCACGAATAAACTTCCGGCAGCACGACGACGTGGCCCAAGTGATAGAGACGCATCTGGAATTCCCAGTCTTCGCAACACACCAGATCCGCCGTAAATAATTTGCGCCCGAGCTGCGCCAGCGCCTTGCGGCGCAGCGTGATCCCGCACAGGTGCGCGGTGTTCATGCTGTTGGTCCAAAGCCAGGCGCATTCGTCGGCGAGACACACGCGTCCTTTCGTCGCCGCCAGCAGACCCGTTTCCGCAAAGCGGCTGCTGCCGTCAGGTTCTCCTTCGAAGAAGCTGTAACTATCGGAGATCACCGCGTTGGCCTCGGGAAACTCCGCAAACGCGCGCTGCTCGGCGTCGAACTTTCCCGGCAGCCAAATGTCGTCGGAATCGAGAAACGCGAGGTACTCACCGCACGCTAACAACGCACCAGCGTTGCGCGCGCCGCCCGGCCCGCGACGTGACGCGAGCGGCAGCACGTGAATGCGCGAGCCGAAAGTCTTTTTCAGCAGCTCGACCGTGCCGTCGGTCGAACCGTCGTCCACGACGATCACTTCCACCGCGCCCAGACACTGCTGGAGCGCGCTGTCGACTGCCTCGCGAACGATATGCGCGCGGTTCCAGGTGGGGATTACAACGGAGAGAAGTGGATTTGTCACTTGGCGAAGAGAATCTGGTGATCTGCCCTTTGATACGCCGCGACCGCGTCGTCGATCGAACGCGCCGGCGGCTTGTCGATAATGCGGAAATGATCTCGCGGCCCGTCGCCACGCACCCAGGCGACCGCCGTTCGACTCGCAGTCAATGCCGGCGTCGAATACGTCGCCGAAAAACCGATGCGCGATTCACCGGAGCGGTTCGGGTTCGAAGCGTGCAGCGTCAGCGGATGGTGCAGACTCATCTCGCCCGCTCGCATCACGACGTCCTGCGGCGCGTCGATCTCGATCTGCGCGGTGGCGCCTTGCGTCGTCAGGTTGTCGGGGTTCGGTCGATTTGCGTGCGGAATCAGACCAAGCCGATGCGAACGCGGCACGACGCGCAAGCAGCCATTCTCCGCGGTCGCCGGCGTCAGCCCGAGCCAGATGGCCGGCACGTGGGCCTCTTTCAAAGCCTCGGTAATGCCGTCCTGGTGCCAGCCGACGAAAGAGTCGCTGTTGCCGAATTTATAAAACAGGCGCGTTGACTTGAGCAGGATGTTTGGGCCGATGAGCTGTTCCATGCAATCGAGCACGCGCGGGTGTGTGCTCAGCTCCCAGGCCCAGCGAAAGAAAAGATGCGGCCCATCGAGCCGCGTGACGCGACCGCCGAGCGCGCGGCACGTCTCCTCAATCTCCGCGCGAAAGCGCGCGACCTCAGGCGGCGCGAGGACGGGAATCGAATGGAGGAAACCCAACTCGTCGTAGTCAGTTAATTGTTCGTGAGTGAGACCGGAGATCATCCTATAATCCTGCCTCGATGCTACTGAATAACCTCTTCCCTCATAAGTTCTGTATCAACCTGGATCGACGCGCCGACCGTTGGGAACGAATGCAAACGGAGTTGGCGCGACACGGCATCGATGACGTCCGTCGCTTTTCCGCGCGCGACGGCAACGCGCTCATTCTTCCTTCCCACTGGAAACACACGGCGGGAGCTTACGGCTGTTTGCTCAGTCACCTTGCCGTGGTCCAGGAAGCGAACAAGTTGGGCCACGAAAGCGTGCTGATTTTTGAAGACGACGCGGTGCTCGATCCCGAGTTCCAGACTAAATTTGCTTCGTTCGTCGCCGAACTGCCCGCTGACTGGGACATGCTGTATTTCGGCGCGCTGCACAAAGACCAACCGGCGCGGATCAGCGAGCATCTCTCTCGCATTACGAAAGCGAATTCGACGTATGCCTACGCGTTGAAGCGCACCGTGTTCGAGGCGTTCGTCGAATTGAACGAGCGGGCCGGCGACGTGCTCGACAACAATGCTTACGTGTTGCAGGAGCGCTTCAACTGCTACTGCTTCATGCCGAACCTCGCGTGGGTCCAGGCGGAATATTCAGACGTGCAAAACCGTTTGGAGCGCCACTGGTATCTCGAAAAGTCGCTGGTGCTGTTCGGCGCGCACGTCGATCGGCTGTTGGCCTGCACCAGCATCGTGATTGCACATCACGGTCGCACTGACAACAACTCACAGTTTCTCGAGCGATACTATCGAGAATACTTTTCACCGCCGGCGCAGATCGTCCTTAGCGACGACTCGAGGACGTGGATCTCAAAGAGCGATTTCAAAAACGAATTCCTGCTGCTCACGGACAGCGATCTTTACCTCGAAACGCTCGACATTCGCGCGAACCTGCTGATGTGCGAGCAGTACGACGGCGCGACGGGCTTTAATGAAGTCATCGACCTCACTGTCGAACAGGCACGCTTACTGCGCCAGACCGGCATCACGCGCGGCATCGATATTTCAAAGACCACACCGGCAAAGAACGTCACCAGCCAGTGCCGGTTCATCCGTCGCGAAGCACTCGAACGCGATGACGCGCGACTGTTCCAGTCACCGAACCATGCCCTGCGCCTGCCGCAGAGTTGAATCCGTCGCTGCCCGCCACTTCATCACTGCCGTCTCCAAATCCTCTTCAACCGGCGGCGTTGCCAAACGCAAGTGGCTGCAATCCGCTTCGCCTCTGGCCCTGATCACTTCGCGCTCGCGGCTGGTGGAGCGGCTTGTTACGAAGCGAACGATGACCCCGATTCGCGGCCCAGCCGAGCCGTTCGGATTCGAGCCGTGCACCACGTTCGTGTGGTGTAGCGACATCTCGCCCGGCTGCAACGTCACATCCAACGCCTGCGCTTCGTCAACGTCCGTGTGCAATCGCTCGCCGCGGCGATTCAGGAGATTCGGATCGTTGAGCACGACGTCGTGCTCCAGCACTCCGCCCTGGTGCGAACCCGGAATGACGCGCATGCAGCCGTTGCTGCGTTCGCTCGGCGTGAGCGCGATCCAGGCCGAGACCGACGGCGTCAGGTGCCAGCCCGAGTAAACGCTGTCCTGGTGCCACGACGCGTAGCTCGAGTCGTGCGGCGGTTTGTAAAAGACCAAGGTGCCATCGACCACGATGTCCGTTCCCAGAATACTCTCGACGGCATCGAGCAGCGCTTCGCCGGTCGCCAACCGGTAGGCCCACGGAAAAAACAGGTGCAGGTTGTCAAAGCGCCGGCGATAACCCTCGCCGCAGCTCGCGGCCACGGATTCGAGCGCGTCACGATAGCGGGTCGCTTCGGCCACGGACAGCACGCGGATGGGAAACAAAACTCCGTCGCGGCCATAACGTTCGACCAAATCTAACGACAGGCTAACGCTCAAACAAAAAACCGTTCCTTTCAAAGAAGCCCTTGTACTTCTCGACCGCCTCGGCGTAGTAATCGAACGTGTCCGGCTCGTAACCTTTTCGCTTGAACAACTGCTTCATTTCCGCCTGCCAGTGCTCGTCGCGGCCGTTGAGATAACCGGCGACAAAGTCGTCCCAGTCAAACAACCGGCTGAGAAACACGCCGCCGAAAAACCCGCGCAGTTTCGCGTTGCTCATCAACGCCGCGAGCGTCTTGCGGTACGCGGCTTTCAATTCCGTCTTCGCGAGCGCGCGCGCCTGCTTTTCAACCAGTGCGTTGGTGCGATAAATGCGCTGCAAATAACCCGCCAACGAAGTTGGAAACAGCGCCGGATTGGCGCGTCCCCAAGTGTGTCGTTCGTCGAGCAGGATGCACGGCAAAGAGTTCTGCGCGAAGAAGTGGCCCTGATCCGTCTCGGGCAGCGACAAGGCGTCGTGGTCCATGAAGATCAGTTTCACGCGCCACTGACCGTTTTCCCAAACACTGCGCAAACCGACGTTGCGCCCGACGAACGATTCGCCGCGCGAATGACCACGCACGCCGAGCAGCGTTCCCCACAGCGTCGCGATCTTTTTGACGAGACTCAAAAATATCTCGTCGGCACGCGCGCGATTTGCCGGCAGCGCCAGCGCCGTTTGCAAATAACTCTCGTAGTCCTGATACGCAACTTGCGGCGCAGTGTAAACGCCGAGCACTTCGTCCAGCAGCTCATCCGCAAACTGCTTCGCGTCGTCGCTGCTGTAGTCGACCTGGAGCCACTGCTTGAAATACGTCTCCGCGCCTTCCGCCGACAAATAAGTCGCCAGCTTGTCGAGCCGAAAGGAACTCGTGCCGTAAACGATCGCTTGCGACGGCGCAACGTGACTCAGAAACTCACCGGTCAGCGCCATGTCGCCAGGCACCTGCGGCAAAAACTCCCCTTCTTCTTTCTTCAGCGCCTCGACCGCCGCTTTCATCGAGCCGCGCATCTCCTGAAAACCGCCGTTGCCGAAGACGCGTGCATCGGTGAAATAACGAAAGGCCGGCGCCTGGTTACCGTTTGCCGGAACCGCAAACACCGTGTTGCGCGCGATGTATCCCGGCATGGGCGCGTCGACGCCGTGGACCAGGCGATAGATAAAACTCAACTTCGATCCCTGGTTCGCCTCATAACGCAGCAGCCATTGCATGCTGCCGCCGTCGAGACGATGCGACGCGGGCACGCGGTATCCGTTACGCGTAAAGACGACGCTGAGTGGATTGCCCTTGCGCCCGGCGCGCTTGAGTTCGAATTCGCAATGACTGCCCGGCGGCTTGATTACCAGGACGACCGTCGACAGCGGATACTCAACCAGCGAATTGATCGCTGAACTGGTGGCGTCGCTCACCCAGTAGATCCTTGTGCCTTCACACAGACGTTTAAGGATGCGCGCTTCAAAGTCGGGCAGACCGGCCAGCACGTGCGAAAGTTCGGCATCGAAGTAGCGCGGCTGTGAAAGATCGACGTCTTTCACGCCCTCGCTCACCCTCACTTGTTTCAGCACGCGCTCGACGATCTCATCCGGCGTGAACAGGTAACGAGCGAGACTGAGCTTGCAGTCGTGGCGCGCGAGGGCGATAAAGTCGCGCACCGCGGCGGCGTCGATGTTCTGTCCGCGCATCGGTCGATGCACGCGATCGAATCTCGCCAGCTTGCGCCGAAACTCAAGGATGAAACCACGCAGCTCGGTGGTCGTGTAGCCTTCTTTCAGAACGTCGGGGTTAATTCCGCGTTCGCTGCCCGGCTGCTTGAGTCGCAAGGCGACGAGTATTTCGTCGAAAGCTTCGAGGTCGTCCGGCCGCAGCTTAAGGATCTGCTGTTCGGCCAGCAACGTCGCGAGCCGCCGCACGTCCCAGGGCACATTCGTCTGCCTGGCAAAGTTAATGAGTTCGAGACAGAAGTCCTTATGCCGGCTGGGAACTGCGACTTCCGATCGCTTACTTCTTACCGCCTTTACCCTTGCCGCCACCATCTTTGCCTTTGCCTTTGCCCTTACCCTTTCCGTCCTTGCCCTTCTTGCCTTTCTCCTTCTTTTCTTTCTTCTTGTCCTTCTTCTTTTTCTTCTTCTTCGGAGTCGGCAAGGTACCGAGCGCAATGACGAGAGCAGCGTAGAGTGCTTCGGCACAGTCGCGCCGGAGAATTACGGCTACTGTGTCAGACCAGGGAACGTCGTCACCCTTATCTTTGCCCTTCTTTCCTTTTCCTTTGCTGTCTTTTCCTTTTCCTTTACCACCTTTGCCCGCCATTTGACGGATCCTCCTTCAGTGAGAGAGTTGCTAATTTCAATTCGGGGTTATGCGCAGTCTATTTTATGGCCTGCTGCCGCCCGGGTTCGTTGGCGGACGGTGGAAGCGATTGTGTAGATCCTGAGCGTCCGATCGTTTCGGCTGTGGCGCCGCAGTTGGCGATTGCAGGTTGTTGCAAACAGCGTTGCCCTGGCTGCTCTGCGTCGGATTGCCAACACGGAAGAGTCCCCACACACCGAGCGATGCCTGGTCTGCCAGGTAAGCCGTGTAGAGGTAATCTCCTTCCCTGCGGAACTGGCCGCCGGCTTGCGGGATAACGAGCTCGAAATGATCCGACGAGCCGTGGTTGTCGCGCGAGCCAAGCCACTGCGAAAGATTGTTGTTGCTGATGATTTGTGAGTTGTTCTGGTATGGGTTCCGCTGCCAGTTGTGACCATGGACCGTAAACACCAGCGAATCACCGGTGCCCAACGGGTGAGTCATGCGGAAGCGAACCTGGTCGCCAGGATCGGCCTTGAAGATCGGCGTCTTCGGGTCGCCCGCCGGCGACGATCCAGCGACTTGGAGCAGGTTCGAGGTCATGCACGAAAAGTCAGTGTTGATGGAGTTCGCCACGTTTGGCAGGTAACGCTGGCTCTTCGGTTCGCTGCGATAGTTAACGGCCGCAGTAGTCGATGAAGTTTGCAGCGCATCGCTGATCATCAACGAGAACTCGCGAAACAACTTGTTACCGTTAAGCTTGATGGTGGCCGCCGCGCGCGTCGTCGGCTGGCCGTCACACGGTTGCGTGCTCGTGGGATCGCCGCAGTCCCAGGTGGCGCCCGCGGGTTCAACGATCATCTGGCCGATGAGACCGTTCGGGTGCTGGAACAACGGATCCGACGAGAACAGGTTGAGCGCGCCAAACTCGACCGGCGTGTAATTCAACGTTCCATCGCTCACGCGATCGATCTTGCCGGCGTACCACGTGTACTTCACTGACTGCTTGAAGGCGGCGAACTGATCCGGACGCCCGACGCTGTTCCAACCGACATTCATACCGAAGCTGGTGGCGGCATCGTAACTAAGGAGCTGCGGATGCAGGCCGACGTACTTCGACATCTTTTGCGGAATGGGCGGCTTGAACGGCGGCGGCCAGTTGAAGTTGTGACTGAGTACGAGTGACGACGGAGCGATCCGGTTAGTCAAGGTCACTTCGATGCAGTCGCCCGCGTTCGCCCGCAGGATCAACGGCTCGACCGGCGTGTTCGGCTTCAGCACCGGTTTATTGAATTCCGCCGGATTCTGTAAGTCGTCGTCGCGCACGAACATGATTCCCATCAGCGAACCGATCCACTGATTGCGCGGACCGCGATCGTTGAAGATCAACTCACCCTGCGAAGGATTGCCGGGCACGGGCGTGATGCTGGAGAGGGCCGTTTGGGCCGTCACCGCACTGATCTTGTAAGTGCGAAGCTGAGCCGGCGGTTGGAGATGGGCCGGACAGGTTGAGTAACTAACAGGCGCACTCGCGCTGACCGGATTGTTCGGCAGGGCCGCCAGTCCGGACGCAGTCTCGGTCGGATCGTAAGACCTGAAGAGTCCCCACGACCCGTGCGCGTTTCCGGTTTCATCGAAACTGGTGCTGTAGAAATAGTCGACGCAGTTGCCCTTGGTGGTGGTTCCATCGGGACACTTCCGCACCGTCGTTGCCGGCGCGACCGGAACCGGCGCGGATGAAGCCGGCACTTTGAACGTTAACTCGAAGTGTTCCGAGAGTCCCATCGGCTGATTGCTGCGGTAACCCGAGTTCTTCCACGACGGCTCCGTAAACCAGGTTGGGCCCATGAGATTGAACTGGTGCGCGAACACGTGCGCGCCGACCAGCACGCGCACCTGAACGTTGTCGCCCTGGTAGGCGCGCATCAGCGGCGTTCCCGGTTCGGGATTTTGATTCGAGTTGTTCTTCTTGGCGGCGGCGTTATCGAAAGCGTAAGACAGGTCGCCGGTCGGCAAGGTACCTGAGCCGAGCCGGAAAGCAATCGGCTCGTTGTAGTAGTTGACTGATTGCGTGCCGGTGATCGGAATGTTTCCGGTGCTCACGAGCCGCGGCCTGACCTGGTTGAACTCCGGAAATACCGCCGCGTTGATCGCGTGAGCGGGATCGCGCCAGCCTTTGTCCTTCGCCGGATCGGGGACCTTACGCGAAGCAGCGTCGTAAGCGAGTTGCAGGTCCTGAAACTCGAGCATGAACTCGCGATAGCTGTCGCTGGTGTTAGTGGTGATGATGTTTGCCTTCCAACTGGTCGGGCCACCATCGGGCTGCACCGGCGGGGTAACGATGCTGCCGCCACCCATGGGCGAGCCGTCGGCCATTTGCCACACCGAATCTCTCGGCTCGACGACCAGGCCCGCATAAAGACCGGCTTGCTGGTGCGTCGACGGACCGAAGTGATCGTGCGTGAAGACAGTGCGCAAGGTGCGATCGACGTTCTGATCGTCGACGACTGGGTCGAGATACCAACGCTGAACTGTCGTTTGCGCGCCCTTCCATTGCGAGGCGCATTGCGGCGGCGGATTTGATCCACCGCAGATTTCCACCGGTGGCGGTTTCGGCGCGAGTGTGACCGGCCCGCCGCAACCCGGACACGGAATCCATGAGCCGCCGGGCTGGTTGATGGCGTGGATGATCTCCTGCACTTCGTCGGGACTGAAAGTTCCATCTTCGTAATTGAAGCCGTTGCCGGCGCCGTCCGAAGAAGTGACGTCAAACTTCACCAGGTGAATGTGCTGGCCGAGAATGTCGGTCGGCGTGCGCACCTGGAAGTCGTCGACGAGGTAGTAATTCGGCACGAGGTTCGTGTGCCAGTACTCGATGATGTCGCCGGAATTGCCGCGGAAGAAGAGCGGCTCAGGCTTGCGCGTGTTTTTGATCGTCGGCGAGACGTCGTTCCACAGCGTCAGGATGCGTTGCTGGGGATAGTGCCACTTCTGCTGGTTCAGGACGACGTTTAGCTGAATCGCGGCCGCCTTGTATCGACGGAGCGCTTGCTTACCATTCGGACCCACGTTGATGGGCTTGCCGTTATCGTCGACGGCTGGATCGGCAAAAGGCGCACCGGGTTGTGGGCCAAGCGGCAATCCGTTCAATATGAAACCGGTCGGTCCCGGATTTTGCGTCATCTGCGGCGGACCGGATGGCGTAGACGGACACGAGCCGGCGACGCCGTTCGGGAAAAAGCTCGGACGGCAGCGAACGCCGAAGAAAGCCATCGCGACTTTTTCAACGTTCGTTCCCTGCTCCGGCAGTTGTCTGGCATTCAGCGTCGCGAAGTCTTTGCTCCAGTCAAACTGATTATGCTTTTCGTAAGCGATCGTTCCGCCGGTGGTGACGTGACGCGGGAGACCACCGTCCATCGCGTTGCCGGAAGCATCGGTCGCAAAGTCGAGCGGCGGATGCGGCGCGCGCATGCCGGCGATGCCGGGAATAAAGAACGGGAAACCAGGATTCCTGGTCACGCTGGCGCCGGTCGGATCTGCTCCCGGTCCCGGCGTGCCGTAAACGATCTGACCGTGATCGATGAACACGGGCGACGGCATCGGCGCCATCGGCATTGTCGGCATCGGCACGACCGCGGGCGTAGGCGTGCCGGCCTGGATCTCGCCGTCAGGCAGCGCGCGCGTGCCCTTCACGGGAATACCGTTCGCGTCGACAGTCGAACCTTCTTCGAACGTGTCGTGCGTGCGCCACATGGCCCACATGCCGGCGGCGAAGTGCGGGTAGAAGTGGCAGTGGAAAATCGAATCGCCTACGACCTTGTTGCGGTTGCCGCTGCCGTTGAAGGTCATCTCCAGCGTGTAGCTCGCGCCCGGACTGATCATCTGGCTATCGAGATAAGCACCCTGATCGCTGTTGGGCGACATCAACCATTGGTGCGCGTGCTGGTGATGGACGTGTGTCGCGACGGTTCCGCCGTGGTGGATTCTGAACTTCGTGTGGTCGTTGATGTAGCTGTGATAGACGTTTGACGGGTCGTCCGGATAATACGCCTTCGTCGCTTTAACGAGTCCGGGGAGTTTGTATGGGAAACCATTCACGGCGCCCGTCACCGGTTGGCGTGCATTCGCGCAATTGGGATCCGGCGGCGCGCCGGTATCGCCGAGTTGGGCCGCGGTACACAACACCGGCGGCGGCGGATTCGACGGAATCGGCGGCTGGGCAGGCGAAGTCGTAAAGGCCGGCAACAAGCTCGAGTTCGCCGGACGATCCACGAGCATCGCGGGATCGCCCACCGACCACGCACTCAGGAAAAACTCTTCAAACTTGCAATCGACGCAGCCACCCATCGGACCAACGCCGATGCGGTTGGCGTAAACCTCAGCGCCGATGCCGCCAGTACCGTAGTTGATCGCGAAGCCATCGAAGCCCGCGTTGATGGTGCTGGCCATCTGCGGATCGGTAAAGACCGGGAACGCCTGCGTCGCGATCTGGCCGACCTCGTGGTAGATGATCGTGAATTCGCGATAAGGCTCCTTGCGATCCGGCGAAGATGGATTAGCGCAGAAGAGCGGATCGCCGGCGCCGCTGCCGTTGTTCGCCGCATTGCAAGGCGGTTCGGGATTATTTGCTCCGGTGCTGCCCTCGAACCGGCCGGCGTTTGGACCGGTGATGATGGCGGTCAGATCGGAGTGAACGATGTTGAGGCTCCCATCGGGCATCGTCATCAACATCTTCAGGATCGGCGTGTTGGCTGGAATCGGAGTGCCGTCAGGATAGGACGAGCCGGCGGGATAGACCGCGTTGTAATCGATGACGGGTTGACCGTCCGCGGTACGCATCGGTTTGTTGCTCGCATCCTTCTTGGTCGCCAGCGCGAGATCCTGTTGCGTTACCTGGCTGCGATACCACTCGGCTTTCGCCGGCTGGACGTTCAGCGCGCCAAACAAGCCGCGGCTCAGTTGGCCGAGCGGCTGCGCGGTCGTATCGCCCATCGTGTAGAGCAGGTACGTACCTTCGTTTTTGACGAACAAGGTGTAGACCTGCTGCGGCGGCGGCATCGGCGACGGCGCGGGCGTCGCGCTCGCGAGGCTCGAATCGTTTGTGCCGACAAACGAGCCATCGTCACTTGGTCCCGTCGTCCATTCCTGCCCCTGGATATGCAGCGAGACTTCCTGCGTCGCGACTTTCGGATTATTCGGCGTGGACGCGTTGAAGGCCGCGGGCGGAATCGCGTTGGTAAAAGTTACTTGCAGGCAGTCGCCGACGTTCGCACGCAGCACCAGCGGGCGCGGTCGTTTGCCGGGACGCAGTTGAATATTGTTGCCGGTGCCGATCGTGTCGCTGCGCAGCGCAAACACGAAAGCGTTGGGAATGGTCGCGCCGAGACGATTCAGCATGAGGGCCTTCGGAATCGCGACGATGTCCGCCTTCACCGTGCGCGTGCATTGCGCCATCGGCGCCGCGGGCGTAGCAGGCGCTACGACGGTGGCCGGCGTCGTAGTCGTTACCGGCGCGGTTGCAGGCGCCGCGGCAGTTGGCGGCGTGTCTGGCGGAGTTTCAGTCTTCACTGACTCGGCTTCCGCTTTCAACGACGCGTTGGCGGATCTTGCTGCGTCTGCGCTGGCCGGCGCGGTCACGTTCGCGGCCGACTTCACGGCTGATGTGCTGATTTCTGCGACGGGTTTGTCTACTGCGGCGGTGGGTGTTTGCGCGTTTACGACCACCGCGGTGAGCAAACTAAGAGTTAACACTGTCAATGAGGCAACAATGCGACCGGGGGAACTCGGACCGAACATCTTCACATCTCCTTTACGTTTGCTGCAGGCGAAACATTAAAAGACTGAGGCTATGACACTAGGGTGTTGCCAAAAGAAGGTTCGTTTTAATTTCGGGGCTGGCGTAAGCGGGTAACCAGCGTGAGAGAAACAACAATAAGCGTCCTGTTGACAGACGCAGCGTAGTTCTCTTAACCTTCGCTGTCAAGCAAAATCCTTGCGCGTGTTCTAAACAGTTCTTAGCAACCCAATCAAGCTTAACTTACCGTCCTCTTACCCGGACGTTTACCAGTCGTTTCAGATCTTTCCTCGTCGCCAAAACGGAGTAAGCAGGTGAGCACTCACATCACTGTAGTCAAATTCGGCGGCACGTCGATTCAGGACGGCGCGGCGTTCGAACGGGTCGCGCAGATCATCAAGTCGAAACGAAAATTTGCGCTCGTTGTCGTAGTGTCGGCGATGAGTGGCGTGACCGACGCATTAATCGCGAGTTTCCGCGATGTTTCGACCGCCGGCGCGCGCGAATCGCTGCGGCGTCTCGACCAACATTTCGACCGTCACCTGCTGGTCGGCCAGCGATTGAGCGCGCATCGATTCGAGCAGTTGCAGGATCTCATCGAGAGCACGCGCGCTGAGATTTTCGACCTGCTGGAACGTGCGGCAAACAATCACGCTTCCGATCTGCGGCTTCACGACGCAATCGCGTCTCACGGTGAACGACTCGCCGCGAAGCTGCTCACGTTCGTTCTCGAAGAACACGATCTCGCGGCGCGGTACGTCGACGCACGTCGCTGCATAATCACGAACGACAGGTTCGGAAATGCCGAGCCGGTGTTGGCTAAGGTCCAGCAACGCACGGTCGCGGAGTTGCTGCCGCTGGTGAATGCGAAACAGGTTCCGGTGTTGGGCGGTTTTATCGGCGCGACTCGCACGGGACTAACGACGACGCTCGGACGCGGCAGTTCAGACTACTCCGCGACGCTTATCGGCGCGGCGCTGCACGCGCGCGCGATCGAGATCTGGACGGACGTCGATGGAATTCAGACGGCTGATCCGCGGCTGGTGAAGTCGACGCGGACCGTTCCCCACATTTCCTACGCCGAAGCCGCGCAACTCGCGAAGCTCGGCGCGCGTGTGATGCATCCGAAAATGATCGAACCCGTAATCGCCACGCGCATTCCGATCCGCATCTTGAACTCACACGCGCCGCAACATCCCGGGACGCTCATTTCAGACGACGCGGCGCAGTCGAACGGCGGGGTGAAAGCGATCGCGCACAAGCGCGCGGGCGAGAGTGCAATCGTGGGTTGCATCGGTCACGGTCTGCGGCTCAACTTTCGCGTCGCACCCGACGCCGTCGGCGCGGTCGTCCAGCAACTGCACGCCGCGATTTTCGAACACGCCGGTTAATGGCGCTTCGCGGCTGAGTCGATGAGTTCGACGATCTTCGTTGGCGAAGTCAATCCGTAAGCCCGCGTCCAGTAATCACGCGCGTCGTTGCCGATCAGAATCATCGGCGTGTGATCGTTTTTGTTGGCAACGGCCGCGCCGAGCGCCTGCAAAACGGAATCGATCCGCGCCTTGTCGCCCGTGACAAACGTCCAGCCCGGTGCGGCTTTGAATTTCGACGCGAAGTCGCGCAGCCGTTCCGGCGTGTCGGTCGTCGGATCGACACTGACGGAAATCAACTGCAGGTCGAGACCACGCGCGGCAGCGTCCTGCTGCACGCGGCGAAAGGTCGCCGTCAGCGGCGGACAGATCGTCGTGCAGGTCGTGAAGATGAAATTGATCGCGACCGTCTTGCCTTTGATCAAATCGGAATAGAAGTTGAGCTGTTTCCCGTTCTGGTCCAGCACCGGTGCGTCGGGGATCTTCGTTGACGAGAACGCATCCGCGTTTGTTGCCGGCTCGGGGTCAGCCTTCGTTTCCCTGTTTGCTGTTTGCTTGACCAGCGTCATGCCGCATTTCGGACACTTGCCACGCTTCGTGGAAACAACCTCCGGATGCATCGGACACGAATAACGGGCCGTTTGCGCGCGCACGATGCTGAGCTCAGGCACAGCGAGCAGTACGATGAGGAACAGGAAGGCGAATTTCATTGTCCACCCTTGTCGTCGATTACGCTATCCACCACCTTGATTAACTCCTCGCTCTTGGCCAGTCCGAAAGCCTTCTTCCACAAGCCGGTGCGCTCGTTGCCGATGATGAAGATGTTCAGGTGATCGTTTTTGTCTTCGACAAACTGGCCCAGCTTTTTTAAAACGTATTCGACGTTCTCTTTGCTGCCGGTCAGGAAGTACCAGCCGGGACGCGCGTGAAACTTTTTTGAAAAAGCCTTGAGCGCGGTCGGCGTGTCTACCTGCGGGTCGACGCTGATCGAAATGATGCGCGCGTCTTTGCCGAGGCGGTCGCCGAGTGCTTCCTGAACTTTTTCGAGGTTGCGGGTCATCGGCAAACAACTACCCTGGCAAGTGGCGAAGAAGGAGTTGATGATGACGGTCTTGCCTTGTAACAGATCGTGATAGAAACGCATCTTCTCGCCGTTTTGATTAACGAGCTGGATGTCGGTGAAATATTTTTCGGCAGCCGATTCCGTGCCGTTGGTCGCGGGTGGCGCGGCGGGTTGTTGCCCGGCAGGTGGTTGCTGCGGCGCAGGTTGTTGCGCGCGGGCCGCGCCGCCGAGAAACAACACGGCTATCACTGCAATTAAAAATGATTTCATAGCTGTCTCCGTCTTTACGGCTTTACCACCTGGAGAGTCAGTGGCGTTGACTGATTGAACTGAAGTTCCAGCGAGGGACTCTCGAAGAATACATAGTACACGCCGGGCTGCGGCGGTACAAAATTCATTTCGTAAACACCATCCGGCAACGGTTTCGCGGCTGTGCGCTGTTGCCAAAGGCCCGGCGCGAGGAATACCAGCACCATTACGTCACGCACGTTCGTTACCGGCGTTCGCGATTTTTCGTCGACTACTTTGAAGCGCAACGTGAAGTTAAAGCCTGCCGCCGGGAGTCCCTGTTTGAGCAGCGGCTCGATCTTGACTGACGTTTCGACTTTCTTCGGCAGCGCGGGATTGTCCGCGACGGTCATCTCGAAGCAGTTGATCACGCGCGGCGAATCGAGCAGGAACACGACGTCGTAAACGCCCGGGTTCATCAGTTTCACCGAGCTCGAGTAAAGACCTCCGCCGGTTTCGCGCAGGCTGTTATCGACCACGAGCAACGCGCGCGGAGCCCGTTTGTAGTTTTGAAAACTGCCCATCGGCGCCGCCATGCCTTCGGTGTAGTAATAGATCGTCTGGTCCGCGGGATTGGCCACCAGCACCGAACCTTCATCGGGCGCGGGAACGATCGCGGGCGCGATCGAAGTGGAGCGCGATTGGCCCGGCGCGCGTTGACCACCGGGAAAGCGCGTCACGGCCGCTTCCTTACCGAGCGCAGCGAGATTGATCATCGTCACGAACTCGCTCGCGGCCGAACGAACGTAGGCAAACTGCTTCGTGAACGTGATCTGATCCGAAGCCGGGCCGACGGGTACGGTATGGACGACGCGGTTTGCCGAGACGTCGAAAATCTGCACGATGTTTTTCGCTGGGTTGAGCGCAAACCCGTAATGACCTTCGGGCGGCATCTGGATCGTGCGGATGCCTGGTTCGACTGGAATACGCGCGACGACGTCCTGCTTCGGACCGCCAATCGCGAGAATCGTTCCCTCGTCTTCGCCGGCGACGTAAGCGATCTGGCTGAGTGAAGAAAATGCGATCGCGACGGGTTTCGCGCCGGCTTTGATTTCTTTCACCACGGCGAGCTTGCCCACGTCGATGACTGAGACGGTGCTCGCTTCCTTGTTCGTGACGAACGCGCGCTGGTCGTCGTCATTCAAAACGATCTCGTGCGGACCAGCGCCGGTTTTGATTTGCACGGCGGCTTTCGCGGTGACGGTATCGATGACGGTGATGCCGTCGTTTGTTCCGACCCACAGATATCTTTCATCGTGCTGGAGCACGAGCCGCGTCGGCTTCGTACCGGCGTCGATGTTCGCGACGACGTTCCACGTCGGCACGTCGATCACGGCCACCTGATTACTCTGCGGCATCGACACGTAGACGCGTTTGTTGTCGGACGTCATCACCCAGTCTTCGCCCGGACTCTTTAACGCAATCAGCGTGTAGAGTTTGCTGCCGCCAAAACCCGACAGAGGATCGATCACCGAAATGTTGGGTTCGTCATTTAGAGCCAGGATGAAGTAGGCATTCAGATCGAGCGTGGGGCGGCGGGTGAAGCTCGCTTGCAGAAACGCCTGCACCTTGGCTTTACATACGCTCGCTGTCGATGCTGGCCCGGGTTGTCGTTGGTCGATCCAGGCCACCGGCCGCAAGCTGCTCAGCGGCACGTGATTCGTGTCGGTGATCTTGAAACGCACCGTGGTCTTTTCACCGGCGATCGGCTTCGGCGCGGCGCTGAATTCAATGGACACGCCCTGCTCGGTGAAGACCTGTTGCGCGGAAGGCTCGATGCACGGCGTGAGTAAGAGCAGGAAAAAGAGGCCCAGAAGCCGGTTCAATGAGACGTTACACTCCATAACCACAACACCAGAAAGAACCCATAGAATAAGGACAGCGCGACCAGCGCGAGGCGCCGCCACAGAGGTGGCCGCAATGCAACCGGCAACAGCCGCGTGTTGACGTAGAGTAAGTGTAGCGAGCTGATGATGAAAACGATGCCCGCCATGTTGGCACTCAGAGCTAACAAGATGATCGGCTGCGTGAGTCGCAGCGCAATGATGCCCCACACGGTGATCACTGCCAGCACCGTGTAATAAACCACGCGCACGTCGCCGCCGCGCCACGAACGGATCCGGCTGCTGCCCGTCCAAAGAATGTCGGTGATCGCGCGTGTCATGCCTTCGAGAATATCCAACTGCGTCTTGAACAGAATCCAGACGCCGAGAATCGCGATCGCGCCGCCGAAGATCGCGCCCTTCTGCGTCGCGACAGCTTGCGCCAGCGCCGCCGCAACGCCGAGTCCGCGAATGTCGCTGCCCGGGGGCACAAACGTGACGTAAAGCAGTGCCGGCAACGCCATGCCGAGAATCGCACCGGCAAAATAAACACCCCACTGATCCACGCGCACGATGCGCCACCAGCCGCGCCAACGCACCAGCGCCGCTGCATCCGGTGTGAACGTCGCACCCGAGTGGGCCAAGGTAACTTTCTTCCCGCCGACCGCCGCCGGAATGAATCCGACGGTGCTGCTCATGCCGTAACCTTTGTCGCGGGCCCAGTTGCTCAACGTGAGGTTAGCCACGCCGCCCCCGCCGGTATACGCGGCAAAAGCGCCGATCAGAAAAAAGTCAGCGCCGGCGGGAATGAACTGAAAGGAACCGCTGTGGGTATTGAATCCGGCGAAACCGGCGAGCGCCGCGAGCCACGTTCCCGCGGGAACGAACACCAAAGCCAACACACCGAGGCCACCGATGATCGCGGTGAGCATGATCCAGTTGAGATATTCGAGTGTTCTTTCGATGCGCCGTCCGAACGTCAGGATGAGCGTGCACAAGAGGAAGAGACCGACGCCGATCCCGTAGACGATTCCCGTTTCCGTCGCCAGCGGTAAACGTTTCGCACTTAAAAAGAAGACTGCGCCCGCGGCGGCTCCGGCCCAACCGGGCCAGCCCATTTGCAGAAAATAGAGGATCGCGTAGAACCACGCCCAAAAGGTCGAATGCGGGCGCGTGCGCATGAAGCCGGTAATGATTGGTTCACCGGTCGCCATCGTGTAGCGCATCAGCTCGAGGTTCAGCAGCGTTTGCAGCACTGACGCGATGCCCACGACCCAGAGCAGCGACAATCCGTATTTCACAAACGCCGCCGGCCCGAGCAGAAATTCGCCGCTGCCGATCGAAACGCCGAGTGCGATCACGCCCGGACCAATCGCACTGAACCAGCCGAAACCTTGCGGGCGCGGCGCGCGTGGCAGTTCCGCGACGCGCCACGGATCGAGGCCCGAGCGTGCTTCGATTGATTGAGTCATGAGTTAGTCACTTGATCTGAGTTTGAGAACTACTCCAGAATTGCGGCGCATTCTATCACTTGATGAGGCCACAGCAACGGATGAATGACGTTTCCGAAATCCGCGTCGCGGTTCCATCTGACGCGGCCAAAATTACGAACGTGATTAATGCAGCGTTCAGCATTGCGGAAGCGTCGTTTTTCGAGGGCGATCGGATCACGCTCGCGGAAGTCGAGCAACTGTTCGCGAAAGGTGCGTTTCTGGTGGCGGCTGATGACGCTGCGCTGAGCGGCTGTGTTTACGTCGAGCCGCGCGGTGAACGTGCTTATCTTGGCTTGCTGTCAGTCGATCCGTCGCGCCAGCAGAGTGGGCTTGGTTCGCGGTTGATGACTGCGGCTGAAGTGTATTGCCGCGAGTTGGGCGCTCGTTTCATTGACATCGTGATCGTCAACCTGCGCACGGAGCTGTGGCCGTTCTATCAGCATCGCGGCTATGTTGAAGACGGCACGACGACACCGTTTCCGGCCGACGTGCCGACCAAACAGCCGTGCCATTTCATCAACATGTCGAAGCCACTATAATCCGCTCATCCCGTGGCTAAAGAAGACACAGCCGAGGTCCTCACGATTAACGGACGTGACGTTCGTGTGACTAATCCTGACAAGCCTTATTTCTCCCGGCAGATCAAGCTCACGAAACTGGATCTCGTTCGTTATTACTTGTCGGTGGCGCCCGGCGCTTTAGCCGGCGTGCGAGATCGGCCGATCGTTTTGAAGCGATATGTCGACGGCGCGGAGGGTGAAGCGTTTTATCAAAAGAGGGCGCCGTCGAATCATCCGGAGTGGCTGCGGACCGTGACGCTTTCGTTTCCGTCGGGACGAGTGGCGGAAGAAGTCGTGGTCGACGACGCCGCGGGGCTGGCATGGATAGTGAATCTCGGTTGCATTGAGTTGCATCCGCATGCGGTGCGTTCTAACGATCTGGATCATCCGGATGAGTTGCGAGTGGACCTGGATCCGAATCCCGGTGTGAGTTGGGAAGACGTGCGCGTGGTGGCGCTGGAGGTCAATGCGTTGCTGGCGGAGGTTGGCCTGCGCGGTTGGCCCAAGACGAGCGGTTCGCGCGGCATGCATGTGAATGTTCGCATCCAGCAGCGCTGGACGTTTAGCGAAGTACGGCGGGCGGCGGTGGCGTTGTCGCGCGAGATCGAGCGGCGTCTGCCGCAGGTGGCGACGTCGAAGTGGTGGAAAGAAGAGCGTCACGGTGTGTTTCTGGACTACAACCAAAACGCGAAGGATCGGACGACGTGTTCGGCGTATTCGGTGCGGCCGTTGCCGGACGCGCGCGTGTCGATGCCGCTGCGTTGGGAGGAAGTTGAGACGTGCGATCCGGCTGACTTCAACGTGCTGACTGCGCCGGCGCGTTTGGCGGAGTTGGGGGATGCGCATTCGGAGATGGATGCGCACGCTGGTTCGCTCGAGCAACTGTTGGAGCGCGCGGCGCGCGACGAAGCGGCGGGGATGGGCGACGCTCCGTGGCCGCCGCATTTTCAAAAGATGGCGGGCGAAGGAAAGCGTGTCGCGCCATCGCGGGCGCGTTCGGCGACCAAAAAACCTGCGCGCGTTCGGATGCCGTTGCTCGTGATCGCGAACTCGCCAAACAAAGAAGCGGCGTTAGCAGGTTTGCAAAGATGGAAACGGAAACACCGGAAGGTGGTGAAGTTTTTGGCTGCCGACGATGTGCTGGTCGACTCGATGCGCGGCCGTTCATCCACCTGGACACGCATCAGAATAAACCTGCGGAACGTCCCCGAAGACCTGCGCCCCACGCAGGAACCCCCCGACCCCGACGACGACCCCACCCGCGAGTGGCGTCACGGGTAACACGGATAACACGGAAAGTATTCGTGTTATCCG
>Ga0081539_10002775_pt1 | contig 23562 bp, 24 predicted proteins | sample TabmetS4T2R2_FD_71023 | JGI IMG/M metagenome (GOLD analysis project Ga0081539, IMG submission 71023) | Tabebuia heterophylla rhizosphere microbial communities from the University of Puerto Rico - S4T2R2 | ecosystem: Host-associated > Plants > Roots > Rhizosphere ...
GCCCCACCCGGCCTGCGCCCCACTCGCTCCCGAGACCCCAGCGCCGTCCGGAAGGAAGAACCCACCCTTGCCGTGAATCCGGTCGTACAACTCCTGGTGGGAGTAACCGTCCCAGTTATGCCGAGAGTTCATCGCGCTCCCCCTGCTGTCCCGGTGGTCATGACGCTACCAAAGTCTTCATCGCGGACTCCGCCAGTTGATAAGCGAGATCGCACTTCTCGGGCTGGTCCGGATCGTGGGGGTCCGGTGTTGCTGTAGTCAGGAGATGCTGCCCGTCTGCCACGTCCACCGCCGCGTAACATGCGCGTTCGTCGACGTTGTTCTTCATCGTGATCGTTGGGAATCCTTCGATCGGTGGAACGTCCTCGATCTCCACGTTGCGGCTAGTCCAAGCCTTGACGCCCTCGGTAACAACCAGAGTGATGTTGAACCCGGCGTCGGTTCCCGGGTAATAGCACTGGGGAGACCCGAAGTTCGGATTCTCACCCACTTGACCAGGTCGCTCGATGTGGAATCTTGGCCAGTCGGTTTGCGGGATCAATCCGCATGGGTCTTTGTCACCCAGGTTGACGTCGCGAGGTCGCTTGTCGGACGGTTCAGCGCTGGTTGTGGAGGTACTGCCCGACTTGCTACTAGTAGTCGTGACGTCATCAGGCATGGGTGAGCCGGCGGACGTCTGGGTGCAGCCAACCAGCGCAACCGCCGCGGCGAACATGGTGCTAAACAGCATCCAGCGGGTTGGGGTCACTGGGCGCCCTGCCGGAAGCTCTGTACGTTCGTGTCTTCGACGAGGCTGTAGGTCTTGACTGCCTGGTCGAGCGCTTCGAGGACGCCCCTAAGTTGATCCATGTACCCCCGAGCCGCGTCGATAGCGGCTTTGGCATTCTCGTTGAACGAATCGGCGGTCTCGCGACTTACGGCATCGGCACCGAGCGGCCGCATCACCATCGATTGGCCATAGTTTTGCAAGAAGAGGTCGACCTCGTCGTAGATGGGTTGGAGCTCGCCCTTGAGTTGGAGCACCTGGGCGGGGTCGACGCGCAGGGTGCTCGTGCTTGGGCTGGTGTCCGTTCCGCCCGTCCAGAATGGCATAGCTGGTTCTCCCCTCGAACGCTCCAGTGGCGCTCGCACCAACACCGCAGCATATCGGACGCTGGTGACGCAGGGTGCCGAACCGGTGACGTCACTCGGTTGGGTGAATGACGGTCTCCCACCAGCCCGGACGCTGGTCTTCGATGTGGTCGAGCAGGTTCTTGGCGATCTGGCGGGCGACCGGGCAGACATCACGCATCGAGGTGCGGGTGTCGGACTCGGTCGGGTCGCCGCTCGCGGGGTCGATCGGGTACAGCGCGACATGAAATGTGCCGGGAGAGGACACGTCGAGGGTCAGCCAGCAGCTCTTGGCCGGGTCGAACTCGAGGATGCGTTCGATCGCGTAGTGGCCGTCGACGCGGAGCCAGGTGAGGTGGGCGAGGGGGTCGGACCCGCCGTTCGCCATGTCGATGTGCGCCTCGACCTCCTTGGCCATTGACCCCGGCAGGGCGCCGATGTCCAGGCCGACGCCCGACCCCTGCCAGACGCAGCCGAACTCGTCACTCGACACGGGAGTCACGGTGCCGGCGTGGGCGACCACGTCGACCGGCACGCTGGTGCACGCGTCCGTGCCGGCAAGGGGGAACGGCTCCTCGGTGGACAGCTCGGTGAGCGGAATCGCCGAGATCACCTCGATGCCGGGGGCCAGGTCGGTGCCCACCGGATAGGCCGGGGTGACGGTGCCGAGTTGTGCGGACGGTGGGGATGACGACGGTGGAGACGGCACGGTGGCAGGGGGCGCCGTGCAGCCGGCCAGGGCCGACGCGGCGGCGATCAGTGCGGTGAAACGCTTGCGGGGCAACGGAGTTTCTCCTAGTCGAGGGTGTCGGCGATCTCGGTGAGGACGTGGATGAGCAGGCGTAGCCGGTCGTCGCGGTAGACGATGTGGATCTCGTCGCCGGGGAGGACCAGGTACAGCTCCATCGACGGGGACGGCTTGGTGGCCGGCTGGTACGGGTGCAGGCCGAGTAGCCGCCGGCCGTGCGTGGCGTGTTCGACCGGCACCGCGCAGGAATCGCCGGAACTCGCGGTGGCGGCGAGCATGCGCACGCCCGGTGCCGCGACGGTGACGGCGTAGGTGTCCACTGTGGCCGGATAGACCACGACGTGCCGGCGGTCGTGCAGCAGGTCGAAGATGGTGGTCGCCTTGTCTCCGTCGGGTTTGCTGCCCTGCACGGCCCACCGCCGCAGGTACGGAAGCACTGCTACCCCGTCGCGGCCAGCTGCTCGATGGGCTTCGCCACGATCTCGGCCACGAGCGCCTGCCGTTCCGCGGCCAGGTCGGGGCGCCGCGTCGACAACGGAACCCACTCGCCCGGGTCCTCACCCCGCGCGAAGGCAGCGCTGCGCCGAAGCGAGTAGGCCATGCTCGCGGTCCACTCCGCCACCAGGTGCCGCCGGACGCGGTCGGTGGCCAACTCGCCGGCTCGCTGCTCCAGCCGCCACTCGTAGAAGTCGGCCCACTCCTCGTACGCCGCCGCCCGTTCGCCGGAGCCGAGCCGGTCCTCGGCGTACGTGAAACTCAGGTAGTCGTCGACCCAGCCGGTCGAACTGTCGAGTCGCAGGAACTTCGCGATACGTGGCCACCGGCTCGAGATTTGTGCACTCATATTTCAGTTCTTTCACTTTTCCGTGTACGGGTTCGGCTATTGCCGTCATCTCGTGTGTCGAGCACACTGACATGGCCTTTCCCGTGGCGGCAATGCACAATCGGGTGGTTCTTCCGGCGACTCTGCGTTGTTTCGGCTTAGTCTGTGTCATCGGTGACATGAATTGTGAGGAGGGGGTCATGGCTCGGAAAGTGAAATATCTCGGCGGCGTCGGTGAGCGGGGGCTCGGTATGGAGTTGCGGTACTACCGGGAGAAAGCGGGGATGAGCTGCGCGCAGGTCGGCGCGGTGCTGGGTTGGTCGGCGAACACGATCAGCCGCCTTGAGCGCGGTTTGCGGCCGGAGACCACGGCTGAGGAGGTGTCCGCGATCCTGGCGGCCATCGGGGTGACAGGGCCGGAACGTGACAGGATCATGCGGATGGCCAAGGGCTACCGGGAACAGGGTTGGTGGGAGGGGAACAAGACGCACCTGACCGACCAGGCCCGCACCTACCTCAAGTTCGAGGGCCGAGCCACGAAGATCATCGACGTCGAGCCGATACTGGTGCCCGGCCTGCTGCAGACCGCCGACTACTGCCGCGCGCTGTTCGACGCATGCGGAGTCGACCCCATGCAGTTGGAGGGCCGGGTGGCCCGACGCCTCGGTCGTCAGGCGATCATCACCAAGCCCGGCGCGCCGGAGCTGCTGTTCCTGGTGTCCGAACTGGCGTTGCGTCAGCCGGTCGGCAGCCCGACGGTGATGGCCCGGCAGGTGCGCAGGATGATCGAGGATGGTGGGCGCCCGAACGTCTCGATCCGGGTCGTGCCGGCGCATGTCGCGGCCCATCCCGGCGTGTTGGGGAGTTTTGTTGTCGTGGAGTTCGCCGATGAACCGGCCGTGGTGCACATCGAGGGTCGGATGTCGGGGATGTTTCCCGAGAATCCGGACGAGATCGCCGAGTATAGGCTTGCCGTGGAGAGACTCATGGAGTTGACGGCGGATGAGCGGCAGTCGATGCTGCTACTGAACGCCATCGCCGAGGGCATGGAGAAAGTGGGGTAGCGCGATGACCACGCGCCTCGTGTTCCACACGTCATGGCACAAGAGCAGCTTCAGCGGCGTCGACAGCAACTGCGTGGAGGTGGCGTTCGGAACCTGGCGCAAGAGCAGCTTCAGCGGCGATGTCAACTGCGTCGAGGTGGCGTTCGGGGCAGGGGTCCGGGACTCGAAGAGCCCCGACTCCGGCCACCTGGCGCTGCGGACGGACGCCTACCAGGCGCTCGTGACCTTCGCTCGGCGCCACCGACCCTGAGCCTGGCGTTCGCGCACGCAACAGACTGTCACTCTGCCGGTTGAATCCGCTACATAGCGGAACCGGCGGCGTCCAGTTCCCCTCAGACCCATCGTGCCCCAGGAACGCGGGGCGACGGGCAGACCGAGGGGGCATGGATGAAGACCGTGGAAGTGACGGCTGAACGTGTCTGGCAGTTCGGCATGTATCTCAACAGCGACGTGTGGGCCGACTTCCAGCGAACGGTTCGCGACCAGGCGGCCCGGGAGGGCTGCGACAAGGAGGGGTTCACCGGCCTGATCAGCCCTCTGGCGGGGACGATGGACACCCTGCACGGCTGGTCCGACGAACTGGTGAACACGGCGCTCGACAGGCTGCACGGCGTGTCCGGCGGCCTGGTCTCGACCGCCTACTCGTACGTCGGGATCGAGGGGACCAACCGGGACCGGATCAACGACGCCCCGGACAACAAGCGCCCACACGACGCCGAGCCCGGAGCGGGCGCGGGCGTCACGTTCAGCACCGCGGACAGCCCGTTCCACAACCCGACCGAGGTCGTCGCGAAGTCGATCTCCGTCGGTACGACGACCATCACCGAGTCGATGGACAAGAAGACCAAAGGGGGATGGGCGCCCGAGGCCATCAACTGGATCGTGCGGAACTTCAGCGAGCACCTCGGGCTGGGCGGCAAGGACCTTCGCCAGCTGGTGATCGAGCCGCTGTCCGGGGACTACAACCGCATCCGGGCCAACGGCGACGCATGGGCCGATGTCGGCGCCATGCTGAACACGATCCTGACCAATCTGGGGCAGAACACCAAACGGCTGGTCACCAGCGACTGGACCGGTGACGCCGCACAGGCGTTCCTGGAGCACATCGACGTGATCTGGGCCGGCGGACTCTACGTGGCCAGCAAATGTGCAGCATGGCTGCAGAAGGGCTTCGGCAAGCTCGCCGACCTGGTCCTGAAGATCGCCAAGAAGTGTGCGCAGATCTTCGACAAGCTGATCGACAAGATCATCAGTGTTGCGCGGCGGTTCATTCCGGGAGTAGGTCAGGTCCTCATGGCGATCGAGTGGATCGCGAGTGGCTTCGAGGACTTCCCGGCCTGGGACGACATCCGGGACATCGCGCGGATGATCGATGACATCATTCACCTGCAACGAACCGTCACCAACCTGGTGACGGCCGCGCAGAACTACGTCAACGGATTCGAGCAGGCGGTCGGGGCGATCCGATCGATTCCGCGGATCGACTCGGTCGAAGGTGTCGCGGCCACGGCGGGCCAGTTCCGCCAGGGCGCCGAGCAGATGCGGCAGGCGCGGGCGGACTTCGACAAGAACGTCGGCGATTTTCAGAAACAGCTTGACAGTATGTCCGCTCAGGCGCCGAAATGATCACCAGGGGGCATAGGACGTGAATCGACACAACTGGGCGAGGACGGTCTCAGTTACGTTGTTGCTGGTCGCCGCACTGACGAGTTGTGGCGGCGGGTCTCCCGCGTCAGCGGCGAGCAAACGCCTGTCCGACCAGGGGCCGTGCGATCTCGCCAAGGTCGACGATCTGGAGAAGATATTCGGCCCCGTGAACAACGATCATCCGCCCAAGCAGGAAGGACCTCAGTGTTTCTACAGATTTGAGAATGGTGACCCGGCGATCGGTCGGCGGGCCGATGCCGCGCGGCATGGCACGTCATTCGACATCGACGGCGTGGCGGCCAAGAAATACGAGGCGAACGGCACGTGCGCGGTCGACGTTTGGCTGGTTCCCGACGATTTGAACCAGCAGTTCGGCGTCGTCAGCATCGGTGAAGTGGGCGACCAAGGGCCGTGTGACGTGAGTGTTGCCGTTGCCCGACTGATACTGAAGAACCTGCCCGGATGAGGAGTCCCATGTACTCGAACGAGGACTGGAAGACCGACGAGATGGTCCGGGCCGAGCGGGAGCTGGACGACGCGGTCGAGCAGGCGTACCGGAACATGTACGCCGCCGACGACATGCTCGACGAGATCGCGGCCGACGACGAGCGGCGTGCACACGAGTGGGCCGAGAAGTGTCGGGAGTACGCCCACCGCGCGGACGTGTCGCCCGCGTGGCGGACCGTCGTGGAGAAGGTCGACGCCGGGGAGCTGACCTGGCATGACATCGCCTGCGGCGACGCCATGGACCATCCCGCGGTTCGCGCGGCGGTCGCCGCCGACAACGAGTCGCGCCTGCGGCGGGAAGCCGTCATCCCGGCAGGAGGCACGAACAGGGGACGCCCCGACAAGGACGCGTATTTCGACCAGTTCACCGTGCTCCGCAAGCGAAAGCGCTGACGCACATCGTGACCCGCCAACGACGTTCGGTGGGGAGAATCCGGGAATCGAGTAGCCTGAGCGACGACATGTCGTGGGAGGTTGTCAGGTATTGGACGAGACAGGTGAAACAGCCGAGTTCGGTATCGACGCCTTCGCGGTCGACGACCGGCTTCGGTTGTTCCACTTCACCGCCGCGGACAAAAGAGCCGACTACCTTCGCGTACTCCGCGTGTTCGAGCGGGCGCGCGCGAACTACCAGGTGCTCCTGCACGCGAACGACGTGGCCGAGCACCTTGGCGGGGACGCCGCGGAGCTGACGCCGCTGCTCGACCAGTTGCACGCGTGGCGGGTCCTCGACCGCAGCTACGACGGTGCCCGCGCGGCGAACCTCGCGGAGTACCGCAACCGCCACTACGTCTACCAGTTCACGCAGGCCGGCTATCGCGCCTACCGCGCGGTCGAGGACGTGCTCGGCGCGCGTGTCGACGACGCCGTGCTGTCCCGCCTCGTCTTCCCCGAACTGCTGGACGACCTGGTCATGCTGGCCCGAGCCAACGCCGAGGGCGACGCCGAGGAGGTCTACCGCAAGCTGAACCGCCTGGACTCCGCGCTCGCCGACATGGCCGAGCGGGCCGCCCGGTTCTACCTGCTGCTCGGCGACCTGTCCCGCACCACCGAGGCCAGCGCCGAGGTCTTCCTGGCGCACAAGGACGCCCTGCTGGCGCACCTGCGTGAGTTCACCTCCGAACTCGCCCGCTACACACCGAAACTCGCCGCCGCGCTCGGCGAGGTCGAGGCGTCCGGAGTGGACCGGATGGTGGAGCTGGCGGCGGGGGTGGACGAGCGGATCTTCCGTTCCCCCGCGGAACGGCTCGCCGACTGGCGGCACCGGTGGAACGGGCTCGTCCACTGGTTCCGCGGCAATCCGAGCGAGGCGGAACGGCTCCAGTCCGGCACGGTCAGCGCCATCGCGGGCGTGCTGGCGCTGCTGCGCCGGGTCACCGAGTCGCGGCGTGGCGGAGTCAGCAGGGAGAGCCAGCTGCGCCACCTCGCGGCCTGGTTCACCGCCGCCGCCAGCGACGAGGCGGCACACGCCCTGTTCGCCGCCACGTTCAACCTGGGGGCACCCCGGCACGTCGGCGTCCCGCATCCCGACACCGAGCTGATCTCCGCACGCCGTTCCTGGTGGGAGGCGTCACCGGTGGAGATCTCCAGAACTCTTGTGGAGACAGGAAAACCGCCGTCACCCGGGGCGCCGGCCAAAGTGGAGCGCAACGACGCCTCCCGTCGCAGGCTCCGTGCCGCGCAGGTCGCCGAGCAGCAGGCACGCCGGGCCGCGGCCGCCGCGCTGGCGAGCGGTGGTGTCCACGGTCGCACACTCGACGAGGAGGAAACCGAGCTGCTGCTCGAACTGCTCGACATCGCGCTCGCCGCCCGCGTCCCGGTCTCCGGCGTCACCAGTGGCTCGGCCTACGGGGTGAAGCTCACCCTGTCACCGCACACCGAGTCGTCCACTGTGGACACGGTGCGGGGCAGGCTCCATCTGGACCGGCTCGCGCTGAAGGTCGCCGCGCGATGACGGTGCCGGAGTTCGAGCTGGCCGCCTACCAGCGGGCGGTGCGCACGATCCTCGCCAACCCGCTGGTCACCGAGACCTACCCGGACGTCGCCGCGCTGCCGCTCGTCCGCAGGTGGGCCGAGCAGCTCCGGGAGGACCTGGACCGCGCGTTCGGCTACCGGCTGGAGCTCACCCCGACCACCGCGCGGCTGATCCGCACCGTCGACGAGCTGGACGCGAGCCAGCCGGCGCGCACGGCCACCGACCGCCCGTTCGACCGCAGGCGCTACGCCTATCTCGCGCTGACGCTCGCCGCGCTGGGCCGGGCGGGTACGCAGCTGGCCCTGTCCGAGCTGGCGGACACGGTCGCCGCCGACGCGGGCCGCATCGACGGGCTGGGGCTGTCCACCGAACGTGCGGCGGACCGGGCGGCGTTCGTCGACGCGGTGGCCTGGCTGGAAACCCGCGGTGCCCTGCGCCTGGCCGACGGCAGCGCCCGCCGCTGGGCCGACGACCCGTACGCCGGCGAGGCGCTCTACGACGTCGACCGGGACGTGGTCAACGCCGTCTACCGGCCCAGGCGGGTGCTGCAGCACGTCCAGGGCGTCACCGCCCTGCTCGGCGGCGTGCTCGCCGACACGAACGGCACCGGGCGCGACGCCCGCCGCCGCCACGCCGGCCAGCGGGCCCGGCGCATGCTCGTGGAGCGCCCCGTCGTCTACTACGCCGAGGTGGACGAGGAGGTCCGCAACTTCCTGCGCGGCCCGCACGCGGTCGCCGAGGTCGAGCGGCTCACCGGCCTCGTGGCCGAGCGACGCGCCGAGGGGATCGCCGTGCTGGACACCTCCGGCGCCTTCTCCGACCGCCGCTTCCCCGGCACGGGCACGGTCGCGCAGACGGCGTTGTTGCTGGTCAACGAGATCGCCGCGCGGATCGGGGACCTGGACGCGCCCCCACTGGTCCACCTTGCCGCACCGGACGGCCGGCAGCGCGACCTGGCCGCCGCCGTGGACAGCGGCCTGCCGCGGCCCGGGGTGCTGGACGAGCTGGCCGATCCCGAACCGCGGGTAGGGCCCGAACCGGCGGCGGTCGAGTACCCGCTGGTCGGGGACGGCTGGCTGGCCGTCACAATGGCGGAGTTGCTCGACCGCTACGGCATGACGTTCGCCGCGCAGTGGCGGGCCGACCCGGTGCGGTTGCTCGCCGCCGCGCTGGAGCTGCTGGCCGAGCTGCGCATGGTGGTGCGGGTGCCGGGTGGTGTGCTCGTGTTGCCGCTGCTCGCCCGGTATCGCAACGTGGTGGTTCGAGTGCGTGGCCGGGCCGCCGAGCCAACCCTGTTCGACATGGAGGGCAATGCGTGACTAACCGCTTCCGGCCGAGCCGAGCGGGCATCGTGAACCTCTGGGACTACCGCGACGAGGAGTTCGTCTTCGCCGACGGGCGGCTGGTGCTGCGTGGGCCGAACGGCTCGGGCAAGACCAAGGCCCTGGAAGTGCTGTTCCCGTTCGTGCTCGACGGGCGGATCGAGCCGCGCCGGCTCAACCCGTTCGCGAGCGAGGACCGCACGATGAAGTCCAACCTGCTCTACCGGGGGCAGGACACGGCGCATTCGTACGTGTGGCTGGAGTTCGCCCACGGGGACACCTTCGTCACCGTCGGCGTCGGCCTGCGGGCACAGAGGCACAACGACCGGGTGACCCGCTGGTACTTCGTGGTGGACGGCCGGGTCGGCGTCGACTTCTCGCTGCTCGGGCCGGACGACCGGCCGCTGACCCGCAAGCAGCTCGCCGCCGAGCTGGGGCCGGACGCGATCACCGGCCGGCCGGCCGACCATCGCGCCGCGATCGACGCCCGCCTGTTCGGCCTGGGCATCGACCGGTACGAGCAACTGCTGACGCTCGTCCTCACGCTGCGCCGGCCGCAGCTGGCGAAGCACCTGGACCCGAAGGGGCTGTCCCGCACGCTCGCCGACGGCCTGCGGCCACTGGACGAGAGCCTGATCGCCGAGGCGGCCCGGTCGTTCGACGACATGGAGAGCGTCCAGCGCACGCTGCGCGGGCTGGTGGCGGCCGACGAGGCGGCCAGGACGTTCCTTGCCAGCTACGTCACCTACCTGCGCACGCACGCCCGGGCGGCGGCGGACGTGGTCGGCAACCGGCTGGCCGCCGTCGAGTCCGCACGCGGCGCGCTGACCGCGGCACTGTCCCGGCACCGCGACGCGACCCGGCTGGCCGGCGAGGCGGAACAGGCGGTCGGCGCGGCGGAGGCCGAGCTGGGCCGTCAACGCGCGCACCTGGACTCGTTGCGCCGCAGCAAGGCCTACACCGCGAAGGAGCAGCTGGACAAGCTCGTCGAACTCGTCGGGCAGCTCGATTCGGCGGCCCGCAAGGCCCGGAAGAGAGCCGACGACGCGGCCAGGCTGGCGGAACGCCGGGAGCGTGAGCTGGTCGGCGCGCGGGAGGCGCTGGCGGACGCGTCGCGGGAGGTGACGCGGGTCGCCGCCCAGCTCGGTGCGGCCGCGTACGAGGCCGGCATCGCGTGGGACACCGAGGACGGCGACGCGGACGACTTCGACGACCGGGTCACCGCCCGGCTGGTGGCACGCCGGGACGATCTCGCGGCCGTCCGCGGGGCGCTGGACGCGCTCGACAGGGCGCGGGCGGATCGGGATCTCCTCGATACGGCGTTCGGCAGGGCCGAGGAGTCCGTCGCGGGCGCGGAATCCTTGCTGAGCAAGGAAGAAGAGGCGGTCGACACCGCTCGTGCGGCCGCCGGGCAGGCACTCGCCGACTGGTGGTCCCGGCACGAACCGGCCATCGCCGAGCTGGCTGTGTCCGAAGTGGACTCCTCGCTGGCGCGTGCGCTGGAACGAGCGGGTGAACCGGACGAGCCCAGTCCGGCCGAGACGTTCGACGTGCTTGTGAAGACGGCCGTCGAGGAACGCCGTGACTCGCTGCGTGATCTGCGACGGCGGCGCGGGGCGACCGATGACGAGCTGGCCGGCCTGCGCGAGCGGCGCGCCACGATCGCCGCGGAACACGACGACGCGCCGGCCGCCTTCTCCGCGCGCACCGCCGACCGGGCGGGGCGGGCCGGCGGACCGTTGTGGCGGCTGGTGCGCTTCGCGGACGGCCTGCCGGCGGAACGCGCCGCGGCCGTCGAGGCGGCGCTGGAGGCCGCCAACCTGCTCGACGCCTGGGTTCAACCGGACGCCGCGGTCAGCATGGCCGAGTCCGACGGTTATCTGGTTCCGTTGCCCGCCGACCGAAGGCCGTCCGGCCCGACGCTGGCCGACGTGCTGGTGCCGGAGGACGAGAACGCGGCGGTCGCTGGCGTGCTGTCCTCGATCGCCCTCGCGGAGGTCACCGGCGAGCCGCCGGTGTTCCCGACGGTGTCCCCGACGGGCGGCTTCGCGCAGGGCGTCCAGATCGGCGCGCACCACAAGGAGACCGCGGAGTACATCGGCGCCACCGCGCGTGCCCGCCGGCGTGCCGTCAGGCTCGCCGCGCTCGACGAGCGGATCGCGGCCGCGGCTGCCACGCTCGCCGGACTGGACCGGGATATCCTTGCCACAGAGGGACTTCTGGAGTCCGTCGCGGTGGCTCGTCGTGAGTTGCCCGCCACTCGGGGCATCCGCGACGCGCTGGGCCGGCGTGCCGAGGCCGCCGTCGCGTTGCGGATCAGGCAGGAGCACCTCGACGACGCGCGCCGTGAGCTGGACGGCGCGATCGCCGCGGTCGGCGACCGCGAGCGGCGGCTGACCCGCGTCGCCGCCGACCGGGCCCTACCGCCCGACCACGCCGGGGTGGCGCTGGTCGACGCGGCCGTCGACCGGTTCGCCGGGGCCGCGGCCGAACTGACGTCCGCGCGGCGGCAGCGGCGCACGCTCGCCGAGCAGGCCGCCGTCGCCGAACGAGAACTTCTTGCCGCAAAAGGAAACGCGACCGAACTGGCGGAGGAGGCCGCCGGTGCGGAGATCGAGCACGCGGAGCAGGCGGAAGGGTTGGCCACGCTGCGTGCGTCGGTCGGCGCTGACGTCGAGGACGTGCTCAGGCAGGTGTCCGCCACCCGCGACCTGATCGGGGAGTGGGAACACACGCTCAAGGCGAGGCAGCGGGCGCACACCGACGCGTTTGGTGAGGCGAGGGCGGCCGAACAGGCGGTCAGTGGTGCCACGAATGCCCTGACCACCGCGATCACCGAGGCCCAGACCGACGCCAGACGGCTCGCGCCGTACGCCCACCGGGAACTGCTCGACCTGCTGCGCGTGCCGGCCGGCGTCGGGTGGCCGGGAACCGAGGCGGACTGGCACGACCCGGCCGAGCTGGCCACGTCCATCGTGTCCGCGCCGGACGCCGCGGTCGCCGCCCTGCCGGCCGCGGTGGCGGGGTTGCAGGCCGCGATCGCGTCGGCCACCGCGGACCTGCGGCCCACCGAGGCGTCGCTGAAGTCCAGCAAGACCAGGGTGTCCAAGGCACTCGACGAGATGCAGGCCCAGCTGTCCGCGGCCGGCCACGACTACCGGCCGGAGTGGCACACCGACGACGACGTGATCATCGTGCGGGTCGCGGACGAGCACGGTTTCGCGCCCATCGGTGCCTTCGCCGACCGGATCACCGCCGCTCGTCGTGACCAGGAGCTCCTGCTGACCGACTCCGAGCGGCGGATCCTCGAGGACGCGTTGCTCGGCAGGCTCGCCCAGCAGATCCACGAACGCACCATCGACGCGCGAGACCTGGTCGGCCGGATGGGCAGGGAGATGCGTGCCCGCCGGATGTCCTCCGGCGTCGGGATCGGTGTGCACTGGGAGCTGGCCGACTCGCTGGACGACGAGGGGCGGGCGGTGTACAGGCTGCTCGAGCGGGACCCGAAGTACCTCGGCCCCGACGAGTTGGCGAGGATGCGGGCGCACTTCGCGAGCCAGATCAAGACCGCGCGGGCCCAACACCGCGACCGACCGTACGCCGACCTGCTCGCGGAGGTGCTGGACTACCGGCGGTGGCGCACGTTCGCGTTCACCCTCGTCGGTGTCGACGGCGCAGAGGAGCGGCTGACCCAGTCCCGCCACTCGACGCTGTCCGGTGGGGAGCAGTCCGTGTCGCTGCACCTGCCGCTGTTCGCCGCGGCCCACGTGATGCTGTCCTCGGCGGCGTCGACCTGCCCCCGGTTGCTGGCGCTGGACGAGGCGTTCGCCGGCGTCGACGACAACGGCAGGCGTGAGCTGCTCGGCCTCACCGCACAGTTCGACCTGGACCTGTTCATGACCGGGTACGACCTGTGGGCCACCTATGACACCGTGCCCGCGTGCGCGCACTACGACCTGTCGCACTCCGCGGCCGAACACACGGTCAGCGCGCTGCTGCTCGTGTGGGACGGCAAGGAGATCCTCGCCGATTCGCCCGTCGCAGACCTCGCCACCGCGCTCGGCTCACCCGGCCGGCGTCGCCGGCTCACCGGCGACGCGCTACCTGTGGAGTTCACTGTGGACGATGAGTCGTGATCGACGAGTTGCTCGCCGACCCGGGCTGGCAACGGCTTCTGGCCGCCGCCCGCCGCAAACTCGAGCGAACCCAGGGGGAGCTGACCGGCACGGTCGGCCTCACCAAGCCCACCGAGGCCGAACGACGGACGGTTATCGGCATCACCGGCCGTCACCGGGGCGCGGAGGTGGCCACCCTGCGCGTCGACCTGTCCGAAATGGACGATGCGGTGTGGGAGGCTTGCGGGTTGGGTCTGCACGCCGTGTTGGCCAAGCAGGGCGGGCCGGTGCGCAACCGCCCGGCCGAGCGCGCGTCGGAGGAGGCGGCTCGCGCGGACGCACTCGCCGAGGCACGCATCAGGTGTTCGGCGCATGCCGGCGCGCCGTGGTTCGAGCAGTGGCCGGCCTGCTCGCCGACGGCACCGTGACGAGGCTGGTGCGGCGCGGCGAGGCGGACCAACTCGGCTGGGCGGCGGAAGTGCTCAACCGCCTGCCGGCGACCGACCTGCCGCTGCCCGTCCTCGCCGAATGGGCGACCGGCAACACGAAAGCGCTGTCCGGCACCACGCTGGCGACACTCGTCCTGCGCGCGCTCGCGCTCCGCGAGGAGTTGCCCGCCCCGGCCAACGCGGAGCAGCGCCGGGCGCTGTGGGAGTCCGCCGGCGTGGTGATGGACGACCTGGCCAGCCAGGTGCTCGTGCTGAACCTGCCGACCGAGGACACCCACGTCGTGGCCGACTGGCTGCGGGACGCCGCGGGCTTCGGCATCCCGTTCCGGCTCACCCTGCACCAACTGAGCACCGACCCCCTCACCGTGATCGCGCCCGAGATCTACGTGTGCGAGAACCCGGCGGTCCTCCGTGCCGCCGCGGCCGAACTGGGCGAAACCAGCGCACCCCTGATCTGCACCGAGGGCCAACCGTCGGCGGCCTGCCACAAGCTGCTCACCGCGGCCCGCGGCCAGCTCCACTGGCGCGGCGACTTCGACTGGACCGGTCTGCGCACCACCACGGCCGCGATCAACCGCTACGACGCCACTCCATGGCTGATGAACGCGAGGGACTACCTGGCGGCCCTGGAAACGGGTGACTCGGAACCGCTCAAGGGTGCGGCCGCCAGCAGCCCGTGGGACCCCGAACTCGCTGAGCAGATGAGCTCGCACGGCCGGGCTGTCATGGAAGAACGCCTGATCCCCACGTTGCTGGCCGACCTCACGACCTGACCGGCGCCACCTACCGGACGGTGCGGAGCAACTCGGCGAGACGATTGCCGACGATCGAGATACTCGGTGTGGGTTCGCGGTCGAAGTAGGACTTCTTGTGCCGGCGGAGCAGTTTCTCGCCGTCGCGCTCCCAGGAGAAGCCGGACCTGCGTAGCAGGGCGCGGAAAACCACGTCGGCACCGTCCGGGTGACGCTGGACCAGGCGGCGGAACGGCATCGGGGAGATCGAGTCGTCGTTCAGGTAACCGCGAAGCTGGGTGAGGCGGGCGCGGTCCTTCACCAGGGTGGGATCGGCGAACAGGGCGTCCAGGTCGCCGAAGTCCCGGTAGAGGGTGAGCCCATCGACCTCGTCGTAGATCACCGCGATGCTGTCGGCTTCGAGCAGGTCGTCGGACAACGTACCCAGGTCCGCGGGTCCGGCCTTCGCGGCACGCTTGGCGGCCTTCGCGTCCAGCGCCGCCAGCGCACGCTGCCGCTGTCGGCGGTAGTGCTCGCGCAGCGTCTCCTGGGCCTCGTGCGGTGGCAGAATGACCATGTCGCCACCGACCTGGTCGATGAAGTCCGCGCGGTGTTCGGCCTGGGCCTCCCAGGCCTGCTGCCACATGGTCGGGTTGCGGCGGAGCAGTTCGGGATGGGTGGTGATCTGCTCGCGAGCCGCGATCGCGATCTGCCGCCGCGCGGACTTGGGGAACGGGCTGTAGTGCCCGGTCACCAGCCACGCGTCAGTCGCCGGATGGAGCGGCACGATCCGTCCAACGGCGAACATGCCCGGCCGGAGCGCGGTGAGCCCTTCGCGGCCCATGTTGGAGTAGACGCGGTAGACGAGATCGTCGAGCAGGTTGTGCAGCAGGACCGCGTCCCCGTCGAACCGCTCAACCTCGAAGCAGGCCTCGACGACGTCGTGCCAGCCGAGCAGCATCTCGCGCTCGTCGTCGGGCAGCGCCGGCCGTCGCTGCGCGACGAACCGTTCCAGCACGGTCCGGCCGTCGGACAGGCGATGCTGCAACGCGAAGTGATCGATGGCGAGAATGGCCCTGCCTTCGTCGAGAAAGCCGTCCGGATCAACCGCGTCGAACAGGAACGCGTCGAGCCGCCTGGCGAAGCGCGGGCTCTGCGCGAAGGCCACCAGCTCACGCTTGAGAGCTGTGGCGCGATCAAGCAGATCGTTGATCGAGGGGACCGTGGATGGCGTTTTCTGTGTGGTCATCGCTACGAACCTTATCGAGCGGGGGTGGCTCCCGCCGTTGTTCCTCAGGACGTGGGCATGACATAGCCGAGCTTCCGCAACGCCGTGCGGAACTTCAGCTCCGCGTCGATCGGCACGGCGAGGTGTCGGTCGCCGATCAGCCGGCAGACAGAACGGGTTGCCCGATCCCTGGCGATGAGCATCGCCAGGGCGGCGTCGGCGCACTCGATCACGCGGACCTGCCCGAGGTCGGTCAACTGGCCGGCACGCCGGGTGACATCGGCGAGGAGAGTGTCCAGCGCGCCGGGCAGCTCGTTCTCGGCTCGGTTGGCCAGGAACTCGGTGAACTCGGCGAGTTCTCGCCCAGCGTCCATCGCGGCCAGCAGGCTCTGGGCGGAGATCGTCCACACTCGATCCGAGGTCTGCTTGGCGTACGCCGACAACAGCAGCTCGTCACTCGGCGCGAGCGAGCCGGTGCCAACCACGTCGAGGTTCGGCAGAACCTTCAGGCCGTTGACCTGATCAGTGCCGGCCGTCGGCTGGTAGGTCTCCGCCAACCCCAGGACGAAGCTGCCCATGGGGTTGAGCCGGATCGCCTGCAGACCGTCGTAACGGCTCAGGGCGTCCAGGTCGTCCGCGCCCCAGTTGTCCTGGAAGTCGTCCCGCTCGCCATCGGGGTGCACGTACTCGAGGTCGATCAGGCCCAGCGTGCCCGCGTACTCGAACAGCACGGCGAGCGTGTAGCGGCCTTCGAGGAGCTCCCACCGGTGGAAGCCGTCGTAGCCGAGGCTGCCGTACTCGGGGTCGACGAGATACAGCTTCCAGAGCGCCATGTCGTTGCGGGCGATGGTGGGGTTCAGGCGTTCCCGGCGCATGCTGGTGAACAGGCCGTCCACTCCCACCCACTCGCCCTCCGGGCAGCCGGCCAGCGCCCTGGCGACGACGTGTCGGCGAGGTTTGGCGGCGCTGAGCACGTTCTTGATGCGCTGGCCCTTGATCTCCTCGACCCGGCTGAACTCGTCGATCACCGCGTGCGTCAGCCACCGCTGCCACAACCCACGAATGACCTCGACCGCCGGTGCACGCAGTGCCGCCAGCCCCTTCGGCGTCAACCGCAGCCGCCCGCCGTCGATCTTCGCCAGCCCACCCGCCTGCAGCAACAGTGGCCAGGCGAACGCCGCGATCGGTTCGTCCGCGTAGAAGTCGCCGCTCACCAGGCGCGAACTCACCGTGCGCATGGTCGCCGCGGAGGGCCGGCCGGTCTTCTCACTGCATCGCACCTCACCCGCGGCGCACAGCTCCAGCACGGTCCGCAGGTTGAGCTGGGCCTCCTGCTCCGTCAACCGCACCTGGTGCTCCGGGACGTCACGAACGTCGCTCATAGTCAACCTGCTCACCAGTCACAGCCAACGCCGGTAAGCCTCGATCCACTCCGCCCCCTCGGGAGGCGGCTCTGGGAGGGGCAGGTCAAGGATCGGAATCCGCTGCCGCGACCGACCCCGTGTGCACACCACCATGATCATGTCATCGGCGGTCAGGTCGACCTTCGCCACGGTGACGTCAACCCCCAGCACACTGGTCTGGAACGGCGTGGCCAAATGCTCCTCGATCATCGTGTAGAAGCCCGTCACACATTCGCCGTCGTTGTAGCAGTCAACGGTCGCCTCCGCGACCATGGCGTCCAGTTCCTCACGAGTCAACGGCTTCACCGCGGCGAGGGTAGCGGACCGCCACGACGACACCGGCCGGCCTCCTGACCTCCTCCCTGAACGGAGAATCGCCGGTGGAGGTGCTGCCCGGCCGTTCTAGCTCCTGGCGTGTTGGACCGCTTCGGCCAGTAGTTCTGCCTGGCGGTGGTTGTCGCCGGTCATGGGGAGGCCGACTACGCGGTTCGCGCCGGCGGCGAACAGGGACGCCAGGTGGTCCGCGGCCTGTTCGCGGCTGCCCAGGAGCATGCTCCGCCGGGCGTACTCCTCGGGCATGCCGTAGCCCGTCAGCAGGCGGACCTGGGCGTCCACCTGTGCCGGGCTGAGGTCGCCGAGTGCCATCGCCACCTGGGCGGTCACCTCCGGCTTGTGGCCGGTCTGCTCGGTGAGCTCGTGGACCGCCGTCGCCAGGGTTGGCGGTGGCAGGAACGCGGGATACCAGCCGTAGCCGTGCCGGGCCGCTCGGCGCATCGCGGGCAGGCCACCGCCGATCAGCACCGGTGGCATCGTCGCGCCTGGGGCCAGCGTGACCTTCTCGCCGCTGATGACCGTCGGGCGGCCGGCGACCAGGTCCGGCAACGCCGCGAGCGCGGCGTAGGTCTGCGGAACCCGTTCGGCGTACGGCAAACCCACCGCTCGCCATGCCGCGTCGCCGTGTACCGCCCCGCCGGTGCCCACGCCCAGCACCACGCGGTCGCCGGACAGGTTCTGCAGCGTCGCGATCTGTTTGGCCGCCCACGCCACCGGGCGCAGCGCGAGGATCAGCACGCCGAAGCCGAGCCGCAGCCTGCTGGTGGTCGCGGCCGCCTGCGCCAGCAGCAGCGTGCTGTCGAGCTTCGGCGCGAGCGAGATCAGGTGGTCACCTGTCCATACCGACTCGAGGCCTACCTCCTCCGTGTGTTGTGCGAACGCTCCCGGGCTCCCGCTCGCCGGCAGGGTGATGCCGACGTTCATCGTGTCTCCAGCAGCGTCTTGCCGACGGTCGCCCTGGACTGGATCGCGGCGTGGGCCGCCGCGGCCTGCCCGAGCGGGAACCGCTGCCCGATGATCGGGCGCAGCCGACCCGCGGCAGCCTCGGCGAGCGCACTCTCCGTGTACGCCCGCAGTTCCGCCGGCGTCGCCGACGGCCGCACCAGCGTGACGCCCCGCGCCGCCGCCTCCTCCGCACTCACCTCGGCCCAGCTGCCACTCGCCAGCCCGAAGCTGACCATCCGCCCGCCCCGGTCGAGCAGCTGGAACGCGGTCCGCGCGATCTCACCGCCCACGCCGTCGAACACCACGTCGACCGCGCCGACCGCATCCCGCACGCGCTTCGCCCACCCGCCGTCGGTGTAGTCGACGGCGACCTCCGCGCCGAGCTCGGTCGCGACCGCGGCCTTCCGCGACCCGCCAACGGCCGCGACCACACGGGCGCCCGCCGCCCCGGCGAGCTGCACGATCAGGCTGCCCACCCCGCCGGCCGCCGCCTCCACCAGGACCCGTTCACCCGGCTGGACAGCCGCCGCACGGGTCATCATGGTGGCGGTCCGGCCGTCGGCGAGGAGCGCGACCGCCGTGTCCAACGCGAGCCCGTCCGGCACCCGGAACACCACGTCCGCGTCCACCGCGACCCGTTCCGCGTACCCGCCGGCACCGCCGGTGCTCGTGACCACCCGTGTGCCGACCAGCTCCGGCGCGACCCCTGAACCGACCGACGCCACGACCCCGCCGACCCCGTTGCCGGGGATCATCGGCAGCGTCGGCGCGAACGGACCGGCGCCGGTAGCCCGGAACTGCGTCTCGACGAACGTGATGTTCACGAACTCGACGTCGACGACCACCTGCCCCGGCCCGGCGACCGGGTCCGGCGCTTCGCCGAGCGCCAACACCTCCGGCGCTCCGAACTCACGTAACCACACCGCTCGCATCCAGGTCCTCCGATCAGTAAAGGACCCTCAGCGTGCAACCTCGACTAATGTCGAGGTCAAGGTCACGCGTCCGGTGTTCGCCGTCCGCGTACCTTGGCGTCGTCCGCGCCGAACGACAACGCGCCGAGCCCACCCCGGCCACCCGTCTCGCGCGACCCGGCCACCTGCAGCCGCTCGCCGAACAGGCTCAGCACCCCGGCGCCGACGGTGATCAGCGACAGCAGCACGACCATGAGCCAGAACCCGACCTCGGTGTGCGTCAGGTCGTCGACGACGGTCTCCAGTCGCTGCATGTCCTGCTGCTCGGCCAGCCCGGACTGATGTACGCCGTCCAGCAGCGCGGACTTGAGGTTCGACTGGGCGACCACCGCCGTGACCACCGTCACTGCCAACGTCGCCGCGGCCACCACCGCGCCGCCGAGCAGCCGCGCCCGGACCTGCTGGACCAGGACGGTCAGCACGCCGGCCACCGCGAGCACCGCCAGCACGATGGCGAGCACCTGTACGCCCGGATCCGGCACGTCGACGAGTTCTCCCGGGGCATCCGGGTCGTTCGCCTCGCTCCGCAGCTCGTCGGAGAGCTCCTGCAGCTCGTTCGGCACCTCCGGGTCGGTTCCGCTCACGAGGTGACTCCCCGTGTAGTTCGCACCCGCGTCGCCGTAGCCCGGTACATCACACGACACCGAGACGAACGGAAGCAGGAAGAACAGCAGCAGGACCAGCGCGAACCCGCCCGGGCTCGCGAACCGCGACAGGACCTTCAACGGGCGACCCCTTGCTAGACAACCGGGTGGCGGCAGGGTAGCGGACCGTGGCGACAGCCGGGTGGCGCACGTGTGTCGCTGAGACTCGGGCATGATGGTCGCTCGTGACAGAGCACTTCCAGGTACACGGCGGAGCGCGACTGGTCGGCGAGGTCGACGTGGTCGGTGCCAAGAACAGCGTGTTGAAACTGATGGCCGCCGCGCTCCTGGCGGAGGGCACGACGACCCTCACCAACTGCCCGCAGATCCTGGACGTGCCGCTCATGGCCGAGGTCCTGCGGAGTCTCGGCTGCACGGTGACCATCGAGACCGACACGGTCACGATCACGACGCCCGCGGATCTCAACCATCGCGCCGACTCGCCCGCGATGGGCAAGCTCCGCGCCTCGGTGTGCGTGCTCGGCCCCCTGGTCGGCCGCTGCAAGCGGGCCGTCGTCGCGCTGCCCGGCGGTGACGCGATCGGCTCGCGGCCGCTCGACATGCACCAGAACGGCCTGCGCCAGCTCGGCGCCCACAGTGAGATCGAGCACGGCTGCGTCGTCGCCGAGGCCGAGGGCCTGCACGGCGCCCAGATCTGGCTCGACTTCCCGAGCGTCGGCGCCACCGAGAACATCCTCATGGCGGCCGTGCTCGCGAACGGCACCACCGTGATCGACAACGCCGCCCGTGAGCCCGAGATCGTCGACCTCTGCACGATGCTCCAGCAGATGGGCGGCAAGATCGAGGGTGCGGGCACCTCGACCCTGACCGTCCACGGCGTGGACGCCCTTCAGCCGACCGAGCACCGCGTGATCGGCGACCGCATCGTCGGCGCCACCTGGGCGTTCGCCGCGGCCATGACCAGGGGTGACGTCACCGTGCGTGGTGTCGACGCCCACCACCTCGACCTGGTGCTCGAGAAGCTGCGCACGGCGGGTGCCGAGGTGACGATCCTCGACAGCCAGTCCTTCCGCGTCGTGCAGCACGACCGGCCGAAGGCGGTCGACTTCGTGACGCTGCCGTACCCGGGCTTCGCCACCGACCTCCAGCCGTTCGCCATCGCCCTGACCTCGATCGCCGACGGCACCTCGATGATCACGGAGAACCTGTTCGAGGCCAGGTTCCGCTTCATCGAGGAGATGGTCCGCCTGGGCGCGGACGCCCGCACCGACGGCCACCACGCGGTGGTCCGCGGCGTCGAGCGGCTGTCGAGCGCCCCCGTGTGGGCGTCCGACATCCGGGCCGGCGTGGGGCTGGTCCTGGCCGGCCTGTGCGCCGACGGGGTGACCGAGGTCTGGGACGTGTTCCACATCGACCGCGGCTACCCGGGCCTGGTGGAGAACCTGGTCAAGCTGGGCGCGGACGTCCGGCGCGTGGCCGGCGAGCCGGAACGCAACTGAGCTACCGCACACCGCTCCCGCTCCTGTCCCTGTCGTCGTGCCTGGCCCGCCGCCGTTCCCGCACCCGCACGACCACGAACACCACGATCGCGACGGCCACGATCCCGATGACCACGTTCTGGAGGATGCCGGCGTAGTTGTCGACCACGTGCCAGTTGGCGCCGAGCAGGTACCCGGCGATGACGAAGCCGCTGTTCCAGATCAGGCTGCCGAGCGCGGTCAGCGACACGAACTGCCAGATCGGCATGCGTTCCACGCCGGCGGGTAACGAGATCAGGCTGCGGAACAGGGGCACCATCCGGCCGAAGAACACCGCCTTCGTGCCGTGTTTGAGGAACCAGCGCTCCGTGCGGTCGAAGTCCGACTCCTTCATCAGGGGTACGCGCATGATCAGCCGGCGGAGCCGGTCGCGCCCCAGCCACGCTCCTAACCAGTACGTGAGGAGGGCTCCGGCCACCGAGCCGAGCGTGGTCCAGAACAGCGCCATGAACAGGCTCATCGTGCCCTGGCTGGCGGCGAAGCCGGCCAGGGGCAGTACCAGCTCGCTCGGCACCGGCGGGAAGATGTTGTCGAGGCCCACGAGTAATGCCGCGCCGGGTCCGCCCAGCGTGTCCATGAGGTCCACCGCCAGGCCGGCGAGACCTCCTGGTTGTTCAGCGGTCGTCACGATCATTTACCTGCTCCTTGTCCGATCTTGTTGACGACCACGCTATGGATTCGGCCGGGGGTGGGGTATGCGGTAGACCGCACAAAACGGGTGCGGTGTACCGCACCCCAACAGTGCGGTACACCGCAGTCCGCCAACCCCGCACCCCCGCTAACCTGGCCATATGTCATCGAACACGAGCCCAACACGCCGCGCCATCCGCGGCGCGGCAGGTCATGTGCTGGGTTGCCTGGCAATGATCGTGGAGTTCGTCTTCGTGTGGGTGGGCACACCACTGCACTGGATCCCGGCCACCCGTGCCGGCGTCGAGCCGGTCGCCAGGGCCATCGTCACGTTCCACCACTGGCGGCTGGTCACGTTCCTGAACTACGACGATCACCTGTATGTAGTGCCGGCCTGGCAGCGGATGCATTCCTATATAGGTCGCCGAGCGATGGTGGCCGGCGTCGGCCTGGTCACCGGCGCGCTCATGGCCTTCGGGGTCGTGGCCGGCGTGATCATGGGCTGGCAGGTGGTCCGCGGCGAGCCGATCGGTGGCGTGTCCGGCGACAGGTCCCACGGCAACCAGTGGTACGAGGTCATCGGCGTCGCAGCGCTCGGCGCGGTCCTGGTCTTCGGCGCGGTGTGGACACTCATCGGCGTCACGGTGATCGAACGCAAGCTCGCCGACCGTTACCTGGTGCCGTCCGAGGAGGAGCTGCTGCGGCGCCGGTTGACGGAGCTGGCCGACACTCGCGCGGCCGTGGTGGAGGCGGTCAACGACGAACGCCGCAGGATCGAGCGAGACCTGCACGACGGGGTGCAGCAACGGCTCGTGGCGCTGGGCATGCTGCTCGGCCGCGCGTTGAGGGCGGGCGAGCCGGCACACGCGACGACGCTGTTGACGCAGGCACACGACGAGTCGCAGCAGGCACTGAATGATTTACGTGAGGTGACGTGGCGGGTGTACCCGACGGCGCTGGATCAGGACGGGCTGCATGCCGCGCTTGAGGGAGTGGCGGATCGGGCGAGTGTGCCGGTGACGCTGCGTTACGAGCTGTCGGTGAGGCCGGACCTGGCGACGGAGACGGTGGCGTATTTCGTCGCTTCGGAGGCGGTGACCAATGCGCTCAAGCATGGTGGTCCGGAGGGGGTTGCGATCGAGGTGACCGGGGAGGGGGACGAGATCGTCGTGACTGTTCGTGATGATGGGTGTGGTGGTGCTGATGTGGCTGGGTCGGGGTTGTCCGGGTTGGCTAGTCGGGTGGCGGCTGCGGATGGGGCCTTTGAGGTGAACAGTCCGTTGGGTGGGCCGACGGTGGTTACGGCGCGTTTGCCTGCGGTTTCGGGGGTGGTGTCGGTTGCTGGTCGGGGGTGAGTCGGAGCTGGGTTTGGGGGCCGGGGGCCGGGGAGGGGGTGGGGGGCGGTGGGGGGGGGGGCA
>Ga0081539_10002776_pt1 | contig 23545 bp, 21 predicted proteins | sample TabmetS4T2R2_FD_71023 | JGI IMG/M metagenome (GOLD analysis project Ga0081539, IMG submission 71023) | Tabebuia heterophylla rhizosphere microbial communities from the University of Puerto Rico - S4T2R2 | ecosystem: Host-associated > Plants > Roots > Rhizosphere ...
AACACCATCTATGTGAGGGACGACCGCTTGCCTTCCAACCAAGCCGCGCGACGCGCGCCACCAACAGCGCCGTAGCTAGCGCGGCTTGGTTGGAAGGCCTCCGGGGAGCCCGTTACCCCATCTACGGGCGCAGCCAGCGCCCGGCTTTCCCTGCGCCCTCTTCTCGAAGAGGGAGCAACGAGATGCAGAACCCGGGCGAAAACGCGCCGCGGGAATGCTTTCAGCTGTTTGAAAGCGGAGCCAATTCGGAAGCCACGCACATTCGTAGGCTGCGGACCGACGACACCGGGCGTGTGGCGAGCGCCCACCGATTGCGTCCTCGATGCTCGCCGCGCCCTTACCCCATTCTTTTGCCCATCGTGGCATTTCCCGGCGGACGAAAACCCATTATGGTGCGCGCTTCGTTTCCCTCAGGGCGAAGCAGGTTAATCTAACGAGATCAAAGGCTTAAGGTGCGCCTTGGGCCTTTGGAGGGCAGCTTGACGCGGTATATTTCGACCCGGGGCGAGGCCCCCACGCTGGGCTTTTGCGACGTGATGCTGACCGGGCTTGCCCGCGACGGCGGCCTTTACGTGCCCGAAGTTTGGCCGCTTCTCCCGCAGGAAGCCATCGCGGGCTTCTTCGGCCGCCCGTATTGGGAAGTCGCCGTCGATGTCATCAAGCCGTTTGCCGCCGGCGAGATCTCCGATGCCGATCTCGGCCGCATGGCCAACGAGGCCTACGCCACCTTCCGCCATCCCGCGGTGGTGCCGCTCGACCAGATCGGGCCGAACCAGTTTTTGCTCGAGCTGTTTCACGGCCCGACGCTCGCCTTCAAGGACGTGGCGATGCAGCTGATCTCGCGGCTGATGGATCACGTGCTGGCGAAGCGCGTCCAGCGCACCACCATCGTGGTGGCGACCTCGGGCGATACCGGCGGTGCGGCGGTGGATGCGTTTGCGGGCCTCGACAATGTCGACCTCGTGGTGCTGTTTCCGCAGGGGCGTATCTCGGACGTGCAGCGACGGATGATGACGACGACCGGCGCCTCCAACGTGCACGCGCTCGCCATCGAGGGCACTTTTGACGATTGCCAGGCGATCCTGAAGGCGCTGTTCAACGACCACAAGTTCCGCGACGCGGTCTCGCTGTCCGGCGTCAACTCGATCAACTGGGCGCGCATCGTCGCGCAGGTCGTCTACTACTTCACCGCGGCGGTGGCGCTCGGCGCGCCCGCGCGCATGGTGGACTTCACGGTGCCGACTGGCAATTTCGGCGACATCTTTGCCGGCTACGTCGCAAAGCGGATGGGACTGCCGGTGCGCTGGCTCAATATCGCGGCCAACGTCAACGACATCCTGCCGCGGACGCTCAAGACCGGCATCTACGAGGTGAAGGACGTCCATGCCACGACATCGCCCTCGATGGATATCCAGGTGTCCTCCAATTTCGAGCGGCTGCTGTTCGAAGCCTGCAAGCGCGATGCCGCGACCGTGCGGCGGCTGATGGCTTCGCTGAAGCAATCCGGCCGCTTCGTGCTGCCCGACGCCATGCTGGCCGCAATCCGCGAGGAGTTCGACGCCGGCCGCGCCGACGAGACCGAAACGGCAGCCGCAATCCGCGCCGCCTGGCGCGAGGCCGGCGATCTCGTCGACCCCCACACCGCCGTGGCGCTGACGGTCGCCGACCGCGACACCTCGGACTCCAGGATACCCAACATCGTGCTGTCCACGGCGCACCCGGCAAAATTCCCCGATGCGGTCGAGGCGGCCTGCGGCGTGCGTCCGCAGCTGCCGGCCTGGCTCGACGGACTCATGACAAAACCCGAGCAGATCAAGGTGATGAAAAACGATTCCGCCGAAGTCGAGCGCTTCGTGCTCTCAGTCAGCCGCGCCGCCAAGCAGGGGGTGGCCGGATGAGCGTCGAAATCTCAAAGCTGCCCTCCGGCCTCACCGTCATCACCGACACCATGCCGCATCTGGAGACGGCGGCGCTCGGCGTCTGGGCCGGCGTCGGCGGCCGCGACGAGAAGCCGAACGAGCACGGCATTTCGCATCTTCTCGAGCACATGGCCTTCAAGGGCACCACGCAGCGCAGCGCACGCGAGATCGTCGAGGAGATCGAGGCGGTCGGCGGCGATCTCAATGCCGGCACGTCCACCGAGACCACGGCCTATTATGCGCGGGTGATGAAGGCCGACGTGCCGCTGGCGCTCGACGTGCTCTCAGACATCCTTGCCAATCCCTCCTTCGTGCCTGACGAGCTGGAGCGCGAGAAGAGCGTGATCGTGCAGGAGATTGGTGCTGCGCAGGACACGCCCGACGACGTCGTGTTCGAGCATCTCAACGAGCTCTGCTTTCCCGACCAGCCGATGGGCCGCTCGCTGCTCGGCACCGCGAAGACGCTGAAGGCGTTCGACCGCGACATGCTGCGCGGCTATCTCTCGACGCACTATCGTGGGCCGGACATGGTGGTGTCGGCCGCCGGCGCGGTCGATCACAAGCGCGTGGTCGATGAGGCCGCAAGAAAATTCGCAAGCTTTGACCCGACGCCGGGGCCGAAGCCGCAAGTCGCCATGTTCGGCAAGGGCGGCTCGCGCGTCGTGCACCGCGATCTCGAGCAGGCGCATCTGACGCTGGCGCTGGAGGGCGTGCCGCAGAGCGACCTGTCGCTCTATTCGCTGCAGGTCTTCACCAACACGCTGGGCGGCGGCATGTCGTCGCGGCTGTTCCAGGAGGTGCGGGAGAAGCGCGGGCTTTGCTATTCGATCTACACCTTCCATGCGCCCTATGCCGACACTGGCCTGTTCGGGCTCTATACCGGCACGGACCCCGCCGACGCGCCTGAAATGATGGAAGTGATCGTCGACGTCATCAACGAGGCGGCTGCGACCCTGAGCGAGGCGGAGATCGCCCGCGCGAAGGCGCAGATGAAGGCGGGGCTCTTGATGGCGCTGGAGAGCTGCTCCTCCCGCGCCGAGCAACTGGCCCGTCACGTGCTTGCCTATGGCCGACCGTTGACGGTGGAGGAACTGGTGGCGAGAATCGACGCCGTCAGTGTCGAGTCCACCCGCAAGGCGGCGGCCGGGCTGCTGTCGCGCAGCCGGCCGGCGGTTGTCGCGCTCGGCGGCGGCAGGGGTCTGGACACGGCGGTGGCTTTTGCGGAAGGATTGACGCGGTCGAAGGCGAAGACCCTGTTGCACTGACGCACGGGGGAGCCTTCGGGGGAGTTTGGGCATGGCGCTGTTTCGATTGCCATCCAGTGGGCCGGCCGCGCTGATCCCGCGCGGGCACGGGTTGTTGCTGCGCGCGCCGCAAATGTCCGACTTTCCGCAATGGGCGCATTTGCGCGAAACCAGCCGCGCGTACCTGACGCCCTGGGAGCCGATCTGGCCCTCCGACGACCTGACCCGCGCGGGCTTCCGCCGCCGGCTGCGCCGCTATGCCGAGGATATTTCCGCCGACCGCAGCTATCCGTTCATCATTTTCCGCGAGACCGACGGCGCCATGATCGGCGGCGTCACGCTCGCCAATGTGCGGCGCGGCATCGTGCAGGCCGGCACCATCGGCTACTGGATGGGCGAGGCGTTTGCGCATCGCGGCTACATGACCACGGCGCTGCGGGTGCTGCTGCCGACGCTGTTCGGCGAACTCAATTTGCACCGCATCGAGGCGGCCTGCATCCCCACCAACGGGCCCTCGATCCGGGTGCTGGAGAAATGCGGCTTTTCCCGCGAGGGGCTGGCGCGGCGCTATCTCTGCATCAACGGCGTCTGGCAGGATCACCTGCTGTTCGGCCTGCTGCACGAGGATTTCAGAGGCTAATCCGCGCCTTGGGTTCGCCGCCATTGCATTGCTATAAGCCCGCCTTGGGGGAGACGTTGAAGCAAGAGACATCCATGGGTGACAAACCTGTGATCGGCCGGGCGATGCGCGCTGCGGCCTTGGTGACCATCGGCCTGAGCCTCGCCGCGCCGCCTGTGGCCGCACAATCGCTGAGCGACCGTTTCAAGAGCCTGTTCGGCGGCAGTTCCGAGGAAAAGCCGAAGGAAGCGGCACCGCCGTCCGAGGCGACCAACGACGCCGACCTGACCTGTCCGCCGGTCACCGTGCGCGCCGGCGCCTCGACCTTCAAGGTGGCCGCGCCCGGCAAGGAAGCCGTCGGCAACGACCTGCGCTATCAGGCCACCATCAGCAAGACCGCGCGCGAATGCACCATCAATGGCGGGGAGATCACCGCGAGGATCGGCATCCAGGGCCGCGTCATCGCCGGCCCCGCCGGCGCGCCGCCGAACGTCCAGGTGCCGCTGCGCGTCGCCGTCGTGCAGGCCGGCATCGGCGAAAAGGTGATCGCCACCAAGGCCTACCAGACCACGGTGACGATGACCGAGGATTCCAGCGTCCCCTTCGTGCTGGTCGCCGAGGATCTGGTCTACCCGGCCCCGAAGGGTGCGGTCGGGGACAGCTATGTCTTCTATGTCGGCTTCGACCCGCAGGCGCTGAAACCCGAGCCGAAGCCGAAGGCGCCGAAGAAGAAATAGCCAACAAAAAAGCCGGCGTCGCCGCCGGCTTTGCTCTCGAGATGGATGCGGCCGTCAGTTCAGCTTCGCCTTTACTTCGGCGATGCCCTTGACGAGCAGGTCGTCAGCGACAGAACCCTTCACCGACTGCGACAGCACGGTCGAGGCGGCGGCGACGGCGGCTTCCGCGGCCGCGGCGCGGACATCGGCCAGCGCCTGGGCTTCGGCGAGCGCAATCTTGTTCTCGGCCGTCTTGGTGCGGCGGGCGACGAAGTCCTCCATCCGCGTCTTGGCCTCGGCGGCGATGCGCTCGGCCTCGGCCCTCGCATTGGTGACGATTTCCTGCGCCTCGCGCTCGGCACTGGCGCGGCGCGCCTGGTAGTCGGCGAGCAGCTTTGCGGCCTCGTCCTTCAGACGGCGAGCGTCGTCGAGCTCGGCCTTGATGCGCTGGGCGCGGTGATCGAGCGCGGTCAGCACCGTGCGGTGGACGCCGAGCCAGGCAAACACCCCCATCAGGATGATGAAGGCAATCGCAACCCAGGTTTCCGGTTGGGTGAACATCGCTTATCCCTTCAACGAGGCGTCTACCGCCTTGGCGATCGCACCCGCATCCGGCGTGGTGCCGGTGAGCCGCTGCACGATCGCGCCGGCGGCATCTGCGGCAATGCTCTTCACATTGCCCATCGCCGCCGTCCGCGTCGCCGCGATCTGCTTTTCGGCATCGGCGAGCTTGACCGCGAGCTTCTCCTCCAGCGTCTTGCGTTCGGCTTCCGCGGCAGCGTTGAGCTTCTCGCGGGTTTCGTTGCCGATCGCCTGCGCCCGGGAGCGGGCGGCCGCCAGTTCGCCTTCATAGGCCTTCAGCGCCGCGTCGGATTGGTCCTTCAGCTTCTGCGCTTCCGCCAGGTCGCCCTCGATCGCGTCCTGGCGCGCCTCGATCACGCCGCCGACTTTTGGCAGCGCATAGCGCGACACGATGATGTAGAGCGCGACAAAGGCGATGACCAGCGATACCAGCTGCGAGGCGAAGGTGGACGATTCAAACGGCGGAAAGCCGCCGCCGTGACCGCCATCGGCCTCGGTGTGCGCGCCGGTCGCCTTGCCTTTTGCATCGCCATGACTTTCAGCCATGGAGTTCTCCTGTTGCTGTCATGCGCGCCGCCTGCCTATCGAGCCGGCGGCGCGAGGTGTTGCCGCTCAGAGCGGAACGAACAGCAGGAGCAGCGCGATCAGCAGCGAGAAGATGCCGAGCGCTTCGGTCACGGCGAAGCCGAAGATCAGGTTGCCGAACTGGCCCTGCGCAGCCGAGGGATTGCGCACCGCTGCGGCAAGGTAGTTACCGAAGATGATGCCCACGCCGACGCCCGCACCGCCCATGCCGATGCACGCGATGCCCGCGCCGATAAGTTTAGCTGCTGCCGCTTCCATGTTTAGCTCCTTGAGAGAAGAAAGAAAGGTGAGGGTGGAAATTCCCCGGACCGCTCAGTGTCCCGGATGAATGGCGTCGTTGAGGTAGATGCAGGTGAGGATCGCGAACACATAGGCCTGCAAGAACGCGACCAGCAGCTCGAGCGCGGTCAGCGCGATGGTGAGCGACAGCGGCGCGATGCCGCCTACCCAGCCGAGGGCGCCGAGCGAGACGCCGAGCATGGCGACGAAGCCGGCGAACACCTTCAGCGCAATGTGGCCGGCCAGCATGTTGGCGAACAGACGCACACTGTGCGACACCGGCTTGAGGAAGAACGACAGCACCTCGATGAAGACGACCAGCGGCAGAACATAGACCGGAACGCCGGAGGGGACGAAGATCTTGAAGAACTTCAGCCCGTTCTTGTAGATGCCGTAGATCAGCACCGTGAAGAACACCAAAAGCGCCAGCGCCGCGGTGACGATGATGTGGCTGGAAACCGTGAAGGTGTAGGGAATGATGCCGATCAGGTTCGAGACGCAGATGAACATGAACAGCGTGAACACCAGCGGAAAGAACTTCAAACCTTCCGAGCCGGCGGTGGAGCGGATCATGGTGGCGACGAACTCGTAGGTGATCTCGGCGACCGACTGCATGCGGCCCGGGACCAGTTGCCGGCCGCTCGCCAGCATCAGCAGCGCGGTGATGGCGACCGCGATGAACATGTAGACGGTCGAATTGGTGATCGCGATGGTGTGCTTGCCGATATGGCCAAGCGTGACGATGGGCTCGATGTTGAACTGATGAATCGGGTCGATTTTCATCCGCGCGGGCCTTGGTCCGCCGGCGTGCTGCCGGCAATCGAATTGCAAATGTCCTGACTTCCGCCAGCGCTGAAGCGCTTGCCCGGGTTATGCGCGCCGCGCCGATCTCACCACGTTGACCACGCCGGCGACGAAGCCGAGCAGGAAGAAAACGATGAGACCGAACGGCGATGTCGACAGCAACTTGTCGAATCCCCAGCCCAGCGCAGCCCCGACGACAACGCCCGCGATCAGCTCCGAGGAAAGCTGGAAACCGCGCGCCATCGCCGATGCTCTGGCTGCACTGTTTCCGTCTTCGGTTCCGGATTGATCAGTCCCGACTTTGCGGTTGTCGCGAATTTCGGACAATCGCTGGTCCAGACTTCCGAGCCTTGCGGAAAGCGCGGCTTCGTCGGAAGACGTTTTGTTCCCACTCGCCTTGTCGTCGGTGTTTTTGGCCATCGGCCGGACACTAAACGATGCTGCGGTTGATGGAAATTACGCCGCCACCCTCAAAAGCCGCGCGGACCATACTGACCGCGTCTTAGCAAGTCAAGATTGCGTAATAACCGCTTATGTTATTGGTTTTGCTTATATTATTTAGTCCGAGGCGTGCCGCCTGTGGAGCGATCGCCGCACTGCAACAGCTGGCATAAGCCTGGCCGATAGGTTCGGCTCGTTGCGAAATGTTCTGAGGAAAGATCGCTTCGGCCGACGGGCGAACACATTGAAGTCCGGCCGCAAGGTCCATAGCTCACAGATGATAGGGAACAGTCACCTTCCCGTTGAGGCGGAGCAAGCCCCATGCGCATCGCGACGTCGCCTTCGAAATCCACGCTCTTGATCGCCACGGCTGCGTTTCTTCTCGTCGGCGGCGCAGCATCAGCGCAGACCAAGCCCGACACCGAGAACGGCCGCTACGCGCTGTCGCCGGCCGGCGACAGCGGCGTGCTGCGGCTCGACACCAGGACCGGCACGGTCTCGACCTGCACCAATACCGGTGCAGGTTGGGCCTGCTACACCGTGCCGGACGAGCGGGCGGCACTGGATGCGGAGATCGGCCGGCTGCAGGCCGAGAATGAAAAGCTCAAGACGCAGCTCGCCGAGCGCGACGGCACGGCGCCTGGCAAGAGCGAGGAGGCGCTGCCGAAATCGGACAAGAAGGGTGAGCCGAAAGTCGCCGGGGGCGGCGGGCGAAAGATCGAAATCCCTCTGCCGAGCGATGCGGACATGGATCGCGCCATGTCCTTCCTGGAGCGTGCCTGGCGGCGGCTGATCGAGATGGCACAACGCATCCAGCGGGATGCTGCCGGGGGCAAGATTTGATCCGGCCGTTGTCGCCGTCCCGTTCCGCGCCGTCCACCGTCAGTGCCATTACGATCAATTCGTCGCTGCTGACGGTGGAGACGCGCGGAGCCGGCTTCGTCGACATCAGCCGCGAGGTCGCAAAGTTCCTCCGCGAGGCGGGCGCGCGCGAGGGGGTGGTGACGCTGTTCATCCGCCACACCTCGGCGTCGCTGACGATCCAGGAAAATGCCGATCCGTCGGTGCTCAGGGATCTGACCACAGCGCTGAGCCGGCTGGCGCCGGAAAATGCCGGGTGGGTGCACGATACCGAAGGTCCCGACGACATGCCGGCGCATATCAAGACCATGCTGACGGCAACCTCGCTGCAGGTCCCGGTGCTGGATGGCGAGATGGCGCTCGGCACCTGGCAGGGGATTTACCTCGCCGAGCACCGCGCGCGGCCGCACCGGCGCGAGGTGGTGCTGCAGTTCATGGGATCGGTCGGCTAGCCAAAGAAAAACCGGCCGCGGATCGCTCCGCGGCCGGCTGATTGGCTTGGCCGTAGAAGCCCGCCGATCTCAGGTTCTGGTGATATCGACGTCCTTGGTTTCCGGCAGGAAGATGAAGCCGACGACCGCGGTGATCGATGCGAAGATGATCGGATACCAGAGGCCGGCATAGATATCGCCAGTCGATGCCACGATCGCGAATGCGGTCGCGGGCAGCAATCCGCCAAACCAGCCGTTGCCGATGTGATACGGCAGCGACATCGAGGTGTAGCGGATCCGGGTCGGGAACAGTTCGACCAGCATCGCGGCGATCGGCCCGTACACCATGGTGACGTAGATCACCAGGATGAACAACAGACCGATCACGGCCGCGACCTGCGGACGGAAGATGTCGAACGGATTGCTCATCTTGACGATGCCGGCGTCACCTGCCTTGGGATAGCCGGCAGCGCTGACGGCTGCGGCGACTGCCGGGTTGCTGGTCTTGGCGTCCGTGTAGGGGACTTCCTTGCCGTTGACCATGACCTTCACCGGCGAGCCAGCCTGGTAGGTCGTCGAGTATTTAACCGACGACTGGGCGAGGAAGGCGCGGGCGGTGTCGCACGGTGCGCTGAACACGCGGGTGCCGACCGGGTTGAACAGGTCGCCGCAGCTCGTCGGATCGGCAACGACCTCGACCTTGGTGTTCTCGATGGCCTTCTCCAGCGCCGGGTTGGCGTTGGTGGAGATCATCTTGAAGATCGGGATGAAGGTCAGCGCCGCGATCAGGCAGCCCGCCAGGATGATCGGCTTGCGGCCGATCTTGTCGGACAGGGCGCCGAACACGATGAAGAAGCCGGTGCCGAGCAGCAGCGACCAGGCGATCAAGAGGTTGGCGGTGTAGCCGTCGACCTTGAGGATCGATTGCAAGAAGAACAGCGCATAAAACTGGCCCGTGTACCAGACCACGCCCTGGCCCATCACGCCGCCGATCAGCGCGAGGATCACGAGCTTGGCATTGGACCAGTTGGCGAACGCCTCCGTCAGCGGCGCCTTCGAGCCTTTGCCTTCTTCCTTCATCTTCTGGAAGATCGGCGACTCATTGAGGCGCAACCGGATCCAGACCGAGATGCCGAGCAGCACCACCGAGACCAGGAACGGAATGCGCCAGCCCCAGTCGGCAAAATCCTTTTCGCCGATCGCCGAACGGGTGAAAAGGATCACCAGCAGCGACAGGAACAGGCCGAGCGTCGCCGTGGTCTGGATGAACGACGTGTAGTAGCCGCGCTTGCCCTGCGGGGCATGCTCGGCGACGTAGGTCGCCGCTCCGCCATACTCGCCGCCGAGCGCGAGGCCCTGCAGCAGGCGCAGCGCGATCAGGATGATCGGGGCCGCGATGCCGATGGTCTTGGCGTTGGGCAACAGGCCGACGATGAAGGTCGACAGGCCCATGATCAGGATGGTGACGAGGAAGGTGTATTTGCGGCCGACGATGTCGCCGACGCGGCCGAACACGATCGCGCCGAACGGGCGGACCAGGAAGCCGGCGGCAAACGCCAGCAGCGCGAAGATGTCGCGGGTCGCCGGCGGATAGTCCGAGAAGAATTGCGCGCCGATGATGCTGGCGAGCGATCCGTAGAGATAGAAGTCATACCATTCGAAGACGGTGCCGAGCGAGGAAGCGAGGATGACGAAGCGCTCCTCCTTTCCCATTCCGGCCGACTTGGCCGTAGTCGCAGTCATAGTGGACATTCAAGCACTCCCCAAAAATCGTTGCTGCAAAGTTCGCCCCTCTGCCGAACTTGGCCGGATTAAAGTGTGGGCTCGCTGCGAAAGTAACATCGGCGTGAAAGTGCTCACATACGACTTTCGGCCCTGTACACCGTGAGCGATACGCGGACAGCGGGGCGCTTCTGGTATACATGAGTGGGCAGAGCGGCCTATTGCGGCGCAAAAAGCACGGTTAACTGCCTTCGCACGTGGTATAATTCGGCGCTTGCACCTAGATGCTACTCGGGGGACAAAGCCCAACGGGCTTCTCGCGAGAGTTAGATGACCACCCCTGCCAACACCCGCCTCGTTATTGCCGATGACCACCCGCTGTTCCGCGACGCCTTGCGGCAAGCGGTCGCAAGCGTCGTTGCCTCGGCGAAGATCGACGAGGCAGGCTCGTTCGATGACCTCACTGCGCTGTTGGAACAGGATTCCGACGTCGACCTGATTCTGCTCGACCTGTCCATGCCCGGCATCTCGGGCTTTTCCGGCCTGATCTATCTGCGCGCCCAGTATCCGGCGATCCCCGTCGTGGTGGTCTCCGCCAGCGACGACAACGGCACCATCCGCCGCTCGCTCGATTTCGGCGCCTCCGGCTTCATCCCAAAGCGGTTCGGCGTCGAGACGCTGCGCGACGCCATTACAAAAGTAATGGACGGCGACGTCTTCATCCCGCCGGACACCGACCTGTCCTCCGCTGCCGATCCCGACATGACGCGGCTGCGCGACCGCCTGGTGACGCTGACCCCGCAGCAGGTGCGGGTGCTGATGATGCTGTCGGAAGGCTTGCTCAACAAGCAGATCGCCTACGAGCTCGGCGTCTCCGAGGCCACCATCAAGGCGCATGTCTCGGCGATCCTGCAGAAGCTCGGCGTCGAAAGCCGCACGCAGGCCGTGATCGCGGCGGCGAAGATTTCCGGCGGCCAGTGGAAACAGGGCACGCCGACGGCGTAGATGGCAGCCGGCTAATCCACCGCCGACCACCAGCGTGAGGCCTGCGCAGTCCGGGCCGGCGCCGTCCCCCTGAGACAGCGCCGGGCGGCTTCAATTTCGGCATCGCTGGCCCCGTGGCTTCGTGCCCAGGATTCGGCGGCGGACGCCGAATACTTGGCGACGTAGAAGCGAACGACGGCGCAGGACGCGCGGCGGACCGGACCGTACTCGGTGGCTTGCGCGTACGCGGTTGACCCGAGACAGATGACCGCAACACACGCCCAACGTGACAACATGTTCGCAAACTCCCCCGATCCGGATCAGCGCTGAATAACGGGTTCCGCTATCGGAACGTCCCTGCGCGCCACGGATTCAAAAATGAATCTCGCTGACTCGCAGATCGAAAAACAAGTTACCGATTAACGAGGCCGGACTTGTCCACGCATGTTTGGCGCTGGTTCGTGATCAAGGCGCATGTTGGCGCCAACTCTGTCCGCCGGACTGGCTCACCATCGATTTCAGCTGCGCGCGCTGGATTTTTCCGGAAGCGCCCCTGGGTATCGCCGGCACCGGGACTAACCGGACGGTCCCTTCGATACCGCGGCGACGCAGAATCTCCTGAAGTCTGTCGGCGCTGGCGTCCTTGCAGTCGACCGTCGCGACCCAGATTTCGGGGGCTTTATCCGGGCTATCGGACTCGACGAGGATCGCGGCTGCGTCGGCGGCGTCCCATTCCAGTCGTAGCAGATGCTCGATCTCGTAGACCGGCGAGACCTCTCGCGCGGCGCCGGAGGCGAAGTCAGCTCGGTCGATGTCCAAGGTGCGGCCGACCACGAAACCTCGCCCTCTTTTGTGATCCAGCCGACGTCGCCATGATCCGTCCAAGGATCTTCGCCGCGGTCCGGATTGGGCTTCACGCGCGCCTTGACGATTCCGATCTCGCCGGGAGGGCAGGGTTGCCCGTTCTCGCTGAAGACGGCCATCTCGAAACCGGGCAGGACAAGGCCTATGAGGCCGGAGCTCTTCAGCACCTTGCTGGCGGGGGCCTCGGCGAGGACACCGAGTTCCGACGAGCCGTAGCGGCAAAGGATATCCTTGCACAGTGGGGCTGCCGCGCCCTCCAGCAGAGCCCTCGTCGGAATTCCGCCGCCCACGACGGTCGTGCGCAGACTTCGCAGATGCGCGCCGGTTTTTTTCGCCACGCGAGCCAGCGAGACGAGTTGCTCGGTCGCCGCACAGAGCATATCGATGCCGAACAACTCGATCATGCGGATGGCCTGATAGGGCGAGCCTGCAAAGCAGAGCGTCTTGCGGCTTGTGAGCACGCTGCATGCGATCCTGAAGCCGAACGCCGAGCTCAGTCCTGGCATGCACAGGACCAGCCCGCAGTTCGAGAAGCCGGCCATCGAGCAGACCGAGCGGCCGAGCGCGCCCACCGTATGATCCAGGATTTTCGGAATGCCGGTCGATCCCGACGTGAGGTTGTGGCGGCAGATGCGCTCGCCGCCGGCGAACGGCGGAGGAAGTTGCCCTTGGGGGGCGGTTGCAGCCGGCGCAAACCAGTCCTCGGTCACCTCGATGAAGCCATCGCTCGGCGCAAAGGAAAGGGCGGCCGCGGCGTCGCCGAGCAATGCCGAGAAGTGCAGGCCGGTGGTGCCCTTGTGGCCGCGATCGATTGAAATCGCCCGACGCCCGATGGAAAAGAGCGCAAGGCTCACGGTCATGTGGCGAATGGGATTTTCGATGCACACCGCGACCAGCCCTTCCGGAGCGAGACCGAGCCTCATGATCCGGAACGCGCAGGAAGCGATCGCTTCCCCGAGCATGCCATAGGTGATGACGCGATCCTCCATCAGCATGGCGGACGCTTCCGGCTGGGCGCGGGTGGCGTAGAGGATGTGGTCAAACCAGTCGTGCATCACGCTCTCCCGGTGATGGCAACGACGGCGAGGATTGTCAGAACCGACGATTGATGCCCACGCGGGCGACATGCGCGGTCAGGTCGGTGGTCGTGTTGATGCCTTGTAGCCGCCAGGCAGCGGGGAGGTGAGGATGGCTCCATTGGCCGCGACGCTGCCGAAATCGAGATAGAGATACTCGGCTTTCACGGTCCAGTTGCCCGGAAGGGCATATTCCGCACCGGCGCCGATCGCGAAGCCGACCTTGGTCTCGGAGTTGCCGAAGCTGGTCGAAGCACCCGGCGCGGCGCCCCCGCCCGTGTTGTTGTCGGCGTAGGTGAACGTAGTCCCTATCCGGGTCACCGCGAGGCCGCCCGTGACGTAGCCCAGAAGATTCGGCTGCAGGGTCACGCCAATCCGGCCACGGAGCGTGGCAAGCCAGTCGGTGCTGACCGAGTTGGTGACGGTAAAACGGGTTCCGGCCCAATTATTGACGAGCGTGCCGGAGCCCTGTCGGGTCCCGCGTACCTGAAACGCGCCAAAATCGCCTTCGATGCCGGCTACGATGTTGCCCGTCTGCCAATTGTAGCCGCCCTGAACGCCGCCGGTAAATCCGCTGGTGTTGATGTTGCCTGTGCCGCAGCGTTGATCAACGCGCTGTCCCCGGGGAATCCTGGGAGGCAAATATAACCGCCGAAGCCCGGCGGGGGCGCGCCGCAGTCCAGGTTTGTGCGGGAGTCGGCGCGGCCCCAGGTGCCGCCTGCATTGACGCCGGCGTAAAAGCCGGTCCAGCTATAGGGTACAGGCGCAGGCGGGGCCGCCAGCGCCGAGCTGGCAACAACGGCCGGCAATACCGCGACGCTGCCCATCCAGCGCTTGGTCATCAAGCCCCACATCATGCGGTTCCCAAGAGATTCCTTGCCAATGCCCGGTACTAGGATTCGGGCAACACGCCCGGTTTGAGAAGTTGCCGGGCGTGAACCTGAGGGAGAGGGGGCAAGGTTGAGTGTGAACCGTGCTTTGGCGGTCACATGGCCTATTCGGCCGCCACCCTTTGCTTATTCCGCCGCCACCATCTGCTGGGTGCGCCATTGCCCAAGCACGGCGCGGAGCGAGGCGGGCTTCACCGGCTTGTTGAGGATGGCGATGTTTTCCTCGCGCGCGGCGGCGCGGACGTTCGGGCTGCGGTCGGCGGTGATGAGCGTAGCCGGAATGTTCTCGCCGAAGCGGCGGCGGATTTCGCGGATCGCGGCGACGCCATTGCCGCGGTCGAGGTGATAGTCGACCAAAAGCCCGGTGACCGTTCCGCCGGCTTCCTCCATCGCCGCCATCGCGGTTTCCGGATCGGCGGCCGCGATGACCTTGGCGTCCCAGGCGGTCAGCAGCGTCTTCATGCCGTCGAGGATGGCAAGGTCGTTCTCGATGCAGACGATCAGCGCCCCGCTCATCGGCGCGCGCGGCGCCGTCGTAGAGAGCACCGCCGCGGTGTGATTGATGGCGGCCGCGACCGGCACCGTCACCGAGAAGACCGAGCCGCCGCTTGCCACCGAATCGATGGCGATGCCGTGGTTGAGCACCCGCGCCAGCCGCTCGACGATGGAAAGCCCGAGGCCCAGGCCGCGCGCGATCCGCGCGCCCTGCTCGAGGCGGTGGAATTCCTTGAAGATCTCGCCGCGCTTGAGCGCGGGGATGCCGACGCCGGTGTCATAGACGCCGATCTGCAGCGACTGGCCGCGGCGGCGGCAGCCGACCAGCACGCGGCCGCGCGGGGTGTATTTGATGGCGTTGGAGATGAAGTTCTGCAAGAGCCGCCGCAGCAGCGCGCGGTCGGACTGCACCGGCAACGAGCATTGCACGATGATCAGCTCGAGCCCCTTGGCGCGCGCGATCGGCGTGAACTCGATTTCCAGCGAGCGCATCAGATCGGCCATCTTGAAGCTCGAGATCGACGGCGTCATGGCGCCGGCGTCGAGCCGGGAGATATCGAGCAGCGCGCCGAGGATTTCCTCGATCGCCTCCAGCGAGTCGTCGATGTTCTCGGCAAGTTTTGCATCGTCGCCGCCGCTCTGCTTCTCGACCAGACTCGTCACATAGAGCCGCGCCGCATTCAGCGGCTGCAGGATGTCGTGGCTGGCAGCGGCGAGGAACCGCGTCTTGGAATTGTTGGCGTCTTCCGCGGCGCTCTTGGCCAGCGCCAGTTCGGAATTGAGCCGCGTCAGCTCCTCGGTGCGGTCGCGGACGCGTTTTTCCAAGGTGGCGTTGGCGCGTTCCAGCGCTTCGGCGGCCTCAAAACTCGGCGTGACGTCGGAGAAGGTGATGACGAGGCCGCCGCCCGGCATGCGGTTGGTGCGCACCTCGATCACCATGTGGCGGTCGGGAAACCGTTCGAGGTAAGGCTCACCCTCGCTGGTGTAGGCGGCGAGCCGCTTCTGCAGCAGCGCATCGGCGTCGCCGCTTTCGGGCGGGAAGACCGCGCCCATGTATTCGAGGATTTCCGTCAGGGGTATGCCGAGTTGCACCAGATGCGGCGGCAGCGCCAGGATCTCGCCGAAATGGCGGTTGGAGCAGATCAATTGCAAATCGGCGTCGAACACCGCGATGCCCTGGCGCACATGGTTGAGCGCGGTCTGCAGGATCTCGCGGTTGAAATGCGCCGCCGCATGGGAATCGTCGAGCAGCTTTAGTGCGGCCTTTGCCGAGACGGCGCGCTTGCGCAGCAGCAGCGACATCACAAGCCGCGATGACGCAGCGCCGATCGAGGAGGCGATCAGGCGCTCGGCATGCTGCAGCAATTCGAAATCGGCCGGCGCGTTGGGCTCGAGATTGCCGGGATGGCGAGCGGCGAAGGCCTCGAAAGCCTGGCGCGCGCGCTCGGGCCCGAGATATTGCGCCACCGTGCTCTGGATGTCCTGCACAGTCACGGTGGAGCGCCAGCGCCGGAACGTCGGCGTGATCGGCGCCAGCGTCGAGGGCACGAACAGGTCGGCTTGCAGATGCTCGATCGCCGTCGGCCGCCGCGCCAGCGACAGCACGACATAGGTGAGAATGTTGAGCGAAAGGCTCCACAGCACGCCATGCAGCAGCGGCGGCAGGACGGCGCCGAACAGCGCCTGCGGGCGCAACGATTCGATGCCGAACGGGCCGTGCTGCAGCAGCGTGATGCCGGCCGTGCTGGTTTCGAGGAAGCTCGGCACGAACAGCGTGTAGGCCCACACCGCGAAGCCGACGATCATGCCGCCCATGGCGCCGCGCGCGGTGCCCTGCCGCCAGAACAGGCCGCCGAAAAAGGCCGGCGCGAGCTGCGCGATCGCCGCAAAGGACAATAGCCCGATCGCGGCGAGCTGGGCGTTGCCGAGCGCGCGGTAATAGCAATAGGCCATCACCATGATGGCGAAGATGGCGAAGCGCCGGACTCGCAGCAGGAAGTCAGTGAAGTCCTTGCCGCTGGCGCGGTTTCCGTCGCTGCGCGGCAGCACCAGCGGCAGCACGATGTCGTTCGACACCATGATCGACAGTGCGACGCATTCCACGATCACCATCGCGGTCGCCGCCGACAGGCCGCCGACGAAGACGGCGACACTGAGCAAGGAGGAGTTGCCCTCGATCGGCAGCGCCAGCACGAACATGTCGGGATCGACGGCGCCGAACGGGAACATGACCAGCCCAGCAATCGCGATTGGGATCACGAACAGGTTGATGGCGACGAGATAGAGCGGAAACAGCCAGCGCGCGCGGCCGACCTCGGCGTCGGTGGAGTTCTCCACCACGCTGACATGGAACTGGCGCGGCAGCAGCATGATCGCGCAGAACGACAGCAGCGTCATGGTCAGGAAGTTGCCGATCGAGGTCTGGTATTCGATGGCGCGTACCGCTTCCGGCGTCTTCATCGCGCGCTCGATCAGCTCGTGCGGCGAGAACATCCAGAAGGTCACGAACATGCCGACGGCGAGGAAGGCCACCAGCTTGACGATGGATTCGGTGGCGATCGCCAGCATCAGGCCGTGCTGGTGCTCGGTGGCGTCGGCCTGGCGGGTGCCGAACAGCACGGCGAACACCGCCATCGCCAGCATCACCACCAGCGCGATGTCGCCGATGATCGGGATGGTGGAGAACACCCTGTCCTCGCTCAGAATGGTTTCCAGCGAGGAGGCCATCGCCTTGAGCTGCAGCGCGATGTAGGGCACCGAGCCCACGATCGCGATCAGCGCCACGGTGGCGGCGACCGCCGGGCTCTTGCCATAGCGGGCGGCGATGAAGTCGGCGATCGAGGTGATGTTCTGCGACTTGGCGAGCTGGATCACGCGGCGCAGCAGCGGCGTGCAGATGCCGATCATCAGCACCGGGCCGATATAGATCGCCAGGAAGTCGATGCTGGTGCGGCTGGCATTGCCGACCGAGCCGAAGAAGGTCCACGAGGTGCAGTAGATCGCCAGCGAGAGTGGATAGATCAGCGCGCTGGCCCGGCTGCGCTTGAGCGGGGACAGCCGGTCGCCATGGCTTGCGACCAGAAACAATATGCCGATGTAGCCGAAGGCGGCTGCGATCACGCCCCAGTCGTGCAGCATCGATTTCTCGTCTCCGTAAGGCGGATCGGCGCCCGGGGGCCGCCGCCGTAAAGGAGACATTATAGACAGATCGGGCCGGCAGCGCACCGCGCTACCGGCCCGATTTCGGCTTTTCGAGCGAAGTTAAGGTTATTCCGCCGCCAGCGATTTCCGCTTCAGTGGCAGCCCAAGGCGTTCCCAGACCTGCAGCAGCGCTTCGGCCAACTGATCGATCAGCGCGTCCTCGTGATAGGGCGAGGGCGTGATGCGCAACCGCTCGGTTCCCTTGGCAACCGTCGGGTAGTTGATCGGCTGGATGTAGATGCCGTGCTCCTCCAGCAGGATGTCGGAGGCCTGCTTGCACTTCTCGGGGTCGCCGACGAACAGCGGCACGATGTGAGTGTCGTTCGACATCACGGGGAGACCCGCGGCGTTGAGGATTGCCTTGACGCGGGCGGCGCGCTCCTGGTGGCGCTCGCGCTCCCAGTTCGAGGTTTTCAGGTGCCGGATCGCTGCGGTCGCGGCCGAGCAGATCGCCGGCGGCAGCGCGGTGGTGAAGATGAAGCCGGCCGCGTAGGAACGCACGCAGTCGATGATCTCGGCCTTGCCCGCGATGTAGCCGCCGAGGCAGCCGAAAGCCTTGGCCAGCGTGCCTTCCACCACGTCGATGCGGTGGATGACGCCGTCGCGCTCGGTAATGCCGCCGCCGCGCGGGCCATACATGCCGACCGCATGCACTTCATCGACATAGGTCATGGCGCCGTATTTCTCGGCGAGATCGCAGATCTTGGCCAGTGGCGCCACGTCGCCGTCCATCGAATAAAGGCTCTCGCAGACGATCAGCTTTGGCCGGTCGCCGGCGGCGATCAGCAGCTGTTCGAGATGCGCCACATCGTTGTGGCGGAAAATCTGGCGGTCGCAGCGCGCCTCGCGGACGCCCTCGATCATCGAATTGTGGTTCAGCGCGTCCGACAGGATCAGGACGTTCGGGATCAGCTTTGCGATGGTCGAGATGCCGGTGTGGTTCGACACGTAGCCCGAGGTGAACAGCAGCGAGGCTTCCTTGCCATGGAGGTCGGCGAGCTCCGCCTCGAGCTGCACCAGCGGATGATGGGTGCCCGCGATGTTGCGGGTGCCGCCGGCGCCCGTGCCGACGCGGGTGGCGGTTTCCACCATGGCCCCGACCACTTTCGGGTGCTGGCCCATGCCGAGATAATCGTTGGAGCACCAGATCACGACATTCCGCTTGCCCTTCGGCGAGTGCCAGATCGCATGCGGGAACCGACCGGCAATGCGCTCGAGATCGGCAAAAACCCGGTAGCGCCGCTCGTCATGCAAGCGATTGAGGGCGTTCTGGAAAAATTGGCTGTAATCCATCGCAAAACCTGAAAGCGGGAGCTGGCCGGGACGGCCGGGCCGTTTTTAGAGCTTTTACAGCTCTAATGTCGAGCCGAAATCACTCGTTCGGATGAGGGTACGGAATGATCCGGAGGCACAACAAAAACTGATTTCAATCAATGCGCTAGGACGGGATTGCGGCAATCGGTTTTGCGCCGGCTCAAGTCGTGCGGAACCGCAGCACGCCATCGACCTCTTCCGAGGTCAGCCGCCCCTCGACCAGCATGTAATTGACATGGGCGATCAGCTCGCCCGAGGCAAAGCCCATCTGGTGCGGGTCGAGGGTGTGCTTGTGGAACACGACCGGCACGAGGTCCTTTGAGGTCTGGGGCACATCGCGGCAGGCTTCCGCGATCAGCCTGCAACGCTCCTCGTGGTGGTCGGCGAGCTGCTTGATCCGGGTCTTCAGTCCGTAGAACGGCACGCCATGGCCGGGCAGCACCATCACGTCATAGGGCAGCGTCGTGGTGAGGCTCGCCAGCGAGAACAGATACTCGCCGAGCGAGTTCTGCTCGGGCTCGACCGCCCAGACGCTGACATTGGGTGAAATCTTGCTCAGCACCTGGTCGGCAGACAGGAACAGCTTGTCGTCGGCGCAATACAGCATCACCTGGTCGAGCGCGTGGCCGCCGCCGGTGATCACCTTGAAGCGGCGCTCGCCGATCACGATCTCGTCGCCATGCGAGATGCGCCGGTAGGCCGGCGGCAGGATCGACACCCGCTTGAGATAGTCCTGGCCGCGGCCGAGCAGCCGCTCGGTCATGCTTTCGTCCATGCCGTGGCGGAGGAAGAACAGCCGCTGCGCGTTCCTGCGTTCCTCGGTGCCGCGGTTCTGGTGATAGACCGACTGCAGATACTCCACCTGCGACATGTAGAGTTGGCATTTGAAGCGCTCGGTGATCCAGCCAGCGAGGCCGACATGGTCGGGATGCGAATGGGTCACGATCAGCCGAGTGATCTTGCAGCCCTTCAGCGGTCCCTCGAACAGCGCCGTCCAGGCCGCGATGGATTCCTCATTGCCGAACCCGGCGTCCACCATGGTCCAGCCGTCGCCATCGGCGAGCAAATAGATGTTCACATGGTTGAGGCGGAACGGCAGCTTCAGCCGCGCCCACAGCACGCCGGGTGCCACTTCGACCACTTGATCGTGGCCGGGGTGGTTTTCCCAGGGGTATCGTAGTGCCTCGGCGGAGGACTGGATGCTGTCGGCTTTGCTGTGCATGGCTACGGCTTAGCGGTCCCCGCGGCCCGGCGCCAGCCGAAAAAGCGGATGGCTCCTCGTCGTCATTCCGGGGCGGCTCGCAGAGCCGAACCCGGAATCCGCAGTAGGGGAAAAGAAATACGGCACGAGATTCCGGGTTCGCCGCTGCGCGGCGCCCCGGAATGACGAGGGTGTGGCCTACGCCGCCCGGATGTTCGACAGGAAAGCGTCGATCTCGGCGCGCAGCACGTCGGCTTCGCGGCGCAGCGCGTCGGAGGCAGAGAGCACGTCGGCGGCGGCGGTGCCGGCCTCGTTGGAAGCGTTGCTGACGCCGACGATGTTGGAGGACACCTCGCTGGTGCCGCCGGCGGCATGCTGGATGTTGCGGGCGATCTCGCGCGTTGCCGCACCCTGCTCCTCCACCGCCGCTGCGATTGCGGTCGTGACATCGTTGATCTCGCTGATGGTCGAGGAGATCTTGCGGATCGCCGTGACCGCGGTCGACGTCACATTCTGCATGTCGCCGATCTGCTGGCGGATCTCGTCGGTCGCCTTCGCGGTTTGGCTGGCGAGGTTCTTCACCTCGGAGGCGACCACCGCGAAGCCGCGGCCGGCTTCACCGGCGCGTGCCGCCTCGATGGTGGCGTTGAGCGCCAGCAGGTTGGTCTGCGACGCGATGGTCTGGATCAGGTCGACCACGACGCTGATGCGGGCTGCGTTGTCGGCAAGGCCCTGCATGGTGGCGTCGGTGGCGCCGGCCTCATCGACCGCCTTGCGGGCAATCTCGGCCGAGGTAACGACTTGGCGGCCGATCTCGGCGATCGAGGACGACAGCTCCTCGGTGCCGGCGGAGACGGTCTGCACATTGACTGAGGTCTCTTCGGCGGCGGAGGCAACTGCGCTCACCAGCGCGCTCGACTGGTCGGCGGTGGCCGACATGCTCTGCGCGGTGGACTGCATCGAGTTGGCCGAGGCCTGCAGGCTGTCGAGCGCGCCGCGAACGGTGGTCTCGAACTCGACGATGCGCGCTTCCATGCGCGAGGCGCGCTCGGCCTTGGCGATCCGGTCCTTGTCCTGGTCGGCGGACAGCGCGCGGGCATTGATCATGCTCTCGCGGAACACCTGCAGCGATTCCGACATTTCGGCGATCTCATCGCTCTGGCCGGAGCGGTAGATCTCCGATTCCAGGTCGCCGCTGGAGAGGATCTTCATCGAGCTCTGCAGCGCGCGGATGCGGCGCAGGATGCTGCGGCCGACATAGAGCCAGACGAACAGCACCGAGCCGACCAGCGTGCCGACGCCGAGCGCCAGCATCACGATGGTGGCGCGCGAAATTTCCTCGCGCGCCTGCGCGGTCGCCATATCGGTTTCCTTGCGCACGCCGTCGACCAGCTGCTGCACGCTGATGCCAAGGCCGACATTGAGCTTGCGGGTCTCCTCCAGGATCGTCTCGCCATAGTCGGCGGCGTCGAGCTCCTTCTGGCGGATCTTGAAGATGCGCTCCTTGCCCTCGCCGAGTGCCTGCAGCTTCGCCACCGCATCGCCCATGGTCTTGCCGCCGGCGCCTTTCGGCAGCATCTCGACGCTGGATTTGACGCGCTGGACCGTCTCCTTGAAATCCTTCTCGATCGCTTCCAGCGTGTCGCTGCTGGTGGCCGACAGCGCCGCCGCCATGTTGGAGGCCATCAGATTGCCGCCGGCAATCACATTGCCGAGTTGCTCGACGACGCGCGCCGCCGAAGTGGCGTCGTCGATGACGGGATCGACCGCGGTGAGAACGGCGTTGAGCCGGCTCTGGGCGTCGAACATCTCCGGGATCGCGGCGGCGACGAATTCGGCCTGCGCCTTGCGCAGCGCCTCGTACTTCTTGTCGTGCAAGGCCTGGGCATCGAGCCGCTCGCGCGCCGCCGAGCCCAGGCTCTTGGTCATGTCGTCGATGTTCTTGACGGTTTCGGTGAGTGCGGCCGCGGTCGACTTGTCGGCACCGAGCGCGATGACTTCGTTGAGCTTGGCAAGCGCCGCCGCCTGGGTCTCGTTGATCTTCTTCATGCGCTCGTTCAGCGACTCTTCGGTGCGCGCGGCGAGCACCGAGGGGCCTTGGCTTGCCAGCGCGGCGCTCTGCGCCGAGAGCTGCAGGCTCGCGGCGAGCCGCGGAATGTCCGTGCCGGAGAGATCGACCATCACGCCGCCGAGATGGCGCAGCACCAGGCCTGCGCCGGCGGAGATCACGATGGCCATGCCGGCGATGACGGCGAAGGCGGAAAACAGGTTGCCCCGGACACCGAATTTCGGAAGACGAAATTTGCCCAATCCGAGTTTGCCGATACCTAAACGAAACGCCATCGCCCCGAGCCCCATACGCTACCTGCAGGTGAACTGGGCGGCAGTATCGCGGTAGGGGGTTAACAGATCGGGAAGACCTGCGGCGGGCCTGCCAACTTTTGCCGAAACACAACAAAAAAGGCCGGCTTGGCGCCGGCCTTTTTCCGCAGAGCGAAACGCTAAAGCGATTGTTAGTACTTCGCGACCACCGGGCCGGCGCCGCCGAAGCGGTAGTTGATGCCGACCTTCAGCGTGTGCTCGTCGGTGCGGAAGCTGCCGAACGGCGCCAGCGCCGCCGGGGCCACGAAGCGGCTGTCGCCGAAGTCGTAGTACTGGTACTCGACCTTGCCCGACCAGTTCTGGGCGAACATGTATTCGAGACCGGCGCCAACGGTCCAGCCGTCGCGATGGCCGCTGTCGAAGCTGAACGCTGTCGGAGCGCCGAAAAAGGTCAGCGTCTCGTTGTTGTCGGAATAGGCGTAGCCGCCCTTCACGTAGAGCAGCGCCGGACCCCAGGTATAGCCGATGCGGCCGGTGATCGAGGCGATCGCACGCTGGTCGTTGTTGTAGATGAAGCCGTTGCCGAAGTTGGCGTTGATGGAGTTGCCGCTGAGCCAGGAGTACTGGCCTTCGATACCGACCACCCAGTTCGGCGCGAACTGGTAGTCGGCGCCGACCTGCACGCCGCCGAGGAAGCGCGCGTCATCATTGCCGTTGGTGACGAGGCCGTTGAAGGTGTTGTCATTGCCGAAGGCGGCGCCGACATGACCGCCGATGTAGAAGCCGGTCCAGTTGTAGAGCGGGGCAGCGATCGGCGGCGGTGCCTTGGTGTAGGGGCGAGCCGCCATATCGGCGGCCAGTGCAGGCGCGCCGAGTGCGACGAACGCCACAGTAGCGAGAAGAAGTTTCTTCATTTCGTTCTTGGTCTCCAAAGATCAATTCGCAAGACGCCGTCTGCAGGCGCCCATCCGAGGGCGCGCTGTTAGCGGTGTTCG
>Ga0081539_10002777_pt1 | contig 23535 bp, 25 predicted proteins | sample TabmetS4T2R2_FD_71023 | JGI IMG/M metagenome (GOLD analysis project Ga0081539, IMG submission 71023) | Tabebuia heterophylla rhizosphere microbial communities from the University of Puerto Rico - S4T2R2 | ecosystem: Host-associated > Plants > Roots > Rhizosphere ...
TCCGACACCCCCTCGGGAGCGGGCGGGATGTGCCCGCGCCGAGGGACGATGCCGTAGCTCGTCTTCAGGCCGTACACGCCGCAGAAGTGCGCCGGGCAGCGGATCGACCCGCCGATGTCGGTCCCCAGCTCCAGCGACGAGAACCCGGCCGCGACGGACGCCGCGGAGCCCCCCGACGATCCGCCGGGCGTGCGCTCTAGGTCCCAGGGGTTGCTCGTCGTCCCGTAGACCGGGTTGTAGCTCTGGTGGTCGGCGACGGCGATGGGGACGTTCGTCTTGCCGAAGGGAATCGCGCCGGCTGCGCGCAGCAGCGCGACAGCGCCCGCGTCGCGCTCCGGCCGGTGGTCCGCCAGATGGGGAAAGCCGCAGGTCGCCGGCATCCCGGGCACCTCGAAGGAGTCCTTGATCGTGATCGGCAGGCCGTGCAGCGGGCCGCGACCGTCGGCCGGCGCGTCGTCGGCGGCACGCGCCGCCTCGCGGGCCGCGTCGACGTCCAGCGCGACGACCGCGTTGAGCTCCGGATTGGACGCCTCGATGCGCTGGAGCTGCATCTCCAGGAGCTCGAGCGATCCGAGCTTGCGGTCGCGGAGGAGAGCGAGGAGCTCGGTGGCGGAAAGCAGTTCGGTCTGCACGGCCGCCACCCTAGACCCCTCTACGCCGCAGCGAGTGCGCGCTCCGGCGGCCCGACGTACACGGCGGTCGGCCGGATCAGCCGCCCCGAGCGGTGCTGCTCGAGGATGTGCGCCGACCACCCGGCGCTGCGCGCGCAGGCGAACAGCGCCGTGAACAGGTCCTGCGGCACGCCCGCCCGGTCGAGCACGACCGCCGACCAGAACTCGACGTTTGTGGCCAGCACCCGGTCGGGCTTGCGCGCGCGCAGCTCCTCAAGCGCGGCGCGCTCGAGCTGCTCTGCGACCTCGAAGCGGGGGGCGCCGAGCTCGCTCGCGGCGCGGCGCAGGACGCGGGCGCGCGGGTCCTCCGCGCGGTACACCCGGTGCCCGAAGCCCATCAGCCGCTCCCCGCGGTCGAGCGCCGCGCGCACCCAGCCGACGGCGTCGCCCGTGCGCTCCACGTCGTCGAGCATCTTCAGGACGCGCGACGGGGCGCCGCCGTGGAGGGGTCCCGAGAGCGCGCCGACCGCGGCGCTCAGGGCGGCAAGGACGTCTGCCCCCGTCGATGCGACGACCCGCGCGGTGAACGTCGACGCGTTCATCCCGTGCTCCGCGGCGGAGACCCAGTAAGCGTCGATCGCCCTCGCGTCGCCCGCGTCGAGCTCGCCACGCCAGGCGAGGAGGAAGCGCTCCGCGAGCGTGCGACCCTCGTCGACGACCGCGCGCGGGACCGGCGGGCGGTCGGGCCCGCGCGCAGACTGCGCTGCGAACGACAGCAGCGTCGCCGATGCTCGGGCGAGCTGGTCCCGGGCCGTGGCGGGGTCGAGGTCAATGAGCGGCGTGACTCCCCATTGGGGTGCGAGCGCGGCGAGCGCGGCCTGCAGGTCGGCGCGCTGATCGCCGGAGCGGATCGGCAGCACGTCCGCGCCGGCGGGCGCGAGCCCGGGATGCGGATCGCCGTCGACGAGCAGGCCCCAGACGCGCTCGAAGGGGACGCGGCCCGCGAGCTCGCCGAGGTCGACGCCGCGGTAGCGCAGCGCACCTCCGTCGCGATCGGGCTCGGAGATCTCGGTGGCGAAGGCGACGACGCCCTCGAGGCCGGGATGGATGACCGTGGACATGACATCAGGGTCCGACCGACGACTTGCATCGTCAATGTTGATTGCATCAATATGTCTGCCGTGCTCTCGACCGCGGAGACGGCGCGGCGCCTCGGGGTCAAGCCTCAGACCGTCTATGCCTACGTCAGCCGCGGGCTGTTGTCGGCGCGCCGCGACGGACGGCGCTCGTGCTTCGACCCCACGGAGGTGGAGCGCCTCGCACAGCGCGCGCGGCATGGCGGGCGGGCGGGAGCGCTGGAGGTCGTCGTGGACACCGAGCTGACGCTGCTGGACCCAGACGGTCGGCTCTACTTCCGCGGCCGCGACGCCACGGAGCTCGCGCGCTTTCGCTCCTTCGAGCAGGTCGCGGCACTGCTCTGGGACGCGGGCGACGCGCAGGCACCCTGGGAGGCGCCCGCCGAGCCGCTGCGCGTCTGTCGTGCCGCGCAGGACGGGCTGCCGGCCAACGCCCGGCCGGTCGAGCGCCTGCGCGTCGTCGCGGCCGCGGCCGCCGCGCTCGACCCGCTCAGCGACGACCGTCGGCCCGCCGCCGTCCGGGCGGTCGGCCGGACGCTCATCGCGACGCTCGTCGACGCGCTGACCGAGCTGTGCGGACCGCGCGACGGCTCGATCGCCGCCCGACTGTGGTCGCGCCTGTGCGACGCGCCCCCAAGCCCCGCGCAGCTCCAGGCGATGAACGCCGCGCTCGTCCTGCTGGCCGATCACGAGCTCGCCGCGTCGACGCTCGCCGCACGGGTCGCGGCCTCGGCGTGGGCCGATCCGTACCTCGTCGTCCTCTGCGGCCTCGGCGCACTCGGCGGCGCGCTGCACGGCGCGAGCGCCGGCGCGGCCGAGGCGCTGCTCGCGGCGATCCGATCACCGGACCATGCGCCGGCCGTGCTCGGCGAGCGCCTGCGATCCGACGCGCGGCTGCCGGGGTTCGGCGCCGGCGTGTACCGCGACCGCGACCCGCGCGCGGACGCATTGCTCGCGCTGCTGCGACGGGCAGCCGACCGCGAGCGGATGGCGGTCGCCGACGCGGTCGTCGCGATCGCCGGCAGGCAGGAGGGACCGGCGCCGACCGTCGACTTCGCACTCGGCGCGCTCTCGGACGGCTGCGGCCTGCGGACGGGCGCGGCGGAGGCGATCTTCTCCGTCGCCCGCGTCGCCGGCCTGGTCGCCCACGCGATCGAGGAGTACCCGCACCGGCTTCGCTTCCGCCCGCGCGCCGCCTACACGGGGCCGGTCCCTACCACGCCGTCCACCCCCCGTCGACCATGAGCACGGTGCCCGTGACTCTGCGGGACGCGTCGCACGCCAGGTAGCGCACCGCGTCGCCGACCTGCTCCAGGGTCGCCAGGTCTCCGGTCGGCAGCCGGCGGCGCACCTCGGCCGCGAACTCCTTGTCGGACAGCATCGGCGCCGTGAGCGGCGTGAGCACGAACGTCGGGGCGACCGCGTTGACCCGGATCCCGTACGGCGCGCCTCGTCGGTGACGTCCGCGACGTGCGCGGCGCCGTCCAGCTCGGGCACGGCCTGCTCGATGTCGGACGCGGTGCGCGATACCAGCAGGACGCGGCGCCGGCCTCGCCGAGCGCGTGGAGCGCAACCGAGGCCGGGGCCCCGACCCGCGCCGAGGCTGACGGCGACGAGGATCGGCGGCGCGGCTGACTATCTCGACCGAGGGTGTGGCGAAGCCGGACCGACCCGTCCGGCGCGTGATACTGGAGCTGGTGCGGCCGGCGACGCTCGCGCCGCCGGACGGGCGCCTTCCCAACGAGGAGAGCTGACATGCCGGAGCTGACGGTCCTGCCACACCACGCTGGGCTGACGGTGCGCGACCTCGACGCCGCGCGGGACTGGTACGCCGCCGCGTTCGGCTTCCACACCGCCCTGGCGTTCGAGCTCCCGGGCGGCGTCCGCGGCGCGATGCTGCAGGCGCCGGGCGGGGCGCGCGTGGAGCTCTTCGAGGTCGACGGCGCGGCCGAGGGGCTCGCGTGGGCGGATCCGGTGGCCGCGCTGCGGCGACGCGGGTTCGGTCACGTCGCGCTCGAGGTGTCCGACCTCGACGAGGCGTTCGCCGCGGCGGTGCAGGCGGGCGGGGCGGCGGTGTGGGATCCGCGCCAGGCGCCCGAGCCGGGGCGGCGCATGGCGTTCGTCCACGACCCGGAGGGCAACCTCGTCGAGCTCATCGGTCCGGCGGGCGCATAGGAGAACCCCGCCGGAGCGGGGCTCTCCCGTAGCAGGCCGGTAAGCCGGATCCTGTCGTTGGGCAGTCATCCATCTATGCGGCCGACCTGGACCTCGGCGGGCAACCTTCAAGCGGTCCTGCTTGGCCTTGCATCGGGTGGGGTTTGCCTGGCCGCCGTGTCACCACGACGCCGGTGCGCTCTTGCCGCACCATTTCACCCTTGCCTGTGCGCGGATCGGGCGACCCACGCCATCGGCGGTGTCATTTCTGTGGCACTTTCCCGCGGGTTTCCCCGGGTCGGATCTCCCGACCACCCTGCCCTGTGATGTCCGGACTTTCCTCGAAGGGCTGAGCCTCCGCGACTGCCTGGCCTGCCTCGATCAGGATACCCTTGCGATGCCGATGGATGCTGGCGCGTGCAGCGGCTCAGCCGCGCCGCGCGGGGCGACGCTGAGCCTCGGCGATCTCGTGCACGTGGATGCCACGCAATACGCGCTCGCGGCTCCGCGCGTTCTGCTCGCGCAAGACATCGGCGAGACTACGAGGCTGATCTGGGGAGGGCGTCGGGTGCTCCGGGCATCTAGGCCTCTGGCCGAAGCAGCGTCGAGTTCCAATCCGAGGCGATCGAGCTGTTTGCTAATGACGCCGATCGCGAACAGCGCCGCAGCGCGGCTCCGCGTGAACGAGGACGGTCGAGCCCAGCGGGACGCCCGGCAGCCGTCCCGGCGCTCCCTCGCTCAGCGTGACCGCCACAGCCACGCCGATGAGAGCCGACAGAGGAAGAGCGATCCGGCGGCCGTTCGTGGTCATGCCGCCACGTGTCGCTACGCCAGCGCCGCGCCGCAGTCGCGGCAGCGCCCCCCGACGGCGCGACCGCCCGAGCCGTACCTCGGCACCATCGTGCCGTGGCAGGCCGGGCAGGCGACGACGTCGTGCGCGGCAAGGCCCTCCCAGGCGCTCGAGATGACGTCCTCGAGCGTCTCGCCGCGCTGGGGGCCGGCATCGAGCAGTGAGGGCTGGTCGATGTCACGTGTCGGAGGCTGTCTCATGACCCCGTGTGTGCGGCTGGCGGATGCCGGCGCCCGCGAGGCAAGGACGCAGTCGGTGATGCGCATCAGAGATACGTGAACCGGCGAGGACGCCGCCTCGGGGGATGCCGGCGCCGCCAGACGTGCCGGCGCCGCCAGACGTGCGCACGGGGTCGTGAGACAGCCTCTTGAGGTGATGGTCACGTCACGCTCCGGAACAGGCCGACGACCTTGCCGAGCACGCGGACGTCGGTGGAGCGGATGGGCTCCATGATCGCGTTCTCGGGCTGCAGCCGCACGTGATCGGACTCGTGGAAGAAGCGCTTCACGGTCGCCTCGGACTCCTCGCCGACGAGCGCCACCACGATGTCCCCGTCGTCGGCGACCTCCTGCGGGCGGACCACGACGTAGTCCCCCTCCAGGATGCCGGCGTCGATCATCGACTCGCCGCGGACGCGGAGCACGAAGTCTCCATCCTCGCCTCCGGCCGGCGCGGGCACCGCGACGTACTCCTCGATGTTCTCCTCAGCGAGGATCGGCTGGCCGGCCGCAACCGAGCCGACGAGCGGCACCCCGTTGGGCCGCCCGGCGGATCGCACCGACTCCATCGCGCGGTCGAGCAGCTCGATCGCCCGCGGCTTGGTCGGATCGCGCCGCAGGAGCCCAAGCTTCTCGAGATTCGCGAGGTGAGCGTGGACCGTCGACGACGAGGCGAGCCCGACCGCCTTGCCGATGTCGCGCACCGTGGGCGGGTAGCCGTTCTTCGCGGAGTAGCGCTTGATGAAGTCGAAGATCTCCTGCTGACGCTTCGTCAAGTCCATCGGCGAAGCTCCTCTCGCGTCGCATGGGTGGCGGCGTGTACGAACATGTGTTCGCACACAGTAGCGACGGTGTCCGACGGAAGCAAGGCTCGCTATGCTGGCCACCCCTCCCGCGCCGGTGGCGGAATTGGTAGACGCGCAAGGTTGAGGGCCTTGTGGGATGTAAATCCCGTGGAGGTTCGAGTCCTCTTCGGCGCACTGGGCAGACCCCGCGAACGCGGGGTCTTCTTCGTTACGGCCGTCGCTCTTGCCTTCCCAGGGCACGGACGCGAGAGCACTCGTGAGCGCGTCGGGCGCCGGGCGCGCCGAGCGGTCAAGGGTCCGCGCGGGCGCGCTTCAAAGGCCGCTGGAACTCGACCGCCCACGGCGTGAGCGCCGCCACCTCGTCTGAGTCGGGCGGACCTCCGACACTGCTTGCCTCGACGAGCTCCACGAGCCGTTCGAGGTCGTGTGTGAACGGAACTCGATCCGGTTGTTGGCGGGCACCGCCCCGAGCAGCTTCTCGGCCGTCTGCTGAGCATGGAAGCCGACGATCGTGTCGGCGATCGCGTCGATGTCCAGCGACGCGCGCACGAGCGCTATGTCGTCCGCGGCGCGCGCGAACAGCTGCCCGGCGACATCGTCATCAGAAGGCTGCAAGCAGGCGCCCCTCCTGCAGGGAATGACGCACGACATGGCCCGAGGTACATCCGTAGCGCTCGGCCTGTTCCTCGGAATAGACGATCACGTCGACGGGCGCCTCGATCCCGCGCAGCGCCCTGCGCAGCCGGACCATCTCGGCGTGCCTCCCAGACACCTCGGGTTCGATGACGAGGAAATCGAGATCGCTGTGCGCGCGGACGTCGCCTCTGGCGTGCGAGCCGAACAGAAACACGCGCGCGCCAGGGGCCCGCCTCCTCAGCCATGCGTTCTCCCGCTCGCGGGATGAGTTCCTCGGAAGCCACGAACGGGACCGCACCGCCGCGATCTGACCGCTCGCGCTCCCCAGAGCCCGACCGACGATCGCTGTCGCCACGCGCGGCGGTGTAGCGGGACGGAATCGGGCGTCGGCTCCGGGTCATGCGAGGGGGGAGCGAAGCTCACAGCTGAAAGCGCGGCTCGCCGAGCAGCGCGCGGATCGCGCTCCGCCAAGCCTCGGAGCCCGGCGCGGGCCACCTCGCAGGTGTGGCGGCCTGATGCGATCGCGGCCGCGCGCGGCCGCGGAGCGACTCGATCATCGAGCGGAGAGCCTCGGGCCGGCATGGCTCGTCGTCAACAACGCCTGCGTGGCGATCTGGCGACGGACGTGGGATCTCGACCGCCACGACTGGTCATGGGTCCTCGGTGCCAACCTGTTCGGCGTCATAAGCACGCCGTCGTCGGGCTCTCGGAGGTGCTCTTCCGCGAGCTGCACGCACTCGACTCGCGCGTGGGCGTCTCGGCGCTCTGCCCGGGCCGGGTCACCACGAACATCGTGGAGGCCGGACGACACCGGCCCGATCGCTTCCGCGGACCGACACCCCCGCCAAGCTCGTCAACCGCACGGCGGGAGCGATCGACGGCACGAACCCGGATCCCTCGATCGGGGACCCGTTTCACGCCAAGCAGCCGTGGGACGCTGGATCACGTCGCCCGCGAGCAGGCGACGGCGACGGCGATGCGGCATGACCGAGGCCCAGCGGACGTCTGGCGGCCCGCCCGGCAACGGCAGCACCTCTCCGCAGCACGAGCTGCGGGCGCCACATCGCCCGAATCAGGCCAGGGGATCGCGGGATCGAAGACCGAGATCTGACCAGCGCGCGAAGTCGCGATCGCGACTGCACAGCTCGAGCCCGTGCTCGATGGCGATCGCCGCGAGATGCGCGTCGCTGACCAGCCGCACCGACGGCTGAGACGTCAACAACGCGTCGAGGAGCTCCAGGTGCCGCGGTCCCGGCTCGGGGATCCACGCGGGCGCTCGCGCCAGCCACGAGCGGACGAAGGAGACGGCGCCGCCCACGGGCAGCGGCCGCTCCCACGCGCGCGGCTGCCCGACGACGCGGATGAAGCCGGTCAGCGAAGACCACGGGAGACCGACGCGCGCGCTTCCCGTCAGGCGGTCCTGCAGCCACGACCGCGCTGCGTCGTGGCCGGGCGCCGACGTCATCGTGGCATCGACGAGCAGGTTGACGTCGACGAGGATCACGAGCGACGACGGAGCGCGCGCTCGACGTCCTCCTCGTCGAGCATGTCCTTGAGCGCGCGGTGGTCCGCGATGAGCGCGCGGCCGGGGTCGAACGTCGGCAGCTCATACGGCTCCCCTGCGTCCGGCGCGGGTCGGCTCGTGGCCTCCAGGCCTGCGCGCAGCAGCTCGTTGACCTCCTGGCGCAGTCCCGTTCCACGCTCGGCCCGACGCCGCGCGAGCGCCGCGGCGACGTCATCGTCGAGCGTCAGCGTTGTTCGCATGCCCCAAGTCTAACCGTTGGCATCAGAGCATCAAGCGCTTGATGCTTGGACATCACGGCGGTGCCGTCGGCGTCGTCACCGTCACCGTCGTGGGAGAGTCCGGTCAGTTCCCGTCGATGCCACGCTGCCGGAGCGCCAGCGCGGCCACGCCCTTCGCACGCCTTGCCGCCGTGGGAGCGCCCTCGAGCAACGCGCGCAGGACCGCGCCGTCGACGCCGGCACATCGAACCACTCCTGGATCCGTCGCTCGTGGTGACGCAACCCCTCAGGCACAGCGCACGGCGCCCCGGCGAATCGCCGGGGCGCCGTGGTCCACAGCCGGTCAGCCGTGCTCAGCCGGGCGGGATCTGGTGGTTCGCGCGGAACAGCTGCGTCGGGTCCCACGCGGCCTTCAGGCGCCGCAGGCGGCGATACGTCGACGGCCGGAAGAAGTGCGCCGGGTCGGTCGCCGCGTCCGTGAAGTTCAGGTACTGGCGGCCGCTGTCGTACGGGGCGAACGCCCGCGCCAGCGCCCGGAGCCCCTCCCGCGTCGCGCGGGCCATCCCGTCGTCGGCGGCCAGGCCCAACGCGTAGGTCACGAACGGCGCGTCGAGCGTGCCCAGGGCTCCCTGCCCCGCGTCCGGCCTCGCCAGCGCGCCGCCGGCGTGACGGATCTCCGCGGACGCCAGCGTCGACCCGGACCCCGCGCCCACGGCTTCGACGAACGCGTCGATGCCGGCATGGTCGAGGCCGCCGAGCATCATGCTCTCGCCCGCGTACGGGACCGGGTCCGGCGGATCCATGTGCAGCTCGGCGATGCCCGCGGGCGGCACCATCGCGAACGTATCGATCGACGGGCCCAGCGCGCGCAGTGGCTCCAGGAGCGCCGTGCCGGCCGCCTCTTCGCCCAGCACGACCGCCTCGACGACGGCGAAGTCGCGGCCCCGCATGGCGTCGGGAACCTCGGGGAAGGGCGGGAAGCGCAGGATCCGCCCGACCGAGGTCACCTCGTCCGGCACGGTCCCCGTCCAGTCCAGCCAGGTGTGGAGGACCTCGGCGGCGCGCTCGAGCTCGAAGAACAGCACGCCCGCGTAGACCTCGGTGACGGGGTACAGCGCGATCTCGAGTGCGGTCACGACCCCGAAGTTGCCGCCGCCGCCCCGCAGCCCCCAGAAGAGGTCCGGATCGGTGACGCTGTCCACCCGGCGCAGGGTCCCATCGGCGGTGACGAGCTCGATCGCGGTGATGCTGTTGGCCGCCAGGCCCAGCTTGCGGGCGTACCAGCCGACGCCGCCGCCGAGCGAGTAGCCCGCGACGCTGACATTGGGAGTCGAGCCGTGCAGCGCAGCCAGTCCGACCAGGGAGGCCGAGGGGACGACGTCCGCCCAGGTCGAGCCTGCGCTCACGCGAGCCGTCCAACGGACGAGATCGATCTCCACGCCGCGCATCGCGTCCGTACGGACGAGGATCACGTCGTCGAGCTCGCCGAGCGGCCCGGCGTTGTGGCCCGTGCGCTGCGCTGCGATCTGCATGCCGGCATCGCGAGCGAAGGTCACGACGCTGACGACGTCGTCCTCGTCGGCCGGGATCGCCACGAGCGCCGGGCGCTGCCGGACGGTGACGTTGAACGTTTGCGTAGCGGACTCCCAGGTGGGGTCGTCCCGCTCGATGAGCTGGCCGCGGAAGCGCTCGCGAAGTGCTGCGAATGGGGTCTGGGCCACGACGGTCATGCGGGTCTCCTTTCAGACGGGTTGGTGACGCGCAGCATCCGCGGTGCCTCGCCGGCGCACATCGCGGCGACCCCTAGACCGCGACCCCAATCTTTGGCGCAGCCACCGGCCTACGGGATCGCGGCAGTCCCATCCGCAAGGGCCCGCGACAGCTCCCCTCGCGAGGTGATGCCGAGCTTGCGGTAGCTGTTGCTCAGGTGCACCTCGACGGTCTTGGTCGTCACGAAGAGCGTCTGGGCGATCTCGCGGTTGGATGCCCCATCGGCCGCCAATCCGGCCACGCGCAGCTCGCTCGCAGTGAGCGCTCCGACACCTCCGATCGCCGCCCGCCGCGGACGCGCTCCGGCCGCTCGCAGCTCGACCCGCAGGTCGCCGACCAGCCCGCGTGCCCCGCATGCGTCGGCCAGCTCAAGGGCGCGCCGCAGCGGCTCGCGGGCCTCGCTCGGCCGCCGCGCTCGACGCATTGCGGCGCCGAGCGCGCCGAGCGCCTTGGCCCGTTCGAGCCGCGCGGTCGATGTCTCGACGGCGTCGACCGCGTCGCGCAGATCGTCGATGCCGTCGGCGCCTTGCAGCAGGCCCCGTACGCGCAAAGCGGCCGACACCGTCGATGGAGCGCCGAAGCGCAGCGCCAACTCCACGTCCTCGTCGGCCAGTGCGACTGCGTCCTCCACATGACCGAGCCCGTGAAGCGCACGAGCCTTGGCGGATCGCCACGTCACCGCGGCGGGATTGGTGACGCGCCCGTAGAGCCGTGCCATCGCATCGGCGGCCGACGGAACAGCCTCGGCACGACCCTCCGCCAGCAGCAAGTCGAGGTCGGCGCCGCGCCACCAGCGCCCGGCCTCGAACGGCTGATTCGGCGGCGCAGCACGGCTGAGGACGGCGCGAGCGCCTGCGACGTCGCCCTGCTCCATCAGCACACGCGCGAGCACGGCGGGAGCGAAGAGGTCCCCGTGCCGCTGGAACCCCCATCGCTCGGTCTCCTCGATGCTGCCACGCAGGAACGTCGCGGCATCCGCGAGCTCGCCACGCCGGAGGAGCGCGAAGGCGTGCCACAACAGGACCGCGAACAGGACGAGCGATCCGCGGCGATGCGCGTCCAGCCGGAGGCGCTCCGCCACGACAAGCGCATCAGGGTGGTCGGCCAGCGCGAGGACTCGAATGCCGCCGATCGCGAACAGGCCGTCGCCGGCGTCGAGCAGGACGTCGTCGGCGAGCGCCGCCATCGCCAGGCCGACGCAGTCCGCGGCAGGCTCCGCGAGAAGGGCGCGCTCCGTCGCAGCGACCATCGCGAGCATGCGACTCCCGGGATCCGCCGCGAGCGGCGCCTCGGGCATCGGGCGCAGCACTGCATCCAGCGTCGCCGTGTCGCCTGCGAAGTGCGCGGCGAAGGCGACGTGTGCGTCCAGGCGGCGCCGGAGCTGATCCAGCTCGGGCGGCAGCTCGCCCGCGACGCGGCGCGCCACAGCGACGCTCTCGTCGTGGCGGCCCGTGAACCTCAGCGCCGTGGCAAGAAGCTCGGCGACGCGCGCGCGCTCGACCGGCGTCTCGGTGAACTGCAGTCCCGCGGCGAGGTGCTCCGTTGCCGCGGGGCCGTCCACCATGGTCTCGGCGCGCCCGAGCTCGACGAGAATCGCGCCCCGCCGCTGTGGCGCGGGCGGCTCCTGCAACGCACGCCGCAGCAGCGCGACGGCCGCCTCCGGTCCGCCGCGGCGGGCCGCGGCCTGGGCAGCGGCCTGCAGGATGCCGGCGACCTCGTCGTCGTCCGCCGGTGCCACGAGCATGAGATGCGCGGCGACCTGCTCGACGGGCGCGCCCAACGCGAGAAGGCTGCGCGCCGCGGCCGCATGCCACGCCTCCCGCTCGAACGGCGGCATGTCCCGGTGGACGGCCTCCTGCACGAGGGCATGAACGAATCCAAGCGGCGGTTCGTGCCGCACGATCTCGGCCTGCGCCAGCTCATCCGTCGCATCCATCACCCGCTGGATGTCCAGGCCTGCCAGGGCGACGACGGCTGATCGCGGCGCTCCGTCGCCCAGCACCGCCACCGCACGCGCAACCGCGATGGCGTCGGCCGACAGCCGCCCGAGCCGACCGAGGACGACGTGCGACACCGCTCGGGCGCCGATCTCGCCGACACGGTGGACCTGGTCTTGCAGCGGCCGGACGTCGTCGTCGCGGAGTCCCCGCAGGAGCTGGTGCAGGAGCAGGGGGTTTCCTGCCGTGGCTGCATGGCACACCTCGCAGAACGCGTCGTCTGCGTAACCGCCCAGCTCGGCGCGGACGAGCGCGGCGCCGGCTCGTCCGCTCAACGGTCGCGGTCGCAGGATGACCGCCTCGTGCGCGAGCTCGGCCACGAGGCGCGGGTCGGTTCCTGGATCCCGGTCGCGCATGGCACCGAGGACGAGGAGGGGGTGACCCTCGATGCGCCGTGCGAGATAGGCGAGGAAGCGCAGCGAGGGCCGGTCGCACCACTGGAGGTCATCCACCGTGATCACGACCGGCGCCGATGCGATGGCGTTGGCGAGCAGCCAATAGAGGCCGTGCAGCGCGGCGAACGACCCGTCGCCGAGGTCGTCGTCGACGGACTCGAAGATGCGGGCTGCGGCGGCGGCCGCGCCGGCCAGCAGCCGCTCGCGCTCGCCGGGCGCGGTCAGCAACGGCTCGAACAGCTGGCGTACGAGCCCGAACGCGAACTCCCGCTCGAGCACGCCGGCACGTCCCGACAGGACTTGCATGCCACGCTCCGTCGCCGCTAGCCGCGCCTGGGAGATCAGGCGACTCTTGCCGACGCCGGCCTGACCCTCGATCACTGCGACGCGCCCGGCGCCGGCCGCCGCGTCGCGGACGAGCGCCTCGAGCGTCGCAATCTCACGCTCGCGCTCGAGCAGGTCATCCGCCGAGCCGGCGACTCCGTTCGCACGCTTTCCGGTCAGGTGCTGATCCTACGCACGTCGCCGGTTTCAGTCCCTGTGCGGCATCCGACGGATCGGGACGCGCCGCGAGCTACAGGCGAGCGATCGTCGCGATGTCCTCGGCGAACTCGTCGACGATCGTCTTCGTCAGCGTCGGGCGCGTCTCCGCGACGGCCGCCAGGTAGTCGGCCGTCGTAGGACCTCCAGCCTGTGGCTGCTCATCCAGGTCGCCGTAGACCGCGATCTCCAGCGCACGCTGCGACCCTTTCCGAGCCGCGAACTCGATGTCTGCGGGGGTGAACAGATGGCTGGCCTCCACCAACGCATCGAGATCGATGCGCTCGAGGACCCCGTCTGGGATGTAGCGCCGCCAGATGGCAGCGCGAGCGGCGCCGTCGGGTGCGCCGACCGGGATGACGTAGTCGAAGCGGCCGTGGCGCAGGAAGGCGGGATCGAGCGCGCGGACGAAGTTCGTCGCGCAGACGAGCAGGCGGCTGTCGCGTTCGCGGAACGCGGGGATGATCTTCAGCAGCTCGTTGGTGACGCCTTGCAGCGGGGAGGGAGGCTTGCCGCCGCGCTGCCCGGCGATCTCCTCGACCTCGTCGATGAACACAACGGCGTGCTCGAGCTCATCGATCTCGGTGAAGGTCGTGCGCAGGGCGTTCGCCAGGCCATCGCCGTTGGCGGCCAGCCGGGACGGGAAGACCTCCACGAACGGCCACTCCAGGCGCGACGCCACCGCCTTGGCGAACGTGGTCTTGCCCGTCCCCGGCGGACCGAACAGGACGATGGCCCGCGGCGGCTCGACCCCATACTCCTGCGCCAGATCCGGGTCGACGAGGGGAAGCACGATGCGCCGCTCGATGAGCTGCTTCTCGTGCTCCATCCCGGCAAGCGTCTCCCAGAGTCCCCGGGGCAGCATCTGACCGCCCAGCTCGCCGAGCAGCCCGACCTCCTGGGGCTGCAACGGCACGATGCGCTCGAAGTACGTCAGGTCGCGGGTCTCATAGCCGCAGTTGCGAAACGCGGTCGCGCCGGTGTCGCTCTCCCCCAGGATCGCGGCCAGGCGATGCACGCCGCGGCGCATCAGGCGCTTCTCCAGCTCGGTGAGCATGGCGCTGCCCAGGCCCCGGCGACGCCAGTCGTTGGCCAGCGCGAGCAGGACGACCCAGCCGCGGTCGCCGCCGACGCTCGCGACCGCCGCGCCGACCACGATCTCGCCCACCTCCACAACGACCGCGACAGCATCGTCGCGCAACGCCGCCAGCACCTCGGCCAAGCCGTAGACGCCGCGGCCCGCGGGCGCCCGCGACTCCTCCCAGACCCGCACGACCTGGTCGAGGTCGTCCTCGTGGAAGTCGCGAACTCGGGGAAACGACATGGGCGGTGCAGTCTTCCATCGCCGGGCCGCGACCGCCATGGGCGGGACGCGGCGCTCCGGCGCTCGGCGGTGGCGGACTGCCGCGCCTCGTCCTCGTCAGGGCGCCACCGCAAGCACGACCTTCCCGCGCTTGTCGGCAGCCATGTTGCGCTCGAAGGCGCGCGCAGCCTGCTCGAGCGTGTACACCGAGTCGATCGCCGGGGGCGGCCAGCCGCCGTCGAGCAGCCCGCTGATCTGCGCCAGCTGCTCGCGGTTTGGCTCGACGACGAGGTACACGCTGCTCACGCCTGTCGCCTGCGGCGGCTCCTCGGCCACCGAGACGAGCCGACCACCCTCGCGCAGCACGCCCGTGGAGCCGGCCAATCGCTCGCCGCCGGCAGTGTCGAAGACAAGGTCGACGGGTTCCATGCCCGCGTCCCACGGTCCGGCGGTGTGGTCGACCACGACGTCGGCGCCGAGCTCGCGGGCACACGGCAGGCCGTGTGTCGACGTGGAGGCGGTCACATGTGCGCCCTGGCGGCTCGCGAGCGGCGTCGCGCACTGGCCCACACCGCCGGTCGCGCCATGGATCAGCACGCGCTCACCAGCGGCACGGCGGCCGCCTCGGCGTGGCTCAGCGCCCGCGGCTTGGGCGCGAGCAGCTCGCGCGGGACGGCGGCGTGGTCGGCGGCGACTCCATCGCGGTCGAACGCGGTCATCGCGTACACCTCGTCACCGACGCTCACACCGGCGACGCCGGATCCGAGGGCGGCCACGACGCCGGACAGCTCGTAGGAGGGGATCGCGGGAAGCCGGTCCACCGGCCATTCGAGCTCGTCGCGTGTGAGCGCCGCGGCGTGGACGCGCACGAGCGCCTCTCCGGGCCCCGGCGCCGGGTTGGGGAACCTGCTCGCAGGCGAGCTGCTCGGGCCCGCCGGCGGCTCGCAGGTCGACGGCCTGCATCAGGGTGGGCGTCATGCGGTCGCGGCCTGGTGTGCGAGCTGGCGACGCGGCGTTCGTCGCGGTCGCTCGCTCGGCCTTCCCGACGACTCTGACCGGCTCGGTCTAGCGCGATACGCGGTTCGTGTTGCTCGCGGCCACCGCGGGGCATAGCGTCGACCGGCGTGAGCGCAGTCGTGGACATGCTCAACCCGGAGCGACCGAAGCGGATCGTCATCGTGGCCTCGAACTCCGCCGTCTCCGGCAGACCGGCTGGCCGATCGGCTTCTGGTGGGCGGAGCTCTCGCATCCGTTCCTGGAGTTCACCGAGCGGGCTACCAGGTGGATGTCGCAAGTCGGTGGTCAGGGTCCCATGTACACGATCTTCGACGACGAGCGCGTCCATAGGCTCGTCGCCGCCTTCTACGAGGCCCGCAAGGTCACCGCCGTGATCTGTCACGCCACCTGCGTGCTGCTGAAGACGCGACTGGCAAGCGGGCGCCTGCTGGTCGAGGGCACAACCTGGACGGGCTTCGCCAACTCCGAGGAGCGCTTCGTGGACGACTACGTCGGGCAGAAGGTCCAGCCGTTCTGGATCGAGGAGGAGGCGCGCAAGCTCGAGAGCTCCAACTTCATCGTCAACGGGCGGTTCAAGCCGCACGCTGTGCGCGATGGCAACCTGATCACCGGCCAGCAGCAGTACTCGGGCAGGGCGGCCGCCCGGTTGATGATCGAGGCGCTGGGGATCTGAGGCCGATGCTCGCGGGCCACCCGATCGACCCGATGCTCCTGGCGACCGACCTCGCCGCCGCCCGGGGGGTCTACGGCGACCGGACCGGACTCGAGGTCCTGATCGAGAGCGACGACTTCCTGACCTTCGCGTGCGGCGGCGCCAGTCGCCTCGTCGTGACGCGCAGCTCCACCGGGAGCGGTGACCCGCAGACCAAGGCCTCCTGGCGCGTCGACGACCTCGCTGCGGAGATCGCCGACCTGCGCTCACGCGGCGTCGAGGTCGAGGCGTACGACGAGCCCGGACTGAAGACCGTCGACGGCATCGCGGACGTCGGCTTCGCGCTCTGCGCCTGGATCGTCGATCCGCACGGAAACTCGATCGGACTCCTGCAGTTCAAGGACGCAGATCCGCATTGACCGGTGCCCGGACGCCGCCGGACGCAGGTGACGCTCCGGTCACCACGACCGTGACCCGCCGCGTGAAGCCCGGTCACGAGGCCTCCTATGAGCAGTTCCTCGCGGGGATCATCGCCGCCGCGAGCCAGTTCCCCGGTCATCTCGGGGTCGAGGTCTTCCGGCCGTCGAGTGCGACCACCGGCGAGTACCGGACCGTCTACCGGTTCGACACGGGCGAGCACCTGCAGGCCTGGCTGGATTCCGCCGAGCACGCGGAATGGCTGGCGCGCGCCGAGCCGCACGTCATCGGTCCCGCGCGCACCAGCTTCGTGACCGGGCTGGAGAGCTGGTTCACGCTGCCTGGCCAGCCTGGGGCGCCGCCGCCGCGATACAAGATGGCGCTACTGACGTGGATCACGATCTTCCCCCTGATCACCGCGATCGTCGCGATCACCGGGCCGCTGCTCGAGGACCTGCCGCTGGCCGTACGACTGGCGATCACCACCGGCATCGCGGTCCCCTTGATGACGTGGGTCGTGATGCCGCGCGTGACCCGGCTGCTGCGCCGCTGGCTGTATCCGGACCGCGGTCGTTCGCCGTAGAGCGGGTAGCGGTGCTCGGCGTCTGGGCTTGGCCAGCCCAACCGTCGACCGGGCATGGCGCAGCATGTGCGACCCGACGCGCGCTCAGCTCTCGTCCTCGCCGGGCCCCCGCCGCAGCGGCGTGAACCCGAACGCGTCGGCCACGATGGTGATGAGCAGCGTGCCGAGCGGCACGGCCAGTCGCGCAGATCTCATCGTCCCGTTGCGCGGCGAGACCCGGGCGACGCCGTGGTCGACGGCGAGGCCTCGCTGGGCCAGCGCGGTGTAGATCGAGCCCTCGCCGATCGCCCCCTGCTCGTCGGGCGAGAAGTGCTCGATCCGGCACCAGTCGACGACGGCGACCACACGCCGGCGGTCGGCCGTGCGCACGCGCCGCGAGGTGCGGATCGCTCCACCTTCCTCGATGCCGGACGCCATTGCAAACAGGAGGCGGCGCCGGCTCGGCGCTCGCGCTCTCAACCACGGAGCCGGGCTGCATCCGGCTGCGCGCGCCACTCGCCGGCGAGGATGCGCGACCGCAGCTCTCCGGCAAAGCTATGGCGCAGTGAGCGGCGGGTCGCGCTCGCCGCGCCAGATCCAGTGGGGCGGTGGCCATGCACGAGGCGTGGCAAGCGTCAAGACGACCGCCGCATCCTTGTTCACGAACTGACGCATAGCGACAGTTAGCGATCAGGGACCGCGGGTCGGCCCGCTTCAGCGGGCGGCGATCTCGTCGCCCACGTGGATCTCGCCGTCGCTGACGACGTCGGCGCGCAGGCCTCCCTTGTGGATGAGGGCTCGGAGCGTGCCCGGCTTGCCCGCCTCCGCGGTCAGGCGTTCCAGGTGCGCGCAGGGCTCGCACAGCCGCTGCGCGAGGCACTGGAGAGCGCCGATCCTGAAGGGCTTGCCGACGAGCGCGTTGAGGTCGATGCCGCGCGTGACGATGTTCCTGCGGGCCTCTTCCGGCGCCAGCCGGCCGACCGGAAGCTCCAGGGCGTCGAGCACCTCGGCCTCGATGAGCGTCAGGTCGTTCCCGCGCCCGTGCGCGTTGGAGAACGTGCCTCGCCCATCGAAGTATCGGTCGCCCTGAAGCCCCCGCCCGGCTCGCGCCGTCGCACGGTCGACGTGGACCATCGGCGCCTCGGCGCTCGGCGCGATCGCGATGGCCTCCACCCGACCCGAGCCGCGTGGAGCGGCGCGCGGCGCGGCCGCCCACAGCGCGACGTCCGCGGGTGCGATCACGTAGCCGGCTCGAACCGCGTCGAACGTCTCCGGCCCGCCCAACGGATGCCAGGCGAGACCGGGAGGAGCGCCGAACGCGACGGCGCCGACACACCCGTCCGCGGCGGCGGGTCGAAGCATCGCCAGCCACGGCCCCGGCCAGTCGAACGTCGCCGGATCGGCGATCGGGACGAGCCCGAGCCCGCGCAGCGCGAGCCACTGGCGCCAGACCGTCCACGGCTGCGGGTGCCCTTCGTCCGGCACGGGAACCTCACCGACCTCCAGCTCCAGGATCGACGCGAGACACGCCGCGACCGAACGCTGCATCCGGGCAGCGGCTGCCGCGGGTGGGGTGACGACGCGCATGGCGGCATGCTAACGCATTTGTCCTAGGACAAAGCTATGATCGGCGAAGATGACCGACACCGCCATAAGCGGGTCGACCGCGGCCGGTATCGCGGCCAGCGTGCGAGACCTCGTTGGTGTGGGTCGACTCGCCCCCGGCGACGTCCTGCCGCCCATTCGGATGCTGGCGTCCGATCTGGGCGTCAACCGCAACACGGTCGCGGCCGCGTACCGGCAGCTCGTCGCCGCCGGGGTTGCCGAGACGCGCGGCCGCGGCGGGACGGCGATCGCAGTCCTCCCGAGCGTCGAGCGCGACGGGGCGGACGGCGGACGGCGCGAGTTGGTCGACCTGGCCGGCGGGAATCCCGACCCCCGCCTGCTCCCTGAGCCGGTTGAGCACCTCCGCGGGTACACGCCCGCGCTCTACGGCGCTGCGGCGGAGGACGCCGACCTGGTTGCGTGGGCGCAGGAGCGCTTCGCGCGGGAGACCGGACGCGACTTCGGGATCGTCGTGACCCACGGTGCGGTCGATGCGATCGAGCGACTCCTTGCCGTGCATCTCACGCATGGCGACGCGGTCGCCGTCGAGGATCCGTGCTTCCTGGCGCACATCAGCACGCTGCGCTTGAACGGCTTCTCCGCGGCTGCGGTGCCTGTGGATGAGGCGGGGATGTCAGCGCGCGGGCTCGAGCAGGCGCTCGCGGCGGGGGCGCGAGCCGTGATCTGCACCCCCCGGGCGCAGAATCCGACGGGCGCCAGCTTGACGGCGCAACGCGCCGAGGACCTGCGCGCCGTGCTGCGGCGCCATCCACACGTGCTGGTCATCGAGGACGACCACCTCTGGGCCCTCTCGACCGCTGCGTATCACCGCATCACGCCGGCGCAGAGCCCGCGCTGGGCGCTCGTCCGATCGGTCGCCAAGTTCCTCGGACCGGATCTGCGCGTGGCGCTCGTGGCGACCGACCCGGAGACCGAGAGACGCCTGCACGCGCGCCTGGGCCCGGCGACGACCTGGGTGAGCCACCTCCTCCAGCACGCGGTCGCGCGCATGCTCGCGGACCCGCGCATCGAGACGCTGCGACAGGTCGCGCGCGCCGCCTACGCCGAGCGCGGCGCGCTCCTCGTCGACGCGCTTCGCGAGCGCGGCATCGACCCCGCCATCCTCCCGGACGGGCTGAACGTGTGGATCGAGACCGATGCACGAGCGGAGGCCCTGGCCGCCCGTGGCTGGAGCGTCCGGCCTGCGAGCGCGTTCGCAGTCGGCCGCCCGCGCGACGCCGTGCGCGTCACGACCTCGGCAATCACCCTCGAGCAGGCCGCGGCGTTCGCGGCCGACTTGGCGGAGGCACGATGAACCTGCACCCCGACACGCTCGCGATCAGCAGCGGCCGGCCACCGGCCGTTCCGGACGGTCCTCTGAACCTCCCGATCGCGCCGGCCGCGCCGCTGCACCCGGGCGGCAGGTTCGGGTACGCGCGCGACGGCCATGGACCGTGGATCGCGCTGGAGGAGGCGATCGGCACGCTCGAAGGCGGGCACGCCGTGATCTTCTCCTCGGGGATGGCCGCGGCCAGCGCCGTCATGGGGCTCTTCCCGCCCGCGCCGATCGTCGTTGCGCCAACGGTCGCCTACATGGACGTCCGCGCGGGACTCGGGCGCCTTCGCGGCGAGCTGCGCTTGGTCGACATCACCGACACGAACGCCGTTCTCGACGCGTGCGAGCACGCCGACGTCCTCTGGCTCGAGTCGCCCACGAACCCGCTGTTGGGCATCGCCGACCTCCCTCGCCTGTGCGCCTTCGCCCGCGAGCGCGGCATCCTCTGCGTGGTCGACAACACGTTCTGCACCCCGCTCCTCCAGCGCCCGCTCACATTCGGCGCGGACGTCGTGATCCACAGCGCGACGAAGGCGATCGGCGGCCACTCCGATCTGCTGCTCGGCGCGGCCGTCGCCGCCGACGAGGGCCGGCTGGCGCAGCTGCACGAGATCCGCACGGTGACGGGAGCCACGCCGGGCGCGCTCGAGGTCTTCCTGTGCCTGCGGGGGCTGCGCACGCTGCCGATGCGTCTCCAGCGCGCCCAGCACAACGCGGCGATCCTCGCCCGGCGGCTGAGCGAGCACCCCTCGGCGTATGACGTCCGCTACCCGAGCCTCGAGTCGCATCCCCAGCACGAGCGCGCGGGCGCGATGGCGGGCCCCGGTTTCATGCTCACGTTCCGCGTCCGCGGTGGCAGCGAGCGCGCCGACGCGGTGGTGGGCTCCCTCGAGCTCCTGGTTCACACCACGAGCCTCGGTGGCGTCGAGACGACGATCGAGCGACGCGCGAAGTACCCGGCCGAGCGCCACATCCCTGCGGACCTCCTCCGCGTCAGCGTCGGTTGCGAGCACGTGGAAGGCCTGGACTTCCTCGAGCAGATGTGGAAGCGCGCAACGATCGCGCCCGAGGAGGCCGACGCACTGGCCGTCGAGGCGCAGCACGCCTCTCGCATGCGTCGCCCGCGCCGCTGAGGCGTGCGGGCCGTCCTGGACCCGAACGTCGTCATGTCGGGACTGCTCTCGCCGGCCGGCAGCCCCGCACGCGTGCTGGCGGCATGGCGCGAGGGACGATTCCAGGCGATCGTCTCGCCGCTGCTGCTCGCCGAGCTGCGGCGCGGGCTGAGCGACCCCAAGCTTCGCACGCGCATCCCTCCTAGCGACGCCGACGCTGCCGTGCGCTGGCTGCGCGGCGGCGCAACGGTCATCGACGACCCGACCCAACAACCGCCAGTGCGCTCCGAGGACCCCGGCGACGACTACCTCATCGCACTCGCCGCGCACCAGCGCGCGGCCCTCGTCTCCGGCGATCGCCACCTGCTCGCCCTCTCCGGGCGCATCCCGGTGTACTCGCCGAGCGACTTCCTCGACGTCCTGCACTGACGGCCGCGCAGCTCGACCATGCGTGCGCGCCCGACGTCATACCCTCCGGCGATGAGCACGCCGACGCTTCCCGAGGACCAGCGACTCCAGGCCATCTCCGCTCGCGCCTTCGAGCATCCCGCGGACCGCGCCGCCACCGCCGCGCTCGGCCGCGTGCCCCTGCTCGACACGGTCGTGCGCAAGCTCATCGAGCTCGGCTACGAGCACGCGCTGCGTCAGAACCTGGCAGCCGGCGCCCTCAAGCTCGGCCCCTCCCAGATGGGAGACGCGTGGGCCGACCACAACGCGTGCTACGCCCGGCTCGACGTCACCCCCGTGCCGACCCTCTACCTCGGCCAGCACCCGTTCGCCAACGCCGCGGCCGTGGGTGCGAACCGACCCGTCGTGCTGCTGAACTCGCGCACGGTCGAGCTCCTCGACCGCCAGGAGCTGCGCGCCGTCCTGGGACACGAGGCCGGCCACGTGCTGGCCGACCACGTCATGTACCAGACGGCGCTCATGATCCTCCTGCAGCTCGGGCGCACGCCGCTGGGCATGCTGGGCAGCCTCCCGCTCCTCGGCGTCCGCCTCGCGCTGCTCGACTGGTTCCGCGCCGCCGAGCTGTCGGCGGACCGCGCCGCCGCGATCGTCGTCCGCGACCCGCTCGTCGTGTGCCGTCTGCTCATGGTGATGGCGGCCGGCATTCCCTCCGAGCGCCTCGACCTCAGCGCGTTCATCGAGCAGGGACGCGAGTACCGCGACGCCGAGGGGTGGTCGCGGCTCACGCGCCTGCGCACGGAGCTCGGACTCACCCATCCGCACCCCGTCCGGCGCGTGCACGAGCTCATGACGTGGGTGCAGTCGGGCGACTACGACCGGATCATCTCCGGCGAGTACGTCCGGCGCGGCCAGGAGCCCGACTGGCGCGCGGAGACCGACGCCGCGACCGAGCACTACACCGAGCGGTTCAAGGGCTTCATCGACGACGCGGCGCAGGCCGCGACCAAGATGAGCGACCAGCTCGCCGACGCGTCGGGCAAGGCCAGCGAGGCCGCCGAGAAACTGCAGGAGTGGCTCAGGCGGCGCTGACCCGACCGCAGCGCCGAGCTGGCGACCACCGGTCAACTGCGAGCGACGGATGTGTCGCGGCGACGCAGCGTGCGCGCCGCAGGATCTGGGCCTGGTGGTGGGGCGCTACCGCGAGCACCGTCGGAGCAGCGCGGGCAGCCGGCGACGCGCACGACCTCCTCGCCGCGCGTCGCGCCCGTCGAGAGGTCGACGAAGAGCGCGCGACCGCGCGTCATCGGCGCGTCCAGGCCTGCGATCACGTGGACGAGGTCGAACGCCGCCATCCCGCCGATCACCGCGCATGCCGGCCCGAACGTGGCGGTCGTCGCGAACGGGCTCGTCGTGTCGACGAGGTCGTCGTAGCCGGGATACGACCTGCGAAAGCCCTCCTCCTGGCACGCGTAGCACCCCGTCTCGCCGGGCACGTACAGCGGCCCCACCCGGACCACCGGCGGTTGCTGGCTCATGGCGATGTACGGCACGCCGCGCGCGAAGCATGCCTCCGACACCCAGCGATCGATGAGATGCGGCGGCCAGTCGGCGGCCGCGACGACGGCGTCGGCGCCCTCGATCACGCCGAGGACGTCATCCACGCTCTCCATGCGCGCGACGACGGGGACGTAGTCCAGGCGCGAGTCGTACGCGCGCAGCAGGCGCCCGGCGGCCTGCGCCTTGCTGCGGCCGATGTCGCTCTCCGCGTAGAGCACCTGGCGGTTGAGGTTGCTCAGCTCCACCGCGTCGCAGTCGACGCCGACGATCGTCCCGACGCCGCACGTCGCGAGCGCGAGCGCGGTCCACGATCCCAGCCCGCCCATGCCGAGCACGCAGACGCGCGCCCGCTGGAGGCGCAGCTGCGGGTCGGTGCGGGTGACGCCGGCGGGGAGGCGCCGGCTGAAGTAGGCGAGCTGGCGGTCGAAGCGCTCGGTCGCGCGGGCGTCGAGCCCCGGCGTGTCGAGCGCCGCGTCCTCCAGGATGCCCAGGCGCGCGAGCTCGGCGAGGCACTCGAGCGGATCTTCGACCCCCGTGCCGTCCGTGCGGCGCGCGACCTGCTCGGCCGTCCTGGTCCCGTCGGCGGCGCGCAGCAGCTCCGCGACGTAGGCCCCGTCTCCCTCGATCAGGAGATCCCCCTCCCCCAGCTCGCGCAGGAGGAGCAGGTCGCCGTCGCGCGTCAGCCGGAGCTCCCAGCCGGCGACGAGCCG
>Ga0081539_10002778_pt1 | contig 23534 bp, 30 predicted proteins | sample TabmetS4T2R2_FD_71023 | JGI IMG/M metagenome (GOLD analysis project Ga0081539, IMG submission 71023) | Tabebuia heterophylla rhizosphere microbial communities from the University of Puerto Rico - S4T2R2 | ecosystem: Host-associated > Plants > Roots > Rhizosphere ...
CAAACAAACTATCCATGTGGCGGTCTCCGTTGCACCGCTGAGAGGCCGTGTTGACGCAACGGCCCCCACTCCGGAAGAGATAATGAATTGTAAACGGAACAGGGCGGTTTGCCCAATTCCGAACGGCTCCAACACCCTTTTCTTGGTTAACGGCGAATGAATGGCGGGGTGGAACCTGCCTTCTTTAACGCCTCATTAACCATGCCCTAGGCAAAGTCTGCCTAGCTGCACCGGTACAACTCTCCGGTCGACCCCGCAGGCAGACTTGGCCGAGGACGCCATGGCGATTTCCGATATTCCGATCTTCTCGATGCTTCGCACGCGCATGCAGTGGCATCAGGAACGGCAGAAGGTCCTGTCCGAGAATGTCGCGAACGCCGATACGCCGAAGTTTCAGCCGCGCGATCTGAAGCCGCTCGACTTCGCGCGCAATCCGCAAGCCGGAACGGGTGGGGGAGCGCTCAAGCTCGCCGCAACCGATCCGGCGCATTTCAGCAGCGCCCCCGGCGCGAACAGCTTCGCGACGAGTCCGAACACGAAATACGACGTGCGGCCCGCCGGTAACGCGGTGAACCTCGAGGACGAGATGATGAAGGTCGCGCAGAACCAGATGGACTACCAGGCAGCGGTCTCGCTCTACAGCCGCAGCATGGGGCTGATCCGCACCGCGCTCAGCGGCAAGACCTAGTGCATGATCCCGAAAAGTGGGAACCGGTTTTCGGAGAAGATCATGCACAATTCTAAACGGGACGCGTGATGGATTTCCTCAAGACGATGGCGATCGCGGCGTCCGGCTTACGTGCGCAAACCGGACGTATGCGCGTGATCTCGGAGAACATCGCCAACTCCGATTCGACGGCGCAGCGGCCCGGCGCCAATCCCTACCGGCGCAAGATTCCGACCTTCCGCGCGGAAGTCGATCGCGCGCTCGAGGCGAACACCGTCGCGATGGGGAAGGTGCGGCTCGACCCGACCGATTTTCGCACCAAGTACGAGCCGGGGCATCCCGCCGCCGACGGCAACGGGTACGTCCGCTATCCGAACGTGAACTCGCTGGTCGAGATGAACGACATGCGCGAGGCGCAGCGTTCCTACGAGGCGAACCTCAACGTAATCGGCGCAACGCGTCGCATGATCCAGCGCACGATCGATCTGCTCAAAGCCTGAACCTCAAATCTAGGACACGCTTATGGCCACGCCGATCTCTGCCGCGAACGCCTACGCGAAACTCGCCAAGCTTGCTGACCCCGGCGCGAGCCTGGGCAAGGCCGCCGGTGGCGGCTCGGACGGGCCGAACTTCGGCACGATGGTCAAGGACGCGATCAATTCGGTGGTCGAGGCCGGCAAGAAATCCGACGCGCAATCGCAGGCGATGGCCGCCGGCAAGGCCAACCTGGTCGATGTCGTCACGGCGGTGACGGAAACCGAGGTCGCGGTGCAGACGCTGGTCTCGGTGCGCGACAAGGTGATCGCCGCCTATGAGGAAATCATGCGGATGCCGATCTGATTTTGTCCCGGGCGCGGCGCAGCATGAAATGCTGCGCCGCAGACCCGGGACCGCCCAAATCCGGAACGGTCCCGGATCTGCGTCGTATCGCTTCGCGCTGCGCCGCGTCCGGGACACAAGAGAGAGAAGTCATGACCGGTCCTGAAGTCCTCGATGTCGCGCGCGATGCGATCCTGACGCTGGTGCTGGTCTCGGCGCCGCTGATGCTGGTCGGGCTCATCGTCGGCGTGGTCATCTCGTTGTTTCAAGCCTTGACCCAAATCCAGGAAATGACGCTGGTTTTCGTTCCAAAGATCCTCGCGATCTTCGTTGCGATGCTGATCGCGCTGCCGTTCATGGGGGATCTGCTGCAAGGCCACATGACGCGCCTTGCGGCGCGTATCATGGCCGGGTGATTCGCCCTGCGCATGATCCCGAAAAGCATGTCCCGGACTTGATCAGGGATGGGATGGGAACCGGTTTTCGGATCAGAATCATGCGCAAACGACGCGCATGATCCCGAAAAGTGGGTACCGGTTTTCGGATCAAATCATGCGCAAAGAATAGACGCTCGATGCAATTCAACGTCTCGTTCCTGCCCGCCTACGGCGCCGCCTTCATCCTGATGTTCGCGCGCGTCGGCACCATGCTGATGCTGCTTCCCGGCCTTGGCGAGATGAGCGTGCCGGTGCGCATCCGCCTGACCGTGGCGCTGATTCTGACCTTCGTGCTGTTTCCGCTGCACCGTCCCGACTATGCGATCGACCTGCGCCAGCCCGGCCCGGTGCTGATCGCGCTCGCCCAGGAGCTCCTGATCGGTGTCGTGCTCGGGCTGACGGCGCGCCTCACGATCTCGGCGCTGCAGACGGCGGGCTCGGTGATCGCGCAGCAACTCGGCCTCGGCTTCGTCACCGCGGTCGATCCGACGCAGGGCCAGCAAGGCCTGATCGTCGGCAACTTCCTGACGCTGCTCGGCGTCACGCTGATCTTTGCGACCGACCTGCACCACATGGTCATCGCCGGCCTGCACGACAGCTATCGGCTGTTTCGGCCCGGCGAGGTGCCAATCGTTTCGGACGTGACCACGCTGGTGACCAACACGGTCGCGGGCGCGTTCCGCGTCGGCATCCAGCTCTCGGGGCCGTTTCTGGTATTCGGCCTCGTGTTCAACATCGCGCTCGGCGTGCTGTCGCGGCTGATGCCGCAGATGCAGGTCTATTTCGTGGCAGTGCCGCTTTCGATCATGATCGGCTTCCTCATCCTGCTCGTCGTCGTCGGTGCGATGATGAGCGGCTTCCTCGGCTATGTCGGGGGCGTGCTGCGCGAGCTCGCGCCATACTCGTAGGGACGACAGATGGCTGGCGAAGACGACGATACCGAACGAACAGAAGACCCGACCCAGAAACGGCTCGACGAGGCGCTGCAGCGCGGCGACGTGGTCAAGAGCCAGGAGGTCAACACGTGGTTCGTGCTCGGCGCCGCGACGCTGATCCTGATGTCGTTCTCCGGCTCGATGAGCAGCGGCATCCTGACGATGCTCCGGGGGCTGTTGGCGCATGCGCACGCCATTCCGGTCGACGGGCGCGGGCTGGTCCAGATCATGCAGACCCTCGGGATCGGCACAGTTGGGGCCATCGCGGTGCCGTTTGCGCTGATCGCGCTCGCGGCGGTCGCCGGCAACATGGTGCAGCACCGGCTGGTCTGGTCGGCCGAGGGCTTGAAGCCCAAGCTCTCGAAGATCTCGCCCGGCGCAGGATTTGGGCGGCTCTTTTCCAAGATTGCGCTCGCGAACTTCGTGAAGGGGCTGATCAAGCTCGCGCTGATCGGCGCCGTCATGACGGCGATCCTGTGGCCGAAACGGCACCAGTTCGATGCCCTGGTCACGATGGACCCCGCGGTGGTGCTGCCGCTGGTCAAGTCGCTCTCGCTCGAACTGCTCGGGACGGTGGTCGCGATCTTGGCGATCGTGGCGGCAGCCGATTACCTGTTTCAATATCGCACTTGGTACGAGCGGCAGAAAATGTCGCTGCGCGAGATGAAGGAGGAATTCCGCCAGACCGAAGGCGATCCGGCCGTGAAGGCCAAGATCCGGCAGCTGCGCCACGAGCGCTCGCGCAAACGCATGATGGCGGAGGTGCCGAAAGCCTCGGTGGTCATCACCAACCCGACCCACTTCGCGGTCGCGCTGCAATACGAAAAAGGCATGAACGCCCCGGTCTGTCTCGCCAAGGGCGCCGACAACATCGCGTTCAAGATCCGCGAGATCGCGGAGACGAACAATGTGCCGGTGGTCGAGAATCCGCCGCTCGCGCGCGCCCTCTATGCCACCGTCGAGATCGAGGACGAGGTCCCGCCCGAGCACTACAAGGCGGTGGCCGAGGTGATCGGCTACGTGATGCGCCTGAAGGGGGCGATGAGTGGCTAGTGTCCCGAAACCTCGGAATCGAAGGACACTGGCAACTTTTGGCTGCTAGTGCCGCTTTGGACCCGACGTTCGCCAGCGCGCGTGTGGCACGACGTGCACGAACTTCGGGTTCGGGGCGCTGGTGAAAAAGCGATGTTCGCAGAAGCACTTCGCGCTTTGCGCGGGACGCGGACGGCGACACACTGGTAAAGTGATTCGCGAGGATCGGGACTGAACACAATGGCGACACAGGACGTGAGCCGGGGGGCGCATCACGATCTGCCGGCCGAGCGCAAGCTTGCGGCGCTCGACCGCACCGGCGACCGGGCGGGCAGCATCGGCATGGTGCTCGCGGTCGCCCTGCTGCTGGTCGGCTCGGTCATCGCCTTCCTGTTTGTCGGGCGCAGCAACGCGCAGCCTTACGTGCTGACGCTGCTGTCGGCGCTCGCGGTGATCGGCGTCTTCAGCCTGTTCGCCGGCGCTGCCGGCATCTTCCGCCTCGCCGGCCGCGAGGCGCGCGACACGTTCCATTCCGCGCTCGCCGACAGCGCGCCCGATGGCGTCATCGTCACCGACGACAAGCGCCGCGTCGTCTACGCGAACGCCGCCTATATGGCGCTGACCGATGCGGTTGATGCCGACGACGTCCGTCCGGTGGAGCGGGTTTTCATCGGCGATCCGCTGGTGTCAGAGGCGATCTATCGCCTCGCCAAGGCATCGCGCGAAGGGCGGCAGCTGCAGGAAGAAGTGCGTGTGCCCGGGCCGGATGGCGGCGCGGCGCGCTGGCTGCGCTTCCGCGTCCGTCCGCTGCAGCCGAGCGGGGCCTTCGCGCGCTGGACCGCGTGGACTATCGCGGATGTCACGCGCGACCGCGACCGTCAAGAGAACGTGTTCCAGGAGTTGCAGCACGCGATCGACTTCCTCGATCACGCGCCGGCCGGCTTCTTCTCGGTCGATCCCGACGGCAATGTCAGCTATCTGAACGCGACGCTCGCGAGCTGGCTCGACCACGATCTCGCGCAGGTCGGCTCCGGCGGACTGAAGCTCGGGGACATCGTGGCGGGCGAGGGCGCGGCGCTCCTCGCGCCAGTCACCGGCGAGCCCGGCGACGTGAAGACCGAGGTGCACGACCTCGACCTCAAGACGCGCGGCGGCAGGACCGTGCCGGTGCGCCTCTATCACAAGATCGCGTTCGCGGCCGACGGAACGCCGGGCGCCTCGCGCACCCTGGTGCTCAACCGCGCGCGCGAAGAGGTGGCCGATCCGGCACGCGCCGCCGAGGTGCGCTTCGTGCGGTTCTTCCACAACACGCCGATGGCGATCGCGACCGTCGACGCCACCGGCAAGATTGCGCGCACCAACGCGCCGTTCGCGCGGCTGCAGCACGACATCCTCAAGGGCGAGCCGCTGCAGGCGGAGGGCCGCTCGATCCTGCTGACGCTCGCCGAGCCCGATCGGGCCGCGCTCGGCGCCGCGATCGCGCGCGCCGCCGACGCGCAGGGCGACATCGCGCCGGTCGATGCCGCGCTCGCGGGCGAAGGCAATCGCTCCGCGCGGTTCTATGTCTCGGCGGTCGAGGACAGCGAGCAGCACGACGAGGCAGCGATCGTCTACATGATCGAGACGACCGAGGTGCGCGATCTGGAAAAGCAGGTCGCGCAGGTGCAGAAGATGGACATGGTCGGCCAGCTCGCCGGCGGCATCGCGCACGACTTCAACAACGTGCTCTCCGCCATCATGATGGCGACCGATTTCCTGCTCAACGCGCACAAGCCGACCGACCCGTCGTTCGGCGACATCATGCAGATCAAGCAGAATGCGAACCGCGCCGCGAGCCTGGTGCGGCACCTGCTCGCGTTCTCGCGCCGCCAGACGCTGCGCCCGCAGGTGCTCGATCTCGGCGAGACGCTGTCCGACCTCAACATGCTGCTGAAGCGCCTGCTCGGCGAAAAGGTTACGCTCGAGACCGTGCATGGACGCGATCTCTGGCCGGTCAAGGCCGACGTCTCGCAGCTCGAGCAGGTCGTCGTGAACCTCGCGGTCAATGCGCGCGACGCGATGCCGGACGGCGGCAAGCTAACGGTGCGCACCGCCAATGTCGCCGAGACCGAGTGCAAGGGGTTTGGCTACAAGCCGCTCCCGTCCGCCGACTACGTGATGGTGGAAGTGACCGACACCGGCAGCGGCATTCCGAAGGAGATCATCGACAAGATCTTCGAGCCGTTCTTCACCACCAAGGAGACCGGCAAGGGCACCGGCCTCGGGCTCTCGACCGTCTACGGCATCGTCAAGCAGACCAACGGCTATATCTTCGTCGACTCGAGCGTCGGCAAGGGCACGAGCTTCCGCATCTTCCTGCCGCGCCACGTGCCGGTCGCCGGCGAAGTGACCGAGGCGCCGCCGGTCGACGCGAAGGCCGCCGAGGCCAAACCGATGGCCGATCTCACCGGCCACGGCACCATTCTGCTGGTCGAGGACGAAGAAGGCTTGCGCGGCCTCAACGCGCGCGGCCTGACCTCGCGCGGCTATACGGTGCTCGAAGCCGGCAACGGGGTCGAGGCAATCGAATTGATCGAGAGCCGAGGAGGGGCGGTCGACCTCGTCGTCTCCGACGTGGTGATGCCGGAGATGGACGGACCGACGCTGGCGAAGGAATTGCGCACTCGCAATCCGAACCTGAAGATCATCTTCGTGTCGGGTTACGCCGAGGACGCATTCGAGAAGAATCTTCCCGACGACGTCACCTTCAGCTTCCTGCCGAAGCCGTTCACGCTCAAGCAGCTCGTCGCCACCGTGAAGGAGGCGATGGCCGCCTGAGCGCAATGTCTTGCGCTAGCTAGACTCGGCCGGTCAGTGCCAAGACCAGCACGACGATCAGCACGATGCCAAGAATGCCGGAGGGGCCATAGCCCCAGCCGCGGCTGTACGGCCAGCTCGGAATCGCGCCAACCAGAAGCAGAATCAGTACGACCAGCAGAACTGTGCTGAGCATGTTCGCCCTCACCAGATGTCGTTTGCGGCGCAGCGCGCGCCTTCTGCGCTACAACGCCGCAAGCCGAATCCGGGTTCCGTGAGGGCGCCTCTGCAGGGGTTTACAGGGCGACGAACGGCTGGCCCTCGAGCTGCTTCTTGAAGCCGTAGAATACCTCATTCACCTGCGGCCAGGTCTTCAGCTTTTTCATGTTGTCGAGCCAGCGGGCGATGTTCGGGTAGGCCTTGAGGTCGCAGCCGATCAACTCGCCGAGCGTGACCAGGCCGGCGCCGAAATAGTCCGCGATCGTGATCGTGTTGCCGGTGAGATAGCCGTTGCTCGGCCCGATGATGTGGTCGTTGAGTACCTGCAGCCAGCGCTTCGACTGCTCCTTGCCCCACTCGATGGTCGCGGTCTGCGCTTCGTCGCTGCGCCGCTTCATGTGCGGGAAGAGCTGCGGATAGCACAGCCCGTAGCCCCACTCGCGATAGAAGTTGGTGTTGAGCCAGTCCATCACCTCGTTGACGCGGGCGCGCTGCTTCAGGTCCTTCGGGTATTCGGGCAGATCGAATTTCTCCGCGAGGTATTTGAGAATCGCCGAGCTTTCGGTGAGCTTGAAACCGTCATCATCGATCATCGGCACGAGCTTGTTCGGGTTAAGCGAGGCGTAGGGTTCTTGAAAATGGGCGCCGGTCATCAGGTCGACCACTTCCTCGTCCGCTTTCAGTCCCTTCTCCGCCACGAACAGCCGCACCGGGCGGCTCGTCATCGATACCGGATGCATGTAGAGCTTCATGGGACGTCCCTCCCTGGTGAACGCAGCCTGACGCTGCGCTTGATCGCGACCTTATCGGACCGCGCGGGCGACCTGGCAACCGACTCACGAATCAATGAAGCCCGATCTGCTGGCCGCGACCATTGCGCATCCCTATGATGCCGCGATGGAGATGGAATGAACGATCAGCCGCAAGCCGCGCCGCCGGAGCCGGAAGAAGACGAAGAGGCCGATCGCCGACTCGCGAACATCGTGCTGGCCGTGGGATTCGTGGCCCTGGTGGGCGGAGGCATCTGGCTTGCGAACGCGATGATCGATGCGCGCAAGGCGGACGAATGCATCTCGTCCGGACGGCGCAACTGCAATCCGATCCAAGTCCCGACAAAATAGCAATCTAGGCTTGCTGGCGACCGGAATAATGGATCGCCAACAAAAACCTGGGAACGTTTTTTAAAGCGCCGTGTTATGCGTTGACCATAGGTATGGATTACATAACGACGAAGTAAGGACGGCCCGACCGACAGCCAGGGGGCAACCTGAGGCGGTCGGGTCCGCCCCCGCCGGTGACAGAATACGCGTCGCCGACAGATGGAACGCTAGAAACCGTTTGTGGCGGCCGTGTTCAAAGTTTGTGGCTTCGCGCAGGTTTTTATGTGAAATCGCCGCGGGCGTGAACAAACTGGATAGCCCGCCGCGCGGCGCAATTCGGTCGCCGCCAAGCCGCAATGTTCGGCGCGCAGTGGGCGCGGAATCATTTTGATGACGTGCGCGTCATTATCTCGATCTTAGCCGCAGCGATTCCGCGCGCGGAGCGGCGCTATCAAAATCGCAGGACAGGATTGCGAGAGGCAGTACGCTTAAGGCAGTGCGCTTAAGGCAGTGCGCTTAAGGCAGTGCGCTTAAGGCAGTGCGCTTAAGGCTGCCACCACCAGCGGCCGGCTTTCACCGGGTCATAGCCGCGCGGAAACTCGCACGCAAAGCCGACATAATCGCCGTAGCGCGCATGCACGCTCGTGATCCGCGCGAGGCGGTGATAGCCGTCGCAATGCGCTTGCGCGGCCTGCAGATAGCCGAAATCGCGCAGCGCCGGCGACCACGGAATGATGCCGCCAGTGTCGTTGCCGTTGATCCCGAACACGCTCCAGGTCTCGCCATTGATCGCGAGCGCCGGCATGGCACTGAGCGACAACGCGAATGCCGCGATCAGTAGCTTCGAACGCATCGGGCGGGCTCCTTCGGGTAGCATCCGGCGAGCGACATTGCCGCCCAGCCGCGGCGCCGGTCAAGACGGCGCCGCGCAACAGTGCCGGAATATTCGAGCCTTCCGGAGACCATCCCGGGGCTGATTCGGGATGCGCAGCGGCCATCGACGAGCCAGGGCGGATTCGGTTCGATTTCGTCCACAATCCTCGCGTTCGTCATGCCCCGCCCTCTCGTTCGTCATGCCCCGCGAAAGCGGGGCACCCAGTAAACCCAAGGCGAGCGATCCGGAAACGACAGCGGTTACTGGGTCACCCGCTTTCGCGGGTGATGACGACGGAGAGGTTCGCGAAAGCAGGGCACGTAGGCCTCCACGGATCCATCGGGGCTACCGGGCCCGGGTCAAGCCGGCCGATGACGATTGAGCGCTTTAATTCGTGCGTTTGAACTTCTGCACCCGGCGGCCAAATCCGACCTCCGCGGTGTAGAGGTTGCCTTTCGAATCGATGGCAATGTTGTGCACCCATTTGAACTGGCCGGGCTGACGACCGTGCCGGCCCCATTGGGCGACCTGCTCGCCGCTGTCGCGCACCAGCGTCGTCACCTGGCCGTTCGCCCCATCGGCGACGAAGATGAAGCGCTGCTCCTTGTCCTGCGACAGCACCAGGTCCCACACCGAGCCGTTCGACAGCGTTGCCGCCTCGACCTTGAACTCCTTCACGAAGGTGCCATCCCGGCGAAACACCTGGATGCGATCGTTCTGGCGGTCGCAGACATAGACGAGGCCGTCGCTCGAGACGCGCACGCAGTGCACCGGATTGGCAAACTGTTTGGACGGCTCTGCCGAGGGCGAGTAGGGCGACTGCTTGTCGTCATTCGGCGCGTTGCCATAGGCGCCCCAGTGGCGCTTGTAGGCGCCGGTCTTGGAATCGAACACGATCACCCGCCGATTGCCGTAGCCGTCGGCCACATAGATCTCGTTCGCCGCATCATCGGTGAACATGTGCGCCGGACGATTGAGCCGCGCGGTGTCGTTCGAGCGCGGTCCCTTGGTGCCGTCGTCCTTGCCGATCTGCTTGATGAACTTGCCGTCCGGCGTGAACTGCAGGATCTGGTCGCCCTCGTTGTTGCCGCCGAGCCAGACATTGCCGTCCTTGTCGACATGGATGCCGTGCTCGTTCTTCACCCACTCGGAGCCTTGAGTCGTAGAGCCTTGGCCCGGGCCGCCCCAGTGGCGCAGCAGATTGCCGTCGGCGTCGAATTCCATGACCGCGGGCGCGGCCTTGCAGCACTTGTATTCGGGCGGATTCTTCGTTGCGCCTTTCTCGTCATCGAGCAGCGACGCGGGACGATGGATGATCCAGATGTGATCGTCCGGCGCGACCGCGATGCCGGCGACCTGGCCAAGGATCCAGTTTTCCGGAAGCGGTTTGGGCCAGAATGGCTCCGGCTGGAATGTCGGTGGCGTGTCGGCCTTGGCGGTTTGTTGCGCTGCAGCAGGCGCGGCGATGAGCGTTGCAAACAGCAATGAGAGAATTCCCAACCCGGATCGCATGGTCGCCTCCCTTTGTTTTTGTGCGGCTTCAAGACCGCATGACGCAATTTTAACCACGTCGAGCCGGCTTCCGGGAGGCCCGCCGCGCGGTCAAGTCGCAGGGAACCGCCCTTCACAAAGCGGACCTCGGTCACGATATTGCGCGTGCCTATCGGGCCATTGGGAGAGATCCATGAAGCTATTCCGTCCGCTGCTTGCGGCACTCGCTGTTGTCGCCGTGTTCGCGCTTGTCGCCGGCGACGCCGACGCGCGCTCGCGCATCAGCGCCGGCTCGCGCGGCTCGCGCACCTGGTCCGCGCCGGCTCCGACGGCAACCGCGCCGAACGCCGCGAGCCCGATCAATCGCTCGATGACGCAGCCCGGCCAGCCTGGCATGAGCACCGGCGCTGCGCGTCCGCCGGTCACGCAGCCCGGCGGCTTCGGACGCGGCCTGGTCGGCGGCTTGCTCGGCGGCATGCTTGGCGCCGGCCTGATCGGCATGCTGTTCGGCGGCGGTTTCTTCAGCGGCCTCGCGGGTTTTGCGTCGATCGTCGGCCTGCTGCTGCAAGTCGGCCTGATCGTGATCGTCGGCATGCTGCTGTACCGCTGGTGGCAGCGCCGCTCGCAGCCGCAGGCGGCTTACGCGGGCGCACCGGGCGACATGAACACGCAGCAGCGTTCGGCGCTGGGTGGGCTTGGCGGCGGTTTCGGGCTCGGCGGCAATGCCGCGCCCGCGACTGAGCCGCTGCAGATCAGCCCGGACGACTTCAACAGCTTCGAGCGTCTGCTCGGCGAGATTCAGACCGCCTATGGGCGCGAAGACCTTGCCGGCCTGCGCGCGCGCCTGACGCCCGAGATGCTGTCCTACTTCGCCGAAGAGTTGTCCGAGAACGCGAGCCGCGGCGTCGTGAACCAGATCAGCGACGTGAAGCTGTTGCAGGGCGACCTGTCGGAAGCCTGGCGTGAGGGCGACAAGGAGTACGCGACGGTGGCGATGCGCTATTCGCTGGTCGATCGCTTCGTCGATCGCACGACCGGGCGCGCCGCCGAAGGCAGCGAGCAGGCGCAGGAGGCAACCGAGGTGTGGACCTTCATGCGCACGCGCGGCGGCAACTGGGTGCTCTCGGCGATCCAGCAGAGCTAAAGCTCACGTCACCAGAAACGAAGGGCCCGGCAATCTGCCGGGCCCTTTTCATTCGAAGTCGGCGCGCTCAGTCGATCGCGTCGCGGATCACGCGGCGCGGACCATTCGGCGTCCAGACGGTGCGCACCTGCACCTGCATCGGCGCGACGATGCACATGCCGCCGACGCCGCTGATCGCCGCGAGGCACTGCTCGAACGTGTACCAGCCGCAGTTCTCCGGCGTGCCGCGAAAGGTCGAACAGTAGCGCGGGCCCTGCGGGGAGGCCTCGGCAATGGTGGCAATTTGCGAGGTGGCAACAAGGGCAAGACCGAGGGTCCCGGCCAGAGCGAGAAGGCGCATGGATAGTCTCCTGCGTTGCCGGCCGGTGGCCGGTGAGGGGTTGAGCCTGTTGTGAGCAGGCGGCTCGGGGTTGGTCGTGCCGCCTTGGCGTGGGGTTCAGCTGTCGCCGGGATAGGCCGCCGCGAAACGCCGCGATGTGACGAGCGTCACACCGACGCAGGGGCACTGGATGCCGACGCGGCGCTTCAACAAGAGGTGAGCGCGCTTGCCGCACCCAGATGCGACTGCGATCATCGGCGCACATAAGCGGAGGAAACACGGATGGATATTCGCACCAGCGGATCGGTGCCGACGCGCCGGCAGCCGAAGGAATCGTTCACCGGCGTGGTCTGGCAGGATCCGATCATCGAGGCGCCATCTCCCGCGCGGCTGCGCGCCGGCCGGGTGAGCTTCGAGCCCGGCGCGCGCACGGCCTGGCACACGCATCCGCTCGGTCAGACCCTGCATGTGATCTATGGGGTCGGCCGCGTGCAGGCGAAGGGCGGCCCGATCCGCGAGATTCGCGCCGGCGACACCGTGTGGATTCCGCCGGGCGAGAAGCATTGGCACGGCGCCGGGCCGAATACCCGCATGGTGCACATCGCAATGCAGGAGGCGCTCGACGGCAAGCATGTCGAGTGGATGGAGTATGTGACCGACGAGGAATATTCGCAGCCGGTCGGCGGTTAGTTTCTTGATCCCTGCCTCGAAGGGGCGGGAGAAAACAAGGAGGAGGAAGCGATGACACGGGCGACACGAATGCTTCTGTGTGCGGGCGTGGCCGCAACAGTGCTCGGTCTTGGCGCGAGCGCGCAGGCGCAGAATGCCATGACCTTCTTCATCACCAGTGCCGGCCCCGGCAAGGGCGGTGATCTCGGCGGGCTCGAGGGCGCCGACCGCCACTGCCAGACGCTGGCGCAGGCCGCCGGTGCCGGCGGCAAGACCTGGCGCGCCTATCTCTCGACGCAAGGCGCGAATGCGGTGAACGCCAAGGATCGCATCGGCAGGGGACCGTGGGTCAACGCGAAGGGCGCGACGATCGCGAAGGATCTCGCCGACCTGCACGGCGCGAGCAACAATCTCAACAAGGACACGGCGCTGAGCGAGAAGGGCGAGGTGATCAACGGGCGCGGCGATACGCCCAATCGCCACGATATCCTGACCGGCTCGCAGTCGGACGGCACGGCGTTCTCCGGGCCTGACGACCGAACCTGCGGCAACTGGACCAAGAGCGGCGCGGGCGCCGCGATGGTCGGGCATCACGACCGCAAAGGCCTCAACGAATCGCCGCCGATGCTGTCGTGGAATTCGTCGCATCCCTCACGCGGGCCTGACGGCGGATGCAGCCAGGCCGACCTCAAGAGCACGGGCGGCGACGGGCTGTTCTACTGCTTCGCCGGCAACTGACGCACGCTTCAAAGCAAAACGGCGGTGCCGAAGGCACCGCCGTTTCTTGTCAGGAAACCACGTGCCTTACGGGCAGGGCTTGCGCGTGCCGTCGAGCGAGAGGAACGTCCCGCTGCGCGGGTCGTAGGAACGATACTTGCGGGCACAGGCCGCGGCGGCATCCGCGCTGACCGCGCGCGCGCCCGGCTGCTGCACATATTCGACCTCGTCGTCGTCGGCGACAGCGGCCGCGGGCGGTCCGTAGCCCGGAGGCGGCGGCGCGTAGACGGCGGGCGGCGGCGCCGCCGGCCCGCAATATTGCGGCGCCACGACGACGTAGGAGCCATCCGGCTGCTGCACGTAGCAGCCGTTGCGGTACCAGTAATAGCCGTTGCGCCGGCGCTCGCCTTCGGCCGCGATTGCGGCGCCGGTGGTGCCGCCGATGATGGCGCCGGCAACCGCGCCGCCGCGGCCGCCAACGGCGCCGCCCAACAGCGCGCCGGCGGCGCCGCCGAAGATGGCGCCACCAATGGCGTCCTGCGCGGCGGCCTGCTGCAGCGGCATGGCGCAGGCGAGGGTGAGCAGCGAAGCTGCGGCGAGCGTGCGAATCATGGAGTGCCTCCCAGTCGGGTTCGGAACGGGTTTATGCCGCGTGACACGCGATTGCGTCAAATCCCGGGCATTTGCCGGCGGGACGTGTTAGGGAAATAACGGATTCCCGATATCTTTCTTGAGGTTGGCCGCATTTTCTGCGGCGACGCGCAGGCCACATCGCTGAAAATTAATCCGGGAGCCGCCCATGCGTTACGAGCTCTACTACTGGCCGACCATCCAGGGGCGTGGCGAGTTCGTGCGCCTCGCGCTGGAGCAGGCAGGCGCCGACTACATCGACGTGGCGCGCAAGCGCGGGCGCGAGAGCAATATCGCCTTCATGGAGCGGAGGGCTGAGAAGCACCCGCCGTTCGCGCCGCCGATCCTGAAGGCCGGCAAACACGTGATCGCGCAGACCGCGCTGATCCTGCACTGGCTCGGACCGCGGCTTAACCTCGCGCCGAAGAACGAGGCGGAGCGGCTCTGGGTGCATCAGCTGCAGCTCACCATCACGGACCTGGTGGTCGAGATCCACGACACGCACCATCCGGTGACGAGCTGGCTTTATTTCGAGGAGCAGATCCCGTCGGCGAAGCGGCGCACCAAGGACTTCTGGCGCTATCGGGTGCCGAAATTCCTCGGCTACTTCGAGAAGGTGCTACAGCGCAGCGGCGGGCCCTGGCTGCTCGGGCGCAGGCTCACTTACGTCGACCTGAGCCTGTTCCAGATCATCGAAGGCCTGCGCTATGCCTTCCCCAAACACATGCGGCGCTTCGAGAAGAAGATCCCGGGCGTGATCGCGCTGCACGACCGCGTCGCCAAGCGGCCGCGCATCGCGGCGTATCTGCAATCCGAGCGACGCATCCCGTTCAGCCAATGGGGCATCTATCGCTACTTCAAGCAGCTCGACGGCTGAGCTCCGTGTCATTGGGTATTGCGTGCACGCAATTACTTGGTGCCAAAGGCGGTAACGCCCATAAGCGGCGTCACAAACCGCATCTTTCTCCGAAAACGGTTCGGCACACGCAACAGCGACAGCTCCAACGTTCTCAGCGCCAGGTATGGTGGCGTCGCAAGCCATCGCCCGCGAATGACAAGAGGAAAGTCGACCCGGCTGAATCCCGCACCCAGGAAGATCGCGCGGATGGAGCCGCAATCATATTCACGCATATGAAACCCCGTGGCGGTGTCGTCGAAGAGGCATGATATGTCATGCGGGCCTGTCACGCGACTTGGCGTAATACACAAATAGCGCCCGCCTGGCCTCAGAATGCGAATGATCTCGCGCAATTGGTCGTGCACATCGTCGACGTGCAGATGCTCCATCAATTGATTCGAGTAGACCAAGTCCACTGATTGATCAGGCTGCGCGATTTCGACCCCTGCCGTCTTCACGAACTGAAAGTTGGACGGGGCAATGATCGTATTAAGAAGCATATCAGTAACGTCGACCGCGATCGCTCTTGCAGCAATGCCGGCAACCGCCAATGCCAGTTTCGCATCACCGCACCCGAGTTCGAGAAAAACCGATACGGGTGTTAATAGCGGACGCAGCAGCCGAAGCTCGTTGGCAATACGCTCGTTATCTGCACCGGCTCTCTTGGTATTCTGAGGATGATCCGGCAACGCGGCAAACAATTCCGTGTAAAGAGCAGTGTAAAGCTCTGCGCGCTCGCGACGGGATGAGGCGCGCAGGCGATCGGCCAGCCGCCGCTCCAATTCATAGTGAGCGATCACGCGTTCAGGCTTTCGTGCGTCGCCGAAATGTTGCTGGATCCATCGATAATCTGGCTTAAGCTTTGCGGTGCCCATTGTGCGAGCTGCTGACCCCGAGCTTTTGTCCTTCGAGCAAAAGGCCATCGCTATTATCCGCGAACGTGGCGAGCCCGCGTCGGCAACGCCCGGGATGAACCGCTGCGACTTCAAATCATAGATGCGGCTGACGTAAAAACACGCGAAAATTGGGAGTACCCCCATAAGTGCACATCGCCGAGGTAACCAGGGACGCGGTGATTGCGTCACCGGGAGAACCGAGAGACGGCGCCTTAATCCGCGTCCGCGACCGGCACGCGGCGCGTCTCGTGCCAGAACAGGTAAAGCCCGGACGCGATCACGATCCCGGATCCCACGATGAGGCCGACGGTCGGCAGGTCGCCCCAGATCGCAAAGCCGAGCAGCATCGCCCAGACCAGCTGCAGATACTGGAACGGCACCACCGCCGAGGTCGGCGCGAGGTGAATGGCGCGCGTCCAGAGATATTGCGCGATGCCGTTGCCGACGCCGCTGCCGATCATCACCAGCGCATCGAAGCCGCTCGGCAGCTTGAATCCGAACGGCAAGGAGAGCGCGTAGGTCGAGGTGAGCAGCGTCAGCTGAAACATGGTCAGCGTTTCGGCCGACTCGGTCGACGACATGCCGCGCACGCCCGCCACCACGGTGCCGAACAGGATCGCGTTGCCGAGCGCGAACAGCGCTCCGACCTGAAATGTGTCGGCGCCCGGATTGGCGATCACCAGCACGCCGAGAAAGCCGACCAGCAGCACGATCCAGCGCACCGGTCCGACTCTCTCGTGCAGGAAGTAAGCCGAGGCGAGCGTCGAAAAGATCGGCGAGGAGAACATGATCGCGGTCGCGCCGGCGAGCGGCATCAGGCTGAACGCGATCAGCAGCATGGTCTGCGAGCCGACCTGCGAGCTCGCGCGCATCACATGCGCGCGCAAACGCTGCGTGCGGTAGACCGCCAAGCCCGCGGTCGGCAGGATGAAGGCTGCCATGGTGATGAGCGCGACCAGCGTACGCGAGAACAGGACTTCGCCGACCGGATAGGTTGCGACCAGCCATTTCGAAGCGGCGTTGGAGCAGTTGAACACCACGCCCGAGCCAATCATGAGGAAGATCGCGAGCGGAATATTGTCGCGCCGTTCGACGCGCGAAGTTGTGACGCGCGTTTGCGTTTCGGCGTCCGCGCTCACGGCGCTGCTTGCCTCAAGGTCATCCGCCTTTGTTATCACGCGCGCCGAAGCGGCACGCCGCGAAATGCGAATGCCCCTCGCGCGATCCTGCATGGATCGTGTCGGGATGATGACGCTCCGCGGAGGCTGATTTCGCTGCGGCGTATTCGGCGCTAGGATCAGCACTGCCAAGGGATCATCCACGGAGGTCGCCATGTCAGTCGTGTCGTCTGAAGTGCCCGAGCGGCCGCTCTTGCACGCGCTCGCGCAATACTGGTGGCTGTTTCTGTTGCGCGGCATCGCCGCCATCATTTTCGGCGTGCTCGCCTTCATCTGGCCCGGCATCACGCTGGTCACACTGGTGCTGTTCTGGGGCGCGTTCGCGCTCGTCGACGGCGTGCTGGCGCTCGCGCACGCCATCATGGGCGGCGGCATGGGTTCGCGCTGGTGGCTCGCGCTCGTCGGCCTCGCCGGCATCGCGGCCGGTGTCGTCACCTTCATGGCGCCGGGTCTCACCGCGCTGGTGCTGTTGCTGTTCTTCGCCGGCTGGGCGATCGCGCTCGGCGTCTTTCAGATCGTCGGCGCGATCCAGCTGCGCAAGCAGATCGACAATGAGTGGACGCTGATCCTCTCCGGCGTCGTGTCGGTGCTGTTCGGCATTCTGCTGATCGCGGTGCCGGGCGCGGGCCTGATCGGCTTCATCTGGGTGATTGCCGCGTACGCCATCGTGTTCGGCGTGCTGCTCGTCGGCTTTGCGTTCCGGCTGAAGAAACATCAGCACGCCTAGCGTTCCGACCACGGAACTTACGGGAACGAAAGCAGCGGAACCCGGTTGCCTCCCTGACACAAACAGGGAGCTTAGGATGCGAGCGAAAATCATTATTGCGGCGCTTGTCGCCACATTAAGCGTGCCCGCGATTGCGAACGCGCAAGGAACCTTCCGCGGCGCCGACGAGGGCGCGCGCGAGGGCGGACGGGCCGCGGGCCCGGTCGGCGCCATTGTCGGCGGCGCAGTCGGCGCCGCGACCGGAACCGTCGGCGGAATTCTTGGCGTCGAGGAACGCCCGCGCTTTCGCGAATACGTCTATCGCGAACACCGGCCGTCCTACCGCTATGACGGTGACGTCCGCGTCGGCGTGGTGCTGCCGTCGCGCGGCGTGACCTATTACGAGGTCCCGCGCGAATATCGCGTGCGCGGCTATCGTTACGCCTACATCAATGAGCGCCCGGTGCTGGTCGACCGCAGCCGGCGCATTGTTGAAGTGATCGATTAGCTTCGTGCACTCGATTGCCGCCCGCCGCGCCTCGCGCGCGGCGGGCTTTTGTTAGTAGCTCTGTTTGCACCGGCCGTTGTGGTTCTTCGACACCATGGCGGCTTGGCGTGCGCAGTCGTTGCCATAGGTCTTGCCGTCGCAACCGCATACTGGCCTGAAGATTTTCGTGCAGGCCTTCGGCACTCGCACGCAAGTGCCGAACATGTCGGCGCCTTTGCAGGTCCCCGGCCGCTGCTGGCAGAACAGTCCGGGGTCGCAGGGAATGCCGACGATGCCGCCGCATCGCTTGCCCGGTCCGACGGCTGAGGCGCTCGGCAGCACGAGCAGCGTAAAGGCGATGGCGAGCGCCGACGCGAGGGCGATTCGATCAATTTTCATCATGCAGTCCTCCCATGAATATATGAAATATAACAACCTTAGATTACAGCATTTTCACGGCCGCGGGAAGCATGTTTCTGACCGACGACCCGGATTGCGTCTTGCGATAGGCTGCGCCGCAACGGGAGGCACGCGATGAAATTCGGATTGTTCGGCTCGGCCCAGGCGCAACGCGGCGGCACGGATCTCGACAGCGGCCAGGGGTTTCGCGACTACATCGAATACAATGTCGAGGCCGAGGCGCTCGGCTACGCATCGACCTTCGTGGTCGAGCATCACTTCACCGGATTCGGACAGGTCTCGGCAAGCCTCAACCTGCTCACCTGGGTGGCGGCGCGCACCAGGACATTGCGGCTCGGCACCGCCGTGACCGTGTTGCCCTGGCACAATCCGGTCCTGCTCGCCGAGCAGGCCGCCACGATCGATCTTCTTTCCGGCGGGCGCCTCGAATTCGGCGTCGGCAAGGGCTATCGCGCCAACGAGTTCGCGAGCTTCTGCATTCCGATCGCCGAAGCCGAGGAGCGCTTCGAAGAGTCGCTCGAGCTGATCCTCAAATCATGGACCAGCGAGCAGCGCTTCTCGCATCACGGCAAGTTCTGGCGTTTCGAGAACATCGTGGTCGAGCCGCCGACGCGGCAGAAGCCGCATCCGCCGATCTGGATGGCGGCGGGCCAGCCGGAGTCGATCCGCAAGGTAGCGCGGCGCGGCGCCAAGCTGTTGCTCGATCAGTTCGCCTCGACCGCGCTGACGATCGAGCGCTTCAACATCTACAAGGCCGAGGTCGAGGCCTGCGGCCGCCGCTTCGACCCGCGCGATGTCGGCGTGGCGCGCGCGTTCTATGTCGCGAAGGACGCGGCCGACCTGCAGCGCGCCGTGGAGCAGCGCCTCGCCAACCAGCGGCGCATGACTGCGCTTGCGGCTGATCCGAACGCAGGGACGAAGTCGAGCATGCTCTCCTTCGACCACACGCTCGATGCGGCGGCGGAAAGCGCGCTGTACGGCACGCCGGACGAGATCATCGCAAAGCTCGAGCGACTGCGCGCCGCCGGCATCGAATACGTGCTGCTCAACGGTCCGGCGGGCTCGCGCGAGAACCTGCGGCGCTTCGCCCGCGACGTGATGCCGGCCTTTGCCGGCGCGGCGAGGGCGGCGGCGGAGTGAGGGCGAGGGTCCTCAGTTCTTTCCGTCGAGCCAGTCGAGCGAGAAGTGCACCGTCAGGCTGACGCCGAGCGGGACTTTGTCGAGCAGCGACGGGGGCGGGCCTTTGCTGACGTCCTTGCCGCGCATGTTGTCGAACATCATGCGCAGCCGCTGGTCGGCCTGCTCGGCTTCCTCGAGCGGCGTCGGCACTTCGCGCGAAAGCTTTGCCTCGAGGCTCTTCTCGAGCAGGAGATCCGCCGCCTTCATGGCGAGGTTCAGGCGCATCTCCTTGCCGAGCTGGTCGAAGCCCGGCAGATGGCTGAGCAGCGTGTCGATGGCGTAGATGCCCTGCGGTCGCGAGAGGCGAAGCGCGCGCAGCTCCTTGTCGCCGAGCGTGAGCCCGTGCTGCATGTAGAGATTGCTCACGCTGACGTCGTTGTCTGGAATGTTGACTTGTCCGGTCTTGTCGATCGTGACCTTCGGCTTCTTCTCCGGATTGATGGTGATGTGCAGACCGAGGCCGGTCGGCCCGAACGGGGAGAATTCGACTTTGTCACCCATGGGTGAGCTCCAGGGCCGCAGGCGGGCCGCCCTTATTATAGTCTGAATCCGCCCCGCCGCGGTTCGGTCGCTGCGGGTCGGATCGGAGCCCAGATTGCTCGTCAGAACAAGGGCCATGCGTCGGCCGATCGGCGCTGCGCGCGATCCGCAGCGTCGCGCCGCCAATATGCCTCACGGCTTGGCGTTGAGCCAGCCGGCAACCTGCAAGTCGGAGTGTTCGTATTCGGCCGGACGATAGCTTACGTCCGGCGTGAACCATGCGTTACGGCAACTCGGCGATCAGCTTTTGAAATTCGCTTTCGGGCCAGGCCCGCGCCGTCTTGGTGCGGACATTGCCGAGCGAGCTGAGCGCGAGCGCGAACTTCGCGGCGTTGTCCCCGCTGGGCGTGTCCAGCAAGATCACAAGATCGCTCTCGCCGGACGTGAGATAGACGTCCTTGATCTCAACGCCCACCTTCCTGGCAAGCTCGCGCGCGGCCTGGGCGCGCTTAGGCGACTCCTTCACCGCGCGGATACCCTGTTCGGTCCAGTTGAGTGACATGATGAACTGCATGGGGTCCTCCTTTGTGATGGACCTTGCAAGCAGGATCATGAAAGCAAGTTGGAGCAGCAGCAAGGCAAGGGCGCTTCCGAGGTAGTCCGATGGGCGGCGCTTCCAATTTGTCGCAGGTGCCGGGCCGGATGCCGCACAAGCCGGTCTGCGTCATGTGCCGCCAGCGGTCGGCGCCACGGTCTTGTGATAGGAGTGAGTGCCGCGTACGCCAAATCAATGATGAGCCACGTGGGTCGCGCCGAGATGATTGCCAGGACCGCCGAGACGCACGAGATCGATCATCTGGCCCGGCTCTGGCACGAGGGCTGGAACGACGCGCATGCGGCGCTCGCCCCGGCGGGCCTCGTGCAGGCGCGCACCCTGGCGAGCTTTCGCGAGCGGCTCGCGGCGGCGCTCAGCGATACGCGCATCGCCGGCCCGGTCGGCGCGCCGCTCGGGCTCTGCGTCATCAAGGAGGACGAGCTCTATCAGCTTTACGTCGCGCGCGCAGCGCGCGGCAGCGGCGTCGCCGCGATGCTGATCGCGGACGGCGAGCAGCGGCTCGCTGCGCGCGGCGTCACCACGGCCTGGCTCGCCTGCGCAGTCGGTAACAATCGCGCCGCGCGCTTCTACGAAAAGTGCGGCTGGCACAACGCGCGCACCACCGTGAACGTGCTCGACACGCAGGACGGCGTGTTCGAGATCCCGATCTGGCGCTACGAGAAGCAAGTGGCTCCGTAGCCCGCATGAGCGAAGGGACATGCGGGGCTGACCCGCGGCTCGGCACGACCCCGGATTTCGCTTCGCTCATCCGGGCTACGAACTCGGCCTAGGGTCCCGGCGGCAAGTCGGTCACGAGCTTGACCAACTCGGCCTCGGTCCAGGCCGGTGCGGTCCGGGTGCGCACATTGCCGTGCGCGCCAACCCCGAGCGCGAACCTCGCCACGTTGTCGGCGCTCGGCGCCTCGATGACGGCGATGAGGTCATTGTCGCCCGCGGTCAGGTAGACCTGCTTGATCTCGACGCCGACCTTCGCGGCATAGGAGCGCGCGTCGTCCGAGCGTTTCGGCCAATCGCGGATGGTGTGGATGCCCTTCTCGGTCCAGCTCATTGACATGATGAACAACGCCATGGCGTCCTCCTTGGATGGTACGAGCCATTGCGGTTGCAATCTTGAGCTGATCCACTTGTCCCGGCAAGAACCGCACAGATGATGTGATGGACATACGAACGGCTGAGGCGGACGACATCGATCATCTGGCCCGGCTCTGGCACGAGGGCTGGAACGACGGGCACGGCACGCTCGTGCCGGCAGCGCTGGTGCGGGCGCGCACGCTCGAAAGCTTTGCGGCGCGGATCGCGGCGGCGTTGCCCGACACATTCGTCGCCGGGCCGCCGGGGGCGCCGGCCGGCTCCTTCATGCTGAAGGGCGACGAGCTCTGTCGGTTCTTCGTGGCGCGTTTTGCGCGCGGATCGGGCTTCGCCGCGTCACTCCTGACGGCTGCCGAAGCCGAGCTTGCACGGCGCGGTGTCGCGGCCGCATGGCTTGACTGCGCTGTCGGCAATGACCGCGCGGCGCGCTTCTACGAGAAGTGCGGCTGGCGTCATGCGGGCCGGCACGTGAACCGGCTGGAGACGACTGAAGGGGTGTTCGAGGTGCCGCATTGGCGCTACGAGAAGCGAGTGAGTTCGTAGCCCGCATGAAGCGAAGCGAAGTGCGGGGACAGCAAATTCCGTAGGGTGGGCGGAGCGAAGCGAAGCCCACGCGGATGCTCCGACGACGCACGCGTGGGCACGGCGCGCCGCGCGCGCCTTTGCCCACCCTACGCGCCGGGAAGAAGGACATGCCGAGACGCGCGATCGGGCTTTTGTTGAGCGGCTGCTTCCTCACAAGCGCCGCTGCCGCGCAGGACGTCAAGCTCGCCGAGATCCTTCCCGACACGCCGGGCGCACGTGCGTGCTTCGCGCGCAGCTACGACGCCGAGCACATGCGCGCGCATCCGCAGCAGCGTGTGGCCGGCGTGACCTTCCTGATGCGGGTCGTCGGCTTCGACGACAAGGGCGAGTGGGTGCTGAAGCCGGACGGCAAGTACAAATACACGCGCTATCACTTCGCGATCCGCTTCGCGCGACGCGACGGGAAACGTGCGCAGACAACGAGCGGCGAGTGCCAGCAGGGCGAGAACGGGTCCTCCTGCTACGTCGAATGCGACGGCGGCGGCTTCGGCCTGGAGAAATCCAGCGACGGGCTGCTGTTGCGATTGGCGCAGGACGGCATCCGCATCGACGACTGCGACGAGAAGGACGTGCGCCTCAAGCCCGGTAGCGACGACAAGGCGTTTCGGGTCGAGAAGGTTGCGCAGGCGCAGTGCAGCGCGCTGGAACGGGAGAGTTTCGGGGAGTAGGTCTCGACGCTACTTCGGCTCGAAGCTCAAAGGTTGCTTCGCGGAACGTCGGCGATCTCGTGTCACTGTCGAGTTGCCCACAGTTTTGAGCAATCCACGGGCGCGTAATGATTGCGCGAATCACTTCATGCGTGTAGCGGCAAAGTATTGGTGATCGGTTCTTCCTCAACCGCCCTCCCGACGGTGACCTGTCCAGAGCGGAGCGTGTCGCGCGCGAGCGAGGCAGCAGCGAAGCGCAAGGACACAGCACACGCGTCAACGACGCGGGGCTGGCGCCACCACAACACGGAGGTCCCCATGCCTGCGGTACATAATGCTAAGAGCCAGGCTAAGGACTTTTGTGACGGAGGCCGGAGTGGGCGGGGTCGGCGCGCCAGAACATCCCGTTCACGATTTGTTCTCGCGATCGCGCTTGCGGCCGGCTTGATCGGAACGGGGATCGTTGGGGTTCGGGTACGGATTGCTCTTGCAACCGCCCTCCCG